>Ga0134126_10002347_pt1 | contig 23925 bp, 21 predicted proteins | sample KB31752_FD_96881 | JGI IMG/M metagenome (GOLD analysis project Ga0134126, IMG submission 96881) | Terrestrial soil microbial communities with excess Nitrogen fertilizer from Kellogg Biological Station, Michigan, USA - KB3-175-2 | ecosystem: Environmental > Terrestrial > Soil > Unclassified ... | reverse complement strand
CGATTTCAAGTTTTATCCTAACCCGGTAGACAAGTTTTTCATCGTTAGGACCGAGCATATCGTCGATATCCAGATCCTGGACCCTGCAGGTACGGTATGGTTGAGCAAGCGATTGCAACCCGGTTTACAAATCGTTAACGCCTCTGCGCTGGAAAGAGGGGTCTATATTCTCCGAGTTACTGATAAAGAAAGCAATAGAGCGATTTCCAGACAGCTGGTGAAGAATTAAAAACGACTTAAAAAGAAATATTACCATAAAATGGTATTGCAGATTTGATTTTATTCCTATACCTTTATCTTGGTTTTTCATAGGATATTGGATTTTAAAACGGGGTTGAATTTCTATTCAGACCCCTTTTTTATTTTCAGCCGGTTCCGATCCGCGTTCTTCCCATCTTGCGAAATAAAAAAACCCCGATAGAAATCGGGGCCCTGGTATTACTAACCCAATTTAAATTGCGTGTTTACGAGGCTTGCATTTCCTTGACTTTCTCCCGGATCTTGTTCTCGATCTCTGTCGCGAGTTCGGGATTGTCATGCATCAATTGTTTTACGGTATCGCGACCCTGTCCGAGTTTATCGGTGCCATAGCTGAACCAGCTACCGCTCTTCTGTACGATGCCGAGCTCTACGCCCATATCGATGATCTCGCCCATCTTGGAGATACCTTCTCCGAATACGATATCGAATTCGGCGGCACGGAATGGCGGCGCTACTTTGTTCTTTACGACCTTTACTTTCACCCGGTTGCCCACCGCTTCTTCGCCATCCTTGATCTGTGCCATACGCCGGATATCGAGACGGACGGAAGCATAGAATTTGAGTGCATTGCCCCCCGTGGTCGTCTCGGGGTTGCCGAACATCACGCCGATCTTTTCCCGCAGCTGATTGATGAAGATACAGATGGTGTTGGTCTTGCTGATGGTGGCCGTAAGCTTTCTGAGTGCCTGTGACATCAGGCGTGCCTGCAGGCCCATTTTGCTATCTCCCATCTCACCTTCCAGCTCACCCTTAGGGACAAGTGCGGCGACAGAGTCGATCACGACGACATCCAGTGCGCCGGAAAGGATCAGCCGGTCGGCTATTTCCAGGGCCTGTTCGCCATAATCGGGTTTGGAGATCAGGAGATTGTCGACATCGACACCCAGTTTCTGAGCATAGCTGCTGTCGAAAGCATGTTCGGCGTCGATGATCGCGCACATGCCTCCTTTTTTCTGTGCTTCGGCAATGATATGTGTGGCAACGGTCGTTTTACCGGATGATTCGGGGCCGTATATCTCTACTATTCTGCCTTTGGGCAGACCTCCGACCCCCAGCGCCATATCCAACCCGATACTACCGGTGGAAATGACCTCCATGGGATCCTGGCTTCTTTCATTCATCATCATTACGCTTCCTTTCCCGAAATCCTTGTCTATTTTGTCCATCGTCAGCTTCAAAGCCTTGAGTTTTTCTGCATTTGACATAGTCGTGGTTTTATGTTTGTTCCCCAAATTTATTGATTGGCTAAAGGTATGGTAAATATTTTATACACACTAATATTATTAGTATTTTTTCACTAACTTTTTTGGATAAACGTAGCATGCCGCGTTTTTTTGGACACCGGGCAACCCGGCATTCGTAATTTGCATTTATCCCAACGGAGCGCCAAATATGAATATATCGGAACAGATCGAAGATGCACGATCAGGGAATGCCGCCGCGCAAAAAGTCCTTTTCAACCGCCTGGCGGATCCCATGATGGCATTGTGCTGCCGGTATGTGAAGAACCGGGAGGATGCCGAAGAGATCCTGCTGGATGCGTTCTATAAGTTCTTTACGCATTTACAGGACTTCCGGTACCAGGGGGAGGCGGCGCTTTTCGCCTGGGTGCGGCAGATAATGGTCAACGAATGCCTGATGTTCCTTCGGCGGCATCATTCCTTTGCGATCGTATCGGAGGCCGTCGCGGAGGAGGTCGCGGGAGAGGAAGGGGACGGCGTGGACGATCTGTCGGCGGAAGAGATATTCGGGTTGATCGTGCGTCTTCCGGTAGGTTACCGGACGGTCTTCAATCTGCATGTCATCGAAGGCATGGAGCACGGCGAGATCGCGGAGCTGCTTGGGATCGCCGAAGGCACGTCGAAATCCCAGCTGCACAAGGCCAGATTATTATTGAGAAAAATGCTTCATCACAAAGGTGTCAGTTATGTCCAGCGAAAGAAAAGATGAGTTTTTGTCCTGGCGCGGTCGTCTCGACTCACCGGAAGGGGTTCCCGGACAGGGGCTCGACGATCATGAACAGACATGGGAGCGTCTGTCGGATCGTTTACGTGAAAAGCCGCGGCGGCGCCTGTCCGTATATGGTATCGTAGCCGCCTGTCTGTTGTTGGCGGTGATCCCCGCCTCGCGTTTTTTCCAGGATCGAAAGCCGGCCAACCGCTCCGAAAAAAGAGCGACAGTCGCCCCGCTGGTCGTCCGTCCCGACAATGGACGAAATGTCTATACCTCGGCAGCCCCGGCGGCTCGCCCGGTTCCGTCGGCAGCAGAACCCGGTCGCCGGGAAACCTGGACCCTGGTAAGGACGGGCGGCCGGTCAAAACCGATCATCCGGGTAGATATGAAGACGGTGGCGGTGACCGATGACTCGCTCCATATGCCGGTTGCGTCGGCTGTCCCCCTGGTGTCGCAATTACCGCTGGCAGGACCGGTGCCGCAAAAGAAATGGAAGGTCGTCGATCTCAACGAGCTCAATTCCGGCTGGCAACCTCCGCGTGCGACGGCTTTCAATTTCCTTCCCGGATCACTACATATCGGTCCGGGTAAGCCCGAACCCATCCCTGCCGGAGGGCCGGCCCCCGACAAACCGGCGATCAGGATCAGGCTTTCCCCTTAAAAATATACAGTATGAAAAAAAACATGTATTTGCTCGGTATCCTGATGGGCATAATGGCAACGCTTTGCGCCCAGTCCCCATTCGACTCCGTTCCTCCGCCCGAGACCCAACTCTTCGAGCTGCCTTACTTTTCCATCGGGTCCGCCTGGCATTTCGACCTGGGAAAAGGCAATTATCTCGAGCTGGAGCTGAGCGATAATGGCCAGCTGCCCCGTTTCCTGAACCTCGATTCGCTGCTCCTCGTCTTCATCGACGATATGAAGCCATTCCGTGACTCCCTGGCCAACCCCGTTTCGGGCAAACGGATAGATTACCTGGTCGATACGGCCGGCAGAAAGCTCGTTCGTATCCATGAGACCGCGCCGCGCGCCGCTACCTTCCTGTTGGGAGACGATCAGCCATCCCTGCTCAGGACCCGAATGGACACCGTTTACATCTTCCTGCTCGCTCCGCCTTTGTCCCGGACCAGTTATTTGCCGGTTCGTTACAACCGGCTTACCATCGTGATCAACCGGTACGATCGGCTCGAGGAATTGGTGGCAAGCGGTATGAACAATAAGATAAAGGAGGTGGATCCCGCGGCCGGGCACCGGTATAAAGCGGATTTCAACGGGGCCGGTCACCTGGCGATCGATCCATCGGTGAGTATTAAAAAAGAAGGTTTGTACGAGAGGGGGCATTCCCGGGATTTTGCCGAATCGTGGTTCACGATCGGCGCGCAGAATTACCGCAACATGTTCGCCCCGACATCGGCTTTTGGCCTCGACCTCGTTTTTCATCATCATTATGACATCCACACGGTCACTCTCTCCTACGGCGGCTTCGTACTCTTCGGCACCGACGCTCAGGCGCACCGGCGAACGTATGTCAACGACTATATCTCGCTCGGTTATTCTTTCGACCGTCTCGATCGGGCCACGTTGAAACCGGTGGGTCTTTTCACCAATTTTTCATTCGGCTGGTTCGTCCATCGCGAGGGTGACTTTCTTCCGAACAACAGCTTCCTGTTCACCTTCTGTAGTCTCAAGCTGATGAACGGCCGGTTCAATCTCGAACCGGGGGCCATGTTCGACGGCGGTAAAGGCTCTCCTTTTATACGTTTAAGCTACCGTTTCCTGTAACCCGAGCGGCTTCTTCCGGCGGGCCATAGACGCCCGCTTTGTCCCATTGCGCGTGTGTTTGCAAATTATGGGCATTCGAGGAATTTGGCACAATATTGGGCTATTTTTGCCAAATCAGATTAGCTTTTCTGGTTTGTTGAACTATCTTTGGCACATTATTCTTCTCAGGTTGCCCCGTAACACGCGCCGGGAAGGTATATTTTCTAAAAAAATGATATTACTATGAAGCTTAAACAAATTCTTCTTTTTGCTGCCTTCCCTATCTTTCTATTTTCCTGCGTCAGTAAGAAAAAATTAGAAGCTGCCCAACACCAGATCGACTCCCTTACCGCCGCCAATCAAAAACTGGCCGGCGACCTGAAAAATTGCAACGACCTGACCGCTACGGACGCTAACCAAAGGACGGCGCTGCAGAACCAGATCGACGCCCTCAACAAACAGATCGATTTCCTGAAACAGAATCACGACGCAACCCTCAAGCAATTGCAGGATCTCTCCGTCATTTCGAACTCGCAGGCGGAAAGCATCAAAAAATCTTTGGATAACATAGGGGCAAAGGATATTTATATCCAGAACCTCCAATCCGAACTCGCACATAAGGATTCCCTGAACATGGCGCTGGTGACGAACCTGAAAGGCGCCATCGGCAATATGGACGACAAGGACATCAACATCAAAGTGGACAAAGGCGTTGTCTATATCGACATCTCCGATAAGCTGCTTTTCAAGAGCGGTAGCTGGACGGTAACCGAAGCCGCAAAGACCGTATTGGGTAAGGTCGCTACCGTACTCAAGGCTCAGCCCGATATCGAGTTCATGGTTGAAGGTCATACCGACAACAAGAAATTCGTTCGTCCGAACCTCCAGGACAACTGGGACCTCAGCGTTAAACGCGCCACCTCGGTCGTCCGCATCCTCCAGAATCAATATGGCCTCGATCCTGCCCATATCACTGCCGCAGGTCGTGGGGAATACGCTCCCGTCGCTGGCAATGACACTGAAGAAGGCCGTGCAGCCAACCGCCGGACCCGGATCGTGATCCTGCCAGCGCTGGATCAGTTCTTCAAACTTCTCGAAAAGAAGTAAACCCGGTTTCCAAATAATAATAAATGGCCCGCGAGTCTGTTATACTCAGCGGGCCATCTTTTTCGTTATCATCCATGCCCAGAATCTTTTTTACTGTGGTGGGGCTCTTTCTGTGGCTGACCTCCTGCGCCGGATTCGATCCAATTCCAACTGCGAAAAAAGGGATCATCGACCTCAGGCAGGAGAATTTTTTTGATAAGTCATTTACAATCAATGGAGAGTGGGGGTTTTATTGGAACAGGCTGCTGGACCCTGACAGTCTCTCCTCGGCTGATCCGGTCTATGTTCCCTTTCCGCGGTTATGGAACGACCTGAAGATCGACGGGCACCCGATACCGGCCCAGGGCTATGCGACTTATACACTGACGATCCTCCTTCCGGCCAAACGCCCGCGTCTGGGCATGGAGATCCCCGACGCATATTGCTCCTTAAAATTATATGTGAACGGTGTCGTTCAGGCTCAGAATGGCGAACCGGCGACGACGCGCGAATCGGCAACCCCGTTTTGGGTCACCCGGAATATTGCACTTCCGCCGGGCGAGCGCGATACGCTCGTACTAGTGCTGCAGGTCGCCAATTTCTGGCATGCCCGCGGAGGAGCCTATAAAAGCATCCTCATCGGCGACAAGGATGAGCTGTTCCTCAAGAAGAACCAGGACGCCGCCTATGATTTCATGTTGTGCGGCTGTCTTTTCATGGGAGGTCTTTTTTTCCTGGCACTGTATATTTTCGCACGCAACGACAAGACCATCCTTTATTTCGCCCTGTTCTGCATCCTCTACAGCTATCGTATGGTAGGCACGAGCCACTATGCATTGCATGCTCTTTTTTCCGCTACCAACTGGTTCATCACGATCCGTATAGAATACCTCACGCTTTCGCTGGGCATCACCCTGTTCACGGCGTATACCCGGAGCCTTTACCCCGAGGATTCGCATCGGTGGGTCATGCGGGGAATGATAGGATTCTGTCTTTTGTACTCCGCGATGGTCCTTTTCACACCTACGCTGGTCTTCACCCGGGCGCTGGTGGTCTTTCTGGCGGTCATGTTCTTTTGCATCGCCTATGCCGGCTATGTATATATGCGCGCCGCACGCAAACGGCGCAGCGGGTCTGCCTTCGCGCTGGCCAGCGCAGGAGTGATGCTGTTTGTATTCCTCCTCGGTAACCTGCATTATTTCGGTTTCATACCGGATACCAGGATCGTGCTCTTCGTGTGCTATATCTCCTTTTTCTTTCTTCAGTCCCTGGCATTATCACATCGATTCGCTCATTCCTTCAGGCAGGCTACAGAACAGGCTCAGCAGGGTCTCCGGGCAAAATCCGAATTCCTTTCTACGATGTCGCACGAGATCAGGACGCCCCTGAACGCGGTGATCGGAATGGCTCACCTGTTGTTGCATAACAAGCCGAGACATGACCAGGAGGACGACCTTGGCGTTTTGCTTTTCTCAGCCAACAACCTGCTTTCCATCGTCAACAATATCCTCGACTATAACAAGATCGAAGAAGGCAAGATCAATTTCGAGCAGATCCCGATGGATCTTCCCGCCATCGCCGCGAATATCGTAGCCGGATTGAAGAATACGGCCGATGAGAAAGGCATCGGCTTGCGTATCGAGGTCGACAGCCGGCTGAACAAATTGCTTTTCGGCGATCCGACCCGGACGGGCCAGGTGATCAACAATCTTGTCCATAATGCGATCAAATTCACCAGGGCGGGATACGTAAAACTCTCCGTCATCGTAGAATCGATGTCACCTGAGTCCGCGACCGTCACCATTAAGGTAGATGATACGGGTATCGGCATTCCGAAAGATAAACACGATGTGATATTCGACCGGTTTACGCAAGCGGATTCTTCTACCTCACGAAGCTATGGCGGCACGGGTCTGGGATTGGCCATTTCGAAGAAGATCCTGGAATTGCAAGGCGTCGATCTGAAGCTGCAAAGCGAACCGGGAAAGGGCTCCTGTTTTTACTTCACACAGACTTTCCGGGTCGACGGTGAAGAGACACTGGAAGCCAGCAAGACCCTTTCGAGAGAGGGCCAGGGACCGTTGCTGAACAATATTTCCATCCTGCTGGTGGAAGACAATCCGCTGAACGTGCTGGTGGCGCAGACCATGCTGGAGAACAATGGCGCCCGTGTAGAGGTGGCCACCAACGGCGCCGAGGCGCTCGAGAGGCTCGATGCCTCCAGGCATCAACTCGTATTGATGGACCTGCACATGCCCGTAATGGATGGTTATGAAGCCACCATCCTGCTACGCAAACGGGGAGAGACCCTGCCCATCATCGCGCTCACAGCCAGTACCCCCAAAGAAGTGGAAAGCGACGCCTTTGCGGCAGGTCTCGACGACGTCATCGTAAAGCCATTCAGCCCCGATGAACTTTATCGTGTCATCCTGCTGTACGTACATAGCGCGCCCAATAATTAATAGCGGCCGCGGGGCGCCGCGAGACCCTGGGGAAAATCTTCCTCATTTGCATTTGGCATAGTTTTTCCACTTTCCATCCGGATAAAACCTATCTCATGAAATGTCTAGCCGTGATCTGCCTTTCGCTCTTTACCGCCTGTCAATCACCGACCGAGGCTCCAGTGACGCATCCCATCGAAACGACAGGCCGAAAGATCGATTCGGCCTCGCCTTCGAAAATGGTACTGCCTCCCAGGGACACGACTACTCTTGGCGGGACATGGTATCTTCAGGCCGTGCTGCCATCGGATACGGCTACCGGCCGGGCTCCAGAGCTGGACCTGGACCTCGCCAAATCACATTTTGCCGGCAACACCGGTTGCAACAGCATGCGCGGGACCTTCTACTTCAGCACAAAGGATAGCAGTCTGTCCTTCAGTGCCAGGATCGTCCAGACGAGGATGTCCTGCGCGGGATATAACGAGACCGGGTTCATGAAAAGCCTGCAGGCAACGGGCAGGTTCCGGCTCCATAACGGGACGCTGACATTGCTGGCGGATGACAAAACCGAGCTTTCCCAATGGGCGCGCCAACCCGGTGCGGGCGCCAAGGCGTTGAAGACATGATCACAGTAGGATAACACAAACTTTACAATGTGGTAACATAATTGCAGGAAATTACAAACAAACAGCAGCTAATATGGCAAACGCTTTGGTGGATTTGACCCGGGAACTGCTCAACAGCGGGATCTTCAATCATCTTCCGGACAACGAGATCGCACGTCTGCACTGGATGATCCTTCAGGGACAACGCGAAGAGCAGCTCCCCCTGAAGCCCCTGTTCAGCTATTGGTACCGGGGAGATTATTATTCCTCCAACGCTTCACCCCGACTCCTGCAGCAATGCAACGAGTATTTGCAGCGCATGGGCCAGCCGCTCATCGATGTATACGGGGAGGAGTTCTACGAGGCCTGAAGAGACGATATCATCGCCTGTAGTAGGTAGTGGGATCGGTCAATACCTTCTTCCACTGCCGCTGATGACTCTCCTGCCACTTTTTATCCGGATAGATCCCCCAATTCACGTCTTTCAGCCGCTGCCGCACGAAATCGCGTTGATCCGGATGGACGAACAAGGGATGACGATAATACCATTCGGGATCTTCCGTCAGTCGCTTCCAAAACCCTTCGAAGCTGATATACCACGTATCGAAAACCTCCACCTCCCCCGTCGCCGGGTCGCTGACGCTGTGGTTGTATAAGAAAGCAATTTCGCCGTTGGGCTCCGTCACCCTGTAAAGACTGCCCCCGCTGTCTTCACCATGAATGTCGAAATAGAGTTCTTTGCTCATAGATTGACGGGAAAATAGTATTTTCGATCAACGGAAAAAATAATATTCTATGGCACTCATACCAAATAACAAGAATAAGAAGGACAAAAAACAGCCGGCTGCTCCCAAAAGCAATATCCCCGGATTCCCCTCCGGGAAAGGTAAGACGAGCAAAGGCGCTGTGAAGAATACCCGTTTTACGGGCGGCGCTCAGCGCGGATCCTGATATCCGTTTTTTCTCTGCTCCTTTTCCAGACGCTCCAGCTCCTGGCGTGCGGATCCCTCGTCGGCAAAGCTCCTTTGATTGGTTTGTCCACGGGTGCCGTTCCTGCCCCAGTTCAGAATGAGACGGTTTCCATCGGTAGCCGCTTCCCAGAAGACGTCATCGGTCAACCGGACGAGACGGTGGAAAGACAGGTCCGGGTTGAGCCCGGCCGCCCCCACGACGCCGGTCGAACCTCCGGCGCCTGCCGGCCCCATGCCCCCTATCATCCCGCGGGGCTTTTCGGTCGACTGATGCCCCAGGATCTTCAATATCTGTTCCATGACCTTTTGCGGCTGATGCAGCCAATCCTTGGCATACACCGGAAGGACCTTCCATCCGAAGCTTCGTAGCGCAGCCGGTCGCAAATAGTATTGCTCTATCCGGTTGTCATTGCGATAGTGGTCTTCATCGTCGATAAGAAGAGCCAATGCGTATTCCTCGTCCTCCCCTTTCTTTTTCACTGCAAGCGAACATTTGAAATCGGATTGACCGATTGGCCCTTCCACCTCATAACCATGTGCAAGAAGCTGCTCCTTCAGCTGCTGCCGGACCAGCGTAGCCTTCACCGCGTGACCATCGGGATCCCGATGATCGATCAATCCGTCCAAAATGGACCGGGCCGCGGTCATACGCCCCCCGCTGACATGTTCGGCATACTGCAGGAATCGCCGTAGATAATTGGCTCCTTCATTGTATTCATTCGTGATCTGTTCAAAGCGCATGCTGCTGATCACTGCCATGTGTTTTCTCGCGCGGCTGAAAAGGACATTCAGCCGTTTTTCCCCGCCTTTTTTATTCACGGGCCCAAAGTTCATGACCATCCTGCCACGTCTGTCGGCACCGTAGCAAACGCTGATAATGATAATATCCCGTTCATCGCCCTGTATATTTTCCAGATTTTTGACGATCAGGCCGGTAAACTGATCGTTTTCGGTACGGTTGTATGCTTCTTCCAGCAATCGCGCGAAATCTACATCCTCCCGGGCAAGGTTTTCGAGAGCGTCTTCGATCGCATGCCCCTGCTCCAGGCTGAAAGCGACGATACCGATACTTTCCGGCACTCTTCTCCGGAGGAGCTCCCTTATAAGATGGGCGATATACGCTGCTTCCCCAGGGTTGGTCCGTTTTTCATAGACGCTGCCTGTTTGCAGGTGGAAGCTGATGCTTCTGTCGAACAACGAATCTACACCGAAACCGGCATCCTGCGGACCGGCAACCGCGATCGGTTCCTTCGCACGATGATGGATGGCCTTATCAGGAATGGTGAGAAGCCCGCCTTCATAGAACGCATGATTGCTGAAGCTGATCAGGGTCTCTGAGTGACTGCGGTAATGCCAGCTGAGTAAAGTACTTTCCAGCTTGCGCGCACCCTGCGCCAGCAGGCTGTCGGCATCGATGGTCATCCGTTCGCCCTCGTCGTCGGTTTCTATATTCCTGTCGAGGTCTTCCGGATCGTCGGCCCGGGTGCCGAAGAAATCGGTGGGAGGCATCTGTTTCTCATCGCCGACGATGATGGTTTGCTGGCTGCGGTACAGGGCCGGAACCCCTTCCTCCAGCGTGATCTGGCTGGCTTCGTCGAAGATCACCACATCGAAATGATCCTCGTCGAGAGGGAGACTGTCACTGACGCTATAAGGGCTCATCAGCCAAACGGGTTTCAGCGCCTTGAGCACCAGCCCGCTTTCTTTTTCCGACAGCTCGCGTATGCTTTTGAAACGCATGCTTTTTCCAAACTCGTTCTCGAGGATCTTCCGGCCTTCCGCGTATGCTTTCTTGAATTTCTTTTGTTCTTCGGTTAGCTGGCCAGGAGCCCTGTTGGACAGCTCCACCTGCTGAAGGAATCGCTGACGGACGAAAGCACGGATCAATTCTGCATTCACTTCCTGTAGCGTGGAATAGTCTTCGCCCAGACGTTGAACTGCATTCTCCAATGCGATGCCGTCGATCCCTGCATATTCACGATGTGTCTGATACAAGTGCTGCAGCGTCTTTCTGGCGACCGCAGCTTCCACCTGTTCGATCCGTAAGGGCAGCTGTCGAAGGGTCGTTTTGACACTGTCGGGCAGACCCGCAAATCCGCGCAATGCAGGCAGCCAGGCCGGAAGTGCATCGGCATTGAGCCTTATGTTCAACAGCTGGTCGCTGATCATGGAAAGCGGGCCCGCAGGCGGATCCTGAAGGCAACGGTTGACCGCACTCTCCAACCGGAGCAGCGGCTGGTGTACTGCCGCCAATGCGGTAACGACGATCTCTCCCCGGGGGTGATGCAGCAGCCAGGCCAATTCCGGATGTCCATTCCTGTTTTGCAGCATCTCGATGCTGAGACGGGTCGTATCGATATTGGGTCCCAGGGCGAAGCGTTCCCGGAGTTGTTGCCGGGTCTGTTCGAGTACGGCCGCCGCCTCATATTCGGTTTTCAGTAGGTGCAGGAGACTGCTCCAGGACGGTGTAACGGCATGTGCGGAGAGATCATAACTTTCGCGCAGACGGCGTTTCAGCTTCCTGTACGCACCGTTGAACCGGCCGAAAAAGGTCCCTTCGAGCCGGGTGGTCAATATTATCGCGGAATCGAGGTCCTGCTCGTTCAGCTTGTGTTTCCAGTGGCTGTTCTTTTCCGACGCCATCCGGAGGGCTTCCTGCTGCCGGCGGTAAACGAGGAATTCTTTTTCCAGCTGCCTTGACTCCTCACTGTCGGGGTCGGCCAGGGCCATGGTTCCTGATCGGGCCAGGGGATAGAGCAGAACGGCAAATTGCACCAGGCTCTTCAGCCGATCGTGCTCCTTCAACTGCCGCGGCTCGAGACCGCAAGGGATGAGCAACGTTTCTACTTCGGCGATGGATAGTAACGCTTCCTGCAAGGCGTTTTCGAGTGTGCGGTAGGGGCTTTCCGACATCGTGACGATGGCCTCCTGTATGCGGCTGAACGGATGTTCTGAAAAAACCGATCCCGAGCCTGTTTCTTCCATGACGGCATCCAGCATTTGAAGGATGGGGCCCGCCGCCTTCCACTCTGAATACGAGGGCAGCAATTCCTCCTCTCCCGGATCGAGGACAGGCAGCTTTTCCCGCAGTGCAATAATGGATTCGAGAAGTGATCTAACGGTAATGCCCGTGTCTTTATCCCTGACGAGCGCCGTCTCATGGAACTCGCGGATCAGATCGAGATGACGCGACATCCGGCGGAGCAGGGACTCGCGGCGTTCCTTCAGACCGGGCAGGTCCATCCTGCGGTCGATGAAGTCTTCATAGGTGGTCTTGAGGTTTTTGATGAACTCGCGTTTGTCGCCCTGGCTGTCATGGATATAACAACACAGCTCTTCCAGACCGACTTGTTTTAGACGGTGATACACCACATCGAGTGCGGCCCTTTTCTCACAGACGAAAAGGATGCTTTTCCCCCGCGCGGTAAAGTCGGCGATGAGATTGGTGATCGTCTGGCTCTTGCCGGTACCGGGCGGACCCTGTATGATATAGCTGTAGCCGGCCCTGCTTTGCAGGATGGCCCTGGTTTGTGTCGGGTCGGCGCTGACGACATGGAACCAGTCATCGGGTCGGTTGCCGTCGAACGGGTGTTCGGGAAAAAGCCGGGGCAGGTCGCCAAAAAGAGAATCGAAGGTAGGGTGTTGCATACGCTGGTCGATCACGAGATTGTAGTCCCTGACCAGCGACATCTTTTTGTAATGGAAATTGCCCAGGACCATGTTGCAGACATCGAAGTCCCAGTCGTAAGGGTTGCTGTCGACATCGGCGGTGGCGGACGGTTCTGCGATCTCTGGTCCGGCGATCTCCGGCGCGGCGATCTCCGGCGCGGGGTATTGTTCGGCCGGCGTCGTGTCTTCCTCGGACGTCCCCGATTCCGGGGGAGGGGCCGGATCTTGCGGATCGGTCTGTCGCGAACGGGCAGCCTTATTCCGGTATTTTCCGACTATTTGCGCGGCTTCCTGCTGCACGAGCGCAATGCGTGGTTTTCCGACATAGCGCAGCACGATACCCTGTCCGGCTTCTTCGATCTGGGATTTGACAACCCGGTAAAATTCCTCCGGGCTCATTTCTTCCAGGTCCACGAAATCGGGTAACCGGATGCCATGCAATTCCCTGAGCTCACCGGCGAGAACCGGATTTACCTCCGCAATACTATCCGACACCTTTAGGATATAATGATCTTCTCTCGGTCTGCGATTCTTTTTAAGCGTCACCGGAACCAGCAGGAGCGGGCTCCGGATGCTCTCCCGGGGATCATCTTTAAGATTCCGCCATTCGAGAAAGGCGATCACCAGCTTCAGCTGGCTGAATCCATATTCCTGCATATCCCGCTGGGCTTCTACTCTTACCTTATCGAGCGATGCGGGGAGATAAGGATGATCGTCGAAACGCAGGTATTTATTGAGCACGACCTCGTCGCAGCCGACGATCAGTCGCCCCAGCTCGGGACTCCAGGTAAAAAGAAGGTCCGGCCGGATGGAGCGATAGTGCAGGACGAGCGGTATACTGCCGACAGTAAGATTGACGAATCGGGCATTTGGCTTGAAGTATAGCAGCCGGTTCCGGCGGCTGGTGTCGAATAGCCGGTTGCGCAGCCGGTTGAGGATATACGCATCCCGTTCTTTCAGATCCCTGTCCAGCCAACCGGGAAGGGCGCTCAGATCGGCCTGTTTTTCAGGATCATAATCCCGGTAATGTTCCAGCCGGGCGATCGCATCGTAGAGATCCTGCGAACGGCGGCTTCGATCGGGTTCCGTCATTTCCGTGATCAGACGTCCGAGGGTAGGGTGGATGCGGGGCACATCCTGTGTCGGATGCTGCCGCAGTTTTATAAAACAATCGAGGTCGTTCGGGTCATAAAGATCGAGACCCATGGCTATCGACGCCAGGACGAGCCCGAGACAGAAAATGTCGGTTTGCGGATCATGGTGACCCAGATCGTGCTCGAAACAATGGTAACCGGCGAGATAGAACGCTTGCTCCGACTGTCCGGCCGTCTCAAATGGCCCAGCGTGCGGGAACAGCGCCTGAACGCGATACGGGGCATTGCAAGGCGCGTGCGCCATCGATTCGTCGATATCCGCGACGCCGTCTGTTACGAAGATCGCCTCTTGTTTTTCAAAAGGCCCCACCAGCCCGGCTTCGTGCAGCGCCAATACTTTTTTGAATAGAGGTAAGACGAAGGCGATGGTATCGTCGGAGGACAGGGAATCTTTGAAAAGGATGCGGTTCGGTTCCATAGATAATAGTTACGGACAAACTTACAGGGATTTAACTAACTTCGCAACATGCGAGATTATATCAGTGAATTGAACGAGCAGCAGAGAGAAGCGGTATTGCACAAAGACGGTCCGATCATGATCGTGGCGGGCGCCGGAAGTGGCAAGACCAAGGTCCTGACGACACGTATCGCCCATCTGCTGGCCCAGGGCGTCAGCGCGTTCAATATTTTGGCGCTGACCTTCACCAATAAGGCGGCGAAAGAGATGAAAGAAAGGGTAGAGAAGATACTGGGAAACAACGAAGCACGCAGCCTGTATATCGGCACTTTCCACAGCGTTTTTGCACGTATCCTCAGGGGCGAAGCGCACCTTCTCGATGGATATGATCGCAATTTCACCATTTATGACACCGACGATGCAAAAAGCGTGCTGAAAACGGTGATCAATGAGTTAAATCTGGACGACAAACACTATAAACCGAACATGGTCTACAACCGCATCTCCGCGGCTAAGAACAGCCTGGCCGGTCCCGAAGAATATGCGAACGACTATGGTATCCAGCAGGAGGATATGCGCGCCAACCGGCCGGCGATCGCGCAGATCTACAAAGCCTATGTGGATCGTTGTAAGAAGAATGGCGCGATGGACTTCGACGATCTCCTGATGAAAATGTACGAATTGCTGAAGAAGTTTCCGGAGAGCCTTCACAAATTCCAGCACAAGTTCAAATACATCCTTATCGACGAGTACCAGGATACGAACCCCGCGCAGTACGAGATCATTAAATTGTTGGGCGCCGCGCATGAGAACGTCTGCGTCGTCGGCGACGACGCGCAGAGCATCTATAGCTTCAGGGGAGCGACCATCGAGAACATTCTTCAATTCCAGAAGGACTATGATGACGTGAAGGTGGTCAAGCTGGAGCAGAACTACCGCAGCACGCAGAGCATTCTGAACGTAGCCAACGAGGTCATCCGCAACAACAAGGGGCAGATCCCCAAAAACCTGTGGACCGAAAATGCTCCCGGCGAAAAGATCCGGCTGGTACGGCTGATGACGGATAATGACGAAGGCCGGTTCGTAGCCGACACCATACAGGAACAACGGCTGCGCAATCATTACAATAATCGCGACTTCGCGATCCTCTATCGTACCAACGCGCAGAGCCGTGCATTCGAAGAAAGCCTCCGCCGGATGGGCATCCCGTACACCATGTACGGAGGCATCAGCTTTTACCAGCGGAAAGAGATCAAGGATTTCATCGGTTATCTGCGTATCATCGTCAATCCCCGGGATGAGGAGGCGCTGAAACGCATCATAAATTATCCTGCGCGCGGCATCGGCAAGACCTCTATCGACAGAGCCGTCCTTGCAGCCAACGAGAACAATATTTCGCTGTGGGAGGTTTTCGAAAGGGCTTCCGAATTCGGACTCAGGGCCGGCACGCTGGAGGCGATCGACAACTTCGTAGTGATGATCCGCAGCTTCAAATCCATGCTGGCCACGAAGAATGCGTATGAAGTGGCCGTCCATGTGGGTAAACAAACGAATCTCGTCAAAGAGCTGTTCAATGATAAGAGCACGGAAGGGGTCGCCCGGTACGAGAATATCCAGGAATTGCTCAACTCGATCAAGGAATTTACCGAGCGTCCCGATGACGACGGCGTCCTCGAATCCGAGACCAAGGGACTGGGCGACTATCTGCAGCAGATAACGTTGTTGACTGACGCGGACGAGAAGGATCCAAATGCGGATACGGTGAAGATGATGAGTATCCATGCGGCGAAGGGTCTTGAATTCTCCTGCGTCTTCGCGGCGGGCCTGGAAGAAATGCTTTTCCCCAATGCAATGGCGATCAATACCCGGGAAGAGCTGGAAGAAGAGAGAAGACTCTTTTATGTCGTGATCACGCGTGCAAAACAAAGGCTCTGGATCACATATGCCAATACGCGGTATCGTTTCGGCAACCTGGTGCAGAACGAGCCCAGCCGTTTCATCGAGGAGATACCTTCCGAATACATGGATCGCAGCTTTGCCGGCGGAGGCGTCCGCAACCAGGGTTTCGGCGGAGGCCCTTCGGGATCCGCTTACGACCGGATGCATGGCGGAGGCTTCGGCTCATCTGCCCAACAGGCCGAGAAAAGATATGGCCCCCCTCCGGCAAAGAAAGAAGATGCCCGTCCTTCCTACGTCCCCCCCAAGCCATACATGAAAACGATCGAACACACTCCATCGCCGGATTTCGTCGCCAGCGATACTTCCGGTTTGCAGGTCGGGCAAAAGGTCGAGCATCAGAAATTCGGGTTCGGCGAGGTCATCGGCATGGAGGGTTCCGCGCATAATCCCATCGCCACCGTCAAATTCCAGTACAACGGAGAAAAAAAGATCATGCTCAACTTCGCGAAATTGCGGATCGTAGAATGAGGTAATCACGAAAAACATGTCGTAGGATGCGTCAGGCACACGGGACGATCGCGGAAAATATCCCCCGCGCGGAAACTTTCTACGAGTGGGAAAATCGCCCCCGATTTTCCCACGGCCGAATAAAAAATATCCTTATAACAGGCTGATAATTAGGAAGTAGTTATTGGGTTTCGCAAAAGTTTGCTATCTTTTCGCATGACCGACCTTTACAAGGTACAACCGCAGGGATTGTATTTTGTAACCCTAACCGTAGTTGGCGGGATCGATGTTTTCACCCGTCACGAATATTGCGATCTGCTTGTGGATAATCTAAACTACAGCATCGATAACAAACGGTTACGGGTATACGAATACTCGATCCTGCCCAGCCAGCTGTACATCATCGCCGACGTCGAAGAAGGTAAAAGCAATTTGCCGAAAGTATTGAGGGATTTCAAGAGTTACTCGGCCAAGCAGATCCTGCGTGCCATTTCCGAACACGCCGACGAGAACCGGAAGGACTGGTTGATGCGTTTGTTCCAGACCTATGCCAACCGGTATCAGCATGACTCGGAGCATCATTTCTGGCAATTCGGCAATCAGCCTGTCGATCTGGAAAAGATCGTCAAGAAGGACAAGCCCATTCCATCACCCATCGAGCGGCTGATGAAGGCCAGATGGGTCGATGATCCGCGCCATTATATTTACTGCAGCGCCTTCCCGGGGCAGCGGGTAAAATTATCTACAAGGTCCGGTCTGATCAGCCATCTCCCCGCCAATTGAGAAATTGGCGATATGGGTAAAAAATAAGGGAAAGTTGGCAAACCAATCTCCCGGATTGTTGTAACTTTAAAAGCATTCCCACCCCGAATAACCGTGCTCATTCGTCTGTATTATTTTGCCACCAAAATAAGAGGTTATGCTTTCACACGACAAGCCCATCATTCCCATTGACTCTTCCTACTTTCTGACGCTTAATACAGTAGACAAAATAGATGTTTTCACCCGCCCGGCTTATAAACAGGTGATCGCAGACTCCCTGAACTATTTCATCGGGACGCAGGGTCTCGTCGTTTATTCCTGGTGCCTGATGACCAGCCATCTCCACCTCATCGTACGGACGCGGGAAGCCTCCGCACTGGCTTATTTCGAGCGGGATTTCAAAAAACATACGACTCCGATCATTCTGAAAACGATAGAAATGGAGATGGATTTCCGCCGCGATTGGATGATGCAGCGTTTCGAGGATTATGGCAAGCCGCTCAGACGGATCGAGAAATTCCTTTTATGGCAGAACTGCAGCAGCCCGCTGCGCATCGACTGTCAGCAGCCGCGTTATCTGCTCGACCGCATTGCGCATATCCATGAGAATCCAGTACGGGAAAAGATCGTCGAGCAGCCGGAAGCCTATATTTTCAGCAGTGCACGCGATTATGCCGGGATCCGCGGGCTGGTGAACGTACGCGTCGTCCAGCAGCAGGGCATCTTTGGAATGAAAGCCTTACCGGTCAATTAGTACTTTCAGAGCCGCCACCGTCGCCTTCTCACTCCCTGCGAAAAGCCGTTTTCCGGCCACGACAACAGGGCGTTTCAGGAAAGTATATTCTTCCAGGATCAGCCGGCGGTAATCGGCCTCGGTCAGCTTTTGGTCTTTTAACCCCAGCTCCTTGTATTTCAGCGCACGACGGCTGAACAGCGCCTCGTAGGAACCCGCCTTTTCCTTCATTTCGTCCAGTTGCGCCGGCGTGATCGGCTGGGTCTTGATATCCTGGAGGACAAAGCCCTTTTGCGCGGCCCCGGTCTCTTTCAATATCCGCTGGCAGGTGGTGCAGGAGGAAAGATGATACAGCTTCTTCATGAGGGCGAATGTAATATTTTTCGCGGGTCACCGACAAATAGTATTATTGTTTAAACCCTCGTTTTGTCCAATCAAGACCGACAGAAAGTCTTTATCAGCCTGGTGAACGCCAACCGAAGCATACTCTATAAGATATGCAGGATGTATGGCGCTACGGAACCCGACCGCCAGGATCTGTTCCAGGAGATCGTCATACAGCTTTGGCGATCGTACCCCGGATTCCGGGGAGACGCCCTTTTCAGCACCTGGCTATACCGCATCGCGCTGAATACCGCCATATCCGGTCTGCGCAAACAGCGGCGGGTCGGGCCGTCCATCGATCCCGACCAGTTATCCATTCCTATGCAGGATATGCAATATGTCAACGACAAGGAAGAACAGCTACAGCAATTATATGCCGCCATCGATCGGCTCACCGAAGTGGAAAAAGCGCTTACCATGCTCTACCTGGAAGACAAAAGCTACCAGGAAATGGAAGAGATCCTGGGTATTTCACAAAACAATCTGAGGGTTAAAATGAATCGGATCAAGGAAAAATTACGTAAAATGACGAAGGAGGCCGCTTATGGAATTAGATAACCTGAAAACGATCTGGAAGGAACAGGAGACCCTGGCCCCGGTGACCGATCCCGAACATCTGGCCTGGCTGCTCCAAATGAAATCGCGCGGCCCCATTGCCCGTATGCGTCGTAATCTTCGCGTCGAAGCCCTCCTCATGGTCATTACCTATATTCCTACCATTATCGCCTACCTGGTCCTGTTCGCCGGCCGGTTGTCGCTCATCTCGCTATTCCTCTTTGTCGTCCTGTGTTTTTATGCCGTATATTTTTATCGGAAAGACCGGCTGCTGATAAAGATGCAATGCGTCACCTGTGAGGTGCGGTCCAACCTTGCAGGACAGGTAAAGGCACTGCGGAAGTATATCCGGTTCTATATCTGGTCGGGTACACTGGTCATCCTGATCGCTATGGTGGTGGCCTGTTGCACGATCCGGTATGCGATGCAGCTGAAGTCGATGCCGATCCACTGGTGGTTCGAGCCGCCCTTCCTGCTGGCGATATTGACACCCTTCGCAATCGGGCTTTTACACCTCAATAAGTGGTATGCGAGCAAACTGTATGGACTCCATATTGAAAAACTCGACGCGATGCTTCACGAAATGGATGAGGATTGATGCCCCCCAGCCCTGGCCGGCGCTAATTGATCAGCAATCTTCTGAATTCCGAACTGTCCCCATTGAACACGTCGAAATCCACTCTTGTAAGGATGCCGTTGACACGCCCCGATTCGCTGTGTTGCCAGAAGGCCCAGGTCCGGTAGATATTGGGTCTTTCCTGCCTGAGATAGTGAGCTACCCACAACGGGTACCCGTCAAAATCATCCTTGAGGTATTGTTTGTAGAAATCCACATTGGTATAGATGATCGGCTGAACATGATAATAGTCCTGGACGGTCGTAAGCCATTCCTTTGCCCGTTCGCGCATCTTTTCGGACGGTATTCCATAGGTTTGTTCGATATCCAGCACGGGAGGCAGATCGCCCGGCGCCAGCTCAACGGAATTGATGAAATTCTCGGCCTGCGCCTTCCCGCTCTTGGTAGCCAGGAAAAAATGATAGGCTCCCCTGGCCAGACCGGCATCCTTCACCTTTTTCCAGTTGCGCTTGAAATAGGCGTCTTCATTATCCAGGCCCTCCGTCGCCTTGATGAAGGCAAAGCTCATCTGTACGTCGCCGACCTTCATGCCCTTTACGGAACCCCAGTCGATAATGTTCTGGTATTTCGAGACGTCGATGCCATGGATGGTATAATTGACGGGAATATCGATACCGAATGCGGCATACCGGACAAAATGGGCTCTTCTCTCCAGCCACCAGTCATATGCGGTGAATCCAAGCATAACCAGCACGGCGGCGGCCATAGTGACCAATACGAGCTTCCATAAAGAGGTTTTCTTCAATCTTGTTGGCATAGGTTCCTACAAACATAATTAGTATTTTTATACTTCCATGCCCGATCTTAACAGGTACGATACCATTAATTTTCTCAGGAAGCTCACGCCGCGGCGGATGATCAACGGGATAAAGGTCCTAAGCAGCTACTATGTCAGCAAGTGGACCAAAAAAGCCGTTCAATGGGGCTATCCCATTTCATTATCCTTCGAACCTACAACGTCCTGTAATCTCCGCTGTCCCGAGTGTCCCAGCGGATTGCGCGCTTTCACCCGCCCCACCGGCATGCTCGGGGATGATTTTTTCCGGCAGACGATCGATCAGCTCTCCGGCCACCTGCTCTACCTGGTCTTTTATTTTCAGGGTGAGCCCTATCTTAACCCATCTTTCCTGGATATGGTCACATATGCGTCCTCCAGGGGCATCTATACCGCCACTTCTACGAACGCACATTATCTCAACGACCGCAACGCCAGAAAGACTGTAGAGAGCGGACTCGACCGCCTCATCATCTCCATAGACGGTACGACACAGGATGTCTACGAACAATACCGGGTCGGAGGCAGATTGGATAAGGTCCTGGAAGGTGCCAGGAACATTGTCAAATGGAAAAAAGAATTGAAGAGCCGGAAGCCCTTTGTCTTTTTCCAGTTCCTCGTAGTGCGGCCCAACGAACATCAGCTCGACGATATCCGGCGTCTTGCCAAGGAGATCGGCGTGGATCAGGTGCGTTTCAAGACGGCGCAGGTATATGACTACCAAAAGGACCCCAACGGCCTGATCCCACGGCAGGAAAAATACAGCCGGTATCGGAAGGATGCCAATGGAGAATATGTCTTTAAAAATGGGCTGGAGAACCATTGCTGGCGTCTCTGGCATACGACCGTGATCACCTGGGACGGCCTCGTGGTCCCGTGCTGTTTCGATAAAGACGCGCAACACACGCTGGGCGATCTGAAGGGTAAGCCGTTCAAAGAGATCTGGCATGACGACCGTTATGTGGAGTTTCGTCGCCGGGTACTGCAAAGCAGGAAGAATATTGACATCTGCGCCAACTGCAGCGAGGGGACGAAGGTCTGGGAAGATTAGGAGCGCGAAGATGCCGGCGGGCATGCGCCACAGGGAGATTACCTAAACCGATCATATGCCTCTATCACCATCCGCCTGGACCCGGCTGGAATACCAGCATCGGACCATCCGCGAGCTCATCGAAGATTTCTCCGAACAGCAGCTGAAACAACGCGTAGACCCCTCTAAATGGAGCGTCTTCGAGAATATCGTTCATCTCGCCAGCTATCAACCAATTTTTCTGCTTCGTCTCGACAGGATACTGAATGGGGACCTGCCTGCATTTACCCGCTATACGGCGGACGACGATCCTCAATTCTCCATCGATCTGGAATTACCGCTGCATTCTTTGCTCGACTATATCGACACCCGTCGCGCAGATCTGGTCCTCAAACTGCAAGGCATGAGCGAAACCGAGCTTTCCCGGACGGGCGTGCATCCCGCATTCGGAAAAATGAACGTCGTCCGGTGGACGGAGTTCTTTCTCCTGCACGAAGCGCACCATATTTATACAATTTTTAGGCTGGTACAGCAGATGCGCAAGGAGTTGCGATGAGGTTTTTCGTTAATTTTATCGGATCATGGCATTCAAGATCGCTCCGGCATTGCTCATCGCTGTTTTAATCGTGCTCCTTCCCGGCAGAACGTTCAGTCAGACCGACAGCGCCACTTCACCCGTCACAGCGGCGATGGCGCCGAAAAATGAGACCGTTCCGACGCGACCCAAATATGAATTCCGAGCCGTCTGGGTAGCCTCTGTGGAGAACATCGACTGGCCTTCCAAAAAGGGCCTTCCGGTCGACAGCCAGAAAGTAGAATTCACGCGTCTGCTCGATCTGCACAAACGCAATGGCTTCAATGCGGTGGTCGTCCAGATACGGCCGGCAGCCGACGCCTTCTATCCTTCTCCCTATGAGCCCTGGAGCGAATGGCTCACCGGCGTCCAGGGTCAGGCCCCTTCTCCTTATTACGATCCCTTGCAATTCATGATCGAGGAGACTCACCGGCGGGGAATGGAGTTCCATGCCTGGATCAATCCTTACAGGGCCGTTAAGACCATCGGGAAATCGTCCGTCGCCGCCGACCATGTCACCCGGCAGCATCCGGATTGGTTCGTGCGGTTCGAGAATACGCTTTATTTCGACCCCGGCAACAAGGCGGTGCAGGCCTATGTCACGAATGTCGTCCGTGATATCGTGCATCGCTATGACATCGACGCGATCCATATGGACGACTATTTCTATCCGTACGATATCGTCGAGGGAGGCCCGCGGGGAAAAGATTTTCCCGACCAGCCCAGCTATGCCGAATACGGCAACGGCATGTCGAAGGGTGACTGGCGACGCAGCAATGTGGATTCCGTCATCCTGCGTGTCGGCAAGGCCATTAAGGAAGAAAAGTCGTGGGTCAAATTCGGCATCAGCCCTTTTGCCATCTGGCGCAACAGCAATAAAGACCCGGAAGGCAGCGACACGCATGGCGGCGTTACCGATTACGACAACTTATATGCGAATATCCTGCTTTGGCTGAAACAGGGCTGGATCGATTATGTCGTACCTCAGATCTACTTCGAGTTCACGCAACCCCATGCGCCCTATGGTCCGCTGCTCGAATGGTGGGCACATCACAGCTATGGCAGACAATGTTACATCGGTCTGGGTGTTTACCGCGCAGGCTCCAATGCGGCCTGGCGCGATCCGACCCTGCTTCCGCGGCAGGTTCAGGCGCTCCGGAGCTATCCGACGGTCCAGGGGGCAGTCTATTTCAGCAGCAGATCTTTGGAAGACGATCTTCTCGGATGGAGCGACAGCCTGCGGAACAACTATTACGACTATCCTGCCCTGATACCGCCCATGTCCTGGATCGACTCGATCAAGCCGCAGGCGCCGACCGCCCACATAGAATACGATCCGAAAGGACTCTCCGCTACCGCGTGGCTTTCGAAAGGCGAGCCCGGCGATTCGTTGCGGGGATACGCCATCTATCAATCCGATTCGGCAAACATTGATATCGACAGTTCCCGCATTTTCGATTTCATCCCCTATGATCCCGTCGCGGGATTCACCATCCATCCCGGACCGGCCGAACAAAAGGGTGCCGTACATTATTATTTCGCGACAGCCATCAGCCGGACCAATGTGGAAAGTCTGCCTGTTCCGCTGGTTTTCTCTAACTTTGGACACTAAATCATTATACTATGCCCGGCTTTGAACTATTCGGCCCTGAAGAAAGAAAGGAAGTCAATGATGTATTGGAAACCGGGATCCTCATGAGATATGGATTCGACGGCCCACGTAAAGGCATCTGGAAGGCGAAGGAGCTGGAAACCGCCATCGGTGAAAAAT
>Ga0134126_10002346_pt1 | contig 23929 bp, 18 predicted proteins | sample KB31752_FD_96881 | JGI IMG/M metagenome (GOLD analysis project Ga0134126, IMG submission 96881) | Terrestrial soil microbial communities with excess Nitrogen fertilizer from Kellogg Biological Station, Michigan, USA - KB3-175-2 | ecosystem: Environmental > Terrestrial > Soil > Unclassified ... | reverse complement strand
GGCGAAATCACGCCCGTTCCGCTGCCCTCGCGCCTGGCGCCTCCCGACACGCAAAGCGAGCCCTGGCAGAAGCGCGTGCGCCGCGTCGGTCAGACCAACATGACCGAGCACGATCCCGCCGTCATGGACATTGAAGCCTGGGCCGACTACTGGCACTCCACGAAGGCCGACATCGTCTTCGTCAGCGTTACCGGCATCCTCGCCTACTATCCATCCAAGGTGCCGTTTCACAAGCATGGAAAATATCTCAATGGCCGCGACTTCTTCGGCGAGTGCACGGCCGCCGCCAAAAAGCGTGGCATGCGCGTGGTGGCGCGCATGAGCCCCGACCTGAACTGGCCCGACGCCCTCGCCGCGCATCCCGAGTGGGCCATGCGCCACGCCGACGGCTCCGTGCAGCTCAGCGGCGAAGAACCGCGCCTGTTCAAGACCTGCATGTTCACGTCGTACATGGACGACTACGTGCCCGCCATCATGCGCGAGATCAACTCGCTTTACGACGTGGACTGCTTCTACACCAACGGCTGGCCTCCGCTCGGCAGCCTGCCCGATTGCCACTGCGCCATCTGCAGCAAGCTGCCCGCTTCGACCACGCCCGCCTACTGGCGCGTCTTCACCGATCGCGTCCTCGACCTGTGGAACCGCTACGACGCCATCGCGAAAGAGAAGAAGCGCGACAGCTTCTTCTTCGCCAACTCCGGTGGCAACGTGCGCGGTGGCCCCAACCTCGATCGCCTGGGCAAAACCGCGGCGTGGTTCCAGGCCGATAACCAGGGCCGCACGCAATTTGAGCCCGCCATCTGGGGCTGCAGCCTGCAGGGCCGCGTGTGCAACGCGGTGCTCGATGGCAAATTCGCCGCCAACGTGACGGCCGCCTATTCCAGCAGCTTTCCCGGCTGGCGCAATGCCTCGAAGAATCCCGCGGAAACCCGCATGTGGCTGAGCGAAACGCTTGCCAGCGGCATGGTGCCTTACCTGCATTTCGTCGGCGCGGAAAAGGGCTTCGACGAAGACCGCCGATGGCAGCCGGTGGGCCGCGACTATCTCGACTGGACCGCCAAGCACGACGCGCATCTCACCACCCGCCGCTCCGTCGCGAACATCGGCGTGGTGCTGGGGCAGGGAACTCAACTGCTTTACCCGGGCCCCTCCACATCGCGCTCCCGCAACTACATGCGCGAGACGACCGATGGCATCTACGACGCGCTGCTGCGCGGCCGCTTCGCCTGGGACTACGTGCACGAGGATCGCCTCGACGCCGAGCGCCTGAGAAAATATCGCGCGCTGCTGCTGCCCAACATCGCCATGCTCAGCGACGCGCAGTGCGATCAGCTCCGTGCCTACGCGCGCTCCGGCGGCTCGCTGATGGCGAGCTTTGAAACCAGCCTCTACGACGAGAACCTGAAACCGCGCGCCGACTTCGCGCTGGGCGATTTGTTCGGCATCCGCAAGGCCGGGGAAGTGGTGGGCACCAACGGCAATCCGTATTACGCACGCATCGAACACCCGCCGTCCTCGCACCCGCTGCTCGCCGGCTTTCATGACACCAATTGGCTTCCTGGCGCGGAGAATCGCATTCCGCTGCAGCCGATCTCCGATCCGCTTCTCACCGTGGTGCCCGGTTTCGTTCGCTATCCGCCGGAGCTCGCCTACCCGCCCGTCTCCGAAACCAGCGAGCCCGCCGTCGTCCTTCGCGACTCTGCCGCCGGCCGCACGGCGTGGTTCCCCGGCGACATCGAGCGCAGCTACTGGATCACCGGCCACGGGGATTTGTTGCGCCTCATGCACAACACCATTCGCTGGCTCACGCGCGACGAGCGCCCCATCCATGTCGAAGGGCCTGGATTTGTAGAGATGTTCTGCTGGGAAACCGCACCGGGCTACGCCGTTCACCTGCTTAACTACAACACGCCTGACGCGCAGCACGGCTGGGTGCAGTCCATCGAGCCGCTCGGTCCGCAACATGTCAGCATGAAATTGCCATCAGGCATTCGCGTGCAATCGGTCGAGCTTCTGCGCGCGGAGCAATCCATTCCGCACCGCGTCGAAGACGGCACACTTCGCTTTACCATCCCCGCGTTGGATGAGTACGAAGTGGCTGCGATTACGGTGTTGTAAGCTGCGAGCGGCGCAGTGGCCCTATACGCCTGTCTCGCCCTGCTTGTACATGTATTTGACGGCGGACTTGAACACCAGCACGCGGCTGCGGCCTCGCACCTTGAGTGTGTGGCGGTCGTACCACTCGATGCAGCCTTCCACATGCTCGCCATCTTCGAGCACAATCACCATGGGCGTTTGCGATTGGATCTGCTTCTGCAGATAAAACAGCTCTGCCTGGCGGTGCTCCGTCTCGTCCTGCTCCATGTGGCTGAACGCGGAAAATCGAAAGGCCGCCGGGGGAGCGGAATGCTTGTTCCTGCGGACATAAGGCCGCTCGGTTGGCGGCAAGGCAACGCCTGGGTCAGCAATGGGTGTCAATGTCGTGCTCATGTCTTGTCGTCCTTCCTGCAACTCGCTTGATCGCGGCGGGAAACCGGCTCCACTATGGAATCGACCGGTAAGATGCGCTCTGTCGCGCGAATGTGAACCAGAAACAGGGACAAATTGCGATGACTCGGAACGATCGCCTCGGCTCACCATGGCCCGCAGTGGACGCACGATGTTCCCGCAAGGGAATGGTCATGGGTGTGCTATTACAACCTCAGATGCACGGGCGCCGGTCAAAGTTGCTCATATTATGCAGAAAGATCGCTGCTTCTGCGCGTAAGCTCCGATCAAAGCCCGTGCAACCAGTTCCGCAGCAGCTCGCCGACCCGGTCTGGCTGCTCGAACGCCGCCAGGTGACCCGCATCGCGCAGAACATGGGAGGTGCAGCCACCGGGCGCCGCCGCGAATGCCTCCATCTCCGCCGGAGAAACGCTGCCGTCCTCGCCCCCGGCGATCGACAATACCGGAACCCGGATGGTCGCCACTGTCGGCACGGAATCCGGACGGACCGCCAGCCCCGCCTGCACGGCGACCACACCTTCCCGCGACAGCGTCATCTGCGACCGCACCGCGGAAACCAGTTTTGGATTGCGTTCTCGCGTCGTCACCCCGGGCAGGGTGTTGGCCATTGTGTCGAAGAAGCCTTCCGCGCCTTCGCGCCGAATCCGGGCGATATTCTCCACCCGTTTTACCAGCCCCGCCTCGGCATCCGGCTGCGGCTTCGAGCAGATAAAGGCCAGGCCGCTCATGCGCTCCGGCGCCCGGCGCCAAAGTTCCAGCAGCACATATCCGCCAATCGAGCACCCCGCGAACACAGCCGATTCCAACTTCAGCGTGTCCAGCAGCGCCAGCGCATCCTCCGCCAGCCGCTCCATCGTCAGGACGGAAGCATCCGGCACGCGCGCAAACCCGCCCACCGGCAGCTCGCCCATTTCTGAGGCCCCATGCCCGCGCAGGTCCGGCGCAATTGCCCGCACTCCGGGCAGCTCCGCCAGCACCGGCAGCCAATAGGCATGGTTCAGCGGTGTCGGGTGCAGGAACACCACCGGCGTGCCGGCCCCCTGCTGCACATATTTCAGCCGGCTGCCTCCCGATGTGTACTCCGCCGTCATAGGTTAGGTGGAGGAACTCCCGGCATGGGCAGCGGCTCTTCGGGAATGCCGATCCAGCCTGCCAGGTAGGCCACCCCCACCACGCCACCGGAGAAGAAGAAGCCCAGGATCGCGATGATGCGGATCACGCTCACATCCCAGCCGTTGGATCGCGCCAGAGCCATGCACACCCCGGCAATCTGGCGGCCCGCCAGGGGGCGCATCAGGGGCCGTCCGGGCACAGGGGGCGCTACGAACACCGTCGCTCCACAGTTGGAACAGAACCGAGCCGTCGCCGGCAACCCCGTTCCGCATTGATGACAGAACACAGCCATTCGATTGGACCTCCTCGCGTTCCTTTATGAATACGGACGCCGCGTGGACACAGTTCCATTGTCGGCTGTGGCGGCGAGCACGTCCAGAGCGCAGCATGGTGCTGGATGGCTGGGCGCGGCGGCGGCGGGGCATCCGGCTGCTGAATGCCCCCCTGGCTCCAATTGAGAACTACCGGAGAGCCAACGGTGCTGCCAACCCTGAATCCTGCAACTTGCCGCGGCGGCGTCCGGGATCAAAATAGCTTCCCAGGCAGCACGACCTTTTCTCCACTTGACATTCAAGTAAAAGCATGCGACCGTGAGCAAAGTCCACTAGGATGTCAAGTGAAGAAGACCGCCATCCCGATTCTGCAAGGTACGCTCGATCTGATGATCCTGAGGGCGCTCGCCACCATGGGCCCGCAGCATGCCTACGGCTTGGCCGCGCGCCTCGAACAGGTCTCGGGCGAACTGATCAACCTGAACCAGGGCACCATTTATCCGGCGCTGGTTCGGCTGGAGCAACGAGGCTGGACCAAAGGTTCCTGGAGCAAAACGGAGAGCAACCGCGAAGCCAGGTTCTACACCATCACGCGCGCAGGCCAGAAGGCTCTTGAAGCGGAAACCCAGCGCTGGCGCCAGATGTCGGCGGTGGTGGAGAAGCTGCTCGCCGAGGAGCCGCAATCATGATAAGCTGGCGAACCTTACTGGCCAAAACACGAGCGCTCCTTCGCAACCGTCGCGCCGACGATGGTGCCGCGCGAGAAATCGCTGCGCACCTTGCCCTCCTCGAGGAGGAATACGAGCGCCGCGGAATGCCGCCCGAGCAAGCCCGTCTTGCTGCGCGCCGCGCGCTCGGCGGCGCCGAACAAGCCCGCCAGGCACATCGCGATGCAAGGAGTCTCCTCTGGCTCGAACAAACCCTTCAGGACCTCCGCCACGCCTGGCGTGCCCTGCTTCACAGTCCTGGATTCACCTTCGTCGCCATCTCCACACTCGCCCTGGGAATCGGTGTCAACACCACGCTCTTCTCCGCCTACAACGCCATCGCCCTCAAACCGCTGCCCGTTGCCGATGCCGGCCGGGTGGTGCGCCTTGAACGATTCTTTGCGAGCCGCTCCACCGGCGACTACCAGTACGCCTTCTCTTATCCCGAGTACGAAGACCTTCGCGACCACGAGAGCGCTTTTGCTTCCACAATCGCCACGAGCTGGCCTCTCCGCATACTCGTTTCTCCTGATGGGCAGCCCTCGTCTGCACCCATTGCGGTCCAGGCGCAACTGGTTTCAGGCAACTATTTTGGCGGTCTTGGCATTCCTGCCGCAATCGGCCGCGTCTTCAGCGCAGAAGAGGACGGAGCCCCCGGCGCGCATCCCGTCGCGGTCCTCAGCCATGCATTCTGGCAGCGCCAGTTCCACAGCGATCCAGGGATTATCGGCCGCATCGTGAATATCAATCGCATCGCATTCGTCATCATCGGCGTCACGCCTGCCTCCTTCACAGGCACGAGCCTCAATCCGCAGGTGCCCGATCTCTGGGCCCCCATCGCCATGCAGCAGCAACTCGTTCCCGGCAAGTACTGGCTTCGAACGCCAACCGACTTCTCGTTTCAGATTCTTGCCCGCCTGCAACCTGGTATCGCGGTCAAGCAGGCTCAGGCGGAGACCGATACCCTGGTTCGCCAGTTCGCCACCAGCTACCGCACGCCCGACCGCACCCTTGCGGTCAAGCTTCAGGCCACCGCTTTCCTGGGCAATACCGATGACATCAATTTCCAGGTTGGCATTGGGGCGATGATGGCCGTCTTCTTTTTGGTGCTCTTCGTCGCCTGCGCAAACGTCACCAACATGCTTCTGGCGCGTGGCGCGGCCCGCCAGCGGGAGATCAGCGTCCGCATGGCGCTCGGCGCCAGCCGCGCGCGTGTGATCCGTCATTTGCTCACGGAAGCGGTGCTGTTGTCGCTCGCCGGAGGCATTGCGGGACTGGCTCTGGCCGCGGCGGCCGGCAAGCTGCTCTGGGTCGCAATGGACGAGATCCTCGTTCGTCAGCACGGCTCCGACTTTGCCTTCAGCCTCAATTTCAGTCCGGATTGGCGAGTTTTTGGTTACGTGTTCCTTCTCTGTCTCGTCGCCGGAATGGTCTTCGGCCTTTCGCCGGCCCTGCAAATCACGCGCCCCGACCTCACCGTCTCGCTCAAGGATGACACCACTTCGTTTGGCCATGGCGTGTCCCGCTCCCGGCTCCGCGGCTTGCTCATTGGTGGCCAGATCGCCGTCTCCATGCTGCTGCTCACCAGCGCCGGCCTGCTTGTCCGCGGCCTTGCGCGCTCGCAAAAAGCCGACCCCGGCTTCGATACACGCAGCGTTTACCTCATGCGCGGCGACTTCGGCGACGATCCCGTGCGCGCAGCCGCATCCTTTCACCGCATGGTGGATTGGCTCGGCGCGCGGTCTGAAATTCGCAATGTCGGCTATGGCACCGCACCCATGCTGGGCACGTGGACACCGTACATCGTCGTCCACCATGCCGGAGCCGTCGCGGGAGAAGTGAAAGGCCGAACGGTCGCCAGTTACGCATCGGACCGCTACCTCGATACCCTCGGCATCCAGATGCTGCGGGGCCGCAACTTTACGCCGGAGGAATCCGCCGCAGGCAGGCACGTTGCAATCATCAGTGCCGCCACAGCACGCCTGTTCTGGCCGGGCGAAGACCCCATCGGCAAGCGCTTCCAGCTCGATCTCAAGTTCGACGGCAAGCTCACCGAGTTCGAGGTGATCGGCATCGCCCGCGACGTGCGCTTCGCAAATCTCACCCGCACTGATCCGGCTCACGTCTATTTCCCGCCCGACCCCGCGCTCATTTTGCCCGCGCTCATCAGCTTCCGCGGCGATCCGCAAAGCTCTCTGCGCGCATTATGGGGCGGCCTTCGCAGCTACGATCCAACCTTGCTGCCGAGAATCGACCTCTGGAACATGGACACCATGGTTGTAGGCATGCAGCGGACCCTTGCCCGCTCTCTCGCAATGCTCGCGGGAATCCTCGCACTGCTCTCGCTTACCCTGGCCGGCATCGGGATCTATGGCGTAATGGCCTACGTCGTTAGCCAGCGCACCCGCGAGATAGGCGTTCGCATGGCTCTCGGCGCTACAGCCGCTCGCGTTGTCAGATCTGTGGCTGTTGCGGGCCTTCGCCCGGTGCTCGCCGGCATGGCTATCGGACTCGTCGCTGGTGCAGGCGCCTCACTCCTGCTCCATCGCACTCTGGTGTTTCCCGGTTCGCTCGACTTCCTCTATGGTGTGCGCTTTTACGATCCCCTCACCTTCCTGGGCATAACGGCTTTCCTCGTCTTCGTCTCTCTTCTGGCCAGTCTGATGCCGTCGCTCCGCGCTGTCCGCGTCGACCCCGTGGAAGCACTCCGCTACGAATGAGCAGGGAACTACTTCCGCAGGCTGCAGCTATTCCAGTAACTCGGAGTCAAACCGCCGGTAGATGTCGCACTGGTGAGCGGGGGCGCGATCTGCCTGGAGGGCCGCAATCAGCGCGCTCAGCCGAGGCGTAAGCACGATAAGGTATCGCGCGCCGGGCCCTGCCGTGTAAGTGTGCGCTACGCCGGCCGGCACAAAGACCGTGGTTCCCGGCCCGGCCGTCTCGCTCCGGTCCGCATAACGGAAGACAAGCTCGCCTTCCAGAACATGCCACGCCTCATCGTCGGAATGGTGCACATGTAGCGTGGCCGGGCCGCTGCCTCGCCATTCGTGGATCTCGAAACATTTGCCCGCCGCCGAAAAGCGCTCCGCTTCCATGCGAATCATCTTATCCGCGATTTGTGCGCATCGAGTGCGAATGCCTCTTCTATGCTCCCCCATACGGCGCCTTCAAATACTTCCGCGCCTGCTCGGCCCGCGACGTCGATGGCCCCGCATCGATCGCCATCTTGTAATCGCGTTTGGCGAGCTCCCGCTCGTGGTTCAGGTCGCGGCACTCGCCCGCCGCCAGCAGCGACCGGATCTTCAGCTCCGGCCCCACGTTTTCGGTGTAAGCCGCCTGCTCATACGACTGCGCCGCCTCCCCCAGGTGCCGCTGCCCGCGCAGCGCGTCGCCCAGCCCGAAAAACGTCAGCTCAAGCCGCGCTGAGGCGTAATATCCCGGCCTTTCGGCATTTGCCACCACGGCCCGATAAGCTGCCACCGCCGCCATGCCTTCGCCCGCATCCTTGCGCAGATTGGCTTCTTCCAGCGCGAACAAGTAGTCCCGTGGATATTCGGCCTCGAGCGTTTTCACCACCTTGATGGCCTCGCGATACTTCCCTTCGCGGCGCAGAAAGAGCGCGATCACCGTTCGCGCCTCCACCGAGTTCGAGATGCCGCGCGCCGCCACATCGTGCAGCATCGTCATACCCGTCTTCTTCGATCCGCCAATGCCGATAAACCCGATCAGAAATTTGAACGGACCCGGCAGCGCGCCCACCACGTACTCGTACACGCCCACCACAAGCTTCGCGTCCACGTAATCCGGATCGAGCTCGAGCACCCGTTCCTCGTCGTCCTTCGCCTTGCGCGCCAGCCGGAACCCACCCGCAAAGCTGCGCTCCACCATGGCCAGGTAGGTGCACTTCAGGCTGCGCACCCAGCCCCGGGCATAGAGGGCGTTCACATCATTGGCATTGTGTTCGAGCCGTGCGTCCGCCTCTCGCACCGCTTCGTCGGCCAACTGAAAAATGCGGTCCCGCGCCTTGGCATCTTCGCGCGTCGCGTGATGCCCGGTAAGAAACCCATCGTTCGCGTAAAAAGTGGTGTCCAGCAGGTCCTGCTGGTAAAGCTCCTGGAATACCTCGGCATCGAGCAGCAGCGCCGTGCCTTCGGGATCGCCCGGATGAGCGGCACGCACGCGTTCAAAGCGCTCAATGGCGCCGGGATAATCCAGGTTGTAAAAATGCTGGAAAGCCTCACGGACCAGTGGATCCTGGTTTAGCGGATTGGTGTGCACCTCGGCCGTCCCGCTCACCACCATGCCCAGCAGAAACAGCACCAGCCCGGCACCCCGCCATCCGCTCAACCGCCGACTCCTTGTGAAGCATGCTCAGCCCCGGATGTGCACTCCGGAGCCTCTGGCCATATTGTAGGGCAGCGTTGGGAGCGGACCTTTAAGCGGAGCGCTAATCAGTGTACCGTCGGGCTTGCGGCAGGGCGCTCGGTGGGAATCTCCGTACAGTCCAGCATCCGCTCGCTTTCCTGGCGATGTTCCTCCACATCGAGCAGATACCCAGACCACCCGCTAAGCTCGCCGGTGCCCGTAAAGCGCGGCCACCCCTTGCTGTGCACCCACTTCCATTGGCCGTTCCTGGCGCGCACCCGATAGTGCGCCTCGAACGGCGTAAAGGCCTGCATTGCCTTAATCACATGTCCGGCTCGCACCGCCACGTCGTCAGGATGGATGGCCTGCAGCCAACGCAACCCGAGGCTCTCCTCCTCCGACAGTCCGGTCAACTCGAGCCACTTCGGGCTGACCTCCACCATGTTCATATCGCGGTCAGCCAGCCAGTGCATCAACGGGCTCACCCCCACTACGCTCCGGAAATACTCCATCCGGTGGTTAAGCTCGCGTTCCACCCGCACTCGCTCGGTCACGTCCATAACAGCGGCTGACACCCCAATCAACTCCGCGGCTTCGTCGAACACCGGAGCATAGGTTACGGAGTATGTCGAGTCGTCATTCGCGCGTCTGCCCTGTACTTCAAAGGAGCAGGCGCGGGCCTCGCCAAGCGCACTCCGCAAATGCGGCTCCAGCGCAGGGTAGATGTCGGGAACCATTTCCTGAGGCGTTTTGCCGATGTGTTCGTGCTCCGAGCGCCCATTGAACTCCGCCAGTTGCCGGTTGATGCTTACATAGCGAAGCTTCGTATCGAGCAGGCAAAGGCCAACGGGCGCGCCGCTATAGAGCGCGTTCAATTGCGCTGCCAGCTCCGCAGCAGCTCTCCTCATAGGTGGCTGCTTCTGTATTCGTATCGCACCACACGTGCAGGCCCGGTCGCATGTGGTAACTGAGCATAATTGCCGCTCAGGCACCGGCTTGCCGTACAACCAGCCCTGGCCGTAATGGCAGCCCAGCCGGAAGAGCAATTCGCACTCTTCCTCGTTCTCCACACCTTCGGCAACCGTGCGCAAGCCAAGAGCGTTTCCCATCTCGATGACGCAACTTACGATCTTTCGGCTCTCCCGCCGCGTCGTAATTTCCTTCACAAAGCTGCGGTCAATCTTCAGCTCGTCGAACGGCAGCCCCTTCAAATGGATCAGGCTCGAGTATCCAGTCCCGAAGTCATCGAGCGATAGATGACAACCCATGGCTTTCAGGTCTTCGGCCACTCGTAAAGCCATTCGCACGTTATCGATAATCGCGCTTTCGGTAATCTCAATGGTCACGCGCTCCGGCGCCGTCCCGGTATCACGGCACAGCCGCCGCAGCCGTGAAACCACTCTACGATTCCGCAATTGCAGCGGCGAGATGTTAATGGAGAGCTGGGTCTCCGGCGCGAGTCGCCTCGCGGCAACAAACGCCTTTCGCAGAACCTGATCGGTGAGGCTGTCAATCAACCCGTTCTGCTCCGCCAACCGAATAAAGTTGCCGGGTAGAATCAGACCGTGCAATGGATGGTTCCAGCGCGCCAGCACCTCGAACCCCGTAACCAGGCCCGTGCGCAGATCCACGATCGGCTGAAAAACGGGTACCAACTGGCCCTTTACGATGGCGGACCGAACCTGGAGCCCATTCAACCTCATTCAAACAAAGATAGGCCCCACAATGTGAGATTTGATGTGATTTCCATCACAGGTGCGGGAATCACTCGTATAAGAGGGTCACCATCAGCCCTGCCGCAATTGGCGCATCTTCGTTGCCAGTGAGATTTCCCAATGGGAGTCAAGTTCCTGTCCTAGGATGAGAGGGATGCCGAAGGATACGCCTCCATACCGCATTACGCCCGATTCCTCGCCGAGCACCGATCGCCAAGCCGCCCGTAGCCGCCTAATCGTCGCCCTTGACGTCCCCGACGCCCGCGCCGCTGAACTCCTCGTCGAACGCCTTGACGACACCTGCGCCTGGTTCAAGGTGGGGCTTGAGCTCTTCATCGCCGCCGGGCCGTCGGTGCTCGAACCCATCCTTCGCCGCGGCTACAACGTCTTCCTCGACCTCAAGCTCCACGACATTCCCAACACGGTGGCAAGCGCGGTTCGATCGGCCGCTTCGCTGGGCGCGCGCATGCTCACAGTGCACGCCGCCGGAGGCCCCGCCATGCTGACCGCTGCCCGGGAGGCCGCCGAAGCCTGCACCAACCCGCCCGAACTGCTCGCCGTCACCGTCCTCACCAGCATGGATTCGGCGCAGGTCGAAGCCATCGGCATCGACCACTCCCCCGCCGAACAGGTCGATCTGCTCGCTCGCATGGGGCTCGCCGCCGGCATCCGCGGCTTCGTCTGCTCCGCCCAGGAAGTCCAGGCCCTGCGCGCACTCGCCGGCCCTGAAGCCACTCTCGTTATCCCCGGCATACGCCCCGCCGGAGGCTCTCTCGGCGACCAGGTGCGCGTCGCCACCCCCGCCGACGCCCTTCGCAGCGGCGCCAGCTACCTCGTGGTCGGCCGACCCATCACCCAGGCCCCCGATCCGGCGCGCGCCGCCGAAGCCATTCTCGAAGAAATGTCTGCCGCCTTCTAAAAGCTTTCGCCTCGGCGTTTCCTGTCATGAAATACCGAGTGATGCAAATCACATCCATCGCCCCGGACTCCGCCTACACTGGCTCAATCTCATTCCCCAGGGGCCGAACCCATGACATCTTCCCCGGAATCCACGATGACACTGGCCCAGAAGTTCCAGGCCTTCTACGAGCTCTTCACCGACTTCACCCAGGACGCCGCCGAGCTCCACTCCACCCTGCCCGTCACGGATGACCCCACACGAGCCGCCTTCAACTCCCTGTCACGCATCCTCGGCTTTTCCGATCAGCTCAACATGATCGTCAGCCTCATGCGCGAAGACGTCCGCATCGTCGAGGATCTGACTTCCGATCCCGTCCAGGCCAACTGGACCGGCGAGATCGACCACGGCTTTTACGACTGGCTCAAGGCCTCTCGCGGCGGCGTCCCCAACGTGCACTGAGCCCTGGCCCTGATTTCAGATCCCGAATCCCTAATGTCTAATGCCTAATGCCTGTACCCTGTTCCCTGGTTTTCCCCGATTCATCTGTCGTAAACCTGCCGTTCACTCCCGCGCAATGACGCGTTCCTAACATGGCTTCGAAACCACCGCACGGACGCCCTCGGGCGATCCCGCGCGCTGTTCCGTTCACTGGGATCAACCCCGGTGCATTCAAGGAGAAGCCATGACCCTCCGAGCGATAATTTCCCTTCGCGTGCCATATTTCGCCGCCTTCGCCTTGTTTCTCTGTGGATTCACACTCCACGCCGGAGCACAGGCACGCGGATCGATCGCAGGCACCGTCAGCGATCCCAACGGCGCTCTTCTCCAGGGCGCCGTCATCACCATTCAAACTCCCAGCCTGTCGGCCTCCACCAACGAGGCCGGCCGCTACTACATCAACGACCTCGCGCCCGGATCCTACACCTTGACGGTCAGTTACTTTGGCCTCACCGAGCTAAGCAGCGTGGTCATTGTAAGAGCGGGTGAAACCGCCACACTTGACGCGCACCTCCAGATCCCCAGCCAGAAGCAGTCGGTGATCGTAACCGCTGCCCGCGCCTCCGCCGAAGCCGAAGCCTTGAACGTGGAGCGCGCGTCTGACAACCTGGTGCAGGTGATGCCCAACCAGATCATCACCAGCCTGCCCAATGCCAACCTGGCCGACGCGCTCGGCCGCATGCCCAGCGTGACCCTCGAGCGCGATGAGGGCGAAGGCAAATACGTGCAGGTGCGCAGTACCGAGCCGCGCCTCACCAACACCACCGTCGATGGCATCAACCTGCCTTCGGAAGAGCCCGGCGTCCGCCAGATCAAGTTCGACGCCATCCCGGCAAGCCTGGTCGACTCCGTGCAGGTGAGCAAAACCCTGCAGGCCAACATGGAGGGCGATGGCATCGGCGGATCGGTAAACCTTGTTACCCGGTTGGCGAGCGATACGCCCACCGTCGAAATCACCGGTCTGGGCGGCTATACCCCCATCGCCAACGGCCGCGGCAATACCACGGAAACTGCCACCCTGGGCCGTCGCTTTGGCGCCGGAAAGAAGTTTGGACTCATTGGCGGCGCCTCCTACGACTGGGAAGGCCGCGGTATCGACGACATCGAGCCCGTGCCCGACATCAACAACGGCCAGACGTGGTTCGATGCCATGGACATCCGCGAGTACCTCTACTTCCGCTCGCGTTATGGCCTCTCAGGCAGCGCCGACTACCGCATCCGCGACGGCTCCACGATCTTCGCGCGCTTTCTCTACTCCAACTTCCTGAACGCCGGCAATCGTTATGCGTACTCGCTGACCGATGGCGACGTGCCGTCTTTCAACACCCAGCTCCGCCATCCCCGCATCCAGGTGGGCAGCCTCATTCTCAGCGGCAACCACGTCTTTGATCGCACCTGGTACACATGGGAACTCAACGTGGGCCGCGCCTCCTACGGCGATGTGCCTTCCGAGACGGCCAGCTTCGACACGTCACTCGCCTCAAGTAACTGCCACTTCGATCCCGGCGCCACCAACGACAAGTACCTTCCGCAGTGGGCACCGGTCTGTTACACCGAGGCGTTCGACACGGGCAGTTACACGCTCAGCAAGATTCGCCGCAGCCTGGGTACAGCCGCGCAGCTCAATCTGGGCGTCGGCGGCACGGGAGCCGCGCGCTATCACTTGGGAAAGCGTTCCGCAATCTTCGAGTACGGCGGAAAATTCCGCAACGAACACAAATACGCCAACACCTACGAGCTCACGCTCACGCCCACTGGCTTCGTCCCCATGGCAGCGTTCCCCAACCGCCTCGTCTACAAGCACTTCTACAATGGCGGCAAATATCCTCTCGGATATAACCCCAACGCCGAAGACGTGATGAGTTACGCCAGCGCCCACTCCAGCGCATTCACGTCCGAGAGCACCCAGGGCATCGATCCCTCTCAGTTTGGAATCTTGGAACAGGTCAGCGCCGGTTACGTGATGAACACCATCGACTTCTCCAATGGCATCCGGTTCATCGCCGGTCTGCGAGCTGAGAATACCGCCGACGGCGTTCATAACCTCGCCTTCGGAGACAGCGGAAACCCCACGCCTAACTCGTACTCAGGGTCCTATTACACGCTGCTGCCCAGCGCATCCGTGCGATTCAGCGCCGGCCCCAACAGTTATGTGAGGCTCATCTATGCGCGCGGCCTCTCGCGGCCCGATCCCCAGGACATCGCCCAGCCGCTTAGCTGGTCGGTGGCCTGCAACGGCTCCCATCCCTTCTGCGTCACCTTCGGCAATGCCAATCTCAAAGCAGAAACGGGCGATGATGTGGACGTGCTCTACGACCACTACTTCAAGCAGTTCGGCATGATCTCCGCGGGCTACTTCTATAAGAAACTGCATGATCCCATCGTCTACACAAACACCACGCTCGATAACTATCTGCCCCCGGGCGCGCCGGCTTCGGATCGCGGAAACTACCTGGCCACCCAGCCCGTGAACGCGGGCAGCGCCTGGCTCAGCGGCTTCGAGGCTTCTTACCTCCAGCACTACACCTCTCTGCCGGGTTTTCTCGGCGGACTCGGCCTCTCGGGCAATTACAGCTACATCGGCTCGCGCACCAGCGGTATTCCAGGCCGCTCCGACAATCCCCGCCTGCTGCGCAACTCGCCCAACATGTTCAACCTGAGCCCCACCTTCGACCGCGGCCGCTACTCTGCTCGCCTGGGCCTTTCCTACAACCAGGCCAGCATCTACGGCTATCAGTATTCTGACGGTACGCAATTCGGCGTAAAAGGCCCGTTCGGCGACATCTACTTCTACTCGCACATGCAGGTGGATGCGCAGGGCTCGGTCGGCCTACGGCACGGCTTCAGCGTGATCGTCTCCGGCCTCAACCTCAACAACGAAGTTTTCGGCTTCTACCAGGGCAGCCCGCAATACATGATCCAGCGCGAGTACTACCAGCCGACCGTCTCCTTCGGCATGCGGTGGTCCCCTTCACGGGAATAGCCGGCCAGCGCCATCCCAGAACCCGCGCAGGGATTTTCCGCTTTGAAGGGGCACGACTGCAGTCGTGCCGTAAAAGTCAAACAAAACTTCGGGCCTTTAGCCCCTGACGGACGTTCTCCCTCGCTCAACCGAGGTTTCCCCCCAGACTCTTCAGTCCCTGAGGTCCGAAAACGCATACTGTCATCTCGCGCTCATGATCCTCAACACCGGCTTTCCATTGACGTTCTCAAGCGGAAAATAGACAAGGTGATTCCCAGGGTCCACGCTCACCGTGTGGGCATGCGGCATGTGGAATTGCCCCAGCGTCTTAACGTCGCGTCCGGATTCCTGCAGAACCGTCACGGTTCCCGACTCCGCCGAAACATAGAGCCTTCCCAGTCCGGGATCGAACGCGAGAACATCGGGATCGTCGCCCACCTGGTGAACAGCGAGGAGCTTCATCGTATTGAGATCGAAGACGCCCAGTGAGTGATTCTCCTCACCCGCGATGAAGGCCAGGCGATGGGCCTCATCAAGCGCAATGCCGTGAGGATTCTCGATTCCGGGCAGTTTGAAACGCCCAATGACCTTCATGGCGGCGGGATCGATCGATACCAGTTCATTGGCCCCGTGCACCGCAACCAGGATGTGACCCGATCCAGCGTCGTACACCGTGTTACCCGCTCCTCCTCTCAGTGGAATTGAGGTTAGGAGATTGCTGGTCTGCGCATCGACGACCGCATCCACGCCGCCACGTTCGTCGGAAACGAAGACCCTCTTGGTGGACGGTGAGTAGGCGAGGCCATCGGGGTAGCTGATGGGGCCGGCCTGGCCGATAATCTTCAGCGTGCTCATATCGACCGCCTTCATTTCGTGGTCGCCCGTTGCGGACGCGAACACGCGGCCAATCTCCGGAACGGCAATCACACCGTGCACGCGCTTGAACCCGTCAAGGTTCGCAACCACCTGCCGCTTCTCGGTGTCGAAGACCACCAGTTGATCCGCGTTCATGTGCGCGATGTAGAGCCGTCCATTCTTCGCATCGAGGCTTTGGTAGTCGAATCGCACGGCGGGCCCGGGCAGGGGAACCTCTGCCACCAGTTTCAGCACGGTGCCGCCGTCGTCTTTGCCGTTCTGGCAACGGGCGAGGTTCGCACTCAAGAGGACCGCCAAACTAGTTGCTGCGCCGATCCGGCTTAGATTGTTGAGAAGAGCGTTCATCGAGATACCTTGGCCTTTCAGCAGAACTCATCCATTCCTGGAATCTAAATCCAATTCCCGCCGACAAGGAATCCCGCGCGAACGTCGTTTCAACATGCCGGCGGCGCCGGTCCTGACCCCTGAACCCTGAACCATGGCAACACCTGTATCCGCCATCACATACACGAGCCACACGTGCTGCTAACTTAACAATGCTCGCGGAGAAATCCGCGAGTTTGCCGTTTCAGGAGGAGAGGTACCCCCCTCCCCCCATAATTTTTTTTAGATTTTGTGGTTTGTCAGTAAACATCACAAATTAAACGGCTTACATGTACATATAACAACAATAAATTTTCGTGTCATCAAAAAACCTGTAGGAATCAATGCAGCGGACGTTAACCGTGAGTTTTCCACAGCCTTCTTAAGTCCCTCCAGACTGCGAATTGCGGGAGTGTCTTTTGTCAGCACGCTGCGCAAAAAAGCCCGGCTGAAGCCGGGCTTTTCACGATCCTTCTCCGCGGGTTAAAGCTTCTCGTAAAAATCGCACGCGGAGCACGAAATGTAGACGCCGCCCGGAACGCCGCGTTCGCGGTCCTTCACGCGCTTGACGATTCGCGTGGGCTTGCTGCACTTGGGACAGTCGGTCGACTTCGTCGTGTCCATTACCTTCTTGCGGTCGCCTGTTTTTGCAATCTTGGCCATGCTAGGGTGGTTCTCCTTCTCGGAATTGTCTCTGCGCACAGGGCGCCTGCGGTGCGGCCAACTTCACGTAGGCCTAACGCGCAGGGAGGGTGCCCCGGCTTCGACGGCGCGGTCAAAGTGCTCTTCTCGTGTCGCAGGGTGATGCGGGAGGGAGCGGACTCGCTCCCTCAAGTCTACATCAATGCCGGTCTTACTGGCTGGGTGGACCCGCCGGCGGGACAGGCGGAGTGGCCGGCGAAGACCCGCCGGACGGCTTGGCGGAATCCTTGTCCGCCGCCTTCTCCGCAGGCTTGTTCACAGTCTTGTCCGCAGTCTTTTCAACCGGCTTGTCCGTCGCCGTTTCGTCTGTGGCTGCGGTGCGCGGCAGTTTGCTCGCATCCGGGTAATCGTCCGCCTGCTGTTTGGGGAACTGCACCGGCTTCATGGCACCGGCCGAAAGAGATCTGGGATCATCCTGCGGTAGCGCTTCGCCGTCTTTACGCAGGGTCGGCGGCGCGGCGGGGGCCTGCGTGTTGGGGTCGCGCACCACATCGCCCATCGCCACGGTGCGGGTATTCGCCTCCGGCACAGCGGGCGTGCCGTCGGTACGCATCAGGGCATATACCTCGTCCTTGTCCCATATCTGCGGCGTCTTGCCAACGGCGGCAATCTCCAGCCGGATGACGCGGTTGCCATTAATGCGAACAAACTGCACCGGCTCCGGCGGCTTGCCATAGATCCATTCTTCGTATGGCATCTGGTCTTCGATTGAGCGGATCTTCTGGTCCGGACGTCCCAGCGCGAACAGCACCATGTCGGTCGACATGCCGACCATCACGTGATGATTCAGGATGGCGTCTTTCAGCTTTGGCGGAAGGGTGTCGGTGAACGCCTGAATCGGTGTCTTCACGTCGAAGGAGATCAGCGGAGCCAGCAGCGCCTTCACGTCCTTATCGCTCATCGATGGAACGTGGTCTTTGAATGTGAGCGTCAGGCGCGCGCCCATCGGCTCCTGGCCGTCGTCCTGCACGATGGGGGTGTCGGTATCGACTCCCGGGCCGATCTCGATGTGCCTCAGGAAGCGGTGTTTGGCGTCCGGCCCGCCATTCAGCATGAATACGATCTTGTCCTTGTCGAACTTTATATCGGTGATCACCACGCGGTCGCCAGGTTTCGCGCTGAGGCCGTGCGCCGTGACCATGTCCAGATAGGGTTCGCCGGCCGGTTTCAGTTTTCCGTTGGCTTCCAACTCCAGTCCCTTGTGCCCGCGAGGAAACGGCCGCATGGCAAATCCCTGCTCCGCCTGCAGCAGTCGGGTCAACTCCAGCCGGGTCTTCGTGTCCAGGGGAGCCTTGCTCAGATCTACCTTCGTAGGTTGGATCTGCGCGAAGCGGCGGTCCACCGTGGAACCGGGTCCCTGTGTCGCGTTGCCGTGGGTATCGATGGTGACAACCTGCGCCATTGCCGGCGCAGCCACGAGGAGCGCGGTGAGAGTCCATGCGCCAGCGCGGACCCGGATTCTATCCTGGGGGGCGAAATACGATATCGGGCTCTTCATGGGAGCCTCCATGTTGCCATCAAGCATGGCGCACGCGGCACGGCGAATCAAGTGGAAAGGCTACATTCTCTCCCATCCGGCTTGTTATCCCCGCGAAGCGGAATACCCGTTCGAAGGTACGTCTGCCGCCGCGGTGAGGAAAGGATGCGCATTTGCCCGTTGCCTGTGACCGGCGACCCGGCCTGTGGTACTTACTGTGAGGACTGGCTAGAGGGTTTCGTTGCCTGAATTCGGCTCGTCCGTCGAGGCACGATCTGGCGGCACTGACGGCGGGGGAGATGCCAGCGGCACGATCTGCACCAGCGGCGCTGTCGCCGGCTCCGCGGAACCCATGGCCGCCTCGTGCTGGCGCCGCGCCGCCGCGTCCAGATCCACCGGCTTGCCGCCGGGAATGATTTCCGGCGCGTTATAGTGAAAGTCCAGATCGCGCGTGAGGCGGTAAACCACTGGAATCAATGCCAGCAGCACGAAGAATGCGAACCAGCTCGACTCGAATCCGAATCCGCCTCCGGTGAGCCAGAACGATCCGGTCGGATCGCCCTGCACCACCGGCGAGTGAGTACTGTCTCCGTTGACTGCGAGGCCGAAGACGATCGCCCTGCTCGCCTTCCAGCCGAAATTCAGGCCCCAGCTCACCCAGAGCGCACGCGTTCGCAGATAGGCCACCGACAGCACGACCGCAAGCACAAAGCCGTTCAGTGCAGTGGTGCGGGTCGCGCCGGCCAGCATGCTTTCAAGGAACGCATACAGCAAGGCAAAGCCGAACACCGCCGCCGTCGGCCCCAGAGACCGGGCGAACCGCTGGAACGCGTAGCTGCGGAACGCAATCTCCTCACCCAGGCAAAGCAGGATGTAAAAGGAGATGTCCACCGGCAGCCATCCCCACGACGACAGCGAGAATGACAGCCCCACGGCAATTCCGCCGAAGAGCGCCATCACCAGAACACAGACGATCGCCGCACCCCAGCCTGCCGCGATGCCCATGCCGACCTCGCGGATCCAGCCGGGCCGGCGCGGCAGTCCTTGCGCGGAAATGGGATGTTCCTGCCGGTTCAGTGTGAAACCCAGTCCGGCATAGCCCAGCAACAGGAGGAACACCAGGATGGCCTGCCGAACCAGTGGCTGCCAGGCGTCGTTCACCAGACCCATGGCGGCGTGGTGCGCCAGCGCGCCCGCGAAAAAGAAATAGACAAGTGCAATTAAGAAGTGGCCGTAAGCGCGGATTCGGTTGTCACGGACCGGCGGAACCGGTCCGGCGGCGCGTCCGGCGGGCGGTGCGGGATTTGCCCCGCCGTAACCTTCGTTCTCAAGCGCCACGCGCCTAACCTTCCGTGTAGAACTGTGCCATGTTGCGGAACTTTGCCTGCCGTGCGGCGATCAGTTCATCAATGGGCACCGCCTTGATTTCCGCCAGATGCCTCTGCAGCGCTTTGCCCAACATCCCCGCTCCCGCCTCCGGATCGGCATGCGCACCTTCGCACGGCTCCTGGACAATCTCATCCACGCAGCCGAGCTTGGCCACCTCCGGCGCGGCAATGCGCATGGCTTCCGCCGCAAGCTGCTTCTGGTTGGCATCGCGCCACATGATGGCAGCGCAGGATTCAGGCGTAATGACGAAGTAGAGCGCGTTTTCAAGTATGAGGACACGGTCGCTGACTGCCAGGGCCAGCGCTCCGCCCGATCCGCCTTCGCCGGTGATCACCGAGATGGTGGGCACGCGCAGCCGGCTCATCTCCAGAACATTGCGCGCAATCGCTTCGGCCTGCCCGCGCTCTTCGGCGCCGAGGCCCGGGAATGCGCCCGGCAGATCGATGAAGCTGATGATCGGGCGGTCAAATTTCTCGGCGATCCGCATGCAGCGCAATGCCTTGCGATAGCCCTCCGGGTGGGGCATGCCGAAGTTGCGGCGTACGCGCTCCTTGGTGGTGCCGCCCTTGCGGTTGCCGATCACCAGAACTTCTTCGCCGTTGAGGCGCGCCATGCCGCAGGCCACTGCCTCATCGTCGCCGAAGGCGCGATCGCCGTGAATCTCGCTGAAATCGGTGAACACCCGCTCGATGAAGTCCATGGGATAGGGGCGCTGGGGATGCCGGGCCCGCTCGATTCTCGCCCACGCTGGAGAAACCGCCGGCGTTTGCGTCGCACTGCCAGTATGCTGTTCGCTCATCGACACCTTAAATGATGGGGCGCCGTCTCCCGCCCGTCTCTCAACCGATTCTACGAGTCGAGGCCACTTGCGACAAATGGAAGAACCTGAAGGCGATCCGGTCGCCGCTTTGTCACTTCTGGTATGAGAGCGCTTCTTCCACTCCGTCACGAACGGCGGTCCGGGCACCCACGACGCCGCCCAGCATCAGGACACAGAATGACGCGAGCAATGCCCCAGGTAAGGACCACAAGCTGACGGAGAGCGCCATGTAGCGCGAGAAGGCCAACGTGACAATTCCGTGTGCCGCGAAGGTAAGCACGATTCCGGCCGCCGCGCCCGAGGCGGCAATCAAAAAGCTCTCGCGTGCCTGCAGGTTCAGGAAGTCTCTGGTTGAGGCGCCAAGGACTTTGAGAATTCCATAATCGTGCGTCCTCTCGCGAACCTCGACATACTGCTCCAGGGCGACGACAAAAAAGGCAATCAAGGCAACGCAGAGCAGCAGGCCGGAAGTCCACAGGCCAATCATCAGCCGCTGCATGCTCGGGCTGGGCCCAATCCCGAAATAAATCCCAAGGGAGGACTGCAACGCCGCGCACGCCAAAGCGCAGGACGCGACGCATCCCGCCGTTTGAAGGGGACGCGTCCGGAGAGTCTCCACGACGAGCCGGTTGAACATTGCTTCCATGTTGCCATAACAGTGTTTTCGCGTTCGGGCTGAATGCTCAAACGCGGCGTACGTCGATACCGCGCGCAACCGCATTCAAACCGTCAGCGGCGGCGAAGGTCAATACGCCTGGTTACCCATCCGGTAGCCGCGGTTCGGATCGTATTCGAACTTCATGAGCCCGTCGCGGTAATCGATGAAGATAGTCAGCACGTTGAGCGTGCTCGCGCCGAGGAAGCCGGATACATCCATACCAACGCCTCTCGAGATACCGGACATGTCGAAGGTTGTCACGTCTTCCACCTTCTGAACCAAGTGCGCAAAGTGAAAGGCCACGAAATCGGCGTCTTTGACCGTCTTTACTTTGCCGCTCAAGCCGTGCACCTGCATCGCGGATCCTCCGCGCAATTTGGTCACCGTGCTTGCGGCGGCCGGCGAGACGACTGTCGCGAACGCGCCGGTATCGACGATAAAGAGTCTGTTCTCGCGCCCCTCAATCGAGACGGGCAGCAGCAGGTCGTGGCCCACGCGGTAAATCGGCGTCCAGTCCTTCATCTCCGGGGCGATGTAGCGGTCATAGAGTCCCAGTTCAGGGCCGGCGCCGGCTGCGGTGCGAGCCTCATTCACCGCCGGCGAAGACTCCTGCGGGCGCGCAGGCAGCGGGCCCAGCAACAGCTTGTGCATGGGATAGTCAAGGGTCACGAGAAAATCGGAAAACACGTCCATTCCGATCAGACCGTCGGATGAATCCAGGGTCTGCCTCGCATTCATCACCATCACGCTGCAATCGCGAAACTCCATGCCTCCAATTCGAATCGAGTCGACGTAGGCTTCGTATCCCTCCTTGAAGCCCTCGTCGCCAATGCCGCCGAGTTTCATCTTCTCCTCGACCTTGAGCCCCAACTTATCGGCAACGGCGCGATTGAGGACGAGGCCGGTCGCGCCTGTATCCACTTGAAGTTGGACGGGCCGGTCGCCAAGCTTCGCCGCAATGCCCCAGCCCACGGGCCGATCCGCCTCGGCATAGAGGCGCACGAGCGGAATGTCGGCGCTGGCCACCGACGACGCCAGGTGGCAAGTGCGCGCCGGAGCCTGTCCCTGAGCTTGCGCGGGCGCACTACGCTGGCTCCACATTGCGACGGCCCGCCGTACCTCTGGATTCTCCGGATCGAGCTTTGCGGCAGTTCCCACCATCCGCCGGCCCGCGGCGTACATCGAGTTCAGGCGATCGATCTTCGCCACCAGCAGCATGTTTTGCGCGTTGCAGGGATCCAGATGCGTGGCCTCATTGGCGCTTTCGGCAGCCTTCCATGGCAGGCCCCGGCGGTATTCCACGTCCCCGCGAAGGCTGACTACCGATGCTGAGTGGGGCGCCGCGGCGAGTGCGTCATTAACAAGCTTTTCGGCTTCGTCGATGCTTCCGGCGCGCAGGAGTGCATGCACCAGCCCCGCCAGCGCCGAAGTGTCGCCAGGGTTCGCCTTTAGCTGGGCACGCCACAAATCCGCGGCCTTGTCGGCATCTCCCGAGGCCCAGGCCTGCTCGGCCGGCGAGAGCGGACCGTGATGAACAACGCTGCAGGAGACCGCGCGGGCCAAATGAGATATCGATAGGACACAAATCGACAGAAAACAAATGCGCAGAGAAGCTCGCATAACAAGGGCCCCGATCCTTTAATCGATTTGAGCCAGCTTATCAGGAAACGAGTTCGGGCTCCACGACAAGTTTCGCTTTCCGCGTGAGGAACGATATAGAATTCGGCTGCGCGCCAATACCCGATCTTCCCCTCATTCGCGGAGCAACATGGAAGTCCTCACGCAACCAGACTCCCTGGCCGCTGTCGCCGTTGGCACACGCTGGCCGATGCCGCAGCGCATCGCATTCCGGTTCTGCGTCGTCTATTTCGGCCTCTTCTGCCTGCTGAGCCAGGTCGTCAATTCCGTGCTCGTGATCCCGAAGCTCGATGTGCCCGATTTCGGCACGCTCCTGCCGTTGCGGCAGATTGTGTTCTGGGTGGCGGCGCATGTGTTCGGGATGAAGACGCCTCTGGTTTACTCCGGCAGCGGGAGCGGCGACAAGCAGTACGACTGGGTGCTGCTGTTTTGCGTGCTCGTGACGTCTCTTGCGGCGGCCGCAATATGGTCTGTGCTCGATCGCAAGCGCACCGCTTATCCCGGTCTGCACAAATGGTTCTGGCTTTTTCTGCGCTTCTGTCTCGCCGGGCAGATGCTGACATACGGCTTCATCAAGGCGTTCCCATTGCAGATGCCGTATCCGTTTCTCTCGCGGCTGCTGGAGCGCTTCGGCGATATGTCGCCGATGGGCGTGCTCTGGTGGTCGGTCGGCGCGGCGCCGGGTTATGAAACCTTCGCCGGGTGTGCCGAACTCGTCGGGGGGCTTCTGCTCATATTCCCCCGGACCATGACGCTTGGCGCGCTCATTGCCCTGGCCGACATGACGCAGGTCTTCGTGCTCAATATGACCTATGACGTGCCGGTCAAGCTGCTTTCGTTTCACCTCATCCTGATCGCGGGGTTGTTGCTGCTTCCCGAGATGCAGCGGCTAACCAACTTCTTCCTGCTCAACCGGACTGCGGCCCCTTCGGCACCTGCACCGTTGTTTGAATCCCGGCGCGCGC
>Ga0134126_10002345_pt1 | contig 23929 bp, 16 predicted proteins | sample KB31752_FD_96881 | JGI IMG/M metagenome (GOLD analysis project Ga0134126, IMG submission 96881) | Terrestrial soil microbial communities with excess Nitrogen fertilizer from Kellogg Biological Station, Michigan, USA - KB3-175-2 | ecosystem: Environmental > Terrestrial > Soil > Unclassified ... | reverse complement strand
ACGCTGACGGAGCTTCTTCGGCAGGCCGGAGTTTCAGTTGCTGAACGGGTGGTACTGGATGTCGGATGCAATATTGGAATGATGATGTCGCAATATCTGAGGCTGGGCGCCAAATGGTGTCACGGCTGGGACCGCGCAACTACAACACCTCACACCGAGCGCATGCTGCTGGCCCTGGGCTGCACCAGGTTTTCCGCTACCGGAACCGACATCACAAAGTCGCGAGTATTGACCGACGACTTACCGCCCCATGTGGCCGCATCCCTGGAAGGGTGCGTGATTTCATATTTGGCGGTGCGCGGGCACCTCGATTGGCTCGACTCCCTCAAGCAAATTCCCTGGTCCTTCATGATTTATGAGGGCCATGAAGGCGAAACGTCGAAGGATTTCGAAAGTTACCTCGTGGAGCTGAAGAGGCTTACGAATTTCGAAGTGGGACCCACCAACACCTACGTCGATGGCGACAGCGAAGAACGGACAGTTGCGATTCTGCTGAAGACTCCTTAACTCCTGGCCCTTCAAATAGTTTTATGAACCCCGTCGAACCAACAACAGCAGAGGGATCAAAGTCAGCTGGCATCGATCAGTCTGACCGCTTCTTCCGCACTGACCACCTGATGGATACCATCGGCGGCCGCACGGCCCGAGGGGGAGTTGTGACCATGGCGTCACACGGTCTGAAGTTTGCCATCAGCATCGTAGCGACAGCGGTTCTGGCGCGGCTACTGAGCCCGCGTGATTATGGCCTGATTGGCATGGTGGCTGTGGCGACTAACTTCATCGTCATGTTCAAAGATTTAGGCTTGTCTCTCGCCACGGTTCAGAAAGCCGAAATTAGCTCCCGGCAAATCAGCACTCTATTCTGGGTGAACCTAATGTTGAGCGTGGTCACGATGCTGGTGATGGTTGTGCTTGCGCCGGCTGTCTCCTGGTTTTACGGCGATCCACGTCTCACGATGATCACCATTGTCAGCGCTACCGGTTTTGTGATTGGCGGTCTGACAGTCCAGCACGAAGCACTTCTAAAACGACAGATGCGTTTTATGGCCCTTAGTGCGATTGCTCTGGTCGCGATGATAGTCGGTTATATCGTTGGAATTACTTTCGCATGGTATGGCTTTGGTTTTTGGGCCCTGGTGTTCAGCCAGCTGGCGCTGCTGGCGACAGATGCAATCCTTGTTTGGATCACATGTGGCTGGCGACCCGGTTTGCCCAGACGTGGCACTGGCGTTCGATCGATGTTGAGTTTTGGTGGAAACATAACGGCGTACGGAACGGTCAATTACTTTTCGAAAAACGCAGACAACTTGCTTATCGGAAAATTCTGGGGAGCACAACCGTTAGGTCTCTATAACAAAGCGGCACAACTGGTCGGTCTACCTACTGACCAGGTTCACGAACCAGTGATGGCCGTTGCAGTCCCTGCGCTCAGCAGGTTGGCTGATTCTCCCGAGCGTTATCGCAAGGCTTATTTGCGCATCATGGAAAAGGTCCTGATGTTAGTGATGCCCGCAGTCGCACTGCTAATAGTCTGTTCAGATTGGATAATCTCAATCGTACTTGGCTCGTAGTGGAAAGACGCAGGAACAATCCTCGTTTTCATGAGTATCGCAGGTCTCTTTCAGCCGATCATGAATACTGCCGGCTCGATGTTGGTGACGCAGGGTCGCGGTCGTCATTTGTTCTACTGGTCATTGATCACCTCGCCCCTTTCGATCCTTTCGATCTTTGCGGGATTGCCCTGGGGTGCAACGGGCGTCGCCGCATCCTACTCGCTCACGCGGGTCTTGATCACGAACCCGCTGATGTATTGGTTCGTTGGCCGCACCGGCCCGGTCCGCACAATGGACTTTTACCGGCTGCTGGCGCCTTTTACCGCGGCAGCCGCTGCTGGAATTCTCGCCTGCCTGGGCTTTCGACACTTCTTCAACGTGCTCAACCCGGTGCTGGGCTTGGCAGTCTGCTTTAGCTTAATTGCCACCGCGAATTTGCTTGTCCTATCACTGACCGCTTCGGGGCGCGCCGCGCTGCTGGACATCAGAAATTCTCTCTTGCTGCTACGACCGGTGAGAGCAAAGACAGCGTTGGAGGCACGGTGAGGACTTAACAAAACAAATTTTTTCGAGACTACTAAAACGATCGACGGCAAATAGACAACATGTGCGGCATCACTGGATTTATTGACTTTTGGAACACGAGCAATACTCGCCCGGTTGAAGACCGCGGCGAGACGCTTGACGCGATGTGTCGTGCAATACGACATCGTGGGCCTGACGATCAGGGCGTAATGCTGCAGCCAGGCGTGGCCCTGGGAATGCGCCGGCTATCGATCATCGATCTTGCGGGCGGCCATCAACCAATTTCAAACGAAGACAACGGGGTGACGATCGTCTTCAACGGCGAAATCTATAACTACCGCGAACTACAAAAGGAATTGCAATCGGCGGGTCATCGCTTCCGGACCAATTCCGACACCGAAACAATAGTCCACGCTTACGAAGAGTTTGGTTCTTCGTGCGTCGAACATTTGCGCGGAATGTTTGCCTTTGCAATTTGGGACCAACGCGAAAAGAAGCTCTTCATCGCTCGTGATCGCGTAGGTAAGAAACCCCTCTACTACTCCGTGACGCGCAGCGGGACACTCGTGTTTGGTTCGGAACTAAAATCACTTCTCGAACACCCTGAATTAGAGCGCAAGATAAATCCGCAAGCGCTCGATGCATATTTCTCATTGGGATACGTGCCGGATCCGATAAGCATTTTTGAGAACGTTGAGAAGCTGCCACCCGGACATCACTTAACATTCACGAATGGACGGCTCGTAGTCGAACGCTATTGGGATTTTAGTTACGAGCTGAATGGTAACGGAAGCAACGGCCACAAAGCGTCCGACTATCTCGACGAGTTGCGTGCGCTTCTGGATGAGGCGGTGAAGCTGCGCCTCGTTTCCGATGTGCCCCTGGGCGCTTTTCTCTCGGGTGGCATTGATTCGAGCACGGTAGTCGGCCTGATGGCCCGCCACATGGATCAGCCAGTCAAGACGTTTTCGATCGGATTCAATGAAGACAGCTACGACGAACTCAAGTATGCGCGACTGACGGCTAAGAAGTTTGGCACCGAGCACCACGAGTTTTTGGTGACACCTGATATCTGTGAAGTCGTCGACAGTCTTGCCTGGCACTTCGATGAACCATTTGCTGACTCCTCCGCAATTCCCACCTACGTTGTCTCCAAACTGGCGCGGGAGCACGTTAAGGTAGTGCTCACTGGCGATGGTGGCGACGAACTGTTTGCTGGTTACTCGCGTTACGTGACCGAGCGTCAGCGCAGCAAATTCGACCGGGTGCCCCAAGTGTTAAAAAAGTCGTTGATGGATCCGTTGAGTCGCGGATTGCCACATGGTGCCTGGGGTCGAAACTATCTGCACAACATTTCGCTCGATCCGATCAGCCGATATCTGGATACGGTTTCTGTTTTCACCGGACTCAACAAGAACTCGCTGTACACAGCTGACTTCAGCGACCAACTTCGGGAAGCTAGCCATTTGAGTTCATACTTCCGCGAGTTGAGCCGCAACGTCAGAACCAACGCCCCGCTTGATTCACTTCTTTACATCGACAGCAAGACGTATCTGCCCGGTGACATTCTGACCAAAGTCGATCGCACGAGTATGGCAGTTTCTCTCGAGGCTCGCGTCCCTTTACTCGATCACAAACTCATCGAATTCGTAACGCGCATTCCGGCCTCTATGAAAATGGCGGGAATCGAAACCAAGCACCTGTTCAAGCAAGCCATCGCCGATCTGGTACCGGCTGAAATTGTTCACCGTCCCAAGCAGGGCTTTGGAGTACCAATACAACACTGGATCAACCGGCAACTGCGCGAGCGAATTCGCGACACCCTGAACGATCCACGGACTCTGCAGCGGGGCTACGTGTCGCGTAGTCACGTTGAACTTTTGCTCGACGAACATGAACGCGGCCGTCGCGATCATGCAATGGGTTTGTGGTCATTGCTGATGCTGGAACTTTGGCATCGCCAATATGTAGACAGAAACTAAGGGCCCGACCGGGTTAGTAATACTTGCGCATTCTCCAACTCATCGACAGCTTCGACGAAGGCGGCTCCGAGCGGCAGGCACTCGATCTGACTCGAAGACTAGTTGAAAGCGGGAAGTACCGCGTCTTTCTGGCAAGCTTAAAGCCCGGAGGGGTCCTTCGCGCTGAGATAGAGAACTTAAATCTCGGTGAGATACCTTCCTATCCCCTGAATAGTTTCTACGGTCCTAACGCCGTTACCCAGCTACGCCGTTTCGTTGCCCACCTAAGGAGGTCGAGAATTGACGTACTGCACACTCACGACTTTTACACAAACATATTTGGAATGGCCGCAGGTTTTTTGGCTGGAGTAAGCGTGCGTATCGCCTCACGCCGCGAGACCACGGGCATGCGCACTGCCGGGCAAACGCAATTACAAAGAATGGCCTACGGATTAGCACATCAAATTGTCGCCAACTCGGAGTCGGTTCGACAGAAGCTCATTGAAGAAGGGATCAAGAGCAAACGTATAACCGTTATTCACAGCGGACTTGATCCCGAACGTGTAGCTGCACCGCCAGGTTTGTCTCGGGAAGAAATGCTGAGGGCTATTGGTGTGGGCCAACTGACGCGCATCCCGAAACAGTTTGTCACTATAGTGGCAAACATGCGCCACGAAGTGAAGGACTATCCGATGTACCTGCGGGCCGCGCAGCGCGTTAGCAAGGCCATACCCGACACGGGTTTTCTACTGGCAGGGGAAGGCGAGTTGCAAGGTTCGCTAAAAGAACTCGCATCACAGTTGGATATCGCCGGCAAAACTTTCTTTCTTGGTCGCTCGAAAAACATCGCCGAATTGCTGAGCGTCTCCGACGTTTGCGTCTTGTCTTCGAAGGCTGAAGGTTTTTCGAATTCAATTCTGGAGTATATGGCCTCAGGTCGTCCGGTAGTCGCCACGGACGTAGGCGGAGCAAGAGAAGTGATTGTTGAAAACGAGACTGGGTACATCGTTCCGTCCGGCAATGACGAGCTGATGGCGACGCGGATTATCTCGCTTTTGCAGGACCCGGCGAGGGCGCGGTTGATGGGTGAAAGAGGCCGGCGTGTTGTGGAAGAGAGGTTTTCGTCGCGGGTGTTACTGCAGAAGAGCGCAGGGCTTTATGAAAGGCTGCTCAATGAGCGGAGGCACGTCGAACTTCTTAAACGTCAGGAGCGGGGGCAAGCCCACCTTCCCGACCCTGAGCCTATCGATTTGAATTTTGACCCCTCATCGAAAGGCCTTCAATGAGGAGATTAACGAAGACAGCAACGCCAGCTATAAGGTGGGCTTGCCCCCGCCGCCTGGTTTAGAACACAGCCTCAATGAACACTAACAGCACAAGTCAAGAACTCTACGAAGCTCGGGTGCGCATCCTGGTGGTCGCGCCCTCGCTCGATATTCTCGGCGGCCAGGCCGTGCAGGCGGCGCGCCTCATCGAACGTCTGCGGGAACTGCCCTCATTCGAAGTAGGGTTTCTGCCCATCAATCCTCGGCTCCCTGGCCCGATCAGGGCCTTGCAGTCAATTAAGTATGTACGCACTTTAGTTACTTCGATTCTCTACTTCGCAACTCTGGTTCTTCGCCTGCCGAGTTATGACGTCATTCACATTTTCTCGGCGTCATACTTTTCATTCGTGCTCGCGCAAACACCCGCCATCGTTGTCGCCAAACTGTTTGGTAAGAAGATTCTTCTTAACTATCACAGCGGCGAAGCGGAAGATCATCTAACGCGTTGGCGAAGTGCCGTGCCGACGATTCGCCTGGTTGATCGAGTGGTTGTTCCTTCCGAATATCTCGTCAGAGTTTTTTCGAAGTTTGGCATTCAGGCCGATGCAATCAATAACCTTGTCGACCTGGAGAAGTTTAGTTTCCGCGAGCGCTGTCCGTTACGCCCCATTTTTCTTTCAAATCGGAATCTCGAAACTCACTATGGTGTTGACCTCGTGCTGCGCGCCTTCGCTCTAATCCAGAAAAATATTCCTGATGCGGAACTCGTCGTGGCTGGCGACGGCAGCCAGCGGGTAGCTCTGGAAAAGTTGGCGCTTGCTCTTGGACTGCGCCATGCGAAGTTTGTTGGACGCGTCGAACATGAAGCAATTGCACAGCAGTATCAACAAGCGGACATCTATCTAAATGGTTCCGAGATCGACAATCAACCACTCTCGATTCTGGAAGCGTTCGCTTGCGGACTGCCGGTAGTGACAACTAATGCGGGCGGCATTGCCGACATGATCGTTAATGCCGAAACCGGGTTGGTAGTCAATCGCGGCGACCATGAAGCACTAGCCCGGCAGGCCACGCGACTTCTAAAAGAAACTGACCTGGCCAAGTCGATCGTTAAGCGCGCGCTTGACGAATGCCGGAAGTACAGCTGGAGCGCAGTAGGTCAGCAATGGACAGAGATCTATCGCCACCTGGCGGAGTCAGAGAACAGTCACTCGCCTGGATTCGGAAGGGGCAAACGTATCGGCAGACTTCGCAAGATGAATATCGCTGAACTCCGTGTCCGTGGTTCACAAGCCCTCTCAGCTTTCGCAGAACGCAAAGGCTGGTCTGCATTGACGAAGTTGCCCAGCGATGAGGCTTTGTCTCGATTACTCGTTGTTGGTTCGACTACGGAGAGAGGGTCAAGCCAGGATTTCCTCGAACACTTTCGGACACGGCAGCAACCGGGCTTTTTTGCCGGTTTCGATAAACCAGAGGCTGTAATTGCGGAGTTACAACGCAGGTGGCCCGACGCGGAGCGACACATCGTCGCCGAGGCGGATCGGCTCGTTGCGGGTCGGTTTGATTTGCTTGGGTTCAAAGATCTGAGTTTCGGTGACCCAATAAATTGGTTACTGGAGCCAGTAACAGGTAAGGCCGCGCCGTCGCTTCACTGGAGCCGACTAGACTATCTGCGTTCCGAGATCGCGGGCGACAAGAAAATCACCTGGGAGTTGAATCGTCATCAGCATTTCCTGAAGCTGGGCCAGGCTTACTGGCTAACGCACGACGAGCAATATGCCGAGACTTTTGTCGCGCAGCTCAACTCCTGGATGGATCAAAACCCGCCCAAGCTGGGAATAAATTGGACGAGTAGTCTTGAAGTTGCGTTGAGATCAATCTCCTGGCTATGGGCCTTTCATTACTTTAAGAATTCGCCCGCCCTCGATTCGCAGACCTTCACACGCGCGATAAAGTTTCTCTATCTGAATGCGCGTCACTTGGAAACATATCTCTCCACCTACTTCAGTCCCAACACACATTTGACTGGCGAGGCGCTTGGACTCTTTTACCTGGGGACGTTGCTGCCTGAATTCAAGGCGGCATCGCGCTGGCGAGAGACTGGACAAAGGATTCTCTTAGAACAGTTACAGCGGCAGGTGAAACCAGATGGGGTCTACTTCGAACAGTCGAGTTACTACCACCGCTACACCACGGATTTCTATGCTCACCTGTTGATCCTATCGCGAGCTAACGGTAACAGGCTCAGTGTCGTGGTCGAAGAAAAGTTAATCGCACTGCTTGACCATTTGATGTACATCACCCGTCCGGACGGAACCAGTCCGTTGTTCGGCGACGACGATGGCGGCCGTTTGGTAAGTCTCGATCGGAGACCTGTAAACGATTTTCGGGCGACGCTTTCTACCGGAGCAGTGCTGTTTGGACGCGGCGATTACAAGTTTGTAGCCGGTAAACTATCTGAAGAAACGTTGTGGCTGCTTGGTCCCGCCGGTGTGCGCACGTTTGATCAAATAAGAATTCAGGAACCGGAACAGCAATCCAAGGCTTTCCCTGACGGTGGCTACTACGTGCAGCGCGATGGCTGGCACCCCAAGGCTAACTATCTTCTGTTTGATTGTGGTCCGCACGGGACCGACAATTGTGGACACGCTCATGCTGATGCCCTGGCAATCGAGGTTGTGGCGAGCGGCCGGTCAATGCTTGTGGACCCCGGCACGCTAACGTACACAGGCTCCAAAGAACAACGCGACTTGTTCCGAGGGTCCAGTGCTCATAACGTTTTGCTGGTTGATGGCGAGTCGTCTTCGCTTCCTGCCGGACCGTTTGCCTGGCAAACAATCGCCAATTGTGAATCGCGTTCGTGGATCAACGAACGGCGTTTCGATTATGTCGAAGGCCGGCACGACGGTTACGAACGCCTGCCGTCTCCCGCGTCACACACGCGCAGCATTTTGTTTTTGAAGAATGACTACTGGTTGATGCGAGATCGCGTTTCTTCAGTCGGAACGCACGATTTAGACTTGAAGTTCCACTTCGCTCCCACGACAAATCCAGAACTGTCAGATTTTGAATCGGAGATTTCCCAAACATCTGAGCACCCCCAAACCGTTCCCCAATTTCTTGATGTGAACGGCAAGCGGGCTGGTTTACAAATTGTCGTGTTTGCTCAGGACAACGGCAAAGAACCTCAGTGGCAAAGGGAAGACTCTGCGGTTTCGAAGTGTTATGGAAGCAGCCAGGCGGCGCCGGCCTGGACGTTTTCCGCGAAATCTTTGGCAAATGATGGTTCTGCGGACGAACTAATTACCCTTCTGCTACCAAACGCCGGCGGAAACTCGGCAAAATTTCAGGTGAAAGAAGTTGAGGCAATCGGCGGACGTGCTTTTGAAATATCCAGCGCCGACTACTGTGACCTGCTAATGCTCCGAAACTCGCGGAGCCAGCGCGTTGAAACGGTACGAGTGGTTTCAGATTTCAACTTGAGTTGGACACGTTTTCATAAAGGCGAAGTTAATGGTGAGTTGTGCGAGTTGCTGGTCATGGACGGTCAACACCTCACGCTCGATGGAAAAGAGATTCTGAGGTCAGCAAAACGCGTTAGCTATTTGGTGGCTTCTCGCTCTGGCGATCGCTTTCGAGTGGAGACAAGCGAAGGCCAAGTGGATTTGGGTTTCCCAACAGGAGACTTTGAGCAATCGCTCGCCAAGCCGGATCGGCAATCAGCCGTCGGGAATTGAAAATCACTTATGTGTGGAATTAACGGCATAGCCTTATCAAGCAATTCGCGACGCAGCCTCGACGTCGGGGAGCTGGTGCGCATGCGCGACGTGTTGACGCATCGCGGTCCTGATGAAGCCGGGCTGTTCGTTGATGTGCGCACGGGACAGGTTGGGCTGGGACATCGGCGACTAAGCATCGTTGACGTCGCGCTTGGTCATCAGCCCATGAGCAATGAAGACGGCACGCTTCACATAATTTACAACGGAGAGATTTACAACCACGGTCATTTTCGTGCTTCACTCGAAAGCCTTGGCCATGTTTACAACACCCATTGCGATACGGAAACGATTCTTCATCTCTACGAGGAACACGGCGCCAGTTGCGTCGAGCATCTGCGCGGCATGTTTGCCTTTGCAATCTGGGACCAGAATAAGCGAGAGCTCTTTATCGCGCGCGACCGTCTGGGTGTAAAACCACTCTATTACGCGCAAACCAAGGACGGTTCCTTGTATTTCGCCTCTGAGATAAAGGCGCTGCTTGAAACCGGTGCTATCAAAGCTGAATTGAATTACGGCGCGCTGCCTGACTACCTTGCCAATCATGCCCCGTCGGGCGAGGAGACGCTCTTCTGCAGCATCAAACGTTTGTTGCCCGGGCACACTTTGCTTTGGCGCGACGGCACAGTCGAGATTAGCCGATACTGGAACGTTAGTTTTCAGCGAGACGAAAACGGCAAACGCAGCGATGCTGACTACATCGCAGAATGGAGTGAACTGTTTCGCGAGTCTGTACGACTACGCTTGATGTCTGACGTTCCCCTGGGAATGTTTCTGTCTGGAGGCATCGACTCTTCGGCCATAGCCGCGGTTATGAGCGGCATGGTCGCTGAGCCAATCAAGACTTTCTCTGTAGCGTTCGCGGAGCGCGAAGCAAACGAGCTCGAGTACGCACGGCTGGTCGCTCAGACGTTCAAGACCGATCATCACGAGGTCGTTGTCAGTCCCGAAGAATTTTTCGCCGCACTGCCTAAACTCGTCTGGCACGAAGACGAGCCCATCGCCCATCCTTCGAGCGTGGCGCTGTATTTCGTTTCCCGGCTCGCGTCGCAGCACGTCAAGGTTGTTCTGACTGGTGAAGGGAGTGACGAGCTGTTGGCTGGTTACGGTCGTTATCGCAAGACGATCTTGAATGTGGAATGGGGCACACGATATCAACAACTGGCGCCGCAGAGCGTCATAAACGCTATTAGAAAACAGATCGAAGGTTTGCCTGCGAGTTCGAGACTACGACAAAAACTACTCCGTACCTTCCTGACGCTTTCGCCCGACCTCGAGAGCATTTACTTCGACAACTTCGCGGTGTTCCCTCGCGTGACGCAGCAAGAACTGCTGACAAAGAAGACTCAAGCGCGTCTTGGAGGCGCCACTGCCGACCCGTACTCAGTAATCCGAGACGTGCTTAGTGAAACAGATGCCCGCTCACTACTGGATCGGCTTTTGTATGCTGACCTCAAGACTTATTTACACGAGCTACTGATGAAGCAGGATCAAATGAGCATGGCTGCTTCAATCGAAAGCCGTGTCCCGTTTCTCGATCATAAACTCGTGGAGTTTAGCGCCGCACTGCCCGAGCGTCTGAAACTCCGTGGCGCTACAACCAAATACGTCCTGCGCCAGAGCATGAAAGGGCTGTTACCGGAAACGATTCTTGCGCGGCCCAAGATGGGCTTTCCCGTTCCGGTTGGCTCATGGTTTCGCGGTGAGTTTCGAAGTGTGGTCGATGAGTACGTCTTGAGTGAACGTGCCACCGCCCGTGAGATTTTTGAACCTTCTTTTGTACGTTCGCTCGTTAAGCGACATCAGGAAGGCCGCGAGGATCATTCGGAACGACTCTGGGCGCTCGTTAACTTTGAAATTTGGCAACGACAGTTCTTCGACAGAGACAGCAGTGTCGATATCGCAGAATCGCACCTCGAGCTCGCGCATGCATGAGGGATTCCAACTTCGCCAACTACGAATGACGACATTTTTCTAATGCATATTCTCTGGTTAAAAACTGAACTCCTTCATCCGGTCGACAAAGGCGGGAAGATTCGCACTTATAACATGCTGAAGGAACTCAAGCGTCATCACCAAGTAACGTATTTGACGCTTGACGACGGCTCCGCGAGTGCTGGAGAACGCCAAAGCGCGGTTGAATATTGCCATGAACTAGTTTGCGTGCCACATCAGCCGCGCGAAAAATTTACCGCAGGCTTCTATTCAGATCTTCTGTTCAATCTTGTCTCGCCGCTGCCCTACGCAATCAAGAAGTATCAGTCCGCCCAGATGCGCTCTGAGATAGTCAAACGTACCGCGACCGGTAAGGTTGATCTCGTCGTCTGCGACTTTCTGGCGCCAGCCGGGAACGTCTCCTTCGACACGACGTGTCCAACAGTGCTTTTCCAACACAACGTCGAAGCCATGATCTGGAAGCGGCACTACGAAGTGCAGGGCAACCCATTGAAGAAGGCTTATCTTTTTGGGCAATGGCTGAAGATGCGTTCGTTTGAGCGGAAGATGTGCCGCCGTTTCGATTCTGTCGTTGCGGTTTCGGGCGAAGACCGCGATCAGATGCACGATGAATACGGCGCTAACTCAGTTTTCGACGTGCCTACCGGCGTTGATACAGACTTCTTCCATCCGAGCGGCAATGGGCAGCAGGATCCACACAATATCGTGTTCACTGGTTCGATGGATTGGCTGCCGAATGAAGATGCAATTACATACTTTACTGAAAAGGTAATGCCGCTCATCAAGGCTGAAATTCCCGACGTCACGCTGACAGTCGTTGGACGCAACCCGTATCCGAGTTTGCTTGAATTAGCCCGGCGCGATCCGTCGGTGGTTGTTACTGGGCGGGTTGAAGACGTGCGCCCTTACATGGAGCGCGCTGCAGCGTATGTGGTGCCCTTGCGCATCGGTGGCGGCACGCGTTTAAAAATCTACGAAGCAATGGCCATGGAAAAAGCCATCATCTCAACCACCATCGGCGCGGAGGGTTTGCCCTTAAAGAACGGCAGCGAACTGTTGCTTGGTGATACCGCTGAATCATTCGCGCAAGCAGTAATCAGAGTCTTGAATGACAAGGCCCTCGCAAAAGCTCTGGGCCGTTGTGCAGCGGCGACCGTCAGAGAGAAGTTTGGCTGGGAAAGAGTCGCTGAGCGTTTTGGAAACATATGCGAAGACACCCTCGCGGTGTGGGAGGTTCGAAGTGCAAGCTTGGCAGCTACTAAAGCACTGTCAGGCAGGACGAGCGGACCGTTGGTCGAAACACGATGAGTACAGCGATCTACAACGAACCTGACGTCCTTCAATCCGCCGCAGCGCCTGGGTTGCCGGTTCGACCGAGCGTGTCTGTGATCATTCCCTGTTACAACGAGGAGCGGTTCCTGGGCAAAGCATTGGCGAATCTTGCCGACCAGTATTCGCCTGAGGTTTACGAGATCATCGTCGTTGACGGAATGTCAGGCGATCATACCCGGCAAGTCGTGGAAGAATTTCAGCGGTTGCATCCTCAACTTTTAGTCCGACTTCTGGACAATCCGAAGCGAAACATTCCACACGCCCTCAACCTTGGTATTGCGGCAGCCCGAGGAGACATCATCGCGCGCATGGACGCCCACTCCGCACCATCTCACGGTTACATACGCCGTTGCGTTGAAGTGTTGAGCGAAGGGAATGCGGCGGTTGTGGGAATGCCATGTCGGGTACAACCTGGCGATGAATCTGTTACAGCGCGCGCGATTGCCTTGGCAGTTTCGCATGCGTTCGGTATAGGCGACGCAAAATATCGGCTGGGGACTAACGGCGATAAGCTTGAGGCCCAGGAAGAAGTTGATACCGTGGCTTTCGCGTGTTTTAGTAAATCACTTTGGTCCAGGTTGGGCGGATTCGATGAGAAGTTGCTAACCAACGAAGATTACGATTTCAACTACCGAGTTAGGGCTCAAGGCGAGCGGGTAATGCTGGATCGTTCGGAGCATTGTGATTACTTTGCACGTCCAACGCTCGCAAAGCTGGCATCGCAATACTTCCGTTATGGAACCTGGAAGGCACGAATGATTCGTGCGCGACTGCGCTCCACGAAGTTGCGACAGCTTGTCGCTCCGGCGTTTATAGTCTCCATCGCTCTGTTGCTGGCAGCAGGGTTCTGGCGAAGTATTGCGTGGCGGATGCTGGCGCTCGAGTTGGCTACATATCTGTCAGCTGCGACGTTTTTCGCCTATCAAGCAACACGAAAAAATCACGAACGATCTTCGGTATTACTAATAATGCCGTTTGCGTTTTTCACAATTCATTTTTCCTGGGGCACGAGTTTCTGGTGGGGACTTTTCACGCCGGGAGGTCGCAAGTAACAAGCATGAAACTAAGCGTCTTCGGAATAGGATATGTCGGTTGCGTTTCCGCCGCTTGCTTCGCCAGGGCCGGGCACGACGTCATCGGCGTCGACCTCAATCCGACCAAGGTTGAAATAATAAATTCCGGCAAGAGCCCGATCGTCGAAGCCGGAATCGATGAATTGATTGAGGCCGAAGTTGCGTCCGGGCATCTTCGAGCCACGACGAATTCAACGGAAGCAATCATGAATTCCGACGCTTCGCTCGTTTGCGTCGGTACCCCGAGCAATCAAAACGGCAGCCTGGATCTCAGTCACGTTGCACATGTTTGCGAAGAGATAGGCGCCGCATTAAAACGCAAAGACGAACGGCACACGATCGTTATTCGTAGCACCATGCTGCCGGGTACGATCGAGGGCTTAGTGGTGCCGACACTCGAAGAAAGCTCCGGCAAACAGGCTGGTCAGGACTTTGGCGTTTGCATCAATCCCGAATTTCTACGCGAGGGAAGTTCACTGAAAGATTTTTACGCGCCACCTTTTACGCTGATTGGTACCGACGAACAGGAAACCGCAAAGCTTGTCAGTGAGCTCTACATCGGAATCGAAGCGCCGCTGTTTGTTACCGCACTCAAGACTGCCGAAATGGTAAAGTATGCCTGCAATTGTTTTCATGCGCTGAAAGTCAGCTTTGCCAATGAGATTGGCAATATTTGTAAGGCGGTCGGCATAGACAGTCACGAAGTGATGAACGTGTTCTCGCAAGACACCAAGTTAAATCTGTCGCCTTACTATCTGACTCCCGGGTTTGCTTTCGGCGGCTCATGTCTGCCGAAAGATTTGCGCGCGATTAATTACAAAGCGAAACAAGTCGACGTTGAGGTGCCGGTGTTGTCGTCGATCCTGCCCAGCAACCGGTTACAAATCGAACGCGCCGTAAACATGGTCCTGCAAACGGGCAAGAAGCGAGTCGGGGTACTTGGGTTTAGTTTCAAAGCCGGCACTGATGATCTGCGCGAGTCTCCGATGGTCACCTTGATCGAGACGCTGATTGGCAAAGGACTACAACTCGCGATTTTCGATCGCGACGTTTCGCTGGCAAAGCTCTTCGGAGCAAACAAGCAATACATCGAACGCGAGATACCGCATATTTCGCAGTTGATGCGCGGCAGTATTGATGAGGTGTTGGCCGACTCGGAAGTTCTGGTGATCGGAAATAAAGCCGCGGAGTTTGGCAGCATCGAAGGGAAGGTTAGGAAGGATCAGGTGGTGATCGATCTAGTGCGGCTGTTTGATAAGTCAGTTAAAAGCAACGACTCCTATCAGGGCATTTGTTGGTAGTGACAAATTAGCTTACGAGCAACCCTCGGCCGGGGGACTCTCTCACCTATAAGCCACGTCCGGTTTACTCAAGAAACTTGAAGACTAAACGACAAAATCTTTGGCGACTGGCAAGAGTCGCCATTATCGCAATCGCGCTTTTCCCGCTACTCGCCTGGGCTGCGGCGCGATTATTGGTCGTGCATGCCTCAGTCTCGAAGGCGGACGCGATTGTGATCATGAGTGGGTCAGGAACATTCCGCGAACGAGCGCAGCATGCCGCGGCGCTATTCAACGAAGGCCGGGCGCCACGTATTGTTTTGACGAATGATCATCTCCAGAGCAGCTGGTCGCAAGAGGAGCAGCGGAACCCTTTTTACTACGAACGCTCGCGAGATGAGTTGCGGCGGGCCGGGGTTCCCGAAGATAAGATCTCGGTAATCATGGTGCCGATCAGAAGTACTTACGACGAAGCAGTAGTCTTGAAAGACTATTCAGAAGCAAACCACCTCGGTTCGTTGCTAATCGTCACTTCTGCATTTCACTCGCGGCGCGTGTTCTGGACATTTCGCCGAGTCTTTCGAGGGACCGGTAAAAATATTGGAGTAGACCCTGCCGAACCCGGTATTGAAAGTCCGGCGGCTGCCACCTGGTGGCTGCACCGTTTGGGCTGGGAAATGGTGCCCAAGGAATATGTGAAGATCCTTGTCTACTGGTTTCGTTATTGAGCGTTCATCGAAAGAGCCTCCATTGGTGTTATTAGAATACCAAAGGCAAGGGCCTCACCGATTGAGCTAAGAATGAAATTGCCGCAGCAAAAATCAAGAATGGTTCTTAAGCTGGTAGTAAGCGGCGCCATAGTTGTGGCGTTGCTCGCTTTCTTGCTGGCTGAGAGAAGTCGCGCGCAATTGCCCCGGCCGCACGTTATCACGCTCAAGGCGGGCGACGATCTGCAGGCCGCGCTGAGGTCAGCGAGACTCGGTGACACGATCGTCTTGCCGGCTGGTTCTACTTACATTGGCCCGATCGTTCTTCCGTTCAAAGCCGGGGGCTCCGGCACTGATGCCGACTACATAACAATTCGCACCTCCGACTTGAATGGCATCGCGCAGGACGGCGCGCGGCTGAAACCTGCGCTGCACGCGCACGCAATGCCCAGGATTCTGGCGCCAAACGAGAAGGCGGCGGTTGTTACTGAACCTAAGGCGCATCATTACAAGTTCGTCGGCGTCGAATTTCTTCCAGCCGGAAATGCGAAGTATGTTTACAACGTTATCGATCTCGGCAGTTCTGACTACACCTCGCTTAACCAGTTTCCTAATCACCTGATTTTTGATCGCTGCTATGTTCATTCAACTGGATTGAACCGCGCGCGTCGTGGATTTGCACTGAATAGCGCGGAAACTTCAATTGTTAATTCTCACGTTTCTGGTTTCGCCGGTGCAGGTGATGAGACCCAGGCTATAGCCGGCTGGAATGGTCCCGGGCCATTCCACATTGTTAATAACTATCTCGAAGGTGCGGGCGAGGTGGTTCTTATTGGCGGTGCCGATCCTGCGGTTCCTAATCTTGTTCCCTCGGATATCGAGTTCCGTCGCAACTTCTTGCGCAAACCAAGCGAGTGGAATGGAAGGGCGCCAATCAAAGGCACATTCGAACTGAAGAATGCGAAGCGTGTAGTTATTGAAGGCAACTTGATCGAAAGCGAGATACTGACAACGGCGCTTGTGCTTACCGTGCGCAATCAGGGTGGTAAAGCTCCCTGGAGCACAATCGAAGACGTCGAGATCAGGAACAACATAGTGCGGCACGCCAGCACTGGAATAAATATTCTCGGCAACGACAACGAGCACCAGAGCCAGGAAGCGAAGAGGATTCGCATAGTCAATAATTTGTTGGTTGATATTGTGGCGGATAAGCCGGACAACATTCCTTACTTTCTGCAAACAAACGGCGGACGGCAAATCACGGTTGCACATAATACGGTGCAGCAGGCCGGCAATATCATCACCGCTTACAGTACCCCGACCGAGAGCTTTATCTTTCGCGACAACATTGTTCAGTTTAATCAGTACGGTATTGTTTGTTTGATCCCGGCGTCGGAGTGTGGCCGGGACAACATTTTCTGCGGTTGTTTTCCGGGCGGTGTGCTTAGAGGAAACGTGCTGGCAGATAACCTCGGTGCCGCGGCGAACGACCGCATCGAGGAAAAATATCCAGTGGGCAACTACTTTGTCAGTTCGTTTCAGAGAATTGGTTTCGCCGATTTCGCTCACGGCAACTGGCAACTCGAAGCCAACAGCAGAACTCGCAAACGGGCCAGCGATGGACGCGATCCCGGAATTGACCTTGATACACTCGTTGGCGCAGGAGCGATGGCCGCGCGCGATGGAAATCGATTTGAAGGACGCTAGACCTCGAGAAAGAAATGTCGGATAGCTTTGTAAACACAAAATTGCGCGACAAGATCAAATGGTCCTTGCCCTGGTTGCTGCGCTATCCGGCCTGGCGAACCGGCGAGTTTTTGAGTCGCGCGAAGGAATCGGGTGGCCCAAGTCATTTGATCTTCGTAGTCGCAAATCATTTCGAACCCGGATTGGGACGGCCGGCGCTCGAGCGTCTGGAGAAGTGGTGTGAGTTGGCGCGAGCGACCGGCGCTGCGCTACGCGACCACGATGGCACGCCCTTTCGTCATACGAATTTCTTTCCTGCGGAGCAATACGAACGACCGCTGCTGGAAATGCTCTCCGCTTTACAGGCCGACGGTTATGGCGAGGTTGAGATCCATTTACATCACGGTGTCGAGCAGCCGGATACGGTCGAGAATACGCGGCGGCAGTTGGAAACATTTCGAGACGTGCTCGCGGAAGAGCATAAATGCCTGGCAAGGTTTGCAGATGAACCATTCGATACTCAACCGAAGTACGGCTTTGTACACGGCAATTGGGCATTGGCAAACTCGGCTGGTGGGCGCTTCTGCGGTGTCGACTCTGAAATGCAAATCCTGGCTGACACCGGCTGCTATGCCGACTTCACGCTGCCGTCGGTACCGTTTCAATCTCAGGTGCCGCGCATCAATGCGATTTACCAATGCGGCCATTCGCTTGCCGAGGCTCGTCCGCATCGTTCAGGTCGAAGCTTGCGAGTTGGTGAACCGTTACAGTTGCCGATTATTTTCAGTGGCCCGCTCGTCTTTGACTGGACGCGCCGCGTGCGGGGCTTGCCGATTCCCCGAGTCGAGAATGGCGCGTTGGCCCAGAATTATCCGCTGACTATGGATAGATTGCAGCGTTGGCGCAGCGCCGGCATAGGTGTGAAAGGAAGGCCTGAATGGATCTTCATCAAACTCTACTCGCACGGATTCTTTGACTGGGATCAGGATCTAATGATCGGCGAACAGATGAAACGGTTCATGGGCGAGGTGCTAGAAACTGCAGAGCGTACCGGAGAATACAAGGTCCATTTCGCGAGTGCGCGCGAGGCCTTCAATATGGTTGCTGCTGCCGTGGATGGAAAAGATGGACTACCTGGCGCGTATCGAGATTATAAGTTGCGGCAAATAATGGACGAGCAAGCGATTCCAAAAGTGCACGGTGAAATAGATCGCGAGCGCGAATCAGAGGTCGTGTTACGATAAAAAGCGGAGTTAACGGTTTCAAAACATGCGAGACGAGATTCAAATTGATTCAGTTATCAACGCTGCCGGCTGGCGGCATTTACCGCCGCCTGGCGCGGAGGTTGATAGTCTCGTTTCGCGTTTGGAGCAGGACGGCCTTGTTGTTCTACCCGAAATAGTCGGAACTGAAATGTTGCGAGGCATGCAGGAAGCTTTCGCTTCACGATTGCGCCAGCTGCGTTGGAATAACTTCGACGGCTACCAAAAGACTGAACCATATCGCCACATGATCGAGGATGTGTTGGTACTCGATCAGGGGTTTGTTGACCTGGTGCTGCACCCTCAGGTCAAGGCTGTGCTGAATCAGTATCTTGGCAATCAGTATGAGTTGACCGAGGCCAAAGGTTGGAAGTCGCTGCCGACGAAGAGAGACTTTCACGGATGGCATGGCGACGCCTGGTATGATCAAACCGAGGCTGCGGAGATTCACAAGGAAGTTAAGCTGGCCATTTATCTTTCCGATGTGCGCAGCGGAGCCTTCAATTACATTAAGGGCAGCCACCGCAAGCAGCATCCACGGCCGGTGAAAAATGCCGAGCTCGGCCACGTCGACGCGTTACAGATTGCAGAACTATTGGGACCGGCCGGCACAGCTTTCCTGTTTGATACGTCGGGCATTCACCGCCAGGGAGTGCCGATGTTGGAAGAACGCCAGGCTTGCTTTTTCAACTATCACAATCCACGCGTCGTATTGCAAAAGGAAGACATCGATTACTACCGCTATCATCCTTTAATTCTCAATGCTGCGTTTCTCGGCGAACTGACCGAGGAGGACCAAAGAATTCTCGGCTTTGGGAATAAGACAAACTTTCGTCCGGCGTTTGTGCGATCCGGACAGCCATCAGTTTTTGGTAAGGCGCTTAGCACTGCCTATAACGCCGAGCTTCGCGTTAAGCAGATTCGCGAGAGAATTGCGGCGAGAATGCGGCGGCTGCTTGGATAGTCCGAAAATCTTCATCCACAGATTACGCAGACAAAATCAGATGCGATCTACCAGGGGACACGAACCAACACGTAATGTCGTTAGTGTCGTTCTGTGCGTGCTGTTGGATCGTAAGGTGGTTACATGCAGACGGTAGTCTCTGTGTTCGGAGTGAAACCATTCCGAATCGGTGGCACCGAAACCTTTGCCAGGGAGCTCTCACTTCAGCTTCACCAGCAGGGCTGGCAGAGCGTCTTATGTTTTCTAAAAGAGCCGCCCGAGCACGTGCGCCGCTTTCTTGAGCTGCCGAACGTTTCGCTGGAGGTGCTGGAAAACTCCACTGATCTAAACTGGGGCGCGACCCGGACGCTCGCGCAAATAATCCGTCGTCACAAACCACAAATACTGCATCTGCACTTCACCGGCTTTCTGGGAATTTACCCCTGGCTTGCCCGCCTATTGTCTGTGAAGAAAATCTTCTTTACAGATCACACCTCGCGCCCGGCGGGTTACTTACCGAAGCGCGCGCCTTTCTGGAAACGGACGTTAGCCAGAATAATCAACCTGCCGGTCAGCAGAGTAATTTGTGTTAGTCGATATGGACAGCAGTGTCTGACGACGCTCGAGCTGTTGCCGCGCGAGCGGCATGAGTTGGTCTATAACGCCGTGGACCTTTCACGTGTTGCTGAGAATCCAGATAAGGCGGCCGACTTTAGACAGCATTATGGAATTCCTGACAATCGCGTAGTAATCGTGCAGGTGAGTTGGATGATACCGGAGAAGGGGATTCCCGAGCTGCTGGAAACTGCGCGAATTTTACTCGCGATTAACCCGCGCGTGCATTTTGTCTTGGTTGGCGAGGGCGCATTTCGAGAGCAGTTTATGAACGACGCTGCTGCGATGGGAATTGCCGATCACGTTACCTGGACCGGATTGATCCAGGATCCATTTGACGCGGGCGTTTATGAATCAGCAGATATTGTTTGCCAACTCTCTGCATGGGAAGAACTCTTCGGCTGGATGATCGCCGAGGCCATGGCCCACGGTAAGCCGATCGTAGCCACGAAGGTCGGCGGCATTCCAGAGTTGGTTGACGATGGTGTCTCCGGCTTCCTGGTAGAACGTGGCGATTCAACTAACGCCGCTGAACGACTGAACCAGCTTGCCCTCGATCCGGAATTGCGACGAAGGCTGGGTGCAGCCGGGCGCAATGTTGTGGGTGAAAAGTTTGATCTACGAAAAAATGTCGCTCAGCTGCTTCGACTCTATGGTGCATGAAATAGCCGGCTTGAAGTTGACGTCTCCTCATGAAGAATCTCAGCGTAGCTTTGTTATTGGATTCGGCCCCGCGAACCTGGACGAGCCAGGAAGACATTCATCTGCGGCTATGCCACAAGCTTCGCGATCGCGCCGCAAAAATCACCCTGGTTTTTGCCGGGCAGGTAAAAGATGAGTTGACCGAACGCTTTCGCGAAGCTGGTGCCGCGATCGAGGTTGCCAACTATCGGGACGGCCGTTTCCTCTACCTGAAACGTCTGCGAGAGATAGTAGACCAGCACAAAATTTCCCTGGCACATGTTTGCTTTTTCGACTACTTCAGCGCGGTTCCCTGGCTGGCACGCTTGAGCGGAGTAAAACACGTTCTCTATGAACAACTGAATAGCGGGGAACTCACTGCCACTTCATGGAAGAAGCGATTACTTCAGCTGCGCGGATCTGTCGCGACCCAACCAGCGGTAAAAGTTATCGCCATCTCACACTTCGTTAAGCAACAACTAATCGAGTGTGGAATACCCGGCGCAAAGATCATCGTGCGTCATCTGGGCGTTGATACCAGTCGCTTTTCTCCTGATTCAGCGGCGCGCGGAGTTTTAACGGCAGAATTGGGAGCGGAGCTGGACGACGTCATAGTTTCGACTGTTTCCGTTTTGCGGTCCTTCAAGAATCCGCAAACTATAATTCAAGCTTGCGGACTGCTTGCAAAACGTTCGGTTCCATTCAAGTTGTTAGTTGCCGGTGACGGCGCGATGCTGAGCGATTTACAAGAGCTGGCAGTGAATCTGGGTGTGGCAGATCGAATCCATTGGCTTGGCTACTGCGCTGATCCCGCGCCCTTGTTCCAGGCTTCAGATATTTTCGTACTGGCCTCTACGGGCGAAGCGTTTGGCCTGGTGCTGGCCGAGGCAATGGCGTGTGGTGTGCCCGTGGTGGGCAGTCGCAGCGGCGCGATCCCCGAGATAGTGGAAGATGGCGTTACCGGCTTGCTGGCAACGCCACGCGATGAGGTTTCGTTTGCCGATGCAATTGAAAAACTTGCGCGAGACCCAAAGCTGCGCAATGAGCTGGGAGCGAAGAGTCTTGCGCGCGTCCGGGAAAAGTTTAGTTTGGAAACGGATGCCGAAAACACTTTGCAGATTTATGAGTCTTTGTCTGACTAGCTTTAGCTGGACGCTATCGCAACCCAGACAAGGATCATGGAATACACCAATCGCGACTACTCCTCGTGCTAGTTTGTGGCGCTTTTGTTGTTACGCCGAAGATTTCGCCGCAGATAACCCCACTGCATTGGTCCGTCGCGAAACTCTGCCACCGCCGTACGCTGCGTGAGACGGTCGAAATCTTTCAGTATCGGAAAAGCGTTGGGGTCGCGTTCCTCAGCATCCACTAAGGTGATGTCGTGAGTTGCTGCAAAACGCGAGAGGATAGTTGGCGTGATGTTGGGAACGATCATATCGTGGAGTTCCACCAGCAAGTCGCTCTTCGTGATCTCGGGTGCGGCCTCCGGATCGAGCAGTTGCAACTCACACCCCTCACAATCACAAACGATAAGCGTGCGCCCGTGAATTAAACTGTTAAGCCGTTCATGGTTACACTCGCCCTCGACTATCACGCGGCCATCAACTTTGTTTGCCAGCGCCAGGCTTTTGCACAGCTCTCTCGCTCGTACATCAATGTCGAAGGCATACACGCGAGCGCGCGGTAAACGCAGGGCCAGGCCCACTGCGTAGTATCCTTCCGCGCATCCCACGTCGATCACGGTTTCATAATCACGCTTAAGTATCTGCCGGACCACCTCGTGCAGCTCAGCCTCATAGGAACCGAGCAGCTTAGGCACGAGGCTGCTGCAAACGGCTTCTGAAACGTAGGTCATTCCTTTGAACGGTCCGCCCTGGACTACCAGTCCGCACTTGTCTTCTATCAACTTACTCACCCGTCGCAACCGGCGGTTGGCAAGGGACTGTTGCAGGCTGAGATAAGGACCAGGCAGGGAATTCCGAAGGAGAGCTTTGAGCGTGTCGGTTAGCATGCTTTGATTACGAACTACTGAGTTCTCAATCTAACTTATTAGTGCCCCGCGTCTCCTCTGGCATAAAGCCTGTTGAGCGGGGCGTTTTGCCGCAGGCACGGTAGCAGCGCAGTCGCTTAAAAAACAAGGCGCGTGAAATGAGTCGCATCGATTTCATTCTATCGGACGCCAACCCTTTGTCCGTCAACGCTTTTTCACATCTCTCGTTTCGCGAACTGAGCTTCTGCATTATTACCGGGGAGGCTCTGGCGCTTTGGCCCGACTTGTGCAAAGTAGCGAGCGGGTTTAGTCGCCAAGTTGCTTAGTCTCTGAGTAGGGCAGCGACGAAGGCTTCCGGAAACCTGCACTACTAAAAACGAACCACGGGCAGCCCTACTTTTTCCCCTCCATTCGGTCAATGTTGCTCGCGGCAACTCCTTCCGACCGAGTTCCTTAGAGAGAAAGCATCGCGAGGTTGCCGTTAAGGTGCCTCGCGATGTCTTCATTCATACGGTCTTTCAGTATAGCTAAGGTCAACCAGTCAACCGCGCCGCCCTCACCTGTCGCCCACGGCGAATTCACCTTCGCTCACCGATAAACGGCAAACCTGTCGCGAGGCAGGGACGCAAAGCCAGGAGTCTCTTTTTCACTAGAGATCGTCCGGTTACCGAAGTGAGGTTTCCATGTTCCCTTCCTGGTTCTTTCGTTCTCTATTTAGATCGACGATTACGATTACGGTTCTGCTCGTTTGGGGGACCACGTGTCAGGCGAATGCAGCGACGATAGTTGTTCCCGCCGATGGCGACTTGCAGGCTGCCATCAATGCTGCAAACTGCGGCGATGAAATCGTATTGCAGGCAGGCGTGACCTTCGCGGGCAATTTCATACTGCGTTACAAAGGACCGTGCACCGGTACTGATGCTGACTACATTACTCTTCGTACCTCTAACCTCACCGGGATCACTCCGGCGGGAACCAGGATTACCCCGGCGCAAGCCTCAGGCATGCCGACCATACTCGCCAGCAGTTCCAATCCCGCGCTCGAGGCTGAAGCAAATGCTCACCACTACAAGTTAATCGGAATCAATTTCCGCAACGTCGGCGGCAACATCTTCACGCCTGAAATCATCACCATCGGTAAGCGCTCGAGCGGAGGCGACATTCCCTTTGCTCAGCATCCCCATCACATCATCTTTGACAGAAACTGGATCCACGAAGCGACTAACGACACCACAACGCCCGACTCCGCGGCCACCACCTCAGATCGCGGAATGGATATCAACGCGACGGACATAGTCATCACCGAATGTCGTATCGCGGGCTT
>Ga0134126_10002344_pt1 | contig 23943 bp, 21 predicted proteins | sample KB31752_FD_96881 | JGI IMG/M metagenome (GOLD analysis project Ga0134126, IMG submission 96881) | Terrestrial soil microbial communities with excess Nitrogen fertilizer from Kellogg Biological Station, Michigan, USA - KB3-175-2 | ecosystem: Environmental > Terrestrial > Soil > Unclassified ... | reverse complement strand
CGGGGCTCAACTGATTGCCCAGTTCGATTCAGCCTGAGCTGCTTTTCCATCTCAATATCACGTTGTGGCTACTCAAGCCAGCATGCCGCTCCCGTAATACGCCCACAGTTTCGCAACAGACTCTTACGCGGTGGGCTACAACATGCCGTCGCTACCGCGACTGGCGTCTACGCCGAGTTCGGTGTTTCAGAAAAAGCCACCGTTCGTACGGATCCTGAGGATCCCCTCAACCCGCAGAGCGGGTTCGGAATGTCAGAACAAAGCCAAATCACACAGAACAAACCCAAATACATGAAACATTTCAGTCGATAAGGATCCGTTCGGGATTTAGTTAGCGAGTTTGATCCACCGGTGAGGCGGCTGTGCCATACGATCTATATTCCAAGAGAATTTCAGGTGATAGCGATCCCGCAACCCGCAGAGCGGGTTCGGGATTTCAGAAAAAAGCACCTCGGAAAGCGCTGGCCCCGGCGCGAGACCACGGAGCGATCAAATCACTCTGAAGTAAAGTAATCCACCGTCACCGGGCTTTCGAACAGCGAGTAGTCGCGTGTGACCACCGCGATTCCCGTATCGGTTATCAGATAATTTTTTGCGTCGTCATCAGGGTCGTAGCCTATGATGGTGCCTTCCGGGATGTGGACATCGCGATCAATGATGGCATTGCGGATGCGGCAGTGCCGGCCGATGTTGACGTGCGAAAAAATGATGCTGGAATCGACTTCAGTGTAAGAATTCACCCGGACATCCGGCGAGAGCACGCTGTTACGCACGGCGCCGCCGGACAGAATGCAGCCCGGGCAGACGATGGAATCAACGGCCATGCCGGTACGACCTGGTTCGCCGAAGACGAATTTTGCCGGCGGATACTGGCGCTGGTGCGTGCGGATAGGCCAGTGCTTGTCATACAGGTTGAACACCGGCGTGACAGAGACCAGGTCCATGTTGGCTTCGTAATAGGCTTCAAGCGTTCCAACGTCACGCCAGTAGAGTGCCTCTTTTTTGTTCTCGTCGATGAAGTTGAATGAGTAGAGCTTGTATTGGTCGAGGATCTTGGGCAGGATGTCTCTGCCGAAATCGTGCGACGAGTTCGGGTCTTCCGCGTCTTTGAGGAGCACGGGCAGCAAGACGTCCGTGTTGAACAGATAGACGCCCATGGAAGCCGAGACCATCTCCGGGTTATAGGGCGAGCGCAGTTTGGTGACTTTGGGCTTTTCCTCAAAGCCGATGATGCGGCCGTGCCGGTCCACATCCACTACGCCGAAATGGTAGCTCTCGCTGGGATCAATCAGGATGGTCGCCAGCGTGACGTCAGAACCTGTGGCATTGTGCAGATCCAGCATGAGCTGGTAATTCATTTTGTAAATATGATCCCCGGAGAGGACCAGCACGTGCTTCGGCTGCTCGGAGCCAATGGAGTAGATGTTCTGGTAGACAGCATCCGCGGTGCCCAGATACCAGTTCTCGCTGACACGTTTCATGGGCGGCAGGATCTCGACGAAGTCGCCCAGCTCACGGGCGACCACAGAACTCCAGCCTTCGCGGATATGGCGATTGAGTGACAGAGCTTTGTATTGTGTGAGGATGTAAACCCGGCGCAGGTCAGAGTTGAGGCAGTTGGACAGCGTGATATCAATGATGCGGTAATTGCCGCCGAAGGTTACAGCAGGTTTGGCACGATCGCGCGTGAGGGGATAAAGGCGCTCACCGGCGCCGCCGGCCAGGAGAACTCCAAGAGTGTCTTTCATACGTTTTCAACGGAGCAACTGCTAACAAAACGTAGATGTCAATTCACGAACCAGGGAAGGTTCGGAACCCTAAAATGCTACCAGAAAAACAACAACCCGGTGCTCTGGCGGGGCACCGGGGTTGAAGACAGCGGATTGTCAGGCAGCGTCATCGACGCTGATACGAAGAGATTTTAGAAAGCGCACATCGTGGGCGGTGATGGAGAAATCCGGATCAGGATTTTTTCGGCGCGATCCGACCAGTTGCGGCGACGACTTGGCTGGACGTTCGTCGCGCTGGTTAAAGCCGATGGTGGCCTCAAGTACCAGGAAAATGTCATACCCTTCTTCTTTGATCCTGGCTATGACCTGGGCAATGTCGTCCGACTCGGAGAGCGAGGTGTTGATGGCGTCTCCGAGCTCCTTCATTAAACGTTTCAGCCGGGTGTTCACGGATTTCCCCTCTATGTCTTTTTTAAGATGCGCTCCGGTGCGGGGTTGTTTGATTGTTTAGGCGGCTAAGACGAATTTTCGGGCTACAATAGCCAAAATGCCGGAAATTTCCACAGCCAAAACCTCTGTTCAGAGAGCAGTTACGTCAGCAGCCAGGATGACCGCCGCGGCCAAAAAGGCCACTTCCGCGGCGAAGAAAGACCGTCTGATGGGAGCAATTTTCGCCGGAGGAAAAACCTTCCTTTCGGCCATCGGACGGGCCATGTACGCCCTCTGGTTGCAGATTTCCGGTCTTATATATGTGATGTTTACGGTGGCTTCTGCTTCTGCTCTGGTGAGGGAGTACAGGGCCAATCACAACCAATTTGCCAATACGCGCCGCGTCTGGCAGATAGGCGCCTTTTTTGTTGTGTGTTTCTATTTCACGGTGGTTTCTTTCTGGCGAGCAAAGAAAACCATGAACGGTAAGACGAAGGGGAAAACCAGGTAGCTGGGGTTGCTCCGGTTTCCACTACACAGCAATTGTGGTAACTGCTCGGCATGGTGGCAGATGGTAAACCAGGCGAAAAAGGCAGAGGCGTATTCTGGTAGAACTCCCTGAATCTGCATGGCGGAGGAGGCATCGTCGGGATCCTTCGACTCCCCTTCGGTCGCAAGCTCCCTCAGGGTCGCTCAGGATGACAAGGTGGCTGCTGCTTCATGAAGTGGAGTGGATAACAACGTGGTTGATGGGTGTCGTGGCCGACGCGCGGCGTGTGGTGGCTTATGCCTTTCGTTTAGTGGCGCCATAGAACCAAAATCTGCGGATCGTGAATGGCTGACGACGTAAAACTCGAAGCTGAAGCCGGCGAGCTCAAGACTGTCGAGGGGCATCCGCTTTACACTCCGGCTAATCTGCAGGGTTGGAATTATGACCGGGATGTTGGCTATCCGGGAGAGTTCCCGTTTACGCGAGGCGTACAGCCTACCATGTATCGCGGACGGCTCTGGACCATGCGCCAGTATGCCGGCATGGGCGATGCCGAAGAATCGAACAAGCGTTACAAGTACCTTCTGAAGCACGGAACCACCGGGCTTTCCGTGGCGTTTGACCTGCCTACGCAAATCGGTATGGATTCAGATCACCCCATGGCTCTGGGCGAGGTGGGTAAGGTCGGGGTGGCCATCGACTCCGTTGAAGACATGCAGCGGCTGTTTGACGGAATCGACCTGGAGAAAATTTCCACCTCGATGACGATCAATGCGACAGCGTCAATCCTGCTGGCGCTCTATGTAGCCGTGGCACGGCGGTCCGGAACAGATACTCGTAAGCTGAGTGGCACGGTGCAGAATGACGTGCTGAAGGAATACATCGCGCGCGGCACCTATATTTATCCGCCGCGGCAGGCGATGCGGATCATTACCGACATGTTCTCCTATGCCAACGAGCACCTGCCGGAATGGAACACCATTTCAATTTCCGGCTATCACATGCGCGAAGCTGGCTCGACGGCAGTGCAGGAAGTGGCCTTTACGCTGGCGAATGCCGTGGCCTACGTTCAGGCGGCGATCAATGCTGGGCTGGATGTAGACAAGTTTGCTCCGCGGCTTTCATTCTTCTTCAACTCGCACAATAACTTTCTGGAAGAAGTGGCCAAGTTTCGGGCGGCACGGCGCATGTGGGCCCGGACCATGAAAGAGCGCTTCAGAGCGAGGAATCCGCGATCGATGATGTTGCGCTTTCATACGCAGACGGCCGGATCAACCCTGACGGCGCAACAGCCGGAAAACAACATTGTGCGTACGGCGATCCAGGCCATGGCAGCGGTGCTGGGGGGAACGCAGTCACTGCATACGAATTCCTTCGACGAGGCCCTTGGTCTTCCAACGGAAAATGCGGCGCGGATCGCGTTGCGCACGCAGCAGATTATCGGCCTTGAGACGGGCGTGGCCAACTCGATAGATCCGCTGGCGGGTTCGTATTACATCGAGTCGCTGACGAATGAGATTGAGCAGCGGGCGGCGGTCTATCTCGAAAAGATTGATGCAATAGGCGGAACACTGAAGGCGATTGAGCAGGGCTATGTCCAGCAGGAGATCCAGAACGCGGCCTATGATTTCCAGCAATCGGTGGACCGGCTGGAGCAGGTGGTTGTGGGAGTGAACCGCTTCCAGGCGGAAAACGAAAGATCCGTGCCAATCCAGCGGATTGACGAGGAACTGGAGCGGCGGCAGGTAGAGCGCTTGCGCGCACTGCGTGAGAAACGCGACAAATCAGCATGGGAAGCAGGCATTCGCGGTGTGGAAGAAGCAGCCCGAGGCGGAGCCAACCTTATTCCAACCATCATTCAGGCGGTGGAAAGCTACTGCACCGTAGGTGAAATTGCGGACGCCATGCGGCGGGTGTTTGGGGAGTATCAGGAGACGGTGGTGATCTGAAGGCGGCTGCCAGCAGACCTTTCAACACTATTTGGAGTTGACGGTCACACTATCAAGGACTTGCTTTATATCGGCTTCTTCATTACCCATAAATACATTACCCATAAACACCAGCGCCAGAGTATGGTTGTGGACTGGCAGTAGATACACTCGAATCCTCGCCACACCGCCGTAATCGTAATACCGGAGCCGATAGACGATTTCGGCTTTGTGCCAGCCTCCCTCGACGCCCTCGTCTGTGAATTCAGGCTTTGTCAGTGCAACCAGTCCGTCTTGTTTCGGCGGGGAATGCGCCAGTGCACGCGTTTTATCCATGCCTGGCCCTGAAAACCGAGCCAGAACCTCAGCCGATGACAAGTCAGTGATATAGGCCCGTAGTTCAATGTGCATTCCACCCACGTGTGCGGCACAATCCCTAAACGGCAGCGCCGAGTTCACCACGGCACGATACTCGGTATCCCACTCGCCGTGACCATCCTCCACGGCTGAGAGAGCAGTCCGGGAAAGGTAGAAGCTGCTGTGAAACTGCCGCTCCCAGTCGAGCCATTCTCGCGGGGTACGAAAGCTAATGGGAAGAGGGTGAAGCGTGATGATAGCGCCCGTGCGGGTTGCGTGCCTGGGACGGTTGTCCGGACGAACTTCATGAGAAGCAATGAGCATCGCAAAAACCGTCAGTATGGCTAACATTCCCGGTGTTGGATGCAGAGTCACGGAAAGCGGTATTGGGGCATCTTGACGTTTGCGCCATTTGTCGCTATCATAAGCGACAGAATGGTTAATGAGCTACAAGCCGTTGTGCAAGGCCTGGGCGGAAAGCAGATTCTGGGACGGGTGCTTTCCAGCGAGGATGACATGCGCCGGGCGATTCGAGAGGGATTTCCTCCCAAAGTAGTTGAGGAAGTAATGAAAGCCTCCGGACTGACGCTGAAGGAGCTTGCCAGCGCACTCGACTTATCGCCGCGGAGCCTGCAGCGCCGCCGCAGCAGTGGCAGACTTGCTCGGTACGAATCTGACCGGCTCTACCGGCTGGCGCGTATTGTCGCGCTGGCGGATGAATTTCTGGGGGATCACGAAAAAGCGGTTCGCTGGTTGAAGCGCCCCAATCGCGCTCTGGGCGGTGCTTTGCCTGTGGAGGCGCTTGATACCGAGTTGGGCGCTCGCCAGGTAGAGAACATTCTTGGCCGCATTGCCTACGGCGGAGTGAGTTGACGCGCGTCTACCGGGTGCTGCGAAAAAAGTTCGCTGACGCTCCCTTTGATGGCGAAGGCGCGTTCCGGTACGGTGGACGCTGGTCCAGTCCCGGAATCCGCCTGAGTTACACGTCCGAACATCAGTCGCTTGCACTCCTTGAATATTTTGTCCATGTTGATCAGGACGACCCGCCATCCGACCTTGTTTTAGCCACTGCGGAAATTCCTGAAGATTTGCATCGATCACGGATCGATGTCAGCCGGTTGCCTGCAAACTGGCGTGATCCGGTGGCGCCTCCACAGTTAGCACAAGTCGGGGACGAATTTGTCAGAAGACGCGAACATTGTGTACTGCTGGTTCCTTCCGCGATCGTACCGGCTGAGTTCAACTGGCTTGTAAATCCCGATCATCCTGACTACGCGAGAGTCGTCATAGGTAATCTGGAGCCGGTGAGCTATGACATGCGCATGTTCGGCGGAAGACGAGGCCATCGCCACGGCCAGTGATCTAAATAGCTTGCATCGACATGCTGGCCATTGAAGGGCTAGTCATCGACACGGCTGATGCAGGTTCCGATTGGCTATTCCGCCTCAACCCAGGGGCAGTTTTCCGCCAGTTACTCTCCCCGCAAGTGCATGAACCTTAGGGGGAAACCGCTAATTGACAATTTGTGTCACTCAGAACACAATCGGGCTACTCACGTTTTTCCTGACAATGCGAGCCGTTAAGGCGGCCACTTCGGAAAGCGTCGGCTTAGTTAAATTTCATTTCCAGGACCTGCAGCAAATATGTCCCAACGCCTTGGCGATCTTCTGGTTCGAGAGAAGATCATTACGCACGATCAACTCGAAAAGGCATTGCGGGCGCAGCGCGATAATGGCCCGAATGCACGGCTGGGCTCGACGCTGGTTTCGCTCGGTTATGTGAGCGATGAGGAGGTGACGAACTTTCTCTCGCGGCAGTACGGTGTGCCGGCCATTAACCTGCAATATTTTGAGATTGATGCCTCAGTTGTCAAGCTGATACCGGAAGAGACTGCCAAGAGATATCAGATCCTGCCGCTGAGCCGGGTGGGGGCGTCGCTGACGATTGCAATGGTCGATCCGACGAACGTCTTTGCCATGGACGATATCAAGTTCATGACAGGCTTCAACATTGAGCCGGTGGTGGCGTCTGAGTCGGCGATTATGGAGGCCATCGAGAAGGCGTATGGGAATGGCGCCGGAGGCGGCGAAAACGTTGACGAGCTGCTTGCGGCCATGGGAGAGGAAGCGGACGTCGAACTCCAGGCTGAGCAGGAAGAGATGGACCTCAGCGAGCTGGAGAAGTCAGCCGATGAAGCGCCCATCGTCAAGCTGGTGAACATCATTCTGAGCGATGCGGTGAAGAAGGGCGCCAGCGATATCCACATTGAGCCCTATGAAAAAGAATACAGGGTGCGTTTTCGGATCGACGGCGTGCTGCAACATATCATGTCCCCGCCCATGAAGTTGAAAGATGCAATCACGAGCCGCATCAAGATCATGGCCAAAATGGACATCAGCGAAAAACGCCTGCCGCAGGACGGCCGTATCATGCTCAAAATGCAAATCGGCGGCAAGAAGAAGCAGCTCGACTTCCGCGTGAACTGCCTGCCAACGCTATGGGGCGAAAAAGTCGTTCTCCGGCTCCTCGACAAAGAAAATCTGCGGCTCGACATGACCAAGCTTGGTTTCGAGCCTGAATCCCTGGAGAAATTCCAGCGTGCCGTGTTGAAGCCTTACGGCATGGTGCTGGTTACCGGTCCCACGGGGTCGGGCAAAACCAACACACTTTATTCTTCGGTTTCGCTGCTGAACAAGCCCGATACAAACATCATTACCGCCGAGGACCCGGTTGAATTTCAGCTGCACGGCGTCAATCAGGTGCAGATGAAGGAATCTATCGGCCTGAACTTCGCTGCCGCGCTGCGCGCTTTTCTCCGGCAGGATCCCAACGTAATTCTGGTGGGCGAGATCCGCGACTTCGAGACCGCGGAAATTGCCATCAAAGCCGCGCTCACCGGCCATCTTGTTCTTTCCACGCTGCACACGAACGGAGCGCCTGAAACCATCAGCCGTCTGATGAACATGGGCATAGAACCATTCCTTGTGGCTACGGCAGTCCACTTGATCTGCGCCCAGCGACTGATTCGTCGCATTTGCGTTGAGTGCAGGGAAGAAGTGCCGTTGCCGCCGCAGGCCAAGATTGAAGCCGGTTTCACGCCGGAGGAAGCCAAGCACGTCAAGATTTACAAAGGCCGCGGCTGCTCCAACTGCAACAACACCGGGTACAAAGGCCGCGCCGGCTTGTACGAAGTGATGGAAGTGGATGAAGAGATCCGCGAACTGATCCTGATCGGCGCCTCGGCGATCGAACTCAAAAAGAAAGCCATGGAGCGCGGCATGATCACGCTTCGTCGCAGCGGCCTTACCAAGGTAAAGGACGGAGTGACGACTCTGGAAGAAGTGGCGCGCGAGACCATCCACTAGGAATGTTTTTAATTGAAGGGAATAGAACAGGACTTAAATGAATCTTACGCTCAGCGATTTACTGAAAAAGATGCTCGACATGTCCGGGAGTGATCTGCACGTTACGACGAACTCACCGCCGCAGGTCCGTGTGCACGGTCATCTGCAGCCGCTCGACATGCCTCCGCTGACTCCTTCAGAAACCAAACAGTTGGCGTACAGCGTGCTCACCGACGCGCAAAAACATCGCTTCGAAGAGAGCCTGGAACTCGACTTCTCCTTCGGACTGAAGGGCCTGGCTCGCTTCCGCGGCAACTGTTTCAACCAGCGCGGCGCGGTGGGTGCTGTCTATCGCGTAATCCCGTTCGAAATTAAAACCTTCCAGCAGCTGAATCTTCCTGCGATCGTAGGAAAGCTATGTGAAAAGCCTCGCGGTCTGGTCCTGGTCACTGGTCCTACCGGCTCAGGCAAATCCACCACGCTGGCCGCCATGCTCGACAAGGTGAATACCGAGCGCCACGATCACATCATTACCATTGAAGATCCTATTGAATTCGTGCACCAGAATAAGAGTTGTTTGGTCAATCAGCGCGAGGTCCACTCTGATACCAAGTCGTTCAGTGATGCACTGCGCGCTGCTTTGCGTGAAGATCCAGACGTGGTGCTGATCGGCGAAATGCGCGACCTTGAGACCATTGAGTCCGCGTTGCGCATCGCTGAAACGGGTCACTTGACTTTTGGAACGCTGCACACCAACTCTGCGGCATCCACCATCAACCGTATTATTGATGTGTTTCCGTCGCACCAGCAGTCCCAGATTCGCGCGCAGCTTTCTCTTGTTCTGGAAGGCATTCTCTGTCAATCGCTGCTGCCGCGTGTTGGTGGTGCGGGCCGCGTAATGGCGATGGAGATCCTGGTTCCCAACGCCGCCGTGCGCAATCTGATCCGCGAAGACAAAATTCACCAGATTTATTCCGCCATGCAATCGGGCCAGGACCGGTTTGGAATGTCGACCTTTAACCAGTCTCTGGCAACGCTTTATTTCCAGAAGCAAATCACCCTGGAGACCGCGTTGCAGCGCTCTTCCATGCCGGATGAATTGCAGGACATCATCAACCGTGGCGTAATCGCGGCCAAGGCAACGGCCGCGCCCTTGCGTCGTTAGCAGCACTCCCGTTTTGTTGGTAGGCAACGAGCACGAGAGGAGTCTTTGATATGCCGGTATTCACGTTCACAGGAACCGATGCCCAGGGGAAACGAATCTCCGGGGAACGGTTGGGCGACAGCAAAGCCGCCATTACCATGCAATTGCGGCGCGAGCGCATCACGCCCGGCGCCATCAAAGAGAAAGGCAAAGAATTTGCCCTGCCGAAGGTCGGCACCGGCAAAGTCGCAACCAAGGACATTGCCGTTTTCTTCCGCCAGTTCTCCGTCATGATTGATGCCGGACTTCCGCTGGTGCAATGTCTTGAGATTCTCGCTGCCAACCAGGAAAACATGTTTTTCCAGAAGAGCCTCACCGGCGTGCGCACCACTGTGGAAGGTGGTTCCACACTCTCAAACGCCATGCGGCAATATCCCAAAATCTTTGACGACCTCACCACCAACATGATTGAGGCTGGCGAAGCCGGCGGTATCCTCGATACCATTCTTCAGCGCCTGGCCACCTACGTTGAGAAAAACGTCAAGCTGAAATCGGCCGTCAAATCAGCGCTGATCTATCCCGTATCCGTCATCAGCATCGCCTGCCTGGTTGTGGGTGCTCTGCTCAAGTTCGTGGTGCCCATCTTCGCCAACATGTTTGCCAGTATGAGTGTTGATCTGCCCTTGCCGACGAAGATCGTCATCAACTTAAGCAATCTCGTCAAGGACTGGTGGTGGGCTGTCCTGGTCGTCATGGTTTTGTTGTTCATCGGGATCAAGGCGATTCGCAAAGACCCCAAAGGCCGCTATGCCATGGACAAGTTCATGCTGAATGTGCCGGTCATCGGCGTTGTGTTGCGCAAGATAGCCGTGGCTCGCTTCACCAGGACTCTGGGAACTCTGATCACCTCAGGCGTCCCGATTCTGGAAGGTCTGGCCATTACGGCAAGAACTTCAGGGAACGCCGTTCTTGAAGTAGCGCTCATGAAAGTTCGCAAAGCTGTTGAAGAAGGGCGGACTATCGTGGATCCGTTGAAGGAAAGCGGCGTCTTTCCCAACATGGTCACGCAGATGATCGGCGTGGGCGAAGCTACCGGCGCCATGGATGCCATGCTGCAGAAAATCGCCGACTTTTATGAAGACGAAGTCGATGCGGCGACGAAGAACATGCTGACCCTGCTTGAGCCGATCATGATCGGTTTTCTGGGCGTGGTCGTTGGCGGTATCGTGATCTCGCTGTACATGCCGCTGTTCTCGATGATCGCCAAGCTCTCCGGATAAGGGCAGCAGCTCGGCTTACTGTGTATCGGCATAGGAACAGGCGGAAATGGGAGATATCAAGTTCAACGAGCGGGCATGGCTTACATGGCTGGCCAAAGTCCGTGTAGCGGCAATATCGTTCTTGTTCGCCGTTGAACTTGTCATTGTCAACCTGACTCCGAACAATGTCCCGATCCGCCTGTTTGAAACCACTATTGTTGCCTGGTTTAGTGTCTCATTCTTTTTTGTTGTCCTTCAGTCGCTCTGGGGCGATCACCGGCTCCAGGCCATCACTCAGATATTCACAGATCTGGCTTTCGTCACAGTGGTGGTGTGGGTCACCGGCGGAATCGATACATTCTTCAACTTTCTCTACCCCCTGGTAATCATTGTTGCCAGCATCCTGCTCCCGCGATATTGGGCCTATTTCACCGCCGCCGTTTCCTTCATTCTTTTCGGCGCGATCCTCGAGCTCTCATATTTCGATAAGCTGCCGTCATTTCAATCGACGCCACGCGGCGATTCCAAGTCGCTGCTGGTCATCATCCTCATTAACTTCTTCGCCTATCTTGCCGTGGCGCATCTTTCCAGCGCGCTGGCTGCCAAGCTGCGCCAGGCCGGCCTGGAGCTTCAGGATAAAAGCGGTGAACTCCTCAGCTTGCAGGCCCTTCACGAAAACGTGGTGCATTCCATCCGCAGCGGCCTGATTACCACCGATATTGAAGGCCGCATTACCTTGATGAATGCTCCTGGGCAGAAGCTGCTGGAAAGGACTGCTTCCGCTGTCTACGGCCGATATGTTTCTGAGCTCTTCCTCGACCGGCTTCCGCATCTGGAGGGCTTGTCTGCCCAGGGAGAAGTACGCGGCCTTACACCCGCGGGCAGCGAGAAAACTTTTGGTGTTACGGTGACAGCTCTGACAGTGCCAGGTCCCGGAACGATAGGGTACGTTTACACTTTTGAGGATCGCACTGAACTTCGCCGGCTGGAGCGCGAAATTCGCATGCGCGACCGGCTCGCAGCCGTAGGGCGGCTGGCTGCTGGTATCGCCCATGAAATACGCAATCCGTTAGCCTCCATTGCCGGTTCCATCAAGGTGCTCTCGCAGATATCGCCTTTCAACGACGAGCAGCGCACTCTGGTTGACATCATTACGCGTGAGTCTTCCCGCTTGAATTCCATCATTTCTGATTTTCTGGCCTATTCCCGCGAGAAAAGCTACAAGTTCTCTCGCATGGACCTGGTCCCTCTGCTGGAAGACACACTTGTCCTCCTTTCCAATCGCTCGCAGTCATCCGAATTGAAGATTGAAAAAAACTATGCGGCGCCCCATGCCTTCGCGGCCCTTGACGCGGACAGGATGAAACAAGTGTTCTGGAACGTCCTTGAAAATGCAGTGCGAGCCATGGGCCAGAAGGGGACGATCACGGTTTCTGTCCAGCCAGCGGGCGATTACTGGCGTATCGCAATCCGCGACAGCGGTCCTGGAATTCCTGCCAACATGATCGACAAAATTTTCGAGCCATTCCAGACCGAGTTTGAAGGCGGCACCGGCCTGGGGCTGGCCATCGTATATCAGATCGTTCAGGCCCACGGCGCAAGGATCTTCGCGCAATGCACACCCGGTAGCGGGGCCGAATTCGTCATCGAAATTCTTAATGCCAAAGCGGCAGAGATGGATTTGCCGGAAATGGTGGACGCAGAGGTGTCTCATGGCTAGCATCCTGGTCTGCGACGATCAGCGGTCCATCTGCGAAATGCTCGACATTTCCCTGCGCAAAGAAGGCCACCGCGTAGAAACTGTTAACGCCGGCGAGGCGGCCAAAAAAAAGCTTGGGTCCGCTAATTACGAAGTACTGATTACCGATATCAAAATGCCCCAGACGGATGGTATTGAGGTGCTGCATTTTGCCCGGGAATCTTCGCCCGACACTTCTGTCATCCTCATTACCGCCGTCGAAGACTATGAAGCCGCTGTGCAGGCCGTCAAAGGCGGGGCGTTCGATTACATCCACAAAGGGCCGGGGCTGGTCGATGAACTGAAGATCTCGGTCAATCGCGCCCTGGAAACGCTCACCCTGCAACGGCAGAATTTCGCCTTCAAAAGAGACGCTGCCAGTCGCAACTCCCTCGATAACATCATCGGGAAAAGCCCGGCGGTTGAAAAACTGAAAGGGACCATTCGCACTGTGGCCCCCACCGGAAGCACTGTTCTGATCTATGGTGAGAGTGGAACAGGCAAAGAACTGGTCGCGCGCGCGGTCCACGCCTGTTCGCCACGGACAAGCGAGCCTTTTGTCTCCATTAATTGCGGCGCATTTCCTGAGACCCTGCTTGAGAGTGAGCTGTTTGGCTATATGAAAGGCGCCTTTACTGGCGCGAGCCAGAACAAACGTGGCCTTTTTGAAGTAGCCAACGGCGGTACCATATTCCTCGATGAGATCGGCGAAATGAGCTCGTCCATGCAGGTGAAGCTGCTGCGTGTGCTGCAGGAGAGAAGCATACGTCCTGTTGGTGGTACCCAGGAGAGTGCCATCGATGTACGGGTGATTGCGGCCACGAATCAGGACCTTCGCGAAATGGTGGCCGCCGGAACATTCCGTGAGGATCTCTATTATCGGGTGAGTGTAATTCCCCTGAACGTGCCTCCGCTTCGCGACCGCCGTGAAGATGTGGAACTGCTTGCCTGCCACTTCCTCAAGAAATATGCGGTTGCTGCTCAGAAGAGCATTCTGCGGATAGACGATGACTCCATGACAAGTCTTCGCAATCACGACTGGCCGGGCAATGTGCGCCAGCTCGAAAACACGATTGAACGCGCGGTTGCCCTCGAAACCTCTGAAGAGCTGCGAGTGGACCTGGAGTTGGATCGTCCACGCGCGAGAGCCGCGGCCGCAAACTCCAACGGGCATCCTCACATCACTTCGGATGGTATCGATCTTGAACTGTATGTCGCCGGGCTGGAGCGGTCTCTGATCGAGCAGGCACTCGAGCAATCGGGTGGAGTTCAGACGCGGGCCGCGGAACTGCTCAAGGTATCTTATCGTTCGTTCCGGCATCTGCTGAAGAAATACAACATCTGAAAGAGCTCCAAGTTGCATTGTTTGGCAATTGACCAACGTCACCTTCCCGCTCTCCCGGCGACGTGCCAAAGGCCCTAAAAAATGCGTAAGCAGCATGCATGGTGCAATACGCTTATCTGCCGGATCGACGTGACCGGGTTCATCAGTGTTGTGTTCGTTTTAGCATTTGCGTTTTGGGTTGTGCGTACTGCTACCTATACTGATCTGCCAGGTAATTTTGCACACCTGCCTCTCGCAATGCACAGCCGCCCGTTGTACGGAGCGGACCGAGAAGATGCAATGATCGTTGGAATCAATCGTGACGGCCGCATTTTCTTTGATCGAAAACAGGTCTCGCCTGATGGGCTGTTCCGCGGAATCAGAGAATCCCTGAAACAGAAACCTGAGCGGAGAGTCTATATCCGGGCCGATTCCAAAGCCAGATACCGGACGGTGATATTAGCTATTGAAGCAATCCGCGCCGCAGGAATCGAGGACATCGCGTTCCTCACCTTCTCACCCTCACAACCCCGCTGATCTCTGGCTTGCCTCTCCGCGTTGATCTGCGAAATCTGCGGTAAGTCTTTTCAGTTTGGACTCCTTAGCAATTTTGGCAGTTCTGACAATAGCGGTATCGCACGCGTGCCGGGTAGACCCGTCACAGCATCACGCGATTTTCTCCTTCTCTTCCTCAAACGCACTCGCCTCATTCAGAATCTCAATTGCGCTCGAATCCAGCGTCAACCGCGTCGCTTCAACCAGATCATTCAATTGCTCGAGTTTCGTTGCACTGGCAATCGGTGCGGTAATGCTCGGCCGGGCCATCAGCCACGCCAGCGCGACCCGTGCCGGAGTGGAACTGTGCTCCTCGGCCACACGCTTCAGCGCATCCACAATTCTTAGTCCACGTTCGTTCATGTATTTCTGCACGAACTTTCCTCTGGCGCTTTTCTCAAGATCTGCCTGCGAGCGGTACTTGCCTGTGAGAAAGCCACTGGCGAGAGAAAAATAGGGAATCACGCCCAGCTTTTCCCTGACGCAGAACGGCTCAAGCTTGCTCTCGTAGTCCGCGCGGTCATAGAGGTTGTAATTGGGCTGCAGGCTTTGATACAGCGGATAGCCATGTTTGCGACTAGCCTGCAAAGATTCTTCCAGCCGATCAGCGGTAAAGTTCGAAGCGCCGATCACCCTCACTTTTCCCTGTTTTACCAATTTCGCATACGCTTCGAGCGTCTCTTTCACCGGCGTAGCCGGGTCATCGCGATGGGATTGGTAAAGGTCGATGTAATCGGTCTGCAGCCGTTTCAGCGATTCTTCAACCTCACTCAGAATGTAAGCCTTCGAAAGGCCCTTTCTTCCTGCAACTTCGGAACCGACTTTGGTCGCGATGATTACCTTTTCGCGATTGCCCCGCGCTTTCAGCCATTTGCCAAGGATCGTCTCCGACTCGCCGCCTTTGTGGCCCGCTACCCAGGTTGAGTAGCTGTCAGCGGTATCAATGAAGTTGAATCCCGCTGCAACAAAGGCGTCCAGCAGCTTGAATGAGGTGGCTTCGTCTGCTGTCCATCCGAAAACGTTCCCGCCAAAACATAAAGGCGAGACTTCAAGATTCGATTGTCCAAGTCGGCGCTTTTCCATCTTTGATCAACTCCCAACACCTCTGAAACGCAGAGGAACAGGGGAACCAGAGGACTCTATTGATCTTGCTACGCAAGTGAGTATCTGACGGCAATAGAGCTAGTCAATCAGAGGAGCCATCCCATTTCCTCCGTTGCCTCCGTTCCTCTGTGTTTCAAAGATTCTGGGTTTACGGGTTTTTCGGCTTCGGCCTGGCATAGTTTTCCATTTCGGCCGTCCATTTCAGGAATCGCTCAAGTTGCTTGCGTTCGCGAAACAGAAAACCCCAGAATTCAAGGAAACCGATCTTGTCCATCTTAAGTCCGGAATAGGTTTCCATGCGCCACCGCAGATAGGGGCTGCGCCAGGGGGCCATGTGATGACCTCGCGTGGAATTCCACAGAAAGCGAAGCAGTTGCCGCATAAGTTCAACTATAAAGCCGATTGATCAGGAAAACCGAACCGCCAGTTCATGCACCGGTTAAGACCAGGGTCACTTCACTTCCCCGGTCTGCCGCAGCCAGTCTGGCTGCCGATCCTTTATTCGCGGAGATCTCCAGGAACCCGGTGCTCCCCAGGACGGCAAAAATCTCTCCCGGACTGCCCGCCGAATAACTGGAATAAAGCTTGCTGACTTCCGCCTTACCGGCGGTAAGCTTAAAACTTTGTGATGAGCCGTCAAAAATCTGTGGAATATCGTTTGGAGTGATGTTGGTGATCAGGTTCCCGAACTTGTCCGTCTTGAGAACCACGCCTTTCCAGGAATTCGGTCCGGCTGCTTTCGGCTTGGGCGCGGTAAAACGCGCATAGTCATTAATCTCTTCACCGAACTTGACGGCGTCCACGCCTTTGCTCAGGTAAGCGGCTACCGGCGCGAAAACATCGCGGCCGTGAAACGTATTGCTGACTGGTTGACGGAAATAATGTTCTGATGTGATATGCCGCACAGAAATGCGTTCTTCCCTCTCATAAACCAGCGAGAGCACTCCATTGTCCGGCGCCACAAACATATACTGACCTGCATTCACCACAATCGGGCGCCTCTGGCCGCCGACTCCCGGATCGACGACGACAAGGTGGATCGTGTCCTTGGGGAAGTAGCTGTAGGCCTGCGCAATCGCAATGGCGCCGTCCAGAATGTCAAAGGACTGAACGGCATTGGTGATATCAACCAGTTGGGCTGCCGGGTTGATGCTATAAACCACCCCTTTCATCACGCCGACGTAATGCTCCGTCAGCCCGAAATCGGTGGTGAAGGTTATCATTCGCTGCGCAGGCACAATAATTCGCTCCCCTGAACCTCATGATTCGCCTTGGGCCGAAGGTATCGCGGCGCTTTGTGTTAAGTCAAGTAACGCGCGTGGAAAACGTCTCGGGCGGCCCCCTGCACCTCTGGACCATCGCCCATTTGTCTCCCGGACAGTGTCTCTTGGTGTTCTGGATTTGGAAATTTTTTTCGCCTCCGGATGTGATCGACTGCAACTCGGTTAACGTGTTCTCTGCTGATTGATTTGGTGTTGACGGGCCTGTTTCGCAAACCGAGGCGACCTGCAATGTGTTGCGAGACGGTTATAAGTCTGATCGGCTGCAAGGGAAGTAGAGCGACTTTAATCCGCAGAGCACTCGGCCGGCTCCTCGCGGTTACTTTTCAAAGCGCCGTGTCTGTCGCGCGTCCTTCCGGGACTTGCGGCAGTTCTCGCGAACTCAAGTCTTGCTTGCGCATGCGCGGCAGCCGCCTCAGGAACAGCGCCTCCAGTCGAACTCCATGGCGATGTGGAAGGGCGCCGCAATACCAACAGAACCGGATTCAAATTCCGGAGGCCAGAAAGACAGCGGGGTAGCACATGGCAAGCGCGATAAGGGTGGTTTCCCAGCAATACTCTCCAGCCCTCAACCTTTTGATTGTCAACGATGACAGGTGGACGAAGGAAGCCTGTAAAGCTGTTGCGGAAAAGCTCGGCTACACCGTCAGCACGGCTGACAGCGCGGTTCCTGCGCTACTTCATTTGTCTTCGCATCCCGCCGACGTTGTATTGGTGGATGCTGCTGCGAGTGAGGCAGAGGCGGTGCAGCTCGTCGGCAGGATCAGAAAACTCCATCCGAATTCAGAAATCGCGGTGGTCGGCGCTTCAGCCCAGGATCTGTCATCGTCCTTGAAGAGTGTTGATTTTGAGTGCCTGCGCAAGCCTTTTCAAACCGAGGAAGTCACAACCCTCCTCCAAAGAATTGCTTCGCGTCTTCGCGCCCGCCATGATGGGATGTCAACGGTTGCCTTCAATCCCGGCGCGGGTGTGTCCAGCGCGCTGATCGGTGAGTCGCCGGAAATGCAAAAGCTGCTGCGCATTGCGTCCAGGGCGGGCTCAAGCCGGAATCCGGTATTGATAGTCGGTGAAAGTGGCACTGGCAAAGAAAAGCTGGCCCGTTCCATCCACGCTGCCGGCGCTGCGCAGGAAGCAACTTTTATTTCCGTGGATTGTGCGTCCCCCGATACGGCGATGATTGAAGCCGGGCTATTTGCGAAAGAGCAGACCAGCGACAGCACCATCTTTCTCGATGAGGTGGCTGCCCTGCCGCTCGAGTTGCAGGGAAAGCTGGTGCGCGCGCTCCAGGACCGCATGGTTCGCCTACCCGGGCGAACTGCGCCAGCGCCTTTCGACGCGCGCCTGATTGCTGCCACCCAGCATGATCTGGAGCCGGCCGTCCGGCAGGCCGCATTTCGTCGCGACCTTTATCTCAGGCTGAATGTTCTCAGCCTCCGCTTGCCTCCATTGCGCGAGCGCAAGGAAGACATTCCCGGGTTGGTCAAGTACATGCTCGCTCAACTCTCGCAGACCACCGGCCGCAACTATACCCTCGCCCATGAAGCAATGAAATTGTTGCTGATGCATGATTGGCCGGGCAACGTAACCGAACTGCAAGGTTGCGTGCAACGGGCCGCCGCCTTGAGCTCAGGCTCACTTGTGCAGGTGGATGACCTTCCGGCATATGTCCACCCCGGACAGGCCAGTTTTGGTCCGGAGCCCGCGAGCGATCAGCCCGAAATTGTTCCATTGGCCGAACTTGAAAAGAAGACCATCCTTAGCGCCCTGGAACGGTTGAAGGGTGACAAAATCGCCGCAGCGCGTCTCCTTGGCATCGGAAAGACCACCTTGTACCGCAAGCTACGGGAGTATGGCCTTGGTGGCCGCTCAACATCCCGGCCGATCGCTCACCGACTAACAGTTGATTGAGACAACTCCTTCGCTGAGAGACGCTTCTCATTGTGAGTAGCTGCTTGCTCATGATTGCAGGTGCGGGTACCAGCTGGGTATTTTCCCCGGGAATTTGTCAGGTTCTCGATGAACCCTTGCTATTAGCCCTGCGATCTGGATGTGCTGACAGCCGAAGGCGCTGAAACGAGTCTGTTAGAGCGACACCATTTTATTGAACCGGCTGCCGTGTGCAGCACTTTTCATTTTTGGCTCTTGGTCTCGTCCGCAGGGCTTCAACGTCAAGGTGTGCCAACGCACAGAGGCCCGAGCAGCATGACATCCCGTGTTCCTTTGTACGTGTCTAACCCATTAACTTCACAATACGCTGCAGGGATCCGCAGCATGAGTCCGAGAGATGGCAACGATTCAAACGAACGTAGCGCAAAGCGACCTTGTTGAAGATGCAGTTGAGCCTTCGGAAATTGCCCGTCGCGTCTCTGAGATGGGCGAGTGGTTTCACAACATTGATTTGAAGGGTGTGCCCACGGCCCCCGACCATTTCCTGGGAGATTTTCCACGGGTGAAATGGAAAAGCATCGCGCCCGTTCTGCCGGCAGACCTTCAGGGCGCGTCTGTTCTCGACATCGGCTGCAACGCAGGCTTTTATTCTGTCGAACTTAAGAGGCGTGGCGCCGGACGTGTCCTCGGTGTAGACGTTGACGACCGTTATCTCGCTCAGGCGCGTTTTGTCTCAAAGGTCCTTAATCTGGACATCGAATTCGCCAAGTGCTCGGTTTATGACGTAGACCAGATTCCCGGAGAGTTCGATTACGTTCTTTTCATGGGGGTCTTTTACCATCTGCGTTATCCGCTCTTTGCCCTTGATAAAGTAATCAAGAAAGTTCAAGGCCATCTGATTTTTCAAACCATGATCCGCGGCTCAGTGGAAAGCCCGAAATTGAAAGAAGATTATCACTTCTGGAACAAGGAAATCTTCGACGATCCGGATTTTCCGCGCATGTACTTCATCGAGAAAAGTTATGCCGGCGATCCGACCAACTGGTGGATACCCAACCATGGCGCCATGGAAGCTATGTTGCGTAGCTCCGGCCTTGCGATTGAGTCCCACCCCGAAGTGGAAACCTAGATCTGCCGTCCTGAATCCGTTATGAAGGAAAACAAATTCATTCTTGATCACGAACTCGCAGGTACGCTGTAGGTCCGTCCTGGCTTTCTGCAAAGGTGCTTAATGGTTGAAGCAGTCATGCTGTGGAACGAGCCCAATAACCTGTCCCATTGGGATTTCAAGATCGATCCGGACTGGAAGATGTTTGCACAGATGGTTATTGCCGCGAGCAAAGCGATTCGCCGCGAGTGTCCCGGCTTGCCCATCGCGCTGGGAGGAATTTCTCCCATCGACCCGCATTTCATCGAGCTCCTGGGATCGCACGGAGCGCTTGACGAGGTCGATGTGGTTGCCGTCCACGGTTTTCCTCTGGACTGGAATCACTGGAAGATCCATGACTGGCCCAAAAAGATTGGGGAGATCCGCGCCGTGACCGGTAAACCAGTGTGGGTTTCAGAAGCGGGTGTTTCCTCATTTGGCGCAGAGGAAGTGCAGGTTTTCGGCATTCAGCGGACCGCCGAGTTGCTGTTACCGCTCGTGGACCGCGTGCACTGGTACAGCCTGTTGGATTTGCCTGCCACCTGGACAGCAACGACGCGTCACAAGGAAGCAGAGGGTAGTGCTTATTACCGGCATTACTACATGGGCCTGTTGCGTGAAGACGGCTCTCCCAAGCCTGCTGCCGATTGCTTTCCTCCGGGACTCGGGATCTGTCAATGGTTTCATTTTGAGGACCATCGGCTCGACCTGGCCGTGGAATGGCTCAACAGACTGGGTGTCAAATACCTGCGCACCGGCATGAGCTGGGCTGACTGGTATCGACAGGATTCTGAGTTGTGGTTTGACCGCCAGATGCAGGCTTTGGAGCCTTTCTCCACCACGTTAACGCTTTGCTTTACCCCTGAGCATCTGGGGATTCAGCCCCATTACACGAGTCCACCGAAGCAGGTGGAAGACTTTGCCGAATTTGCCACATGGGCGGTGCGAAAGTATGCAACCGCACCGAAAGCAAGCGAAGTGCTGATAGGAGCGAAATAGGGAATGGGCAGGAAAATTCTCGTCACCGGCGGCGCCGGATTCGTTGGATCACACCTGGCAGATGCTCTGCTCACTGCAGGTCACGAAGTTCGTGTCTTTGATAATCTCACGCCGCAAGTTCACGGTGATGTGGTGCCTGAATACCTTTCGCCGGATTTCGAACTCGTCCGCGGAGATATGAGGGATCACGATGCCGTGCGCCGTGTGCTGGACGGCGTGGAAGTTGTGTTCCATATGGCCGCCGCCGTTGGTGTGGGGCAATCCATGTATGAGATTTCGCACTACATGGGAGTCAACACGCAGGGCACCGCCGTGCTCTTGCAGGAACTTCTCAGCCGGCGCAGCAAGGTGCACAAGCTGGTTGTGGCTTCATCCATGTCCATTTATGGAGAAGGTAAGTATGTCTGTACACAATGCGGAGAAATGGCGCCGCAGCTCCGCTCTAATGATCAGCTCAAAGCGAAAAACTGGGAGATGATGTGTCCCGTCTGCGGGAATGAGCTCTCACCCGTACCCACCGACGAATCCAAGCCGCTTCAGTGCAGCTCCATTTATGCGCTCTCAAAAAAAGACCAGGAGGAAATGACGCTGTTGTTTGGCCGGACATATGGCCTTCCGGTTGTTGCCCTGCGCTTCTTCAATATCTATGGCTCCAGGCAGGCGCTTTCCAATCCTTACACCGGGGTTGCGGCCATTTTTGCCTCTCGCCTGCTGAATGGCAAGGAGCCTCTGGTGTTTGAAGACGGTCGGCAAATGCGCGATTTCGTCAGTGTCCAGGATGTGGTCCGGGCGAACATTCTGGCGATGGAACATTCCGGTGGCGATGGCATGGCCCTGAACATCGGGTCCGGAGAGCCGGTCTCAATCTGCAATGTTGCCGCCACGCTTGCCGAGGCACTGCAGTCGGACACCGCCCCCGAGCTGACGGAGATGTATCGGGCCGGCGATATCCGTCATTGTTTTGCAGACATCTCGGCTGCTCGCGCGCATCTTGGCTATATGCCAAGAGTGCGCTTTGCTGACGGGATCAGAGATTTAGTAGGGTGGCTGCGTTTTCAGCAGCCACGGGATCGTGCGGCGGAAGCTGTCGCCCAGCTCAGCAACTTTGGCTTGACGGCGTAAGTCGAACGAGGGGGAAGGGAATCCATGACCAAGGACAAAGGCCGTTCCGTACTGATCTTCGGTGGTGCTGGATTTATAGGTTCCAATCTCGCCTACCAACTGCTCACCGGTACAGACGCCAAAGTGCATGTTTTCGATAATCTCAGCCGCCCAGGCGTACGGCACAATCTTGACTGGCTCAGGAGAACTCCAGGATCGGAAAGACTCAAGTTTACGGTGGGAGACACCCGCGATGCCTCCATGGTGATGCGGGCTGTCGCGGACGCGCAGGAGATCTATCACTTCGCCGCTCAGGTGGCCGTCACCACGTCATTATCAGATCCGCGTCTGGATTTTGAAGTCAATCTCTGCGGGACATTTAACGTTCTTGAAGCCGCTCGCAAATCGCGGAACCGGCCGTTCCTGTTGTTTACTTCAACCAACAAAGTTTATGGTGACCTGGGGCTTGGAGCGCCTGTGCGGACTGACCGGCGCTACATTTACCCCGGGCACCGCGGGGTTTCAGAGTCGCAGCCGCTGGATTTCCACTCTCCCTATGGCTGTTCCAAAGGCGCCGCCGATCAGTACGTTCATGATTACAGCCGCATTTACGATCTGCCGACGGTCGTTTTTCGCATGTCATGCATAGCAGGTCCGCGGCAGTTTGGGACTGAAGATCAGGGATGGGTTGCTCATTTCCTTTACTCGGCCCTGCAGCAGAAACCAATATCGATTTACGGTGACGGACGTCAGGTCCGTGACGTGCTTTGTGTGAAAGACCTGGTGCGTGCGTTTGACGCCGTGCGCCGCAATTTGAGTGTTACCGAGGGGCAGATTTATAACATTGGCGGCGGCATGGCCAATACGACTTCGCTGGTCGAGTTGATAGAGACCATCGACGAACTCACGGGATGTCGTCTTGAATATGTTTTGAATGAGGGCCGCCCCGGCGATCAACTCGTCTACGTTACCGATTACAGCAAGCTCCAGCGCCAAACGGGCTGGATGCCCAAGATCAATCTCCGGCAGACTCTTGAACTCTTGCATGCATTCTGGGAGGAAAACCGCGCATCGATTCCGGGTTATGCAGCGCCAACCGCGGTCACAGCTTTAGCCGCAATGAGTGGGGGTTCCGAAAGGGTCGCATGAAGTTCGTACTGGTCAATCCGAATTGGGATTTCACGGGCTCAACCTACTTCGGCTGCCGCGATCCTCACGTTCCTCTGGAACTGATGTTCGCCTTCGACCAGGTACGCGCCGCCGGACACGATGCTTTACTGGTGGATGCTCAGACAATCGGATTGAGTGTTGAGGACTCCCGCTCTAAAGTCGCGGATTTCGCTCCTGACTTTCTCGTTATTCCGACTGCACCCTCCTACCTCTTCTGGCGTTGTCCGCCTCCGGAACTGCGCGTCCCCATGGAATGGTTCAACGCCCTCGGCAGCGGAAGCAAGGCCGTGAAAGTTGCCATTGGCCCTCATCCTTCGGCTACCCCCGCAGCTTCACTGCGCAAGCTGGGATGTGATATCGCTTTACGCGGAGAACCGGATCAGACCATCCCTCTGCTTGCTGACACCGCCTGGGATCAGATCACAGGCTGCTGCTACACGACAGATCAAGGCTGCCATATAAGCTCGTCTTTCGGTGTGACGGACATGAGCGCCCTTGGCGCGCTCGCTTTCCACAATTATCCGGTGGAAGCCCATCATCACAGGCATCATGTCTTCACGCAAGACTACGGACTCGGCGCGGAACTCGAGTTCGCCCGCGGCTGCCCCTGGGCCTGCAGCTTCTGCAATAAGACGTTGTTCCGCAACAAATTCCGCGAGCGCAGTGTGGATGCCATTCTTGGTGAAGTGGATACGCTGGTCAGCCGGGGCGTGGAATACATCTACTTTATCGACGAGATCTTCGGCGTCGGCAAAAATGTGCGCCGCCTTCTTGAAGGCATCGCCGAGCGCTCGGTGAAGATCGGCTTCCAGACGCGGATTGATCTCTGGAATGAAGAAACCCTTAATCTCCTTGGCCGCGCCCACTGTATTTCCATGGAGTGCGGTATTGAGTCGATTACAGAAGCGGGACGCGAAGAATTGAACAAGAATTGCCGCATGGATACCGATCGTATTT
>Ga0134126_10002343_pt1 | contig 23946 bp, 26 predicted proteins | sample KB31752_FD_96881 | JGI IMG/M metagenome (GOLD analysis project Ga0134126, IMG submission 96881) | Terrestrial soil microbial communities with excess Nitrogen fertilizer from Kellogg Biological Station, Michigan, USA - KB3-175-2 | ecosystem: Environmental > Terrestrial > Soil > Unclassified ... | reverse complement strand
TGATGGACGGCCTAGCGCGGCACTATGCCTTGGGCATCCGAGACGGCGAGTCCCATAGCGGGGCCGGGGCGAGGAGCGAACGATGATTTCCAGTCCGCGACAGCAACCGCGCCGAATGCGGCCATCGTGGCATCCGTTCCGAGTGCGTGTCTTGATTTCGACGATAGCTTGACACAGGCCGCAACCGAGCGCACCCAGTTAGCCCCCTTGCGCATACCGGCACCGCCGCGCATTCGCGGCACCGGCATCGCCGAAGTGAGCGCGACGGGGCCGCGCGGCGAAATCGGCAAGATCGGGGAGTCGCTCACCACGCTTGAGACCGAGCCGCCGCGCCTGCGCGCGCAGACGCAAAAACTGGTGCGCCTGTTCGGTCTCGTGGGCGGCACTGTCTCCGTGGTGGCGGTGATCCTGTACGGGCTTTACCGCGGACGCCGGCCGGCCCGGCGTCCGGACGAGCCGCTCTTCTCACCGGCGTTGATCGTCTGGAGCGTATTGCAGGGCCTGCTGGCCTTTGGCCTGGTGGGCGCGATTTACGTCATGGCGCACCGGCGCGGCATGCCGGAGAACGAGGCGCGGGCCTTGGCCTTTTTCTCGCTGGTGACGGCGGTGGTGGCGCTCATCTTTGTCAACCGCAGTTTTGAATCCTCCTTGAGGGCCGTATTCCGGCCCAACCGGGCGCTGCTGTCGGTGCTCGCGGGCGTCGCCGCGATCATGGGAATAACGCTGGCATGGCCGGTCACGGCGGCGCTGCTCCGTTTTGGCCCGCTTCACGCGGACGATCTGGCGATCACCGTCGGTGCCGGCCTTGGCGTACTTGTAGCGCTTGAATTGCTCAAGCGCCTATGGGCGGGGAGACTGAAAGGAGCGCATGCGGCGGTGGTCAGCCGCGCAGACAGTTAGTGCGACGCCGCTGCCTGGACGAATTCGAACGCGAATTTCTTCGGGGCCTCATAGTCGGTCAGGTCATAGTCGCGGGAAGGGACCGTCTTCATGCCGTGCCGCGAGGCGATGTATTTAAGCGCCAGCCGCTTGAAGAAATCGTAATGGATGTAACGGATCGCCCCGGCCGCATGGTGTATGGGCCTGGGCTTTCATTCTGTCTCGTTCAAGAAACGCACTGTTCCAGCCCTTCCCAGTCGTCCGGGTTCTCGCCCGCCGTCTGCCTCGGTAGCAACATAGGCCGACCACGTTCCGTTCCGAGGGGCCGCCGTAGCGCACGAGGTCTCGCCTGCAAGTTGCTCGGACAAGGCGGCGGGGCAGCACGCCCCTGTCTGCCGCTCGTACCCCTGCTGACGGAATGTCCTAGCTTACAACCGGCCTGCTTGACTGCGTCGTGAGCTCTCTTCTGAGTTGCCGACGTCGATAGAGTAGGCACAGAGCGGACTCACTCTTTGGGCTACTCGGTGCCATTTGCAGATATTCGTCAGCGGCTGTCGGAACTGATATGGCGGGCCGAGGTCTGCTCAGGGATGCCTACTAAAGCGGCATGCGAGAAGGCGCGCAGCTCCGAAATCGCTCAGCTCGCCAGGGCGAGGCGGACCTCTTCCACTAGCTGGTCCTCGGTGATTGGCTTGCGCAGCACCTTGCCGACAGCCTCAACGGTCGGCACGTCATAGGCGGTAAGATAAAGGACCTTTACGCCGAGCCGGCGCATCCGCGCCATGCGCGCCAGCGCGAAGCCGTGCACGCCTTTCGGCATCAAGATGTCGGTCACAAGCAAATCGATCTTCCGATTCGACTGCAGCAGCGCCGGCGCATCCTGGTAACCGCCAGCCGTCGAAACGGCGAAGCCGGCCCCCTCGAGAGCCCGCGCAGCGGAATAGCGAAATCCCTCTTCGTCATCGACCAACAAAACTGCTAGATCCGTCGCCGACATCGATGATGCTCCACGTTTATTATCAGCTACTATCCGCTCGCAATATCGGTTTGCTTTGACGCGGTGAATGCGGCAACTTTGGTCTAGCGCGTCGGCGCATGCAAGCCTCTCGTACTTTCGGGTCAGTAGAAATCACCGGAAACGCGAAATCCATTCGCGAGCGAGAGCTGTTTTCTGTGCAAGGACAACAAAGATGAGGGGGAATTTTAGCCGATGGCCAAGAGTGCGACCAAAGCAAGCATCATTCCCGCGCTGATTGAGAGGTCTCATGAGACGCTGCTGGCCGAGTGGATGGCCGCGCAGGCGAGGAGCGGTGTTGCCTCGCCCATCTCGGGCGACGAGCTCAAGGAGCAGTGCCGGCGCTTCCTCGCGGAGCTTCGCCGGGCAATGGCCGCCGGCCAGCTCGCCGAATTCCGCGGAGCGGAATGGAGCGGCACGCGCGAGTTGCTCGAAGAATTGTCGCGCTCGCGCGCGCTGAACGGCGCGAGCCCGAGCGAGACTGCCAGCTTCGTCTTCTCGCTGAAGGAACCGCTCTTCGCGTTGTTGCGAAGGGAAATCGGCGATGACGCGGAGCGGATCGCGGCCGAGACATGGGCGGCGACCCTGCTTCTCGACCGCCTCGGGCTATATACCACCGAAGCCTTCCAGAAAAACCGCGAACAAATCATCTCCCGCCAGCAGGAGGAGCTGATCGAGCTGTCGACGCCGGTAGTGCGGCTCTGGGAGGGGATCGTCGCAGTGCCGTTGATCGGCACCTTGGACAGCGCGCGCACCCAAGTGGTCATGGAGAATCTGCTGCAACAGATCGTCAGCGCCGGCGCCCAGATCGCCATCATCGACATTACCGGTGTCCCCACCGTCGACACCTTGGTGGCGCAGCATTTGCTCAAGACAGTATCGGCGGCGCGCCTGATGGGTGCCGATTGCATCATCAGCGGCATTCGCCCGCAGATCGCCCAAACGATCGTCCATCTTGGAGTCGATCTCTCGGTGACATCGAAGGCGACGATGGCGGGCGCTTTCGAGCTGGCGCTCCGGCGCCTGGGCAAGCTGGTCGTCGATCGCAAGGCCAAACAACCCGGAGATTAGCCGATATGGACCAGATCCCGATCCTGATGGTCGGCGACTGCCTCCTTGTCAGCATCCAGGTCGACATGCACGACCAGATGGCGCTTGCGCTACAGGACAGCCTGACGAGCAAGATCGTCGAGACCGGCGCGCGCGGCGTCATGATCGACATATCCGCGCTGCAATTCGTGGATTCCTTCATCGGCCGGCTGCTCAACAACATCGCCGCAATGGCGCGAGTGCTCGATGCGGCGACCGTCGTGGTCGGTATGCAACCGGCGGTGGCAATCACATTGGTCGAGCTCGGGCTGAACCTGACCGGCGTCAAGACCGCGCTTAACGTCGACAAGGGCCTCGCCCTCATCCGTCGCATGATCGATGGCGAGGAGGGCGAGTTTGATCGTCGAGAAGGATGAGACGATGCCCATCCGGTCGCCCGACGACGTCGTGCGCGTGCGCCGCGAAGTTCGTGAAAGGGCGGTTGCGATCGGCTTCGGCCTCGTCGACCAGACGAAGATCGTCACCGCCGCCAGCGAGATCGCCCGGAACACCGTGGATTACGGCGGCGGCGGCGTGCTCAAGCTGGAGCTGGTACGACAGGGGAAGCACCGCGGCCTCAGACTGACCTTCACCGACGAAGGCCCTGGGATTCCGAACGTGGATCAGGCGATGACTGACGGCTTCACGACGGGCGGCGGACTAGGATTGGGCCTGAGCGGCGCCCGGCGCCTGTCGAACGAATTTTCCATTCAGTCCGCACCCGGCAAAGGGACGGTGGTCACTCTTGCTCGTTGGAAATGACGTGCTCGCCACCGTCGCCGATCGCAGCCAAATCGCGGAATCGCGCCGCCTTGCCGCCGAATGCGCACGGCGGCAAGGCTTTGATGAGCAAGCCACCGCTCGCATCGCCCTTGTGGCTACAGAGATGGCAACCAATCTTCTGAAGCATGCGGAGCGCGGCGAGATTCTCATCAACGTGCCGGAACACGGTGGGGCGCCTTTCCTCGAACTTCTCTCTCTCGACAGCGGGCGCGGGATCGCTGATATCGGTGAGGCGCTGCGGGTCGGCGCGTCATCAGCCGGTACGCCGGGCACCGGCCTCGGCGCTATTCGCCGCCAATCCGACGAATTCGCCATCTGGTCGCGCCCCGAGCGTGGCACGGCGGTCATGGCTCGGTTCGGGCGAAAAGCGAACGGCTCCGGTGTCACGCTGGCCGCGATCGCTGAACCGTACCGCGGCGAAACCATTTGCGGAGACAGCTGGCGCTTTGCCGCGACGGAGGCCGGGCCGGCCCTGTTGATGGTCGACGGCTCCGGTCATGGCAGCCTCGCTGCGGCCGCCGCCGCCAGCGCCGGGAAAGCGTTCCTCGACGGAATCGGCTTGGCTCCCGTGCCCCAGATGGAGGCGATCCATCGCGCCCTCGCGCCAACACGGGGAGCGGCTGTGGCGATTGCCCGGCTGGATCTCGGCGCGCGCCTCGTCCGCTTTGTCGGCATCGGCAATATCGGAGGGGCACTGCTGACGCAGGATTCCGTGAAGCGCATGGTTTCCCACAACGGCATTGCCGGGCACGTGGCCGGGCGGATCCGCGAGTTCACCTATCCCTATGAGGGCAAGCCGACGGTCATCCTGCATTCCGACGGGCTTTCGGCGAAATGGGATTTCGCCCGCTATCCCGGGCTCGCCGCCAGCCACCCGGCGGTGATCGCCGGCGTGCTCTTTCGCGATCATCGCCGAGTCAAGGATGACGCCGCGGTGCTCGTGCTCAGGGTCGAGACATGAGAACCCGGCTCCTCACCGTGGCGATGGGCGACGAGAAGGACATCGTTCTCGTCCGCCACCGCACGCGCGAGATCGCGCGAATGCTCGGCTTCGACACCCAGGACCAGACGCGCATCACCACGGCGGTCTCCGAGATCGCGCGCAACGCCTGGGAATATGGCGGCAGCGGCCGCGTCGAGTTTTGGCTGGCTGGCGACGATCAGCAGCAGTTCGAGGTCATCGTCAGGGATCAGGGCAAAGGGATCGCCGATGTCGATTCCGTGCTCGCCGGCTCCTATCGTTCGCCCACCGGCCTCGGCCGCGGCATCCTCGGCGCGCGCAGGTTGATGAGCAGTTTCGAGATCGACACCGCGCCCGGGCGGGGCACGTCGGTGCGCATGGGCAAGCTCTTGCCGCGCCGCGCGCGGCCGATGACCGCGCAGGACGTCGCCGGCTTCGCCCGCGCTCTGGGCGAGGACCGGCGGGTGGACGCGCTGGCCGAGATCCGTCAGCAGAACCAGGAGATGCTGGTGCAGCTCGAGGAGCTCACGCAGCGTCAGCAGCAGCTGACGCAAGTGAATCAGGAGCTGCAAGACACCAACCGCGGCGTCGTAGCGCTCTATGCCGAGCTTGACGAGCGCGCCGACCATCTGCGCCGCGCCGACGAGCTCAAATCCCGCTTCCTGTCGAATATGACCCACGAGTTCCGCACGCCGCTGAATTCGATCCTCGGCTTGACGCGGCTGCTGCTGTCGCGCGCCGGCGGCGAACTCACTTCGGAGCAGGAGCGCCAGATCCAGTATGTGCGCAAGGCCGCCGAGACGTTGGCCGAGCTGGTCGACGATCTCCTCGACCTCGCCAAGGTCGCGGCAGGCAAGACAGTGGTCGCCCCGGTCGAGTTCACCGCCACCGGCCTCTTCGGCGCACTGCGCGGCATGCTGCGGCCGCTGCTCGTCGGCGATGCCGTGCAGCTGGTCATCGAGGACGCCACCGACACCCCCGCCCTATTTACCGACGAGGGCAAGGTCTCGCAGGTCCTGCGGAACTTCGTCAGCAACGCGATCAAGTTCACCGAGCGCGGCGAGGTTCGCGTCTGGGCGCAGCATCGTCCCGAGGACGACACCATCGAATTCTGCGTGCGGGACACCGGCATCGGCATCGCGCCCGAGCAGATCGACCTGATCTGGCAGGAATTCGCCCAGCTCGACCACCCGCTGCAAAAGAAGGTGAAAGGCACCGGCCTCGGCTTGCCGCTGTCGAAAAAGCTCGCGGAACTGCTCGGCGGCGGCGTATCGGTCGAAAGCGCGCCCGGGCAGGGATCGGTGTTCCGCCTCACGGTTCCGCGCGTCTTTTGCTTGTCCGAACCGGAAATGGAGCCGGAGGCCGAGTGGCTGCCGGAGCCCGGCCGCCTGCCGGTAATCATCGTCGAGGACAACGCGGCCGATTCCTTCGCCCTCGAACGGGCATTCGCCGGCACGCGTTACCAACCGCTCACGGTGCCAAAGTTGGCCGGCGCGCGGCGCGCGCTCCAGCGCCTCCAGCCAGCGGCCATCGTGCTCGACATCATCCTGGTGGGCGAGGAAGCTTGGCGCTTCCTGCTGGAGGTGAAGCAACAGCCGGCGACCGAGCACATTCCGGTGGTCATCGTCTCCACCGCCCAGGAGGAGCGCAAGGCGCGGAGCTTGGGCGCCGACGAGTATCTGGACAAGCCCGTGGAACCCGCACGGCTGGTCGGCGCTATCGACGCGCTCACCGGCGCACGCTCGCGCACCAAGGTGCTGGTCGTCGACGACGAGGAAGTGTCGCGCTATCTGGTCCGCCAGCTCCTGCCGCGCGGCGCTTTCGCCCTTGCCGAGGCGACGAACGGCGCGGATGGCCTGCAGCGCGCAAGCGAGGACCGGCCCGACGTCGTGCTGCTGGATCTCGTGATGCCGGGGATGGACGGCTTCACGTTCCTCGACCGCCTATCCCAGGCGAGCGACCTGCCGGCGGTGGTGCTGACGTCCATGGCGCTCAGTGCCGAGCAGAAGCGGCGGTTGGACCCGCTCGCCCCCATCTTGGCCAAGGCCGAGCTCTCCTCGAACAGCCTGGTGACGGCCATCAAGCAGGCGCTGGCCTCGCGCGAGGCGCGGTCGACATGATGCCGGCGGCCAAGATCCTCATCGTCGACGACGATGAGACCAGTCGCTACGTCAAGGCGCACGTCCTCACCCGTCACGGCTACGGGGTCTCTGAGGCGACGCGCGGTGCAGAGGCGCTGAAATCGATCGAGGCGGAGCGACCCCAGCTCGTTCTGCTCGATGTGCGTCTGCCCGACGCCAATGGGATCGATCTCTGCCGCACGATCAAGGCACGCCATCCCGGGACGGTGGTCCTGCAGACCTCGGCGGCATTTACGAATGTCAGCGATCGCGTCGCCGGCCTCGAGGGCGGCGCCGATTCCTACCTGATCGAGCCCATCGAGCCGGAAGAGCTGGTGGCGCAGGTCGGCTCCCTGTTGCGGCTTAGTCGCGCTGAACAGGAGCTGCGGGAAATCAACGAGCTGCTGGAAGAGCGGGTCGCCGAGCGGACACGCGAGCTGATCGAGGCCAATCGCCGGCTGGCCCTCGAGGCGGAGCAGCGTGCGCGGATGGAGGAAATGCTGCGTCACGCCGAGAAGCTCGACGCGCTGGGCCAGCTTACCGGCGGCATCGCCCATGACTTCAACAACCTGCTCACCGTCGTGCTCGGCAATCTCGATAGTTTGGAACAATGGCTCGCTGGCGTCGAACCGAAACTCGACTCCGCGCCGAAGCTCCTCGCCGGGGCGCGGCGCGCGGCGCAGGACGGAGCGCTGCTCACGCGACAGCTGTTGGCGTTCTCGCGGCGGGACGCGCTTCGCTCCGAAGTGATCGACCCCGGCAGAGCGGTCGGGGGGTTCGAGCAGCTTTTAAGAAATGCGCTGGGCGAGCGCATCTCGCTGACGCTGACCTTGGCGGCCGATTGCTGGCCGATACGCGTCGATCGGAGCCGGCTCGAAGCTGCCCTGCTGAACCTCGCCATCAACGCGCGGGACGCGATGCCGGGCGGCGGCTCGCTGCGGCTGACCATGCGGAACAGGCAGGTGGACGCGCCGTCGGCGCTGCCTTCCCAGGTGGCCCTTGCCGCGGATGCCCCGCCCGGGGACTATGTCGAGATCTCGATCGAAGACACGGGCTGCGGCATGACCGAAGCGGTGCTGCAGCACGCTTTCGATCCCTTCTTCACCACCAAGGATGTCGGCCATGGAACCGGGCTTGGGCTCAGCCAGGTCTACGGCTTCGTCCGCCAGTCCGGCGGGTTCCTGACTGTCGAGAGCAAGCCGGGCGCCGGCACACGATTCGATCTTTTACTCCCGCGGGCGGAGCCGGCGCCCAAGGCGACGGTGCACAGCCGCCCCGCGAAGGCCGTCATGCCCGGCGGAAGTGAAACCGTCCTCATTGTCGAAGATAACGAGATGGTGCTCGAATTCGCCGTGAGCGCCATCAGCAGCCTCGGCTATCGGGTGCTGGTTGCGGCGACTGCGGACGCGGCGCTGGAGACGCTTCGCTCCGGGCAACACGTCGACCTGATGTTCACCGACGTGATCTTGCCGCAACACACGACCGGCATAGAACTGGCGCAGGAGGCGCGTCGATTGCGGCCGGGATTCAAGGTGCTGCTGACTTCCGGCTATGGCGGGGCGTCTGCCGAAAGCGCGCCCGAGGGCGGCGAGTTTCCGCTGCTGTCGAAGCCATACCGGCAGGTAGAGCTGGCGGATCGGTTGCGCGAGGTCCTCTCGTCCAAAAGCGAAGTTACCGCCGGCTAGTTCGCGGCGCCCGTGACCGCCTTCCGTCGATTTCGCCGGAAGCCCTTGACGCCGAGCTGGTCCAGCGCTTCCTGTTGGCGCTTCTGCTCGCGCTGCTCCTGCTGTTCTATCGAAAACAACGAAACTCTTGCTCGAGCGACTGTGAGTAGCATCGCAGGCGGGCTTCCCGGCCCTTCGGCGAAGCGGCGACGAAGATCATTCGGTCGAGATGCGCCCGCTGCGGAGCGCTGCAGCGACGAGCTGACTGCGCGCCTAGGCGCGGCGTGATCGCCGTCATGTCACAGCGCTCCGCCGCCGCCTTATCCTTCCAGCATGTGGCCGAACGCGTGAAGAGGCTGCAATCGATCGGAGATGATCTTGATGATGGCGAGCATTGGGACCGCCAGGATTGCGCCGGGAATGCCCCACATCCAGTTCCAAAAAATAAGTGAGAGAATGATAGCAATCGGATTGAGGGTGAAGCGCCTTGCCAGCAGCATCGGCGTGATGAACTCCCCTTCTAGAACATGGACACCAAAATAGAGGGCGGTGGGGAGCAAAGCGCTCCACACCACGCCCTTGCTTATCAGACCGACAGCCAGGAAGAGCAGCACGCCGCAGAACGGCCCGAGAATGGGCACGAAGTTGAGACAGAACGCGATGACGCCCCATAGGACCGAGCCGGGTATTCCGCAGAGCCACATCACAGCGGCCGTCGCGCATCCGACCACCGAGTTTATGATGGTGACGACGAGCAGGTAGATCGAGATGTCGCGCTCGACCTGCAGGGAGATTTCGAGGGCCTTGCGCTTGTCGGAAAGCGTAGGGAGGACTTCTACCAGCCGGCGCAGGATGGTCTCGCTAAAAACCAGCAGGTAAAACAGCATTAGCACCGTTTCGAAGAGGTGGCCCGCGACGCTGCCGGTGCCACTGAAGACGGCTGTAACCATTCCAACCGGATGCGAGAACAGCTGTCCCGGACTGCCGATCTGGATCCCCATCTGATCGAGCGTATGCTGCATCTGTTCCGCTGGCCGCCGAAGGAAGGCGAACTTCTGTTCCACGCCGCTCCAGTGCGAGGACATGGTCGCAGCCCAGTTGGCCGCCGGGGTTGTCAGCAGAGTGCCTAGACCGACGAAGACTCCGAGGAGGAGAATGACGGCCAGCAGCGCGCCAAGCGGCTTAGGCACATGCCAGTGCTGGAGACGGCGCACGAAAGGCTGGAGGAAGAGCTGCAGCACGATCGCCAGCACGATGGGCAGAACTATGTCGCGCGCGAGATAAAGGCAGACGAGCGTGGCGATCAGGCAGAGGATTCCAAGAAAGATCGTGCTGCGCGCATTGCCGTACGGCGAAGGCTCCTGATTTTCGTTCTGCAACCTCGTCGCGGCCTTCGGCTCTGAGTAGGCATGCGCATCTTGTGCCATGTAACGCTCCCCCGATGTCTCAAATGTGAGACGGTGCGCAGAGAGGCGCGCTGCTAACACTGGGCGATTGGAAAGAGCCCCGCGGGGCTTGGGTTCCGCTCTGCCAGAGGACAGGTCTTCACATTTATCGGACGCGCAGATTGACGCCGTTGAGCACAAGCGCGTCTGTATCCATGGTTCGGCTTGGCAACAGGCATCGCGGATATTAGGGTTGCGCGGGCCCGCGGTGGCATGTCATGCGAGCAGCGGAGCCGTCTGCTCGCTCGCTTCCCCTTCTTCTCGAAGACGTGCAGAGCATCACGGTCCCGCGCACCGCTGACGGCGCGCTCGGAGGCTCGGCGACAGAGAGTTTCCGCTTGCAGTTCAGGAAAGCGATTTCGGCGTGCCTAACACGCGCGTCTGCCGGGGAAAGCGTGTGAATTGCATCATGGCGCTGCTGGGGGCGCCGCCCTGCGAGGGGCGGCGGTCATGGGATGGTCGGCCATCGCCGCACGGATAGCGTCTGCGACCTGCTCGGGCACGGCGTGATGGAGCATGTGCCCGACATCCGGACTCACTCGCAAGCTGCTCTGCAGGATGTCCTTATGGAGCCGCACGGCGTGTCTGCCGACATCCACGACGCGGTCCTTTGCACCGGCCATGATGACCACCGGCATGCGCAGTTCATCATAGCGATCCCGCATCGCCGACACTGCCGCGACCATAGTAGCGCTCTCCTGCGTTTCGGCGCGGAGCTGCGAGGGCCGTAGCGGCACGCCGCGCGGAAAGCCCTTGGCGAAGCGATCCGGGACGGGGGCAGGCGCAAACATCAGCTTGAAGTTCAACGGGAGCATCGCGGCGCCGATGAGCGGTGAGATGGTATAGCGCAACACATCGCCGATCAGGGGGATCGCTGCCAGCGAGAGCAGCGGGACATCGGCGCGGAGGTTCGGATAGTAGTAGCCCGACAGCAGAACGAGGCCGCGCACCGCGTGCGGATGGTTCAGCGCAAGCGCCAAGGCCACGAGCGCGCCCCAAGAATGGCCAAGAACAACCGGGCGCTCGATGCCGAGACGCTCGAACGCCCGCCGCAGGAGGTCTGCCTGCGCCGCAGGCGTCCCCGCAGCGCCGTGCGGCCGATCGCTGTACCCGAACCCGGGGCGGTCGAAGGCGACAACGCGATGCCGCTCGGCCACGAGGTCAAGCAGGCCGCTGAGGTCAAAATCCTCGGCGGTGACGACGTTGCCGTGGATTAGGATCACTGGCGGCGACCCCGCGCCCTTCTCGATGTAGTGGAGCCGGATACCATCGACGGTGACGAAGCGTCCCGCGGGCGGATTCTCGCGCTCGACCTTGCGCGCTCGGTATGTGTTCCACAAGGCCATTGCCGCCAGGGCCGCCCCCGAACCAGCTAAGATCGCGCCGGTCCGTGACACCTTCGTGTGTCGTCGCAGGAGGCTCGTAGGCGTGCGCGAAGCGTGTGGTTGAGTCCTGTCCAATGGGCCCTCCGTCAGGATAGTTACCGCTTGTGGTGGATCCAGCGCGCCGGCGACATTTGTGCGTCGCAACAGACACGACGAGCTGAGAACCGTGCCGATCGAAGAAGGGTTCCAGCGCCGCGAGGCAAGAAGGCTTGTGGCGGCCAAACTCGGCTTCCTGTTCCGCAGCACCGGCAGCCCGGCCTCGCGGAAGGCCCACGGCGAGGGCCATGCACCTGTGAAGTGGCGCTCTTTTTTGCTTGGTAACCCGGTTCGTCGAAGTGAGCGTGGCGCAAGAGCTCACCTACGAGACGCTAGCGGGAGCCGTACGAGTTCCAGCGTCGATGGTGGCTGCGCCGCTCATCAATTTGGCCGGCGTGCCGTGGATGGGGGCCTGGGTCCACACGATCGGCAGCCGACCGGTCTGCCTCGGCGAGCAATCTCAAACTCTTGCGCCTGGCATAAGCCGGTTAAGCAATGGAACGCCGTCGGCCTCATCAACGTATGTTGCTCTTGAACCGCATACGTTCCGGGGACGGCAAGCGGCACCGCTGCAGGAGTCCGGCGAAGCGTGAGGGATGCCCATGACGCCACCCCCATTCGACAAGGCGCCGGCGTCCGATCCGGAGCCCGAACGCGTCTCGACCGGTATTCCCGGACTTGACGACATCCTGGGGCGGCTTCGATCCGGACCGGATCTACCTGGTGGAGGGCCATCCCGGCACCGGCAAGACGACGCTGGCGCTGCACTACCTACTGGAGGGCGCGCGCCGGGGCGAGAAGGGCCTCTACGTCACGCTCTCAGAGAGTGAGCGCGAGCTGCGTCTCGTCGCCGCGCGACACGGCTGGTCGCTCGACGATATCTCGCTCTTCGAGCTGGTGCCGCCGGAGGCCAGCCTCGATCCCGAGCGCGAGCAGACGCTGTTTCACCCGGCAGAGATGGAGCTCGGCGAGACCACGAAGCTAATCTTCGAGAGGGTGAAGGAGCTCGATCCGGCGCGGGTCGTGTTCGACAGCCTGTCGGAGATGCGGCTCCTCGCCCAGAACCCACTGCGCTATCGACGGCAAATCCTCGCGCTGAAGCATTTTTTCACCAATCGCCGGTGCACGGTCATTCTGCTCGATGATCTGTCGTCGGCCGTGAACGACCTCCAGCTCCACAGCATCGCGCATGGCGTCATCATCATCACCCTAGAGCAGCTGGCGCTCGATTACGGCGCCGAGCGCCGCCGCTTGCGCGTGGTCAAGATGCGTGGCATCGCGTTCCGCGGCGGCTATCACGACTTCACCATCAAAACGGGCGGTCTCGAGATCTTTCCGCGGCTCGTGGCGGCCGAGCATCACAAGGCTTTTCTCGGCGAGCTGACTCCGAGCGGCAGCACTGAGCTCGACGCGCTGCTCGGCGGTGGCTTCGAACGGGGTACCAGCGCCCTGCTGTTCGGCGGCGCCGGGGTCGGCAAGTCGTCGGTCGCGTTGACCTACGCGGTCGCAGCGGCTGCGCGCGGCGAGCGCGCGACTATATTTGCGTTCGACGAAGGGCTCGGCACGATCTACGCACGTGCCGAGGGGCTGGGCATCCCGCTGCAAGACCACGTCGACGCCGGCCGCATCCAATTGCAGCAGATCGATCCCGCCGAGATGTCGCCCGGCGAGTTTGCCTCTCTCGTGCGACGCACCGTCGAGGAGAATCACTCGCGCCTCATCGTGATCGACAGCCTGAACGGCTATCTCAATGCGATGCCGGAGGAGCGATATCTCATCCTTCAGATGCATGAGCTGCTAAGCTACTTGAACCAGCTTGGGGTGATGACGATCCTGGTGCTGGCGCAACACGGGCTGATGGGGCCGATGCAGACGCCGATTGACATCAGCTATCTGAGCGACGCCGTGTTGATGCTGCGGTACTTCGAGGCCGAAGGGCGCGTCCGCCGCGCCATGTCGCTGGTGAAGAAGCGCAGCGGCGCCCATGAGGGCACGATCCGCGAGTTCCGCTTGAGCCCGGCAGGCCTCCAGGTCGGGCCGCCTCTCACTCAGTTCCGTGGCATCTTCACCGGCACCCCTATCTACAGCGGCGGCGCCAAGCCGCTCCTGGAAGAGGGCGCCGCCCATGACAAGGACTGACGGTCCGGATAGCGAACGAATTCTGGTCCTTGCCCCGATTGGGCGCGATGGGCCGGCGGCGGCGGCGCTGCTGCGCGAGAGCGGCCTTGCTGCCGAGGCTTGCGCCTCTCTGACGGAGTTGCGGCATGGTCTCGAGCTGGGTTCCGGGAGCGCCCTCATTGCCGAGGAGGCATTCTACCAGGATCGCCTCGACGTCCTCGTCGATTGGGTCGCCGCCCATCCAGCATGGTCGGATTATCCGTTCATTGTGCTGACGAGCGGGCGCGATACCTCGCCCGTCCATGCGCGAAGGGTTCGCTTGTTGGAGGCGCTACGTAACGTTTCGCTGTTGGAGCGACCGGTAGAAGCGGTGATGCTCGTCAGCGCGGTACAAGCGGCGCTACGCGCGCGCCGGCGCCAGTACGAGACCCGCGATCTTCTGCTCGAGCGGGTTCACGCCGCCGCCCGCCTCGAAGCGCTGGTGGCAGAGCGCACCCGTGACCTCGAAGAAGCGAACCGGCGCCTGCGCACGGAGATCGGGCAGCGCGAACAGGTCGAGGCGACGCTGCGGCAGGCACAGAAGATAGAAGCCATCGGGCAGCTGACGGGCGGCATCGCGCATGATTTCAACAACCTGCTGACGGCGGTGCTCGGTAACCTCGAGCTTGCGATCCTGCAAGTGACAAACGAGACCGCGCGCCGGCTGCTGAGCACCGCCGAGCGCGCGGCACGGCGCGGGGCGGAATTGACCCGTCAGCTCCTCGCCTTCGCCCGGAAGCAGCACCTGAAAATCGAGGTGGTAGACCTCAACACGCTCGTCTCCAACATGGGCGATCTGCTCTTCCGCAGCATGGGCGGCACGGTGCGCATTGAGACCGTCTTGCAGAAGGACCTTTGGCCTGCGATGGTCGATGCCAGCCAGATCGAACTCGTGATCCTCAACCTTGCGGTCAACGGCCGAGACGCTATGCCAGAGGGCGGTCGCCTCACCATTGCTACGGCGAACATGGACGCTCACGACACGACCCGGCCAACGGAGCTGAGTGCTGCGGATTACGTGGCAGTGTCGGTGAGCGATACCGGAACGGGCATCGCCCCAGAGCTGTTGAGCAAGGTCTTCGATCCCTTCTTCACCACTAAGGACATCGGCAAAGGCACCGGCCTCGGTCTAAGTCAGGTTTATGGCGTCGCGCGGCAGTCCGGCGGCACTGTGCGAATCGACACGCAGCTGGGAAGGGGCACGAAGGTCACCGTCTATCTTCCAAGGGGAGTTGGCGCAACGACGGCGCCCCCCGAGAAAGCCATCTCCGTTGTTCAAGCCAATCGCCGCCATCAGACGATCCTGGTCGTAGATGACGACGCGGACGTGCGGACAGTCACCGTCTCTTCCCTGGAGAGCCTTGGCTATGCGGTCAGCGTGGCGGAAAGCGGCCGGGCGGCACTGGAGCTTCTCGAGCGCGGCGCCCGGTTCGATCTGATGTTGATCGATTACGCCATGCCGGACCTCAACGGCGTTGCAACCCTGCGCCGCGTGCGGGCGAAGCGCGCAAGCTTGCCCGTCGTGATCATGACCGGATACGCCGCCACGGCCGCCATTGAGGAGGCGGTCGGTCGAGCCGGCATTCTGCAGAAACCGTTCAAGCTGGAGGAGCTGGCCGCGAAGATCGACGGTGCCTTGCGCAGTGCCCGGTCGGCAGAGGCGATACCATCCTCCAACGTGGTGCCGATCCAGTCCGGCTGAGAAGGTTCATCGACCGGCAGCGCATTGGTGGCCACTCTCGCGATCGCAAACGTCAATGACTGCTCTGGGTCATGAGCGGCGGTCTCGACGAAGTCCGCCAGAGGTCAGCTTAGCGGCAGAGAGCAGACCGGTTTTGATTTCGAGGTGTAGGACCGGTCAGTGCCAAAACCGGAAGTCAGCCCATTCGATCGCGTCGTCGGAGCGACAGTTTGCGGCGCCCGCGGTGCACCTCGAAATGCTATTGGCTCTCCTGCGACGATCTCGCAATTGCGAGCATCACCGAAAACTGGTTGGCTCATCCGCGTCTTTTCATGGGGCAATCGAGACAACTGGGCGTGGGAAATGTTTCTCACTTAGAGCTGCATTGCACTCGAGACTCCCGAGTGCGAGTTGAATTAGCCCGAAGGTTGGAAGGCCGCTGATGAAACCACTCATTGGACTTGCGCTGGGAAGCGGCGTGGCCCGAGGTTGGGCGCATATCGGCGTGTTACATGCGTTGGAGGAGGCGGGGCTCAAGCCTGATATCGTCGCAGGAACCTCTATCGGTGCGCTCATCGGCGGCGCATACGTCGCTGGACGGCTTCCAGAACTCGAGGCGTGGGCGCTCCGATTGAACCGCCTCAAGCTGTCCCGCATGTTTGATTTTCAATTCGGCGGGAGCGGCGTGATCGCGGGCCGGCGGGTGCTTCAGGCGCTCCATCCCGACATCCTGTCGTTCGACATCGCTGACCTGCCAATACCTTTCGTCTGCGTCGCCACGGATCTGGCCAGCGGCCACGAAGTGTGGCTCCGCGACGGCAGCCTCATTGAATCGCTGCGGGCTTCGTACGCTGTCCCGGGACTTTTTCCGCCAGTCGACAAAGACGGACGCTGGCTTATTGATGGCGCCCTGGCTAATCCCGTCCCGGTATCGGTCTGCCGGGCAATGGGTGCGCACCTGACGATAGCGGTAAACCTGAGCGGCGAGGCATTCGGCGAGAGCCCGGCTGACGATGTGATCGATGTGAGCGACGGCTCTGCGGAGGACGAGCTACTCGCGGAGCAGGCCACCCGTGGGTCCTTTCCCATGTCTCGACTTCAGCTCGTTCGGCAGTTCTTCCGCCGCAGCAACGGCGCGCCAAGCGTGTTCGCTGTCATGGCGCGCTCGCTGTACATTGTGCAGGACCGTATCGCACGCTCGCGGCTTGCGGGCGACCCGCCCGATGCGACCATCTTTCCCAGGCTTTCACATATCGGCATTCTGGAGTTCCACCGTGCGCGGGAGAGCATATTGGCCGGCGAGCTCGCCGCGCGCGCGCTCGTGCCGCGGCTCAAGGAACTCATCCAACAGTTCGAGCGTGCAAGAGGACTTTGGAAAAAGGTTGGGGCGAACGATTCGGCGCGAATCGTTGGCTGCGCTGATCATAGGCGTCTCCATAGCCGCTGATCAGGAAGCCGGCGAGTGCGGGCGCACCGTCCCCATGCGCCTCGATGAAGCGCCGCACTAGCTTGGAGCACCCGGATGCTATCGGCAGCCTTCAAGCCGCTCCGGCGTCCAGCCGATCGTTATCTCGAATCAAGCTTCCTCGGGGCTGGCAGAATGCCAGAGGAGCGGCCCTTCGAGGAGCGCACCATCCAAGTGGCTAAGACCCTCGAAAAGCCGGTGGTCAGTAAGGTGGTGAAGGTCGGCGGGGAGGTCGCGGTGCGGAAGGGAGACCACGACCACCGACACGGTTCGCGGCCGCGTCCGCGAAATAACGTTTGAATCGGACAAGCAGCTGCCGGAAATAAGCCCGCCGGGTAGCGGTAAATCTCTATGGCCGTAGGAGAGCGGCTCGTTTCAGGTGGGACCGCTATCGGCCCCCACTGCAGGAGACGCGAGGCCGCTCGTGCCGAGAGTGCGTCCGCCGACGCCGGTCATATTGGGTCAAGCTCTGCTGCAAGGGACCCGTCGGGCATGCGCGCCACCTCCCACTCGGGGCTCGCCTCCATCTTCGCCTCAGGAGGCGGGATTTCCGGCGCTGCGTCGATGCCGTCGAGCCTGTCTTGCCGCGGCCGCCCCAAGAGCACCACCATAGCGGCACTCACCAGGGCCAAGGTCGACGCGTTGGCGCGGATCCACTGTTCCCAGCGCGCCTGTTGCGCCGGAAGCGCCGTGCTCAGCGCCTGCGTGCCCTTGTCGATGAGGCGGCGCGGCTCAAGCATACCCCCCAACTCTCGAAGCCGGCTGCCGATCCGAGTCCGTGTCGCCTCGACGTCTTCCTCAATCTCGTGTGCCGGCTTGTTGCCGTCATACGTCGATGTCGTCATCGCACCTGCTCCCCTGCCCATTGGGCGTCGCGCCTCAGGCTTCGTACCGTCCGCCTTGGCACCAGATTCTCGGCTCGCATTCTGGAGGCGCCGATGGCGCCAAGGATCGCGGCGATCAGCAGCACTCCGCCGCCGACGATGAGCGCGGCCGCCCAGACCGGGAGGACCATAGCCAGAGCGGCCGCGCCGGCGCCCATCACGCCCAGGAGACCTGCGAAGGCGATGAGCGCGCTCGCGGCGAGGAGCACCGCCCCCATCCGCAATTGCCCGAACTTGCCGAAAACCTCCGCCCGGGCAAGCGCCAGCTCCTGGCAAACCAGCAGGCTGAAATCGTCCGCCAACTCTGACAGGACGGCACCGATCGATGCGCCCTCTTCCGTTTCGGGAGCCGATTGCGCGGCATACTCCATGGCCTTCTCCTTGGCGCGTTCACCCTGGTCAAGCGAACAGCGCTCAATCGTCGATCATCGCCGTCCTCGTGCAACAGTTTTGCTGCCGACAGCGCTCGGCGAACGCAAGTGGTTGGGGGGCAGGCAGAAGGCGCGAGAATGCAGCTGCATTCGCGGGGTGCGCTAACGCGGCGCCTTCTGCCGCCGCCGGCGTTTCTAGCGCATGGAACTCTGGCTGGAACCTCTTTCGATCGGATGGGAAGTCTGCGCATGAGCGGCGATCTGGAGCATGCACGTGAAAAGACGCTTGGCATGCGGCCGCGTAACGACACAGGGCACGATGCGGCGCAACCCCGCGAGATACCGCGCACCGGATGGAAGGCGATCGCCAGTCGTGTAGGGAGCCGGATTTCGGCCGACAATCTCTCCGTCATCGCCGCTGGAGTCGCGTTCTACGCCTTTCTCGCGATCCCCTCGGCGCTCACCGCGCTCGTCGTTCTTTATGGATTGATCGCCGATCCGAATGGCGTCCAGCACCAGCTCACGTCGATAGGCGGGCTCATGCCGAAGGACGCGCTCGACCTCGTCGGGCGCCAATTGAAGGCAGTCACCTCGACCTCAAACTCGACGCTCGGCATAAGACTGATCGTCGCCGTCATCATCGCCATTTGGGGCGCGCGTTCCGGCATGTCGACACTCATCAACGCACTCAACATCGCCAATGCCGAGCCGGAAAAGCGCGGCTTCATCCGCTTCCAGCTTGCCGCGCTCGGCATGACCGCGGGAGCGATTCTCTTTGCGGTGATTTCGCTCTTGCTGATCGCGATCCTCCCAGCCGCCATAGGCTTTCTCCCCTTCGGGGATTTCGGCAAGACGGTCGCAACGGTGGTGCGATGGCCTGTGCTCCTCGTCATCGTCGTCTTAGGCCTCGCTGCAATCTACCGCTACGGCCCATGCCGGAGTGAGCCCCGATGGCGCTGGGTGAGCTGGGGCGCCGCAGTCGCCACGATCCTGTGGCTCGCCGGTTCCGCACTCTTCTCGGTCTATGTCGGCGAGTTCGCCAACTACAATAAGAGCTACGGGTCCCTGGGCGCGGTCGTGGCTTTGCTGATGTGGCTTTATCTTAGCGCCTTCGTCGTGCTGCTGGGAGCGGTGCTCAATGCCGAGATGGAGCATCAGACCAAGCGCGACACCACCACTGGCTCCGAAGAGCCGATGGGCCGTCGCGGGGCCAAGATGGCTGATACCGTGGCCCGGGACTAGCTCCGGCGTTTGGCGCTGGCGAGCGGAGCTCGGGGAAAGCGCTGCCAACATCGCCCAGATCCTGAGGACCAGACTCTGGCCGTGGTCCGAGCCGGAGTGGGGCGAGGTGGCGCCCGGGATCGAATGCAAGCCTGCTGGCGAGCGACCCGGAGAGATACCGGGTGAGCAGCCTAGTCCGTCTCGCGCCCGGCGCGAGCTACCCCGCACACGCGCATACGGACGCAGAGGAGCTGCATCTCCTCGATGGTGAGCTGTGGATCGACGGTCGCAAGCTCTTTCCGAGAGATTACAACTACGGTGCGCCGGGAGCGGGCGACGAGCGGGTCTGGAGCGAGACGGGCTGCACCTGTCTTCTCGTCACCAGCACTCAGGACGTTTTGCGCTGATCATGGCAAAATTTCCCACATACGACCCAGGTCGCCAAGGATCGGCCGGAGCAGATCCGCACGAGCGAAGGACACAAGCCGCCTACTGAGAGGCACAGTTCCGCGGGCGGGGACCACTGGGGCGCGCCCCACCATACGCGCGAGCGTTACGCGATCTGCCCTATTCGGCCTGAAGCTGAGAGCGGAGCCGTCCGTCACCCGCATATCGTTGGCTAGGTATGCGTAACTGCTAGGAGAGAGTGGCATGCGCCCTCTGCGATTTCTGCTTATACCTGGCGTGGCCTTGATGCTTTCGGCGTGTGGCACCTTGCTGGGTGCCGGGGCGGGTGGTTATGCCGGTAACCAGTTCGGCCACGGTTCTGGCAAAACGGCCGCAACTGCCGCTGGCGTAATCGGCGGCGGGGCGTTGGGTCACGCGCTCACAGGAGACTAAAAAAGATGAGGGCGCGCGAAGCTCTGGTGCGCCGCGCCGGGTTTCGCATGGGCGAAGTGATGGAGTGCAGAGCATGGCTATCGCAGGCGAGAAAGGTCGGTTGATCTCGGCCGACAAGGTTGAAGGAACCGCAGTGGTCAACCGTAAGGGTGATGATCTCGGGCACATTTCCGAGATCATGATCGACAAGATCACCGGAAAGGTCGCCTACGCCGTATTGAAGTATGGGAGCGTTATGGGGCTGGGCGGCAAGCTGTTCGCGCTGCCGTGGGAAGTGTTGAAATACGATACGGCTCATGATGCCTACGCAGTGGACATTCCGGAAGATCGGCTGAAAGCGGCTCCCAGCTTCGACGCGAACAATCCGCCGGACATGGCGGACCCGCAATGGAGCAAGCAGATCCGCGACTACTACGGTATCTCGGTCTAAGCCTAGGTCGGGATCAATGCTGGGACAGTCATGTGCTCTCCCCGCCTCGCGCGGGGCTTTCTTTGGGCTTGTAACTGCACTTTAGAGGACTAACTTATTTGAATCGTCAACGTCCATTGGGCGCTGACGGCCGAGAGACACGATTTCCCTATCACAGCAAGGGGTCGCGCGCGCTCCCGCCTGAACGCGGGCTTTAGGGGTGCGCCATGTATGCTGACGGGAAGCATGCCGACCGGCTGGTCGATCAGTCCATCGAGCAGTGTCATTGCTCAAAGAACCTGATCCAGCTGACGAACGAGATCATCAAAGGAAGCAAAGCGGCAACGCGAGCGGTATCGAACTGCTTCAGCGGACGCCCCAAGGAGAGCGCTAAGGGGGCTTGACGCTGCGGCCCAGCGCTTCATGCTGACTCGGCAAGCATGGAGAGCAACCATGTCCTTGGACGCGAACTATTGGAGAGAGCGGGCCGGGCATGCGCGGGTCGTCACCGAATGGATCGACGATGAAGAAGCCACGCCGCTCCTGCTCGAAGTCGCTGACCGGTGTGATGAGATCGCGCGGATAGCCGAATCCAACCCGCTGCTCGCTTCACCCCACGGGAAGCCTCGACCGAATGCCAGAAACACCACTTCAGCAAGCCGAGCGCCATACCCTCCGCTTTGAGCGCGCCATTACTTCGCAGGAAGCGCTCGTGATGCGCATGGAGCGCAGGGGCGATGAAAGAGGGGCGGCGCTTGGTCGTCAGCTGCTAGAGACGTTTCGCCAGTCCCTCAGCCTCGCCTTAGAGCACAGGGATCGCCTAGCACGTGCAAACTGATTCGTTCTGATTCGTTCAGTATCCAGCGCCACAAGCCTCACGCGGAAGGCAACTTGAGGATTTCGCGACTGACGCGGGCAATCTCGGCGTCTGCTTTGCAGATACCCACCAGATGTCCCGTATATGAGCAGTCGAGAAGGCGCTGACCCGCCGCCTTCAGTTCCCTGAGCAACCTCTTCAGCCGGGCAGCCTCAAAGTCTATGACATCTCTTGCCATGGCGTCGGCCGCTCCTCACCCGGCTTCGCGGTCGGTTTCGGCGGCTTCTTGGCGCTCTTTCCGCGCGGCGTCTCGGTCCATCTGCTTAACCTCGATGTCGCCTTTGGGTCAATGTCTTCTCAATCTGACCCATCTCGGACTCCCGAAGCGCGGAGCTGGCCCACCAGCTCTCTGGTATCGTCGGTGACGCGGCACGCGTCGTGCCACGACAGCACAGACGCGGCCGGTTCACCTTACTTTAAGGCGACGAGATCGCCTGATGCGGATGCTCGAGAAAGAAGCGGAGCATCTCCCGCGAGGCGTCGGGACCCCGCGGATCGGTGTAGGAGCCGGCGGGGCCACCGCCCGACCAGGCGTGGCCGGCTCCATGAATTACCCACTGCTCGAGGATCGCGTGGCCGCTCGCATCGGTGTGGAACGTCCGGCTGTAGGGGTGCCCGTCGGGCACCTGCCCGTGCTGCACGCTTATCCGAAGGTCCGTGGCGGAGACCTTTGACTGCGCAATGACGTGATCGCCATTGCAGGGATGCACGGTCGTATCCTGGTCACCATGGAACACGATTGTCGGAAGGATCTGGCGGTATTGCCTTGTGACCGACGCATTGTCTGCACCGTGCGGGGCCAAGGTCCGTGGCTGGCGCATGGCGGCAAATGCGGAAGGCAAGTCGCTCGCTGCGCCGCAGGCAAGCCCGGAATGCACCCCGACTGCAGCGTAGAGATCCGGATAGGTCATCGCCATGATGGCGGCCGCCGCAGCGCCGGCAGAGAGCCCAGCGATATAGACGCGTCGCGGGTCGACCGAGTAGTCGCGCATGATTTGGCGGGTGATGCCTGCGATCAGGGAGGGCTCGCCCTGGCCGCGTTGCTGGTCGCGTGGACTGAACCAGTTCCAACACTTTGAGAAATTGGCGGAGGTGGATTGCTCGGGATAGACGACGAAGCAGGCATGCTCCTCGGCGAGCCGGTTCATACGCGTGCCGGCAGCAAAGTCGTCGGCCGACTGCGTGCAGCCATGCAGCATGACGACCAAAGGGCGCGCTTGCCCAAGATAGCCGCTGGGGACATAGAGTTTGTACGAACGGCTTCCGGCTTGGTCGATGTAGGACCCTGCCAGGAACTGTCCGCCGGCTGGTACGACTTCAGGGGGCGGCGCCGGCGAAGGTATCTCTAGTCCACGCGATGCCGGCTCGAAGCCGATTCTATTAACGCGCTTGAGAAAGCTGCAGACTACTTCGGGTATGCGCGGTAGTGGCGTTGCTTCCAGCTTGCGGGCCGATCGGCTGTCGGCCGCGGATCCGGGCGCCAACTCGGTGCGAGAAGATGGTCGGAGATCCGTCACTTCGATCGTCTCGGGCACTACGTCAATAGTATGCGCTCCGCTTCCTGCTGATGTTCCAGTGGTGCCGAAGGTAGTGTGCGGCGGCGTGTTGCCCTGAAGCAGACGTTGCAGAAGCGCAGTCGCATCAGCGAGCTGACCTGCTCGGGTGAGGCGGGTCGCCTCAAACATTTCGCGGTAACGTAAGACGTTCATATCGTGAGCTTCCCTTGTTATTGATGAGGTCAAGCGTCCTCGCGAGGAGAAGCTGGACCTTCTCAAGGTTTGAATGTCGTTGGATAGATCTGAATGACCTGAATGCGTCAGCGACTTGTGCGCGGAACGGGGGTCAATTCGCGAGCAGCGCCGGTGCGGATTGCTATCGCATCCTATCCGCGAGAGCGGCTTTGACCGCCGAGCTGGCGTGCAGCGCTCCTAACACGACGACTGAAGCGATTGTTGCCCGAGCAAGCTCGGCCGTAACATCCTGGGCAATGCTGGCCAGGCCCAGGACATGGATGTCGAGCCTCTGCCCAGCTGCGCGCGCCGCTTCGAGATCTTCACGGCTGTAATGCCGCAGACCGAGGTCAAGGCTCTTGCGGGATACCGACTGCTTGACCACATCGGCGTGTCGTTCAAGCTGGTTTCGGATCGCCGTTCGGATGAAGTCGGTTCGGTTGGAGTAGAACCCTTCATGCACCATCAGGTCGATGTGGCCGAGGTCGACATAGCCGAGGTTGATGGTGATTTTCTCGCTGTCGCCCGCTTTCGAGCGCAGCTCGTGTACCGTGCCAGACATCTATACGCCATCCTGTTGCCATCCAGCCAGATCGTAAGTGGGGTGCCCCAACGCCTTTTCCAGGGGCGATGTCCAGAAATTCCGAAGATATGATCCGGCGTGTCGTGACGACCCGCACGGTCGCTAGGTCGTCCGACGGAGCGGGAGGGCGACGAAGGACAAGATACCAATCGTGCAGGCAACCCGAGATCAGCACGCTGGGTTGTGAATGCTTGCCACTATTATCTTGGCAGCAGGGGAGTCCGGTTCTGGCAGATAGTGTTGCAAAACTCGGTTGAAGCCGGGTGCTGAGCGTGATTCCGTCTGCTGAACGACGATCGCAGATGGAGCAGCGCGATGATGGGTGGGCGCGAAGGGCACCAGGGTCAGTTG
>Ga0134126_10002340_pt1 | contig 23968 bp, 51 predicted proteins | sample KB31752_FD_96881 | JGI IMG/M metagenome (GOLD analysis project Ga0134126, IMG submission 96881) | Terrestrial soil microbial communities with excess Nitrogen fertilizer from Kellogg Biological Station, Michigan, USA - KB3-175-2 | ecosystem: Environmental > Terrestrial > Soil > Unclassified ... | reverse complement strand
TAGGGCTTCTAACTTCTGTTTCAGTAGATGGAACACGACTAATAACTGGATCAGAACCAGCCATTGGTCCTTCTAATATTAATGTAATAGCTTTATATGTCTTATGACCAGCGCCAGGTTGTTTTGAATCGGAAATAGCTTTTTGTACAACGCGAATTTGAGGATATGGTTTAACTCCCATTTCTTCTTGAACAGGTACTGGAATAGTTGGTTCAGCAGCCGTTTTATCAAGATCACCGAATTTTTCAGAAATAGCTTTCTCAAGATCTACAATCTTCTGATCTAAACGTGCAACCCAAGAATGATTGCCTTGCGCATAATGAGCTTCACGCTCTTCTTTCAAATCCTTAAGAAGTGCTTCATAATTTGTCTTTAGATCACCATGCTTTTCTTGCATAGCAACACATTTTTCACAAACTGGTTCTGGCTCAGGCATTGCTGCTTCAACTGGGGCAGGAGCAACATCAGCTTTCAAATCATGAGGATAGTAACCACCAAAACCATCACGATCTTTTAGAGGTCCTGATTCCCACATAACATATACTAAATCGTTTTGCTTGCCATCCCAACGCATAACCTTACCTTTCGATTCACTACCACGAATAGGCATAACAACATCATCTAATTTAAATTGGGGACCTTGTTCTGCTGCAGGAGCAGGTGCTGCTTCTGGAGTAGAAGGAATTGGGGTTGGTTCAATAGCAGCAACAGTCTTATCAAGCTTCTGACCTGGGGTCGTAGGCATGACATCGGAAGCATGTGTAAATTCCATATGCTGTTGATATGCAGCTTGATCATTAAATGTCATACCACCGCAAAGTGGGCAAGACACTTTATTGTCATCTGGGGTTGTTGGGGTTGCTTCTGGTTGACCTGGTTGGGTTGTAGTAATGGTGTTTGGCGCAACTGCTCCGATCTGACCTGGAGCGGCTGGATTAGCAGCTTCAACTTCCTGTACCTTAGATTCTTTCTCTTTCTTACGTAGCTCGCGCTTCTCCTGCTTTTCTTTAAGCATGTCTTTGAGATTCTTGATTGTATCAGTAATCTCTTTGACCAAAGCTGGTTTAACTTTAGAAGCGTCCATTTCTTTTAGACGTTTTTCAAGCTGGCGAATCTGGGTTGGAAGTCCTGCTGTTTTATCAATCATTGTAATTTCCTTATATCCCGCAATAATAGCGAATCAACCGATTTTGTTTCTAGATTTTCAACGATAGCGACTGTGGCAAAAGAATAAGATTTAATATCATAAATACGATACTTGTGGCCATCTTTCTCGACCACATCACCGGGGAAAAGATCAACATTGTTCTTATCACGGTAAGCCATAAAACCTCCAGTAATACGTTGTATTACTTGATTAGTTCGTTGGCTTTATCTTCTTCAGATTCTTTTGTATTGGTAGGTTGTTCAACTCTTGCGATAACTTCGTTGCCTTGTTCATCGGTTGTTACAGCCCATGAACTAGGAACTTCAGCTATTTTTTGAAGTTCTGCAACTTTCTTAATTGTTTCAGCTTTGGAAGCTTGAGCTTTAATCTCAGGAGTTTTTAGTTCTGCTTTGGCGTATGTAATACCGCATGAATCGCAAGCAACATTCTCAAGAGCACTGGTTTTCATTTCCTTACCAGCTTTACCACAAACTGGGCAACCCATTGCTTTCTTTGTTATAACGTGGGTATGTAGTTTCTTGGAAACGGCCATTGGGATACCAGCATGTTCATAATGCTCTTCACCAGGAGAGAATTCACCTTCATCACTGAAATCATCGAGTAAAGATTTCATATCCTCAACTGGCATATATTGCATTACTAGATCAAGCATAATCTCTTCACCGCCACCTTCAACCATTTGTTTAAAGGCTTCACGAATGACGTTCTCATCCATTGGTTGCTCAGCAACTTTGGTTTCAGGAGCAGCTGGAGCAGGAGCTAAAGCAGCTTCTTTCGATGTACCTTCAACGATATCTTTTTGAAGAACACCAGCTTCGGCTGTTACATCTTTACGCTCATCAGCTTCACGACCGTTACCTGGGAGGGCTTTCTCAGCATCTTTAGGCAATTTGAATTTGTCTTCGGAGGGATGTTGAAAGTCATGTGCTTTCTCAGGAACTTCAGACTTATATAAATCTTTTTCTTTTGGCTCAGCTGGCGTTGCATCTTTGGTATATTCTTTAAATGCTTTTTGCCAATCAAGCTGTGCATTATCAGGGATTAGCTCAAGCAATGCTTTCTCAGCTTTCTCACGAGAAGAAGCTACTTCTGCTTTGGCTTTCTCTTTGAGCTCATAATACATTTCGTTTGTATTCTGCGCTTTATGTCCGCGAGCTTCGGCTAGTAATTCTGCTAGTGCATAGTCAGAAAGGCTCGAGACATCACGCTTATAGTCACGATTAACTGTTTCCTCAGGAGTTACACCATCGGCGATAACGTCATCAAGAGCAGCTGTTTTACCGAGTCGCATAGCTTCTTCCTGAAGCTTAGACTTATACTCAGCTTCAATTGCAACTGGGTCTAGTTCACTGACCTCTTTGATCCAAGCATGAGCAGCAACCTTGCGCTCAAAATGATCTTGCTTGTCAGTTCCTTGAGACTCCATAGCCTCTTTAGAAATTTTGTTTCCCAGCATGTTATCAAGCCATTCGTTTGCCATTGTAATTCTCCTTAAATTTATTCCTCAGCTGTCAAGCCAAAATCGTTACATTTATCACAGTTTGTACAAGCGTAACCAGTATATTCAACGTAGTGCTGGTGATACTTAACATCACAGCCACACCAACATGTTAGTGTTGCTTTGGGAGTTTTCTTCATTTGTTCCATCCAAAATCTAAATCAGCATCGTCCAGTTCAGCTTCTTCTAAAGCTTTCTGGATTTCACGCTTATTATCGTTACGCTGATAATCTGTTTTGACCTTATGGATTTTTGTGCTAGGATCGAAATCTTTTGGGAATGATTTTCTGATCTTAATCTCGTCTTTCATATTGTTATCTACTATTAAAGTAAAATCTGAACGTAGAACTCCTAATAAGATGCCGAAATATTATACTTTTCTACTATAGAAGAATGTTATCTACTTCGCTTACGCTTAGCATTCTTACTTACTGGTTTAATGATCTCATGAACAAGCCCTGCGTTCATGGCCTCTTCAGGAAAATAATAATAATTTAAGCCAGTATTTAGCATCATATGCCAATCCTTTTTAGGGATTGAGGTTCGAGAGGCATACCAACCGGACCAACGATCAAAATAACGCTTGTGAAGATCAGCCTCTTGATTAATTTGGGGAAGGGTCTGAGTTTCAAAACGAGAAGACCCAGAGTGCATCATGAGGATTGTATTAGGGTAAACTATACGTTTATCTCCAGCCAAAAAGATATCGAACGCCGCAGACATGGCTTGACCAAGTGCAATGGTAGTAACCTTCGCTTTACAGGTTAAGATCGCATCTACGACCATCTGACCATCCTCTACTGAACCTCCAGGAGAGTTGATGAGCAGCTTAATCTCTTTGCTGCTACGTCCAAGACGATTGAGAGGAAGCACGATGCGTTCAATAACGCTCTTATCAATTACACCGTTATACAAAATCGTGCGATCTTTTAGAAGTGCTTTGTAAGTCTCAACCTCAAATTCTGTGTACGGATTAAACTGGGGTTGCTGCTCTTCGTCATCGTCATGTGATTGATCTTGAGGTTTCATCGTTACTGCTCCTTTTGTTACAACGTGAGTCTTTCTGTTTCTTTTTTCTTTAATTTATATTCAAGGTACTCTAAATTATCAGCTGGTATATATTCCATGCACGGGCACGGATCCATCATAATGTCTAGGTACGCTGGCACGTACCCGCAATCATACGGTCGCAAAATTCCTTCTGGTCTATGCTTATCCTCTGCATGATTGCACGTTCTGCAATAATGTCTAGGATCGTTCGGTTTGTGATTGTTGATTAAGCTTATCTTGTTGCTCATACAATTCTTCTAAATATTTTAAATTATCCATCGGTGTACAAGGTTCTAATCGAAACGTACCAGGTGCAATATGAATAGCATCTGGCACATACACGCCGTTGCAAACACTACACTTTGGATAATTGTTCATTTACCGCGATGATTCAAATAATTACACTCAACACATCTATACTCATGTTCACTGATCTTCACTGCTGTTCCATTACACAACATACAACGTGTGCTATCCGATTCCATTTAAGCTCCCGTCGGTCTTTTATCCTGTGAACAACGTAACATCCAGTTCTGTTGTTTAAAAAGCTGTTCTAAATCTGTTAGATTTATGTCCTGAAAAATATTAAGATAAGCAACGAACATCTGACGAGCAGCCATCTCTGGACAAGCATCACCAGTCAACGTTCCAAGACCAGGGGAAAGCAATGATTTAACATCGAGGTTCCTGGCTTCAAGAAGCGCAGCTCTAAATGCAAAATATGGATTGAGAGTATTATCGATCTTCATTGGAAGACGCATGGTTGGAGCGAAGATAAGGTATTTGTAATTCTGTTTCTTCATTGGTACACTTATAGCTTGACCAACGGGAAGTTCATCGTAAAAACGTGCTTTAACAATACGTTTGGCAAACTTCTCAACATTAGGACCAAACGTATTACGATACAACAAATCAATACCACCGCCAAGATCGCAGAAGCTATTAGCTGGAGAAACGATAGCATCAGCTTTGATCTCTAGGATATCACCTTTAGATACTTCTACATCAGGGAATGGCTTAAAATATTTTGTAAGGAATGTTACAACGAAATCATTCGTATCACGGAGGTAAAGTTTAGGAAGGTTTTTCTTCATGTAATTTTCCGAACATCTCTAAAAATTTAAGGTTATCAATAACGACGTGTGAATCTAAATGCCCGATCTCAACCTCACTCACACAGATACGATTCTCAAAATGTTCCTTCTTAGCATAGTATTCCATATCAAACATGCCATCCGCCTGTGGATGAGCTAAGAAATACTTTCTATACATCTCTGCTTGTTCTCTAGTTTCAAAGATTCCTAACAGGTTGTTAGATTCCCACTCGTGAAACCAGAGGAGATAAACCTTCACTTGCCTTTCATCCATTCCCGCAAAAGCTTAGAACATTCATCACATATCTTATTATACAGCAATAATTCGCCTTTATCTAGGAGAGTTAATTCAACGAATCGAACAGCTGTAGATTTAGCCTTATTACAACGAGGGCAAAGAAATGTTGGGATTGCTTCTACTGGAACTTCAGGTTGCTGCTGCTCTTTTGAGCGCCCGTATCTTCGTTTACCATACATATTACGATCCTTTAAACAGGCCAGGATTAATCTTCTTAGCCTTATCAATCGTGCCGTCAAAGTTTTTATAGAAGCTATAATCACCATCTCTGGAAATCTGTTCCATACCAAGACATTCGCGACCTTTTGCAGTTAGTTGGATATCATAATCTCGGGGAGAGATTTGATAGGCAACACACATCTTTCCATCTGCAGCTGGATGAGTTTCATGACCACACTGAGTTAAACGAATCTTCTTGGTGCGTTCATTATCAACCAACTGAAGCAAACCATTATTAAAGCACTCTTTCAAAAAGTTCTCAAAGACGACGCTATAATACGTCTTCCTTGAAATCTTCTGTCCAGGCCAAATCTCCATACGATTAACTGGGTTAGCAATGTGTAAAGAACCAATCATAACTGAATCATTATAGTTGTGAGGTTTCATATCTCTGTATACTGAAAGAACATGGTAGCGCTGAATCCTTCTCATTGTGTTAACCCCTTATCTAAAGAGACTTTATACTCCAGGTACTCAAGATTATCGAGCATGGCGTTCATCACCATGAAGTCAAGATAGGTCTCAATGTACTTACGTGTGTACTTCCCGGCGTGAAACTCCTTGATCTTCTCTTCTAAGCCGGGTTTAGAAAAGGTATGACTTTTATAGACTGCAGCATCAGCAGTTGCACCCCAACGCAAATTCCCACTACCATCAGCAACGATCGTAGTAGAAACTCCGCTACTATTGCTCAGTGTAATTCCATTGTTATTACTGAAAACAATGTTATCATTACACGTTCCGCTAGTAACGGGGATGGTTAAACTACCATTCCCAGTAATTGGAATAGCTGTCATATTAATTAGCTATCTAATTCAAGCTGATCTTCACTAAACGTATTACGAATAACTTTCTTCTCATATCCACGTTCAAGCTTACCAGTCTTTTTGTTCAAGCGAATCTTTGGAATTTTACCACCAGCGAATTCAACATCGAACACCTTAGCAGCTTCGTTTCCAACAATACGAACTACCTTGCCCTTCTTACCAATCCAGTTGATTCGGCTAGCAGAAACCTGATAGATGATCTTTACCTTACTACCTACGCGGATCTTGCCTGACCAATCTTGTTCTTCTTCCTCTTCTTCGAGAGCTAATTTATTAAGATCAGCTTCCGTAGCATCTTCCAAGTCAACGATCTCAGTAACGATAAACTTATCATCACCTGGGACCTCTGTCACTGGAACAACTACCTTGGCTGGCTTAGCATCTTTAACTTCTTCCAGAATTGGTTGCTCATCAAGAACTTGAGGAGCAGCTGGAGCAGGAGTAGCAGCAACGGGAGTTGCTCCACCCATAAATGCTAATACTTCTTCGACTGTTTTACCTGTTTGGCTGGCAATAACCTTTGCCATTTCAACCTTTGGATCAGCTGCTTTTGCAGCGGTTGCAACACCTGCGATTGCAGCAAACACCTTAGCCTGTTCTGCATTCATGCCAGGACTATTAGGAACGTATGCTGGATCTGAGGGATCGCGTTCTAATCTTTCCATATTAATCTCCTTATTCGATTGGTTCGTGAGTAACCTTAATCTTAAGATCACTCGAATGACTTAAAGAATTAGCTGTAATGTGATTTGTTAATGTTTTGATCTCTTCTAGCGCCTTATCTTTTAATCCATCACATACAGTAAAACTCACGTCAATCGTGAAACGTTCATGCTTTTCCATTAAAACTCCTTTACAGCTATTACGCTTGGGGTGGAGTCTGTGGTGCAACAGCGTCTTTCACAGCAGCTTCAGTTGTTGGAGCAGATGCGACCTGAGCTGTCTGTTCTGGGGTTGCAGGAACAATCGCTGGAGCAGCAGCTTTAGCAGCTTCTTCCTCAGCCTGTTTCTGCATCTCTTGAATGATCTTGCCTGACATTGCTGTCATTTCAGCTTCTGTGATATGGTTCTTCTCGATGAGTAAACGTTGGATCGCAAGGAGACGAATTTCCTTACCTGTTGAATCCAAACGAATGGCCTGCTGGAAGTTCTGAATAAACTGCACTATTTGGCCCAAACGCTGTTCAAGCGATTTGAATCCATTGATGATTGTTCCGTCTAGCATTGTGATCTCCTATTTAGTAAACTTCTTAACGAGCTTAACAATGGCCCAACAAACAAGACCGAGGAAAGCTAAGTTAAGTAAGATAACAGCAACTACGTACAACCCTAATCCACCGAGAAGTAATGTACCCATGAGATTAGAGAGCTGCTGATTCTACTGTCGTGGTTTCTGTTGTTACTGGTTTGAGCTCACGTAGCCAATTGTAGATAGTAGGGACTGAAACTCCGAACTGTTTGGCAATTGCTTCATAATGCTTTGGACCTTGAAGGTTTGCGGCTTCTAGTACTGCTGTGCGTGTCTCTGCGCTGATTGCTCGTCGTGCCATGTTATTCTCCTTTATTTTCGGTATCATCATCAGTGACAATACCGTATAACCAATCATCTTTTTTAACAATCTGTGCATCTTTTGGTAATTCTTCTTCCGTAATTGTTTTGTAGATCCAGTCATTTTTGACATGATCTGGAATTTGTGGAGCTGGAGTGTTCAACAGATTTTTTCGAATCTGTGCTTCACGCCTTTTTTGTTGGAATGCACGAATTGGCCATAACAACAAATCGATTAAACTAAAGCGCGTCTTAACCTTAATAGTTTGATGTGTTAAGACTTTCTTGCCGTCCTCTTCTTCTCTCTTACCCATTAGTATCATCCTTCAGTATTTTTTTAATGGCATTCAATTTAACAGCTGAATCATCTTTACCTTGCTCTAATAAGAATTTGTATTGTTCTGTAAGTTTAGCATTTGGTTCAAGGAAGGGTGTATTCCAAGGAAGACTCAATACAAACACAACTTCTCCGTCAATAAAGAACACAAATTTATCAGCCATATCATTAATATCTTTCACTGCTCTACAAACAATCTGAGGATGCGTAAACAATGTAAGAAGAAGATATGGGCCAAAATCTTGAAGTCCACCAGGACTCAACAGCGCTTTTTTAATCTCTGCTAATTCTAATTTAACACTCATTACTATTCTCCTCTTCACCTAATCGAATAACAATATCACCAGGAGTTGTATGATCGAGGCATGCTGTATACAACCAACCATGCCCACGTAATTCACCTGGTTTACCACACTGCTCACAAATCTTTTCTGTCTCATCTTCCCAAGCTTGCACCAAATCATGCATCTCATCTGTTCCACCAGTGAGATACCAACGACCCGTGCCATATTTTTCTTTCAACTGAGAAGTTCTAAAATACCCATACTCTGCTGCTTCAGGATCTTTCTCAATAGCTTCTTTAATAAGAGGTTCAAGCTTCTCAGCTGTCTTACGAATAGAAGGTTCCCAGCCATCACCACATTCAAATCCAAACATAGACCAAGGCTCTCGACCCGTAGGATTACGAGCGAATGTCAGAGGGAAGTCTTTTACCAATGCTTCATCGAGCTCAGTCTTCATACCTTGCTTGTTTCCAATTTCTTTAAATACTCTCTAGCAAATTTTGCACCATTTGGCCCAGTCAATTTATTTAAGAATCGCATCTGCTTAGTAAATTTTGCGTGTTCAGCTCGTGCCCAACCAATTGCCTTTTGATCACCAAAGCGACATCTGATACATTGATAACGTTCTTTCATCTTTGGAGTAAAATGATGGAAGTAACTAAATTCCCAACCACCACTCCTTTTACAAAGACAACATTTATATTTTTGAGATTTCATAATTTCATCAGGTTGTTTATAATAAGTTTTCCGTTGAGGTGATCTGCTTCATGCTGAATGATACGAGCGTCGTATCCAGAAAATTCCAAATTAACTTTTTCCCCATTTAATCGTTGACACTCAACACGAACACCAAGAGCACGTCTCATTTTCACACTAACTCCAGGACAGCTGAGACAACCTTCAACCAAAACATCCGTCTCTTTAGTATACCCTGTTATAATAATATTTGCAACTACTAAAATTTTTGTCTTGTTCTCAATGTACACAGCAGCAAGATTCTTATTTAGTCCGATCTGATTTGCCGCAAGCCCAACGCCATTATACGCAAGCATTGTCTCAATCATATCACCTGCAATGTTATCTAGTCCTGTGAAATCTGTAATAAGATCGACCGGTTTATTCAAAACAGGTTCAGTATACAACCTAACTGGCTGGACGCTCACGAGATAAATCCTCCAAGTACTTAAGATTGTCTGGTCTGTAAACCTTACATCCACACGTTTTTTCAAACAAATTTGGTTGACAATAACTTCCGTTCTCTCTAGCGTTAGTCACCTCAGCCAGTGCCTTCTCGTATGTAAAATATGTTCCTTTCTGAGTTTTATAACCTAAGATCTTTATACTATCAGGATCGCGTATGACGGTTACATTCTGGTCCTGAGAAAAAAGATGCAACAAGTTTTCAGGAGTCGTATCACGATACTTATGATCCATTTCTAAATGACCACACTTACAATATAGCTTAACAGGTTCTTTCATTTCTATCCAACCACTCCAAAAATTCTAAATTATCCATTGGTCTAAATCGTTTGCATTTACACTTACCATTATTTTTGTCAATCATGATCCTGACAATAACGTAGGTTTCGTTATCTACCGCGCCAGATGGATGATCGAGCCAAAGACATCCACAGCGCTTACAATGCTTATTGTTTTTCATCCTCTTTGCTCTTTAATTCCAACCACTGCAAATTTGACAACGGTGTATAATCTGTACACCAAAAATGAGGTTTCCCCGTACAATTCCTACAATAATACATCGATGGTTTTGGATCTTTAAAATGAATCACCGCGTGATCATCAAATGAGCACCCACAAACACATGGGCGATCAGTGATCATAGCTTATGCTCATCTTTGTACTCAATGACGTGTTCTAAGTAAGTCAAGTTATCCAGGATCTCAAATACCAACGTAAAATCAATCTCTTTAACGATACCATCGTCAAGAATGTTGTAATCAGACAGCTGCTGAAAACGAATGAATCTCTTCTCTGTTCCAAACATCACTGATGCAACCAATCCCTGCGCTCGCAACGGATGCTCTTTGATAGCATCAAATAAAGGATTGTCCCAACCTTCTATTAAAATCGATCCAGTGGCTCTCGTGTTCTTGATCTCATACTCTTCATCATAATCTAAAAGAATATCAGCACGTTGAATTATAAACGTGCCTTTCGTTGCTGAATCTATCCCTACTACTGGAGACTTAAACGCGTCGTTCGGTATCAATGACATCTATTTACCAAAGTGAATCAGTCGCCATCCCTTAGGCTTGAAATGTGCGACAACTGTAAGTGCTGCGATACAAATAACAAGAGAAGCTGTTTCCATGGTAAACCCGACCCAGTTGGCAAAGATAGCTAGGTTGATCAGGTTAAAGAAAATCTTGGCCATCTTATAGAGATAGGCTGAGGAAGATACTTGATTAGAGTGTTTGGCTCGAAGAGTCTTTGTGATCTGTTTCCAGTAGCTAGAAAACTCAAAGAACAAAGCGATAGATGCACAAGCTATACCGATGAGTCGGATCATAAGCTGAGGGTTTTCCATTTGTTTACTTTCAACCAATTCGTGAATTTGGGCATATGCTCTTGTAAGTATAACACAAGTGTTGAGCAATATCCATAGATTTCTGGTGAATCAGTATGATGCTTTTCTATGTAGTTAACAAGATCCAAGGCATTGATCTTCCATAGGAAATTGACGAACACACCCTGTGGAAGTACGAGACTTGCTTCCTCTTTACACATGCCTTCCTTCAGCAAATTATTATAGAAGTTGAAGGCTGCGCGGTAAAAGTTAAAAAGCTTCGTGGTGTAAATATTGCAGTTCTTTCCGTCCATGGAAGTGTAGCCAGAAGTGTCTTTTGTGTAGAATTGGGGAGGCAAATAAGCGATGGGGTGATCTAGCTCGGCCAAACGATTTAAGGTGCCTAGATTTGAATCCTGGAACGCAAGAAAGGTCAATAAAGGTGCTTTAATCTCAAAAGTGAACACAACTCGCTGTATTCCATAGGGATCGCTGGCATACTCGGTTGTGGCTCTTTCGAACAGCGTGTCGGTGGTCCAATTATTATTGAACCAGTTTATTACGTCCTGTTCGGTACCAGTAACATAAGGCAATTTGATGGTACCTGAATTTAGTACTCGTTTCATAAATCCTTTTGAAGCCTTGCTGCATTGGCCAAGACATCACAGCGTTCGTTATGCTCTTCACCTGCGTGACCTGGTACCCAACGAGTCTTAGCCTTGAACTCAGCCATAAGGTTTCTAAGCTGTTGGTATTTGAGGATCTTCTCTTCTTGTCTAAAAGCTCTTGTTCCATCCGCCCAACCAAGGGTTATCTCGCTATCTGAGACCAGCCAAACATCAGTTGTTTCCTCTGGCTCAAAGTGATAATGAAGAGAATCTAATCCTTCAATTGCGCCTTGAAGTTCGCAGTCATTATTCGTAGCGAATTCAAGATGACCTGAACCTTCATACTGTTCAACTCCATCCACCACAACGACGAATCCATATCCGCCTGGAGTGTCTTTAGTTGTTCCTGATCCATCACTGTATACTTCTATCTTCATTCCACTTCACAAACAGGATTAGGCACCTCAACATACATTGGAGGTATAAGATGTTGCCTATTCCACTCAGTAGCTTGAAGCCAAATTATAGAACCTCGTTGTTTAAAGAATTTACCCTTCAAATAACCGTGACGACGATAGCAAGTTAAATTAGGATGACCCTCAATCACGGTACGTTTACCATTCTCATCAACAAGATAATTTCCTACATCTGAATAATGGATTGATGTTGGTTGTGCAAGCACAACTGTCGGGATAAGAAGTAGCAGTAGCTTTTTCACATGTAATACCCATTTGGATAATGATGCACTCTTCCTGTCTCTAATTCAATCCGTGCCTCACAAGGCCAATTCGCTGTATTCTCAATAGGACATTTCCCAGCCTTATGAAAACGTTCTGCAGCACGCCAAATCTTATTAAACAGCTTATCTAATGTAGCTAATTCCTTCTTCGTAAGTACCTGCTGATTAAAGGGTTTGTATTCCCTATGAATGTTGGCTTTAAGAAGACGGCCAATCTCTGTACGCTTGGGATTCGTGCTAAATGGATGATGCTTCTTATGGGCGTCGCTTATCATAACTCGTTCTCTCCTAAATCAATGATATAGCTACCTTCCTGATATGTAGCTTCAATACCATTTCGTTTCATCATTTGAACAAGCATCTGACCAGCACCGGTGTTAGCTGTGTGCATATTCACAATCTTGGGTCTGAACTCAGGATTCATAGCAATGATATAGTAAACAACAGGCTGGAACGTTTCCTGGCCAATCTGAAGTCGTTTCTTTACAGCTTCATCAATGAACTCAATATTGGGCACACAGATATCATGGTCAATAGAAATCTCTTCTACATAACCGGTAGCAAGAAGCCTTATAGCTTCTGTATTGGTTCGAGCAAGCGTCCAACCTTCTGGACATTTACGAAGATCATCAACGTATAGTTTCATCGGCTTTTTTCTCCAAGTACTCTAAATTAGTTGCTGGGACAAATTCAACAGCCATGTAAAACCCACCATTATCATCAGATGGGCATAGCATCATAGTACCTAGATTCAGATGACTCTTCTCTAAATACTCGCAATTCTTACAGTGTCTATTTATGTTTTCTGGCATAGCTGTTGAGACGTCGATCTTTCAAGGTCCATGCCAAGTGCATCAGCTTCTCAACAAGCCACCAGATAAACTGCTCAAGACGATACACTAGCAACCCTCGTTTTCAATGGTCAATGCTAGGTTCGATTCCATGTTAAGAACGTATTCTTTCAACTTTAAATGCTCTTCCGCTGTTAAGCGATGAGACAGGTAAAGCCAATCGATGTATTCCCAGACAGTTTGCGGCTCTTTCTTTTTAGCCATAATATCTCCTTATACCCTAAATGATGTGAAATTTGTAATAACGTATCGACCAAATCCGGACATTGGTGCAATACCAGGATTCATCTTAACTGGATCAACTGAGTGTTCTGCGACCCCTGGGAAGATGAGCACGCGGTTGTTCTTAATCGGTATCTTGTAGTTATGATCTACAAAGTTAAGATCGCCACCGGTGAACTGTCTTGGTTCTTTATAGAGCCAAGAGAGCGCAGTGATAACGCATTTATCATGATGTGCTTCATACAATGCACCGTCTTCATAATAGGACAAAAGGGTAAAATCCGCATTGGCCTGCATCAAATACTTAAAGATGAAGTTCTGATCCTGGCATTTCTGGAGGAAGTCCTTATCAAACAGCTTACGAGTATGAAAAAGGATATTAGATATATCACGATTTGCATACAAGCCATCGAGAAATAAGCCTGAGTTATTCTTCTTGTAGATCTTCTCACCTTTATCATTCAATGAGAAAGCAGCACCAGTAGCTTCTGGAGTAAGGAGTTTACGTGAGTGAGTGAGGAAGTCAAGCTCAAGCCAAATCTCTTTTAGCTCCAACGGGGTGTAAAAATCATCAATGATGATATGCGGGATGGGATCAGCAAAATACTTAAAATCCATATAAGCCTCTTTTTTTAATGACCTTAATTAGCAAATTGAACTGCTTGAAATACTCTTTCAGTTTGATCTCTTTAAAGGATGGATGACCGAAACGACCAATCGATTCAACCTCATTGAACTTGACCTCAAACTTATTAGGACCCTCAAATTCAAACGTATCAACAATCAGGTTCTCCCCAACTACTCCAATAATGCGTTTGTATATCCAACCCTTGCGACTTCCACCGAAGACGAATGTATTCTTGTACTTAAAGCATTTACCCTCAAGCGCTTTGGCTTTAGGAATGCTGTCAAGGATACGAAGCTTTTCATTAATCTGACCGAGCTCTTGCTCATATTTAATAGAAAGCTCTTTTAGGTTCTTGATTACTTCATCCATTCTTTATATCCCTATACAACGGTTTTACACAGCGAAGATCATGCTCTAACAACCATTCCAAGTATTCCAGATTGTCCTTTGGAACGTAGTTCTTGCATCTTAAATGCGTACGAAACGCTTCAGGACAATAACAGTGTTCAGGATAGTTTGAATCTTCAATCTTACTGAAATGAAGACAGAAACAATTCCTGCAACCGCTATCGTACACTAGCGAGGCAAACGTGTGTGTTTGCGACGAGCTGTTTCAATCGCTGCTAGTTTGCGGCGTTGAAGAGCAACGACAACCAACAGCAGCAATACACCCACTTCTAGTAATTGCAATTCCATTTTGAGCTCCTTTTAGTTTAGTTGAAGAACGTAACGTACGTCAATAACCCAACACATCCGAAACTGAGAGCTGCAAATGCGAAACTACCTTGAAGGAGATTAAGAACTCCGAATACAAGGTTCAGTACGATGAAGGCTATGTTGATTTGTTTACCAGTCATAATTATCCTTTTTTCTCAAGTCTCTTCCAGGCAAACGCCTGTTTCAAGACCTTATTGAAATGAACACCTTTGCTTTTCGCCGATTTGAAACTATCATAATCAGCTTGTTGTGCTCCATCTGCTTCATAGATCGCTCCATTGGTAAACTGTACTCGCATCTTATTCGAGCCAAAACCAATAGCAGCAATATTAGAGCTGACAACAGGTTCTAATTGAATCTCTACTTCTTTCTTTTCTTCAGCCATAATATACCTCTCAAAATACGTATTTAAACTATCTTACACGATTTTGTCGTGAAGAGCGGATTCGACCCACCGCATCTCTCCCAGATTGTGGGAGTGTTTTCGAATCTATTCAATTATAACAGATTAACTGTTATAATAACACTTATTTTTCGTCAAAGTACGTCTTGCCAGTTGATTTGGCATCTTTGGCTGAGTTGACCACACGGTCCACGAAGCCGTATTCCAGAGCCTGTTGAGCTGAGAAATAGTTGTTTCGTTCACCATCTTTTAAGATCTGTTCAGTGGTTTTACCAGTATGGTTGGCTAAGATTTCAGCCAAGGACCTTTTATGATAAACCATTTCAGCTGCTTCGATCTCAATATCAGTGGCTTGACCAGAGATACCACCGCCATGAATTAGGGGTTGGTGCATCATGATGCGAGCATGAGGCATCGCTGAACGCATTCCCTTCGTTCCAGCGGCCAATAAAACTAAACCGAATGACATGGCATGACCCATAACCAACGTGGCAACTGGTGACTTCAAATGCTGCATGGTATCATAAATCGCCAATCCTGCTAACACGGATCCGCCTGGGCAATTGATGTACATGTTGATGGGTTTCTTGTCGTCTAAGGATTCGAGATACAAAAGCTGAGCAATCAATAGATTGCTACCTTCTGTTGTAATATCCTCACCGCCTACCATAACAATACGATCTGACAGTAGCTTTGAGAAGATATCGTAAGACAGCGTGCCACCTGCTGATTTCTCGTAGATGCTTGGGACGATTGCCGATTGAGGTTTAATCATAATGCTCCTTTTTGTTTTGCTAGGTACTCGATATATTCCAAGTTGTCTAGGAATACCTGATGCTTGCCTGAGTGTTTCCTTGATTTCTTAATCTGAATCTTATCTGTAACAATGATCACGTTTACGTCTTTCATGAACGGCATTAGCTTGAACTGACTATGGATGTTGTCCATGTCATAGGAATAGGGTTGACCTTTTAGGGTTACAACCACTATATCGCCTGGCTTAACTGATAGTTTCTTCAGTTTTTTTATGTAGTCGGTCGAATCTTTCACTTTTCCTTTCAAGGTATCCTAAATTATCGGGTCTATAATCATGATGGGGTTTAACATTGGTTGCTACCACGTCAAATTCCCATTCATAATTTGGGCCATAGACTAAAAACTTATCACAATCAAAACAACGAGACATCTCTACAACCTTACGACGTTTATGCCACCCAACATATGTACGAACAAGCGCTATGCCGTGCTTCGACTTACTATGCCCGCAATCTCTGCACTTTGGATGCGTTATCATGTTTTTTGGATTCTCCCTCCAACCATTTTAAGTTATCCCGCTTAAATTCCATGCAACGCTTACTGCAATGAGGCTCGATTAATCCAGAGGCCCAACATACAGGATCGTGGCGTCCTTTCGGATGACCACATTTCATGCACGGTTCAGTATCAAACTTAGGCCGCTTTGAAGTCATGATAGGCATTAGCTACGCACTTCAGACAAGAATCTTCCTGATCATGGGGAAGCAATCTCTCATGATCTGCACGACGATGACCACACTCACAGATATCATTCATTGATTATCCTCGGGCGATTAGGATCGTTTAGTATCTCTTTTAGGATAGCTCTGCTGCAGCTATCACAAAGATAAGCCTTTGGTCCTTCTGGATCGCTACACCAATTGAACCAACACTTTACCTTCTTACGGCAATCTCCGCAAACGTGTTTATGTGTCTTATTCATTGTACTTCAATAGAAAATCTGGGTTGATACATTTAAAGCTAAGACGTCCACGAAGCTCTTCTGAATACTCATTAATCGCGGGACGAAGCACAATCCCTTCACGATGAACATCTGGATTAAAGTGACATCTTCCCTTTGAATATTCTACCAATTCATCAACAGTATTAGGCAAGATATAATGACAATGAAGTATGGGTACAGACGCGAGTTGCAAATATCTAACAATCTCTGCAGCTTCTTCAAAATCCAAATGCAAACCAGTATCAATGTTAAAGACATTAAAGATACGATATTGAAGTGCATTCAATTTATATTTGTTACCCTGAACTCCCGGACCAATGAGCTCACCTTGAAAAGCTATATTCCGATTAAGACTGCGCATCTTGTTCTCAAGATCATATGCTCGAGCTGTCTTCCAAAAGGAATTGGTTTCTGTTTCTTTCATATCAAAATTGCGGGAACAGACACCAAATTCTCCATCCTTAATATAAACAGTCATGCTCGAACCATCAACCTTCTCTGTGACAATGAACTCTTTATTCTGATGCTTGTACAAGATTTCTGGCACAGCCTGTATTCTCATTTCATCAGTCTTATGCAACCAATCAGGGAAATTACCTTTACGTTCTCCGGCCAATTGAGCTGGAACGTAGACCTCATACTTCTCAACCTCCAATAACGCAGTTACATCATTTCCAACCACCACATCTGGATCAGCTTGTTGTTTAAAAACATTATGAAAAGCTTCAGGCAAAACAGATAGAGGCAAGCAAAGACCTTGGCTCACTTGACCACGAAGCTTGATCGTCTTGATGCGGAAATTGGATTTACGAAGGAACTCAACCTCAGGGCTTTCCTTAAGGATTGAATCGACCTCAAAGTAAACGACAAGATCACCAACCTTGAATTCACCCTTTTTAGCTACAACTTTCCATCCAAGAATAGTTAAGACTTCAATCGCATCTGCATTTGGGATGGGTTGAACATCAAGAACACGTTGAATAGAAGCAAGCTTGCGTTCCATTAGAATATTCTCTCCTGAGTTTCTAAATCTACAACGTAAAAAGGTTTAAGCTGCGCACGACCAAGCTGCGCGTGAGCAATCGCTTTATCTTTATCATTATATTGACCATGAACAATCGTGTTAAATTTACCTGTAAAAAACAAACGAAGCTTTGAAAGAAATCCAGGGTCCATACTAAGTAATTGATAGCGAAAACTATAGTTACTCAATTTCCCTCCAGTTAACACCAGCTTCTTCAAAATATGCCTTGGTTTTTGCAACTGATTCTTTCCAACGCTCCTCTAATTCTTTGGGAAGCTTTGGGAACACGAAAGTCGTAATACCAGCTTGGATCATATGAACAGCGCAACGATCACAAGAAGCAAATGGCCATGTGTAAAGAGTGCATCCTTGAACTGATTGCTTCGCATTAAGAACTGCGTTCATTTCACAATGCACGATCCTGGAATACTTTACCTCACGATTCGCATAGAGCTCAGGGGTATCTTCCATGCCTTTAGGAAAACCATTATAGCCAACTGCGATAATCGTACGATCTGGAGATACGATTACAGCACCAGTCTGCGTGCTAGGATCTTTCGACCAAGACGCAATAACCTTAGACAGCTCTAAAAATCTCTCATCCCACTTCAGGCTCATGATTAATTATAACAGGAGAATGACCTTTTGTCAACCCCCCATTAATCTCCTATATTTACGAATCTGTTTATGTACTCTCTATCTTGGCTAAAAATGGGGATTTCACGATCCACAGCCCATTTCCCATCTACCCTAATAACACAGGCGCCTCGTTTGTTGATAATCGGCAAATCATTCCAGTTTATCCCTTTCTCTTTAAACAGCAAATCCTGCACCAAGTCAGTGCTCAGACCATGTAACTGCTTAGGAGAGAAATGAGCCTGTCCTACGCTGTTTATGGAGTTTCTAGAGGCATCCTGCTGACGCCACAGGAAGTAATTGCATACCTCAGCGTGCGGAAGCACGAAAGCTCGAGAATCGAAGTTCCCAAGGGTCTTAAACTTATCTTCTAGCCTGAACTCAAATCGTGTCAGGTTATGCTGATAGGTTGCCTGGTTAAAGGTTGAGGTAGCAACGCTCGCTGAGATGCTGACCAGCTTCTGGAGGTTCTTATCATAGGGTGCTTGGGTTGTCAAGGTATCATAATCCGTGATAAGCAGGCTGATCTCATCTGATTGCCAGTATGCAAGCTTCACGCCTTGGATTTCATCACATAGGCCGATCGCTGTTTTGAGCATGACCTCTTGAAAGTCTGGATCAAACGGGCGAGTTAAGCCACGAGTGAATGTATGAAACGCCTTGCCATCGATCCGTAGGATCAATGGCAAACGACCTGTAAGATAAATGCGATAAGCATCTTCGTAACCCTTCATGCGATCACCAAGACTATCTTTTTCAGGCTTGCTCATTGAGTAGCTCCTGTTTCTTTTTCTTCAATTCCATGAACTTCAAATTGTCCCCTTCAAATACATGCCAATGCTCATCTGGTTCAACAGATTGACCTGCAGTGGCGCAGTCAAGACAGATTGAATCATATCCGCCAACACTATCATAATGACGTCCTGCTTTATGAGTACACTTCTTACAGGGGAAATCACTCGCGATGGTTGCCAAGGTAATACTCCTTATCAAGTTGTTCTAAATACAGCAACGAATCAAGCCTGAACTCAGGACAAAGACAACGGCCACCAAGATCACCATCATCCCAACGGCATCGTGTCTTAGCTGGTTTCACAGCATGATCTGTATCAAGATGACCGCAGCTACAGAATAATTCTACCATGTGTCCTCTGTTGGCTTAGCAGCTTGTTCAGCCTTCAATTCTAAATACTCGAGGTTGTCCATTGGTTGCCAATCAAGGCATCCGCACTTCTCAGACATATTAAGTCCGCTACCAGTATGAGCATAAGAATCGCAGGGAACCATCTCAAGTGGTTGAACAAACGGTTGTACATTAAATCCTTGTTTGACCTCAACATAGAGGCAATGATGATTGAAGGCGTGTTTACACACCCTACAATTAGAATCACCTTTGTGCAATTTAAGCATTGTCTTTATCCTTTTTCAACCAAGGGTACACGTCTTCAAGCTTTGCCCCTTCTTTAACCTGACGGATCTTATCCATCTGCTCTAAATACCTGAGATTGTCACCATACTGCTTAAGAGCACTCTCAGCGCTACTTTCCATCCTGCTTATAAATTCATCCTGACTGTCTGTGAAAATAAACTTTTTTTTCGGTTCGTTGGCAACCTTCTCAAATATCTCTTTAAGCTTCTCTGGGTCCCAACCCCAAACAGCATTCATTACTTCGACTTCTTTTCTTTCTTCTTAGCCTCAGATTCTAAATAGCGTAGGTTGTCTAGCTTTTTCTTGATATTGTTCCACTCACGATCGAAGCCATCCTTAAATGTATAATCGAATGGTTGAACCTTGGCCCATGCAAGAAAATCATCCATCGCTTTAACTATGGGAAACACTGATTGCCCGACCTTCAAATTGCTGATCTCGCTGAATGGTCCGTTGATACCAAGCAACCGAATGCTATCAATACCATACACACCATCGCTGCGAATCCCAAGACCGTAGTCACACCAAAGCGTCGTGTTCTCACAGAGGTTAAAGATGATGTTATCATTAAGATCAACCGTGAATTTAAACGGGCAATCATTAAGCTCTACCAAATCTTTCATCCTCGCTTGTCTTTGAAGATACTTAATACCATAGAGTATGAAACCACCAAGCGTCATACCAACAACTAAACTTAGAAACAAGTGCATTACTTTTCTCCTCTTTCCATAATATCGCTGATAAGCTTATCTGGGTAGATAATATCGCGAACGTCTTCACCCTGAATCTCGATGAAGCTAAAATTCTCTAAAACCTTTGATGCTGCAGTCATTCCGAACATCTTCTCAAATTCAGACGGAACCAAGTTACTTGTAATGATCGTGACGTGCTTATCCTCACGTCTGTGCGATACCAAGAGCGTCAGCTCACGTTTATCATTGTGAGGGTTATTAGAGGAGAATGCAGGAGACACATCATCCAATAATAAAATCGGTACAGTCATGAGCAGCTTACGATCAGCAAGTGCATCATCTGTGAACTGCGTGCGACTAATAAGGTATTCACCAAACTTGACCTGAGCGATTGGTACGATACCAACAACGCCTTCACGATCAAGGCGAGGTTTATGAAGCTGCTGCAAAACATAATTAGCGATACGAGATTTCCCGTTACCATTCACTGGAGAATAGATATACAGGTTATTCCCATCTTCCAAAACGTTTGGATCAGCGAGATACTTAGCTACTTTCGTTTGAATCTCAGTTGTGTTCGTTGCGCCAAATAAATCTTTAATATCCCAATCACGATGCAATTTAGGGATAACTGTTCTGACGATATGACTCATTGTTGTTCCTCTTTTTTAGCCTTCAGCTTCGCTTTCCATTTGTCACGAAGTTGCTTTCTAAATTCCTTATTGCTCTTGTTTTTAGCTTTCTGAACCTCGTTCAAATTGAATTCGATTTCCTTAAATACCTTGCTGTCTTCATTCCACCAAGAATAATTATTCTTTGTGTCCCAATCCAAATTAGACGCAACGTATCCATTCTTCTTGACCTTACGCATTACAACAGGACTGAGGTTCTCATTATACTCGGAAGCTTTCCAAGCTTCATAGAGCTCGTTGTATTTTGGATCATCCACAGACCAATCATCATAAAATTCCTGAAAGGTACAATGAGGAAGCTTCCAAAGTTTCGCATACTTCTTTACTGCAGACCAAATGGAGTATGCATGACCTCTGAAAGCCAGCGATTTTATTTTCTTAGTAGCCAAGATTGTCTCTCTATTCTTTTTATAGTATTTACGCTGATTTGTCAAGCATTTTGTTTTATGGGTTTTGTAATACTTCTTACGTCTTCCATTGATTGTCTTCTTGTGCGTCTTGTAGTAATTCTGTAAGTATTCTTTCCTACTCATCATGCAAAGTCTCCTGTGTGTTAAGAAATGTTCTATCTATACGCTCTTAGATTATACTATTACTAATATAGTATAAAGATTCCGCATTTCTTAACAGTATACTTAACAACTCTTTACAAGAGATTGTTTTCTACTTCGTCCCTAAACTTCTCATGTATCAAGACCGTATCGCAGTCCAAACAAATTTCAATCCCACGATGTTCTGAAGTCAATGGTGGGAATGAATAAAAGAATAATCGCTTCTCAAGCTTTGCTTGCTTCAAGAAGATAAGTGTCTTCTCGTTTATCACTTCAAACGTCCTGCTGTACCGTTCCTAATAATATGACAGTTCATGCAAATGACATCGCAATCCCCGATCTCATCTACAAGCTTCTGCGTATTGCCCAGGATCATCTTAGAGAGTGTTCTATGCCAACGAGGTGCTTGTCTATAGGAAAACTGCATTACTGCTGCAGGAAATGATCCTCTGCAATCTAGGCATGGTCTGGATCGTGCATCAGCAACTATCCTTGTATTGGTTGCACACGCAGCTTCTTGTCTTGCCTTTTCAGCAGCTTGACGTGCTTGTCGTTCTTTACGAGCGACGACCTTCTCTAAATACTTGAGGCGATCGTTATTACGAAGATGATAAATCTCGGTTGTTGTAGTACCATCTGGAAGCTTATTCTGTAATTCGTACGTACCAGCTTTGACTCGTTTGAAATAGCCACCTTGAACCATTTGATTGCGATAGCCATCAATGGAACCACCAGCCATTCCATTTACACTGGCAAACACAAGAAGGTCCTTACGTTTAAAGATATGACCAATCTCTTTGCCGTTCACATATTTAAGGAACGTTTGCCATCCACTAGTCGCGCTCATCAGCTTTGACCTCCAAGTATCCAAGATTGTCTACTGGTGCATAACCTGGGCAATTGCATTTACAATATGTCCAACGCCCCATCTGGTTTTCCGTACCGAAGTTTTTAATCTCCATATGGAAAACAGCAGCATGCGGACAAAACCGACACTTATCATCGGCTTTGAACCTAGGATAATTATACCATCTTTTCACTCTTCTGTCAACCCCCCGCTAGCTAATTTTTCTATAAAAGCCAGGTTATCGGGTCTAAAGACCTGGCATGGACAAATGCTTCCATTCGTTCTAACAAGTCCAGCGCACTGAAACAACCAATCGCCATTAAAATTATGCAACTTTTGAGCGTGCCCACATCGGCATGGGAAGTCTCTACTTAACATCGCTTAACATCTCTAGGTATCTTAGGTTATCAGCCCTGAAAAACTTGCACTGACAGAAACCCTCAGCGTAGTTGCATCCAGTTTCCCATTCGCTATCCCAACCATCAGACCATCCTGTATGATGATCTTTGTTATGCCCACATTCACAAATCATCTTGTTTTTCTTCATTTTTTCCTTCGAGCCAAGCGAGATTGTCGCCTTTAAATTTATAGCAGAGTTTGGACCCTTGAGCAGACGTGTTATAGAAGCAATAAGCACATCGCAAGCCATCTGGATGATCCTCATAATTATGACCGCACATCTTGCACGGGAACAGTAGATCCACTTGTGTACTCCAATGATTTTAAATTATCTGTCTTGTAATCCTCACATCTACAAAGGTTACAATAATCAGCGACAAGCCCGTAAAAGGTGTGCATCCAATCTACGTGACCACATTTACATACAAGGGTTATCAGCATATTAATCGTCTAGGGTAGGGAATTTCACCCTTTATCCTCATTCACATGGAGGCGGAACTCCGGCACAGGATTGCGTAGGCTCGCAATCAGCTCTCCCCGTTTTATACGCCTTTACGCTCCTAGACAAATTTTCTAGATATTTCAGATTATCCATCTTAAACCTATCACATTGACAATATGTATAGTACGTACCGTTATAGTGCATTTCTACTGTCATATGACAAGGACCATCTTCGTGGTCTTTGAGCATGTGACCGCAGATACAAAGTTCTTTAAATTCGGAACGTTTCAAGGCTTTTTACCATAGGAACACCGTAGCGTTTGCAAACAATATCTACGTTGCCCTTACGCCAAAAGCCTTCAGGACAACAAACGGTAAGCTTCCCTGAATTAGCATGAAGTCCCAATTCCAATAAGGATATTGGGGATTTAGTGGTAGGATCGAAGTACATCACAATATGGGTTGCATCTTCCATCGC
>Ga0134126_10002335_pt1 | contig 23992 bp, 23 predicted proteins | sample KB31752_FD_96881 | JGI IMG/M metagenome (GOLD analysis project Ga0134126, IMG submission 96881) | Terrestrial soil microbial communities with excess Nitrogen fertilizer from Kellogg Biological Station, Michigan, USA - KB3-175-2 | ecosystem: Environmental > Terrestrial > Soil > Unclassified ... | reverse complement strand
TTGCGCAAAGGGGATCGAGACCAGGCTGCCGAGAAAGTTCGAGAGCGAGGCGGCTGCGACCATCGGGGTTTCCCGGTGCCTGCGGATCACCACCGTCATCAGCGAGATCGCAATCACCATGAGGAACGCAAGCCCAATGCCCCGGAAATCGCCGACGCTTCCCGCTCCGCTGACGATGACGGCAATGCCGGCCAGCGCCACGAGGCTTGCCCACATCGTGCGCGCCGCAGCATCTTCCCGCAGCCAGAGCCACGCGATGGCGGCGGCGGCGAATGGCTGCACCGCGATGATGATCGCCACATTCGCTACGCTGGTGAGCTGCAGGGCCGGGATGTAGCTCACCATGCCGAGCGTGGAGAGCGCGGCCACCAGCCATGCGCTCGGCTTCATCGCGATCAGGCTGCGCGCGCCGCTCGAGCCCTGAGCGAGGACCAGATAGAGCGCGATGGAGCTGCCGCCGAAGACGCCGCGCCAGAACAGGATGGTCCAGGAATCGAAATGAAGCAGGCGCGTGAAGAACGGTGCGGTGCTCCAGGCAATCGCGGCGGCGACCACGAGCACGATGCCGGCGCGATGCTGGCGGTCAGTGGACTGCATGCTCGGTCACCTCGTCGCGCAGGCCGAACACGCGCTGCACCTTCGAGAAGCCCGCGATCGGAAACTCGCCGAGATCGATCCAGTCGTTGTGGCATGCGCCAGCAAAGGCCGCGGACGCGACGACCGTGCGATGCAGCCGGCCCGCGATCTTCTCGAGCCGCGCGGCGAGATTGACCGCCGGCCCGATGCAGGTGAAGTCGAGCCGGCTCATGCCGCCGATATTGCCGAACAATATGCCGCCGATGTGGAGCGCGACGCCGAAGCGGAAGCGTTCGACCCCGTTGCCGCTCGGGTAGTGCATGCCGTCGACATTGGCGCGCGCCTTGCGGCTCGCCTCCAGCACCTGGCCGCAGACCTCGCTCAGATTGCCGCCGTCCTTGGCGATCGGAAACACCGCGAGCAGGCCATCGCCCATGAATTTCAGGATCTCGCCGCCGTGCTCGCGGATCACCGGCACCTGGCAATCGAAATACTGATTGAGGATGTCGACCACGGTTTCCGGCAGCAGCCGGTCCGACAGCGCGGTGAAGCCGCGCAGGTCGGAGAGCCAGATCGCAGCCTGCATCGACTCGGCGTGTCCGCGGCGGATTTGTCCCGCCCAGATGCGCTCGCCCGCGCGATTGCCGACATAGGTATCGAGCAGCGCGGTCGCGGTGCGGCGCATGGCAAAGATTTCGGCGATCCGCGCAAACGGCGGCATGATCCCGCGGAGCGCCGCGAGCTGCTCCTCGGTAAATCCGCCCGGCTGTTTCGTGGTCCAGCTCGAGGCGTGCACCGAGCCGTCCATGAACGACAGCGGCAGCGCGATGTAGTCGGTGACGCCTTCCTTGCGCATGTCGTCGAAAAACGGGAAGCGGTGGCTGTCCGGATCGTCCATGCGGTAGCGCAGCGCCCGCGCGGTCCTTTGTACCATCACCACGGGACTGTTGAGATATTCCGGCGTCTCCACGATGTCGAAATTCGCGGTGTTGACGACGACATCCTCACCCAGCCGCCAGATGAAGCCGCGGCCAAAAACGTCGGGATGCAGCGTTCGCACGAAAGCAGCGGCACGCCACAGCGGGACGCCCGACGCGACCAGACGCTCGCAGGTCTCCTTGATGCATCCGGTCGGCGTCGGCGCCGAGCGCGCACCGTCCATCAGCCAGTCGATCAGGTCCTGCAGCTTTTGCGCATCCATGACCCGCTATTTGCGTGTGTTGTCGGGGGACCGTCAAGACAGCACGTTAGCGTTGCGTTTTCGCGACAGCTCGTCATTGGCAGTGGCTGTCAGCACGGACACGGAAGATGCTCCGCGCCCTTGACCGGCGGCCGCAGGCGAAGGTCTAGGCTGACGCGCCGGCGGCCGTCGCTTGTACGTTGGCACGTGGGAGCGAGCTGAACTCGATCTCCTGATAGCCCTTCGCCGCTACTTCATTGATGATCCCGACGAATTTTGGCGTGCCGCCGTTGTAGACGAAGTAGCGCACCGTGCCCTCTTCGTGGCCGGCGACGTTGGAGTTGTAGCCGGTGAACCACGACTTCGCTTTGCGCATCAGCATGATCTCGTACATCTTGACCACATGCGCGGTCCAGCGGTCCTGCGCCTCGTGCGTGGCCTCGGCGCGGGTGTAGCCGCGGTCCCACATGTATTGCAACAGGTCCATGCACCAGTTGACACCGTTCTCGATGCCACGCGGAAAATTCGTCGAGGCGGACGCGCTTTGCGGTCCGGTCGGCATCAAGAGATTCGGAAAGCCGTGAACGAGCATGCCGAGGAAGGTGGACGGTGCATGCTTCCATTTTCCCGCCAGCGTTTCGCCGCCGATGCCGTGGATATCGATCAGATCATAGGCGCCGGTGATCGCATCGAATCCGGTAGCGTAGACGATGATGTCGAATTCATAGTCGCGCTCGGTCGTACGCAGGCCCGTCTCGGTTACACGAACGAGCGGCGTCTGGCTGATATCAACGAGATGCACATTATCGCGGTTATAGGCCTCGAAATAATTCGTCTCCAGCGGCAGCCGCTGCACGCCGAAGCCGTGATCCCTGGGGATCAATTTTTCCGCCACCTCGGGATCTCTGACGCGGCGGCGGATGCGACCCGCGATGTATTCCGACAGCTCGGCATTGGCCGCTTCGTCCATGAATATCTCGCGAAAATTCGCGAGCCAGATGCCGAAGCCGGGTTCATCATAGAGCCTGTTCCACAGCTCCAGGCGTTCCTCGCGTGTCACCTCGTAGAAGCCGCGGCGGTCAGGGCCATGCAGGAAGCCGCCCGGCGTGAGGGCGCAGGCGGCGAAGATCTGGTCATAGCGCGCGCGAATGTCGGCCATCTCCTCCTCGGAGATCGCGCTGTTGTTGAGCGGCGCACTCCAGTTTGGCCGGCGCTGGAAGATCGTAAGGTCACTGACCTTGTCGGCGATCTCACCTATCAACTGAATGGCGGTGGCGCCCGTTCCGATCACGGCAACTTTCTTGGCGGCGAGATCGACCGGCTCATGCGGCCAATAATAGGTGTGGAACGAGCGGCCCTTGAAGTCGTCGATACCTTCCAGCCGCGGCATAGTCGGCGCGGAGAGCAGGCCGATCGCGAGAACCACGAAGCGGCTGGTCAGCTTGCGGCCGTCGGCGATCTTCACCTGCCATCGATCGCGCGCTTCGTCGAAGTGCATCGCCTCGACTTTGCAATTGAACTGCATATGCTTGCGCAAGTCGAACTTGTCGGCGACGTAATTGAGGTAGCGCAAGTTCTCCGGTTGACTGGAAAAATGCTCTTTCCAGTGCCACTCGTCGAGCAGTTCGCGCGAGAACGAAAAGCCGTAAGTATAGCTTTCGGAATCAAAGCGGCAGCCGGGATAGCGGTTCCAATACCAGGTGCCGCCGAGATCGGCGGCTGCTTCAACGACGGTCGCGTCGATGCCGAGATCGACCAGCCGCTTGATCTGGTAGATGCCCGCCACGCCGGCGCCGACGACAATCACCTCGTAATGGGTTTTGCCATCTCCCATCAGCCTGCTCCGGAATTTTTCCTTTTGCGCGCGATTGGTCCGATTACAAACCCTTTCGCCGATGCAGGCAACCGCCCGCGACCGGAAGAGCGACGGGCGTCCATGCGGATCAGCCACGCGATTTGCGTTGAGGCGCTGTGACATCCCGGCCGCCCCGAATCGCCTATTGATTGACGATTTGACGAGGGCTCCTGGTAAGCTCGCCTCCAGGGGCGCTAACCGAGGTGTTGCTGCGGCTGTTGCTGGATGGCGCGCTCTACGGCAGCACCTTACCCTTTAGCAGCCTCGGCAGATCGTGAGATAGGGCTTCAGTTTCTCAATTTCTGCTTGATCGTCCAGCGGCTGTTTCGCCGACGATCCCTCAGTCGTATCGGCCTTTTGCCTGACCCTGGACTGCTTTACTGGGCGAGGCTTAATGGGCAGCGGCTGGCCTGTCTCCTCGCTGTCCTCGACACCTGCGGTAAAGCCATCGTAGTTGCCAGCGGGCTCCTGTGACGGAGACCGCTTGCCGATGCGCGGCGTCGGCAAGATGTTGTCGATGCCCGGCGTGGGCTTGGCGGTTGCCGATCGTACCGAACCTTTGGCTGTCGCTGTTCGCGGTGGAACGTCGTCTGTCGCCGTTGGCGGAGAAATGGTTTTGGCGGCCCGTGGCGACGAACCTTTGGCTGTCGCCGTATGCGACGGAACGTCGTCGGTCGCCGTTGGCGGAGAAATGTTTTTGGCGGCCCGTGGCGGCGAAGCTTTGGCTGTCGCCGTATGCGGCGGAAGGTCGTCTGTCGTCATCGGCGGAGAAATGTTTTTGGCGGCGCGCGGCGGCGAAGCTTTGGCTGTCGCCGTGCGCAACGGAACGTCGTCTGTCGCCGTTGGCGGAGAAACGTTTTTGACGGCCCGTGGCGGCGAAGCTTTGGCTGTCGCCGTATGCGGCGGAACGTCGTCTGTCGCCATCGGCGGAGAAACGTTTTGGGCGGCCGGCGGCGGCGAAGCTTTGGCGGTCGGCCGTGGCGATAAAACGCCAGGGCCCTCCGGGTTGCTGCACCACATATTGAGACCGCCCCAGTGACACGTAGCCGCCGGTGACGAACGCTGGTCGGTCACCGATGGCGGCGGTGCAAGTGAAAGGGGCGCGGCAAGCGAGCTTTGGCATCGAGCGCTGCCATGCAGCCAATAACTGACAGACAAGACACCAACGGCAAAGAATGCAGCGTTTTTCAATCGCATTCTGCAATCCGCTTCGCTGTTGAAATCACTGACCCCTTGGCTGCGGGCAATTTGACCACGCACATCGCGATCAAAAGGTGACCAAAATAGGGAGGATGCGCTGGGGACGGTAGGGCCGATGCCCAATCCGCCATCCCCACCTGCTTGAGCAGCGCCGCAGGCTCGTCGCCCTCGCATGTTGCAAGATTGCGAGTGCTGAGGTTAGCGTCGCCCTGGAAATATGCGGCGGTGGTAACGGCACTGTTGTCGTCACCCGCTCGCAAAAATTTCATTTCGGGGAGGATTTGATGCGGATTGCAGTGGTCGGCGCCGGCGGCGTCGGAGGCGCGTTCGGGGCGGCGCTGGCGAAGGCCGGCGCGGACGTCACTTTCATTGCGCGCGGCGCCCATCTCGCCGCCATGAAGAGCGAAGGGTTGAAAATCCAGGGCGGCCGCGGCGAGACGCATGTCGTGCCGACGCAGGCGACCGACGATCCTTCCAAGGTGGGCCAAGTCGACTTCGTGCTGTTCTGCGTCAAGCTATGGGATGTGGAAAGCGCCGGTCATCATGTCAAGCCGCTGGTGGGCGCGGGCACGGCGGTGATCCCGCTGCAAAACGGCATCGACGCCGCCGACCGGCTGATTCCCATCCTCGGGCGAGAAGCCGTGATGGGCGGCGTGGCCCAAATCTCTGCCTCCATCATCGAGCCGGGCGTGATTCACCAGGTCGGCACCTTCATGCGCATGATCTTCGGCGAGCTCCACGGCAAGATCACCAGGCGCGGTGAGAGCCTGCTCGCGCTTTGCCGGAAGGCGGGCTTTGACGCCACCTTGAGCGAACAGATCCTCACCGACCTGTGGATGAAGTTCATCCTGCTCGCCACCAATGCCAGCATCACCGCGGCAACGCGCCAGCCGATCGGCAAGTTGCGGGATGATCCCGATATTCACCCGATCATCGTTGCGGCGGTCAGGGAGGTCTTTGCGATCGGGCGTGCCAAAGGCGTGGCGCTGCCGTCCGATGCCGTCGAAACGGTTCTCCAATTCATCGGCCATGCTCCGCCGGCAATGAAGGCCTCGATGGCGCTTGATCTCGAGCGCGGCAATCGGCTCGAACTGCCCTGGCTCGGCGGCAAGGTCGTGGAACTGGGCCGCGAGCTCAACATGCCGACGCCGGTCCACAGCACGATGTACGCGCTGCTGAAGCCCTATACGATGGGGACGCCGTCCTAGCAGCTCCAGCCCGGCGTTCGATTGGATGGACCGATCACTCCGCGGCCCGTGACCGCGCCATCCGGGCGCGGTCGCAGCGGCTCCAAATCCGGAGCTTGAATTCCCGTCTAGAAATGATATATGATGACGATATCATATATCATTTGGACGACATTCATGCGCACACTCGTCGACCTCGGCGACACGCAGCTTCAAGCGTTGGACGAGTTATCGAAAAAAGAGAAGCGATCGCGCGCGGCGCTGATCCGTCAGGCGATCGACGAATATCTCGGCCAACGGCGTGACAGACAGGAGAGCGACGCGTTCGGCTTGTGGGGCAAACGCAAGGTGGACGGCCTCGCCTATCAGAAGAAGGTCCGCAGCGAATGGTGAAGGCGCTGTTCGACACCAACGTTCTCGTGGATTACCTCAACGCGGTTCCCCAAGCCCGCAGCGAGCTTCAACGGTATACGCAGAAAGCCGTCAGTATCATCACGTGGATGGAGGTGATGGTTGGCGCCTCCGGCGACGTTGAACCGGCAACGCGCAACTTTTTGAACGCTTTCGATATCATCGCGCTCGATGCCGAAATCGCCAAGTGCGCTGTCGGCTTGCGGCGCAGCCACAATATCAAGCTGCCCGATGCAATTATCTGGGCGACGGCGCAAGTCCGCTCAATGCTCCTTGTGACACGAAATACGAAGGACTTTGCAACGGGCGACCCCGGCATCCGCATGCCCTACAAGCTCTGAGGTATTTGGGGGCCATCGCTTTACCGATGGGCATGCTTTGCAGGCGCCCTGTCAGCAGCCCGCCTACCGCCCCACCTGCCCGCGATGGCGCAGGAAATGGTCGGCGAGCACGCATGCCATCATGGCCTCGCCGACGGGCACGGCACGGATGCCGACGCAGGGGTCGTGGCGGCCCCTGGTCAGAATCTCGGTCTCGCCGCCCTTGCGATCGACGGTACTGCGCGGAGTGAGGATCGAGGAGGTCGGCTTCACTGCAAAGCGCGCCACCACCGGCTGGCCGGTGGAAATGCCGCCCAGAATGCCGCCGGCACGGTTGGAGAGGAATTTCGGACCCTGGTTGCCCATCCGCATCTCGTCGGCATTCTCCTCGCCGGACAGCTCGGCCGCCGCAAAGCCGGCGCCGATCTCGACGCCTTTCACGGCGTTGATGCTCATGAACGCCGCGGCGAGCTCCGCATCGAGCTTGGCATAGATCGGCGCCCCGAACCCCGCCGGCACGCCTTCGGCGACGATCTCGATCACCGCTCCGATCGAGGAACCGTTCTTGCGGATGCCATCGAGATAGTCCTCGAAGAACGCGGCCTTGTCCTTGTCGGGACAGAAGAACGGATTCCTGGCCGTCTCGTCCCAGTCCCATTTGTCGCGGTCGATCCTGTGCGGGCCCATCTGCACCAGCGCGCCGCGCACGTTGACCTCGGGCAGGATCCTGCGGGCGATCGCGCCGGCCGCAACGCGCATCGCGGTCTCCCGCGCCGACGAGCGTCCGCCGCCGCGATAGTCGCGCAGGCCGTACTTCGCCTCATAGCTGAAGTCGGCGTGGCCGGGGCGAAACTTGTCCTTGATGTCGGAATAATCCTTGGAGCGCTGGTCGGTGTTCTCGATCAGAAGCGCAATCGGCGTGCCCGTCGTCACCTGCACGCCGCTCTCCGGATGCGCCATCACGCCGGACAGTATCCTGACCTGATCCGGCTCCTGCCGCTGCGTGGTGAAGCGCGATTGCCCGGGACGGCGGCGATCGAGGTCGTGCTGAATGTCGGCTTCAGTCAGCGGGATCAGCGGCGGGCAGCCGTCGACCACGCAGCCGATCGCAACCCCGTGGCTCTCGCCGAAGGTCGTGACGCGGAACAGATGGCCGAAGGTGTTATGGGACATGCCTTGGTTTCAAGTAAGTCAGTTCTGACTTGTCGTAGCTCGCACCGTGGGTAGCGTCAAACACGTTCGTCATGGCCGGGCTTCGTCCCGGCCATCCACGTCTTGCCTCACCTGAAACCAAAGACGTGGATGCCCGGCACAAGGCCGGGCATGACGACGGAGAAGCTGTCGTTCTTAACTATATTTGTTCAGCCCATCCGTACTGAAGACATAGACGGCGCCCTGTTCAATGGGGAGGTCCGCGGCACTTTGCGGCGTCTCAAAGCCGAGCGCCACCATCAGCGCCCGTGCGGTGCCGCCGTGCGCGACCGTGACCGTGTCGTCGGTGAGCCCGCCATACCAGTCGGTCATGCGCTCCTGCACCGCGACATAGCTCTCGCCGCCGGGCGGCGCCACCGTCCATTTCTCGACCTGGCGCCTGGCGAACAGGTCCGGCTCGGCCGCCTGCATCTGCGCAAGCGTCGAGCCCTCCCAGGTGCCGTAGCCGATCTCGCGCAGGCGATCGTCGACCGCATAATCCTTGAGCGGCAGCTTCAGCACGCCACGCACCAGCTCCATGGTGGTGCGCGCGCGCCCGAGCGGACTCGAGACGAATGGAAGCGCAAGTCTGTCGTGGCCATGACGCGCGAACAGCTCCGCCAGAACCTTCCCCGTATGCGCGGCTTGCTCGCGGCCGAGATCGTTGAGTGGGACATCCTGCACGCCCTGCAGCCGGCCATCCGCATTCCACTGGGTTTCGCCGTGGCGTATGTAGTAGATCGTTGGCATACCCCACCCCGGTCATTGCCGGGCTCGACCCGCCTGCGGGGCCGAAGCCCCTTCGGCGCGGCGAAGGCCCGGCAATCCGCCTTGAAAAGCCCTCTTTGCTGGATCGATGCGCGGATCAGGTCCGCGCATGACAGTCTTCATTCCTTCGCCAGCGTGATGTCGGGCGCGTCGGGCCGCTTCATGCCGACGACGTGATAGCCGGAATCGACGTGATGGACCTCGCCAGTGACGCCGCGTGACAGGTCGGAAAGAAGATAGAGCGCGCTATCGCCGACTTCTTCGATCGAGACGGTACGGCGCATCGGCGCGTTGTACTCGTTCCACTTCAGGATATAGCGGAAGTCGCCGATGCCCGATGCGGCGAGGGTGCGGATCGGCCCCGCCGAGATCGCATTGACGCGGATGTTCTTCTCGCCGAGATCGGCGGCGAGATAGCGCACGCTTGCTTCCAGCGCCGCTTTCGCGACGCCCATGACGTTATAGTGCGGCATCCATTTCTCGGCACCGTAATAGGTGAGCGTCAGGATCGAGCCACCATCGCTCAGGAGCTTCTCCGCGCGCTGGGCGACCGCCGTCAGCGAATAGCAGGAGATCAGCATGGTCTTCGAAAAATTGTCGGCTGTGGTTTCGAGATAGCGGCCGTCGAGCTGGTCCTTGTCGGAGAAGGCGATCGCATGCACGACGAAATCGATCTTGCCCCACCTCTCCTTCAACATATCGAACACCGCATCGATGGTCGCGGCATCCGTGACGTCGCAATGGCCGAGCAAGAGGCCGTCCAATTCCTTCGCCAGCGGTTCGACGCGCTTCTTCAGTGCGTCACCCTGCCAGGTCAGCGCGATCTCGGCGCCCGCCGCATGGCAAGCCTTCGCGATGCCCCAGGCGATCGAACGATTATTGGCAACGCCGAGCACAACGCCGCGCTTGCCCTGCATCAGACCCGAATGTTGCATCCCACATTCCCACCGAGCTTGGAAAAATTTGCGTACACCAGCCCCCGGCCCGGGTACAGCCCCCAATTCGGTACCCCGTTCGGGCTATTTACCTCAAAGCGTAACAGGAGGAATAGGCTTGCAATTTTGGTGTTATGCTAGAGGTAAGCTTTCACCCCGCAGACGAGCGTAGATGAGCGCGTTTCGACAGAGTGTTGAAGCCATGATTCCGGCGTTGCGGCGGTATGCGCGGGCGCTGGCGCGCGATGCCGACATCGCCGACGACCTCGTGCAGGACACGCTCGTGCGTGCGCTGCGCTCGGAGCGGCTGTTTCTCGGCGGCGACGTGCGGAGCTGGCTCTATACCATCCTGACCAACCTCAACAAGAACCGGCGACGCTCGCTCGCGCGCCGTCCGCAATTCATGCCGCTGCTCGAGAACAATCCCGACGCCAGCGGCACGGAAGCCGAAGGACGCGACATCGCGCGCGCGCTGTCGACGCTGGTCGAGGAGCAGCGCGCTGTGTTGCTGCTAGTCATGCTGGAGGGGCTGAGCTATCGCGAGGTCGCCGATATTCAGGGCGTGCCGATTGGCACCGTCATGTCGCGGCTTGCGCGGGCCAGGGCCCATGTGAAGGCTTCGCTCGAAGGCGAACGGCCGCCGCTGCGCCGTGTGAAGTAGCCGATAATGGCAAGACATACGCTGATATTTTTGACCGGAATTGAATAGAGACGACAACGGAATTGAAGAGACGACAACGATGACAGATCCGAAGATTCCCGTTACCGAGGATGAGCTGCACGCTTTCGTCGACAACGAGCTGCCGGCCGAGCGCCGCGGCGATGTCGAGGCGTGGCTTGCCTCGCATCCCGACGACGCGGAGCGGGTGCAATCCTGGCGCGCGATGGCGGATGTGCTGCACGCCCGCTACGATTCGGTTGCCAACGAGCCGGTGCCGAAGCGGCTCGAGCTCGAGCGGCTGATGCGGCCGCCGCGCCGCTTTCTATATGGCGCCGTCGCGGCCTCGCTGCTTGCCTTCATCGCCGGCGCCGGTACCGGCTGGCTCGCGCATGGCGCGGCAGCAAAGCCCTCGACGTTCCAGGCCTTCACTGAAGATGCACTCGATGCGCATCGCCTCTACGTCGTCGAAGTCCGCCATCCCGTCGAAGTGCCGGGTGATGAGCGCGCGCACCTGCAGGCATGGCTGACGAAGCGCTGCGGCTGGACGGTTCGCGCGCCCGAATTGAGCTCGACCGGACTGAAGCTCGTCGGCGGCCGGCTGCTGCCGGGACCGACCGGACCGGCCTCGTTCTTGATGTACGAGAGTGCCTCGGGTGAGCGCTTCACGGTCTATACCGCCAAGGCTTCAACCGACAAGGCTTCGACCGAGACCACGCAGATGCGCTATACCACGCAGAACAAGGACGGTGCGCTGTTCTGGGCCGACAACGGCGTCGGCTATGTGGTGTCCGGTGCCAGCGATCGCCAGCGCTTGGCCCAGGTGGCACGGCTCGTCTACGATCAGACCGACAAAAGCGGCGGTTAACGCAATCCTGGGGAAAGGTCACCGACGGTGTCCCAATTCGGACATTGAATTTCTGGAATCAAGTCATGGGTGCGTCTCATTATCGCACCGGATGATCACGAGAAAATGAGGAGCGTTCGATCCGCCGATCGACGCACGCGGCCTCGAGTTGGGGTTTTGTACCGCGCTGGTCCCCCTCTCGAGGCCGCACCCGTCTTTCCGGGTCCAAGGGCCCGAAAAAAATCAAATACGTCTGGCTTTCCAGTTGGTTTCAGTCAGGTGGGATCATTTCGAGGATTATAGGGGTGTCCGTCGCGCCACTTTTGCATCAACGATTCGAGCTCGGCATCGTTCCCGTCGGGTAGCATGATGCGGGTGGTCACAAAGAGATCCCCGGGAGTTCCGGTCGGCCTCGGCAGGCCCTTGCCCTTGAGCCGGAAAATCCGGCCACTTGAGGTATTCCTGGGGATCGACAGCTCCACGGCGCCGCCAAGGGTCGGAACCCTCACCTTGCCGCCCAATACCGCTTCATAAAGGGTGATCGGCAGATCGATCCTCAGATCGGTGCCGTCGACCTTGAAGAATGGATGCGGCGCGATCTGCACCGTGATCAAGAGATCGCCGGGCGGATGTCCGGGGGCGGTTTCGCCCTGGCCCCTCAGGCGGATCTGCTGCCCTTCGCTGACGCCCGCCGGAATCTTGATGTTGACTTCCTTGCCATTCGGCAGCCGGACGCGCTTCTCGCCACCCTTGACCGCCTCTTCCAGCGACACCGACATCGAGACGGTGACATCGAGATCGAGACCGACACCGCCGGTGTCGAAGTCGAACTGGCCCGCCCGGCCTGCGCCGCCCGGGCGGGTCCCGCGGCCGGCATTGGCGAACATGCTGTTGAGAATGTCCTCGAACGCGCCCGCACCGGCCCCGCCGCCGCTGCGGAAGGTGTAGGTCTCGAAGCCGCCGGGACCGGCGCGGCCGCCGGCCGCCCCGCCGCCGGGAAAACCGGTGAAACGCGGCTTGCCCTCAGCGTCGATCTCGCCGCGGTCGAACTGCTTGCGCTTCTCCTCGTCGCCGACAATTTCGTTGGCGGTATTGATCTCGGCGAAGCGTGCTGCCGCTTTGGGATCGTTCTTGTTGCTGTCGGGGTGATGCTTCTTGGCGAGTTTGCGATAAGCGCTCTTGATGGCCGCAGCGCTGGCGCTTCGCGGCACCCCCAAGACCTCATAGGGGTCGCGCATCCGTCACGTCTCCTTCAGGGAATACCAAATCATAAACCAAGGGCAGCCTGCCCGCCTTTGATTTTATGTGGGATTTCAGTTGTATTTTTGCAACGGGGTTTGTTCCTCGCATCGCTGTCGCGCTGCTATTTCTGCCTCGTCATGCCGGTCACTGTGCAGCCTTATGCCGGGCACGACGAATTCCGAGCTAGCTCCGGCGCCAGGGCTTCAACGTGTGGATTTCCCAGCGGCCGTTGGCGGCATGGCAGGCCGAGCCCTGCAGCCAATCTTCGGTCGTGCCGTTGACGTAGCTTGTGAGGAAATCGCGGCAGGTGCGACCATCATCGTCGGAATAGGCCTGGGCGAGCGGAGTGACCGAGCCGCGCGCGCCGGTCTGGGGATTTTGCCAGGGCTGGCTCGCATCCTTGTCGCCCTTGGTCAGCACGTCGGAGGCGGCGATGCGGGCAAAGGCGAGATCACTCTCGGTCGGCGTCGGGCTCTCCGGCTTGAGGGTGCCGGTCACCTCGTCGTCTGTCATCTGGGCGAAGGGCCCATTTGCGCCAGCGTGGGAAAAGCTGCAGCCGCCGACCGAAAGCCCGATCAGAATGATGCTTAGCGCCGCCCGCTTCGGCGCGAACGCCAATAGGCCAACGCGCGCCCATGCCCTATATAGGGGTCGGCCCCATTGGGGCGGCAACGCGTTCCGGGACGCGGGCGGACGCAATTCGGGCTCCTGATATGACGGACACCACCTCCATCAAACACCCCCCACCCTTAACATCTGGTGATTTCACCCAAGCCTCGGAGCCGCTTGCCCTGTTCGCGGAATGGTTTGCGGAAGCCTGCAAGGCCGAGCCCAACGATCCCAATGCGATGGCGCTCGCCACCGTCGACCCAACCGGCCTGCCCGATGTGCGCATGGTGCTGATGAAGGGCTATGATGCCGACGGCTTTGTGTTCTACAGCCACATTGCAAGCCAAAAAGGCCGCGAACTTGCCGCAAGTCCTAAAACCGCATTGCTGTTTCACTGGAAGTCGCTCCGGCGGCAGGTGCGCATCCGCGGGCTGGTGTCGAAGGTTTCGGACGCAGAGGCCGATGCCTATTTCGCAACCCGGCCGAAGCAGGCGCAGATCGGCGCCTGGGCTTCCAAGCAGTCGCAGCCGCTGGAGAGCCGCTTCGCGTTCGAGCAGGCCATTGCAAAAGTCGCGGCAAAATATCTGATCGGCGAGGTGCCCCGTCCGCCCGGCTGGAGCGGCTGGCGCATCACCCCGCTCCGCTTCGAGTTCTGGCACGACAGGCCTTTCCGCCTGCATGACCGCATCGAGTTTTCGCGCGACACACCGGGCGGCGCGTGGTCGAAGACGCGGCTGTATCCATAACTGACGTCGTCATTCCGGGATGGTCCGAAGGACCAGACCCGGAATCTCGAGATTCTCAGGTGCGCAATTGCGCACCTTAGTTCGCACTTCGTGCGCCCCGGAATGACGGAGAAAACAAAGGACATGCCGACTTCCGCCAACACGCCACGGCGCACCCTGCTTCTGACCGGCGCCAGCCGCGGCATCGGGCACGCGACCGTGATCCGCTTCTCCTCCGCCGGATGGCGCGTGATCACCTGCTCGCGCCATCCGTTTCCGGAGGAGTGCCCGTGGGACGCGGGGCCGGAGGATCACATCCAGGTCGACCTCGCCGATCCCGACGACACCATCCGCGCCGTGGCCGAAATCCGCAACCGGCTTGACGGCGGCGCGCTGCATGCGCTCGTCAACAACGCGGCGATCTCGCCCAAGGGCACCGCCGGCTCGCGGCTTGGCACGGTCGACACCGATCTCGACACCTGGAATCACGTGTTCCGCGTCAACTTCTTCGCGCCCATCATGCTCGCGCGCGGCCTCATCGAGGAGTTGAAGAAGGTCAAGGGCTCCGTCGTCAACGTCACGTCGATCGCGGGCTCGCGGGTGCATCCCTTCGCCGGCGCGGCCTACGCGACCTCGAAGGCTGCGCTCGCCGCTCTTACGCGCGAGATGGCCTCCGACTTCGGCCGCGTCGGCGTGCGAGTCAACTCGATCGCGCCCGGCGAGATCGACACGTCGATCCTCTCGCCCGGCACCGAGAAGATCGTCGAGCAGCAGATCCCCATGCACCGGCTCGGCACGCCCGACGAGGTGGCACGGATCATCTATGTCCTGTGCACCGAGACCGGCTCCTACGTGAACGGCGCCGAGATTCATATCAACGGCGGCCAGCACGTGTGACCGCGAGCCCCTGACAAGGACATTGCCATGGGGCGCTTCGCCTCCACCGCCGAACTCTACGAGCAATTTCGTCCGCCCTATCCGGCCGAGTTCTTTGGCACCGTGGCGCAGAAACTGAAGCTGTCGAAGCAGCACACTTTGCTCGACATCGGCACCGGCCCGGGTCTGCTTGCGATCGGCTTTGCGCCTTATGCCGGCGATGTCACCGCCGTCGATCCGGAGCCGGCGATGCTCGCGGCGGCGGCGCAGGCGATGGCCCGCGCAGGGCAGACGCTCCGTCTGCTCGAAGGCCGCGCGGAGGACCTGCCTGCCGATATCGGCCCCTTCGACGTCGTGACTATCGGCCGCGCCCTGCACTGGATCGACCGCGAGGCGCTGGGCCCGCTGTTTCACCGCTTGGTCAAACCCGACGGCGCAATCGTCATTTGCGGCTCCTCCTCGGCGCGCGACGATCGCAACCCATGGCTGCAGCCCTACAACGCCGTGCGCCGCGCGTGGTCGGACGCGGCGCTGTGGCAGGAATCGGGAAGGGGCGAGCGGACGCATCGTGAGCTGATCCCCCTCATGGGTCACGCCGGCTTCAAGGCGACCGACGTCGTCAGGATCGAGACCGTGCATGAGGTCAGCGTGAGCCACCTCGCGCAGCGCATCCTGACCTTCTCCCCCTCCTCGCCGGCCGCGCTCGGCGACAAGATCGAAGCGATGCTGGCGGATGTCGAAGCCATCCTTGCGCCGCTCAGCCACGGTGGGTTCATCACCGAGACGCTGGTGGCGAGGGCCGACATTGCGCGGGGGTAAGCAAACGCAAAAGGCCCTCGCCGCCTCCCACTGATGCGTCATGGCGAGCGAAGCGGAAGCAATCCAGGATTATCAGGCCGCTGCGACAGCCTGGATTGCCTCCGCCGCTTTCCGCCTTGGCTCGTCCACCTGCGCCCTTCGAGCTTCGGTGGACAGGTCGAGCTTCGGCAGACAAGCCACTCCTCGCCTCGCAATGACGAAGTCGCGGCCTGATCGATCAGCGCAAACCTCAGATCAACCCGCGCAAGATCTGCGCGGCCTGCCAGCGCAAGCGCAGCGCGTCGGAATTGAACGCGCTGGAGCATTCGTCCTCGCGCTCGCCCTCGAGTAGCAGCGCGCTGCAATGCCGGCACAGTCTCGGCGAGAGCGCGGGCGCGCGGACGCCGGTGGCACGCTCGCGATAGCGCGCGAGGTCGACGACGTTGCGCGGTGACATTATGGGTTTTTCAACCATGGTGGCCCTCTTGGATGCGCATGCTCTGAAGATCGGTTCCACATTCCATCCACGGGACAGACTGTTTCCAGATCATGCGCCGGCCAAGTCGCGATTTCTGTCGCGCCTTAGCATGTTGTTGAGCATGACCGCCGCGAAATCCGCGCTCGCTTCCGCCGTCGCGCTCGTGAGTCTCTTATCGCAGAAAAATTTCGCTTAAACGTTCAGCGCAACGCTCAAATTTTACCGGAGGAATTGCGGCGCGCGCTCGCGGGCTTGAAGATGACGCGCGAGACGGCGCCGGTCTGCTTTGGGATGTCGGCGCAGCGGTCGATCACCGCATCCAGCTATTTCATCAACATCGTCTCGCCGCGCAGGCGAACTTGCACGCGACCGCGGCGAGCGGCCTTGGATCGTCGTAGCGCACGATCCCCAGGCGATGGCCGGCCAGGATGAACGTCACTGCCGTCGTCTTCGGCGTGCCGCTATCCGGCTCTCACGCCAGTTTGGCGGTCAGGCAGCGCGCCGTTCTCGAGATCGCGCCGTTCTCGAGATAAGGTGACTTGATCGCCTGCATGGTCCTGCCGAGTCGGCACCGCGGTCCCGGCGAACTTCTCCGCCGCCTCATCCGGCATGCAGCGAGATCGTCCGCCGAGGGCTCTCTTCAGCGAGGAGGCAGGGAGAGCAAACATAGAAAAGCACGGGAGACTCCCGCCCGCGACCGGCCTTACCCGATTCCCTGGTCCGGCAAGCGGCTGATGACGGGGCGTTAAGCGGCTGTAGTTATTTGTGGCAAGCTGGTGGCTGCAAGGTGGCGCGGATTCGGCGCCTGCCCTCAAAGCTGCCCGGGAATTGACCGAAATCGACACACCTTGCGGCAAAAAAGACACAGAGTGAGTCTCGCAGTGCGGGATAGGCAGTTAAGTTCTGGAAGTGTGGCAGGTTTGGACGATAATAGGGATTAACTGAATCATGGCGTTTTGGGGCGCAGGATCAGCGCCACCAGCCCAAGGCTTTCGATCGGAAGTGCACTATGCCGTCGTTGAAGGTGAAACTGGGTATCCTGGCCGCTGTTGCGGCAGGCCTGATGCTGTCGGGTTGCATGGAAACGACCTATGAGGCGACCAACACCGCCGCCTTCAAGCCGCGCGACAAGGAATATCTGGCAAAGATCCGCTACACCAACGTTCCGATCCCCGAACCGTTCCGCCGCGCCATCGTCGACTATCACCGCAAGGAAGCGCCGGGTTCGATCGTCGTCGATTCGGACAACCACTATCTCTATTACGTGCTCGATAACGGCAAGGCGATCCGCTACGGCATCACCGTCGGCGAGGAAGCCATGGCCTGGTCCGGTATCGCCAAGGTCGGCGCGATGACCGAGTGGCCGCCCTGGCATCCGACCAAGGGCGAGATCGAGCGTCTGGGCGTGCCGAGCTTCGTGCCGCCGGGGCCGGACAATCCGATGGGCTCGCGCGCGATGTATCTCTATGCGAACGGCAAGGACACGCTGTTCCGCATTCATGGCACCAACCAGCCGGAATATATCGGCGCGTCGATTTCCTCGGGCTGTATCCGCATGACCAACGAGGACGCGATCGATCTGTACAACCGGGTCAAGATCGGCACCATCGTGGTGGTGCTGGAGCCGCATCACGGCGACTCCCCGTTCAACTCGCAGATGGCGTTGCAGGGCGGCAGAGACCCCACATCAATGTACCAGTAGGTTCCAGTTCGGGCTTGGGGTGAAAGAGCGCCGGTTCGCCGGCGCTTTTCGTTTGAGGACTCGCAGGGCGGGTTGAGCGACAGCGACACCCCGCCGATCTTCTGGCGATGAAGGAGTGGATCACACTTTCGGCTAGCCCACCCCTGCACATCATTTCTCTTTATCGTCCTCCTTTGCTTCCTTGCCCGCCACCGCGCGCGGCGGCGCTTCCTGCGGGCGCGCGGCCGGCAGCAGCGGCGCGACCTTCGGCAAGGGATCGAGTACGTCCCATTCGCAGATCCTGTAGTTGTTGCGCCGCTCCATCAGATCGAGATGGATGTGCTCCTCGTGGTACCAGTCGGAGTCCGGGCCGAGCACTGTCGCAAAGCGCGTGCAGACCGAATGCAGCACGTTCTCGCGAAAATCGCGCGGCACATCGCGGTCGGTCAGCACAATCCCGCGGCCGTCGGCGAGTTTGAAGGCGCGCACGTCAAGCGCATCGGCGCGGCCGTGCTCGGACAGATGCGCGCCGGGGATGCGGTTGAAGCTGCGGCATTCGTAGGAATCGTAATTGTCGAGCCCGCTGATTTCGCTTCCAAGCTTGTCCGTGAGCGGCGCGATGTCGGTGCGGACCCAGTCGGCAATCGCCGTCGCCATCGGGCAGCGCAGCGTCGCCGGCGGCGTCACCGCGACGCGATGCTTGTCGGGCAGCACAATCGCTTCCAGCCGTACGAGGTCGCTGCCGCCGCAGCCGCCCGGACCATGGATATCGGGGATACTCGGCGCAACCGCGATCTCTTCGGTGAGCGCGATCCGGCAAGCCGACCGTTCCGGCGCGGCAGGTGCCGCAGGGCTCGCCTCCACCGGCGGTGCGGCCTTGCTCTCGGCGGGCTTTCCGGCTGCCGGGGGTACGGCGTCGACCGCCGGCGCCTCTGCCGGGCGCGGCTGCGGCAGCGGTACCTTGCTGGTATAGATCGCCCTGTGCGGCCGCGGCCGTCCGCCGCCAAAAAGGTCAAAGAGATTGAGCGGCTTTGCGGCTGCCGCCGGACCGGCTTGCATGCCAAACAGGACGGAAGCGGCGGCCAGCATGGCCGCCGCGGTGCGCCTGACCACGCCATATGGCCACTTGCGATGTCCGTTTCCCGCGATAAGATTCATCTCAAATCCAGGATTTGATCGCCTTTCCCGCGGCTTCCGGGGCGGCAAGGCGCATGCAGATAACTCGCGAGGAGGACGTTCGGATGCTCGGTTTGATGCAAGATTGGCCTTTGCTCTGCCACCGGATTATCGAGCACGCGGCGACGTATCACGGCACCCGGGAAATCGTCACCCGCTCGGTAGAAGGCCCCATCGTCCGCACCAATTACGCCGAAATCCACAATCGCGCGCTCAAGGTCTCGCAGATGCTGCAGCGCGACGGCATCAAGCTCGGCGACCGCGTCGCCACGATTGCGTGGAACACCTGGCGTCATCTGGAATGCTGGTACGGCATCATGGGGATCGGTGCCGTCTGTCACACCGTGAACCCGCGCCTGTTCCCCGAGCAAATCGCCTGGATCATCAACCACGCCGACGACCGCGTGGTGATGACCGACATCACCTTCGTGCCGATCCTGGAGAAGATCGCCGCCAAGCTGCCCCACGTCCAGCGCTTCATCGTGCTGACCGACAAGGCGCACATGCCGCAGACCACGCTGAAGAACGCGATCGCCTATGAGGAATGGCTGTCCGGGGCCGACGGCAATTTCACGTGGAAGGACTTCGATGAAAATACCGCGGCCGCGATGTGCTATACCTCGGGCACCACGGGCGATCCGAAGGGCGTGCTCTATTCGCATCGCTCCAACGTCATCCACTCGCTGATCGCCAATTCGAAGGACGCACTCGGCACGTCCGCGAGCGACGTCATGCTGCCGGTGGTGCCGCTGTTCCACGCCAATAGCTGGGGCATCGCCTTCTCCGCGCCGATGATGGGCACCAAGCTCGTGATGCCGGGACCGAAGCTCGACGGTCCATCGGTCTACGAATTGCTCGATACCGAGAAAGTCACCCACACCGCCGGCGTTCCGACGGTATGGCTGATGCTGCTGCAGCACATGACGGCCAACAACCTGAAGCTGCCGCATCTCGAATTCGTCGTTTGCGGCGGCTCGGCGATGCCGCGATCGATGATCAAGGCCTTTGTCGACATGGGCATCACCGTGCGTCACGCCTGGGGCATGACCGAGATGAGCCCGCTCGGCACGCTGGCCGCGCTGAAGCCACCCTTCTCCGAGATCGAGGGCGACGCACGGCTCGATGTCCTGCAAACCCAGGGCTTCCCGCCCTATGGCGTGGAGATGAAGATCACCGATGATGCAGGCAAGAAGCTGCCGTGGGACGGCAAGACCTTTGGCCGGCTGAAGGTCTCGGGACCCGCGGTCGCAAAGGCCTATTACCGCGTCGACACCAACATCCTCGATGACGAGGGCTATTTCGACACCGGCGACGTCGCCACCATGGATCGACACGGCTACATGCGCATCACCGACCGCTCCAAGGATGTGATCAAATCCGGCGGCGAATGGATCTCCTCGATCGATCTGGAGAACCTCGCGGTCGGCCATCCCGCGATTGCGGAAGCCGCCGTCATCGGCGTCCATCATCCGAAATGGGACGAGCGGCCACTCTTGATCGTCCAGCTCAAGCAGGGCCAGAAGGCCACGCGCGAGGAAATCCTGAAGTTCATGGAGGGCAAGATCGCCAAATGGTGGATGCCCGACGATGTCGCCTTTGTCGACGGCATTCCCCACACCGCGACCGGCAAGATCCTCAAGACCGCTCTGCGCGAGCAGTTCAAGGCCTATAGGTTCCCGAACGCTGCGGCGTGAAGCCGGCGCCCCGATATCAGTCAGGTGGCCTCCCCCGGATTAAGTCCCGGCAAGGGGGGCCTATTTGGCCTTGCGGTTCCAGTATCGTCTATGGTTGCCTGTATCCGGCAGCGACGAAAGGCCAATTGGAACCGCCGTTCCCGCTCACTAGTTTGCGACCGCTTTCGAAACCGAAAAATGCAAGGAAAACCCCCAGTATGACGAAATCAATCGCGCTACGCGCTTTGCCGTGGCTGCTGTTTGCTGCAATGACCGCGACCACCGCGCAGGCGGCCGGCAACAAGGTCGTCATCGGCGACATCGATGACATGTCCGGCCCCTACGCCGACGTGATCGGACCGGGCGGCGTGGAAGCCGCCAAGATGGCGATCGAGGATTTCGGCGGCAGCGTGCTCGGCAACAAGATCGAGCTTTTGACCTCCGACCATCAGAACAAGCCGGATCTCGGCGTGCAGAAATTCCGCGAATGGGCCGACCGCAACGGCCTCACGATGGTGCTCGGCGGATCCAACACCGGCGTCAATCTCGCGATGACCAACGTCGCCAAGGAAAAGAAGATCCCGATCATCGTGATCGGCGCCGCGGGCGCCTCGCTGACGGGCAAGGACTGCACGCCGTACACCGTGCACTACGTCTATGACACGACCTCACTCGGCAACGGCACGGCAAAGACGATGGTGAAGCAGGGCGGCAAGACCTGGTTCTTCCTCACCGCCGACTATGCCTTCGGCACCCAACTGCAGGACGCCGCGAGCAAGGTGGTCGAAGCCAATGGCGGCAAGGTGGTCGGCTCCGTGCGCGTTCCGCTCGGGACCTCGGACTTCTCGAGCTATCTGTTGCAGGCCCAGAACTCCGGAGCGCAGGTGCTCGGCCTCGCCAATGCCGGCGACGACTTCACCAACTCGATCAAGGCGTCCGATGAATTCGGTATCAGCAGGACCATGAAGCCCGCGGCCCTGCTTGCCTTCATCAGCGACATCCACGCGCTGGGCTTGAAGACCGCCAAGGGCCTCTATCTCACCACCGGCTGGTACTGGGATCTCAACGACAAGACCCGCGCCTTCGCCAAGCGCTACTACGCGAAGACCAAGCGCGAGCCGACTATGAACCAGGCCGGCTATTATTCGGCGACCATGACCTATCTCAACGCGGTCAAGACGGTCGGCTCCACGGATTCCGACAAGGTGATGGCCCAGCTGAAGAAGATGAAGATCGACGACATGTTCACCAGCAACGGCAAGATCCGCGCTGACGGCCTGATGGAACATGAAATGTACATCATGCAGGTGAAGACGCCCGAGGAGTCGAAGTATCCCTGGGACTATTACAAGCTGGTGCAGACCATGACGGGCGAGGAAGCTTTCGGCAAATTGTCCGACTCTGCCTGCCCGCTGGCCAAGGGGCACTAAGCTTCGAAGCATTGACGCGACGCGCCCCGCCAAACGCGGGGCGCGTCCGATTCTGGCCCCTTTCCCGACGCTGCGGCGGCACAAATTGCTTCACAGTCGGCCGGAAAGTGCGCTAGGTCACCTGCACGCCCCTGGGCCCGCCGGCCGAATGCGGGCGGCCGAATCCACGCCGGACTAGTTCAGGATGGCCCGCAGGTTTTCCGCTCCCTACCAGTCGGAGCCTTTCTCCAGGCTCGCCACCTGGGCACGCAACCTCGCCGTGTTCTCGGTGATCGCGGTCATCGTGTCGATCCTGATCGTCCGCTTCGGCTTTCTGGAGATGAAGCCGGCGCTCGCAACCTTCTTCGGCGCGCTCGGCATCGCCGGCCTTTCGATTCTGATCGGACTGTTGGGCTTTGCCGCGATCTGGCACAACGGCACGCGCGGCATGAGCCGGATCCTGCTTGCCTTCCTGATCGATGCGCTCGTGCTCGCCTACCCGGTCTATCTCGCAGTCCAGTACCGCAGGCTGCCGCCGATCCACGACATCACCACCGACCCGATCGATCCGCCGCCCTTCGAGGCCTTGGCGCGGCTGCGCACCGGCGACGGCACCAACACCGCAGTCTATGCGGGTCTCTACTCCGCCGAGCAGCAGCAGAAGGCTTATCCCGACATCGAGCCGGTGGAACTGCAGATTCCGGTCGAGCGCGCCTATGCGATCGCTCTCAAGCTCGTCCACAAGCGCAAATGGCTCGTCATCGACGAGCGCGCGCCGCAGCCGCCGCGGCGCATCGGCCGCATCGAGGCAGTGGCCCGCACGCCGATCATGGGTTTCCGCGAGGATGTCTCGATCCGCGCAGTGCCCGACGGCGATGAGTCGCGTGTCGATGTCCGTTCCTCCTCCCGCTATTTCGAAAGCGATATCGGCTCCAATGCCGCGCGCATCGCCAAGCTGAGCGATGACCTTAATGCCGCCGCGGAAGCCGACGCGCTGAGGCCGGTGAAGAAGGCGCCACCTCCGCCGCCGCCCAAGGGCAAGAAGGCCGTGAGCCCGAAGTCGGCGAATGCGAAGACGAAGACGGTGAAGAAGTGAAATAGCGAATTTGCGAATGGCCGGGAAGAATCCCCACTCGCTATTCGCCACTCGCTATTCGCCGCCTTCTATGCGCCAGTCGCAAGCCGATACGTCCCGCCGATCACAGGGTCGCCGTCGGTCGCGACCACGCCACGTGCGGCGAGGTCCTCAAGATGCGCCAGCACGGAATAGCCGGCCGCGGAGGTGAGCCGCGGATCGATGCCGATATAGATCGCACGCACCATGGTCGGGATGTCGGCCTCGCCCTTGGAGAGCCGGTGCAGGATTGAGGCTTCGCGCGCCTTTCGGTGGCGGATCAAGAAGCGCACATAGTGCGGGCCGTCGGGAATTTCCGGACCGTGACCGGAGAAATAAAGTTCCTCCTCGCGGGCGGCGAGGCGATCGAGCGAAGCCATATAGTCGATCATCGAGCCGTCGGGAGGCGCCACGATCGAGGTCGACCAGCCCATGACGTGATCGCCGACAAAGCTGAACTTCCGGTCCGGCCAGGCGAAGGCAAGATGATTGGCGGTGTGGCCGGGCGTCGCCACCGCCTCAAGTCTCCAGCCCGCGCCCTCGATCGTCTCGCCGTGCTTGACCTGGACGTCCGGCCTGAAGTCGCGGTCGGCGCCGGATTCCGGATTATGCTTCTCGCTCTCGAACCGCGGCCTTGAAGCGCGGTGCGGGCCTTCGGCATAGACGGTGGCGCCGGTCGCCTGCTTGATGCGCGCGGTGTTCGGCGAATGATCGCGATGGGTGTGGGTGACCAGAATATGCGTCACGGTCTCACCGCGCACGGCATCCAGCAGCGCCTTCGCATGCGCCTCGCTGTCCGGACCCGGATCGATGATCGCGACCTTGCCGCGGCCCACGATGTAGCTGACCGTTCCGGTGAAGGTGAACGGGCTTGGATTGTCGCAGAGCACGCGCCGCACGCCGGGACGCACTTCCTCGACCACACCCGGTTTTAAGGGAAAGCTGCGGTTGAACGGGATGTCGTCGGTTTCGGCCATGGTAGTTGCTCGCGTCTTTCAAAGCTTTTCGCTCGTCATGCCCGTATTTGACCCGGGCATCCACGTGTTTCTGCGGGCTCGGGTAGCAAAGACGTGGATGGCCGGG
>Ga0134126_10002334_pt1 | contig 23993 bp, 17 predicted proteins | sample KB31752_FD_96881 | JGI IMG/M metagenome (GOLD analysis project Ga0134126, IMG submission 96881) | Terrestrial soil microbial communities with excess Nitrogen fertilizer from Kellogg Biological Station, Michigan, USA - KB3-175-2 | ecosystem: Environmental > Terrestrial > Soil > Unclassified ... | reverse complement strand
TCATTCACGAGCGTGGCGATGTCCTCTTCAGTCACAGTGGGCATGGAAGTAGTGAGCGTGCAAAGATATATTTATAATACATCTTTACCATTCGCACTTATGTATTTAACGAGCCATGCCGACTATACACTGCGCCTTTTGATTCATTTGGCGGTCCAACGTAACGAAACGGCGACCATCCAGGAGATTGCCGCCCACTACGGCATTTCACGAAATCATTTGATGAAGGTGGCGAACCAGGCCGTTCAGGAGGGCTACGTCAAAGCGGTGCGTGGGCGCATGGGCGGTCTCAGGTTGGCAATGAGTCCGCGGGAGATCAACATCGGGCGGGTGCTTCGTTCAGTGGAGGACTGGACCATGGTGGAGTGCTTCGACAAGTCCGGGAATTCTTGCCGGATTACGCGAGGCTGCGGGTTGCGGGGGATCTTAAAGGAAGCCCTGGACGCGTATTTTTCGGTGCTGGATAGTTATTCCCTAGCGGATGTCGTCCAGCGGAAAACGCTATTGGTCCAGTTGTTGGGGTTGAGGCCGGCGTAAGCCGATATCGAAGTGAGCGTATCTGCGGTACACTCAGAGCGAATGAAGGGGATTGTCGCCGTAGTTCTGGTAGCGCTGTTTAGTTGGGCGCCGATCCTGCCTCTGTTCGCATCGGATTCCAATTCGCCTCTGCCGGCGTGCTGCCGCAAAGCCGGAAAGCATCATTGCGCGCAGCAATCGATGCATTCTCCGTCGCCGGATCGCGCAGCAAGCGTAGTTGCTCAGAAGTGTCCGTTGTTTCCGCATAACACTACGCCGGCGCACGTCGAAAGCTACACGCCTTCGGATTCGCTTACTCTTTTCGCCGGGCTGCTGAGCCACCCGGCGATTTCCGCGCAAGCCGAAGCCGGATATCGCATCTCCTTTCATCGCTCCCGGCAAAAACGCGGCCCTCCAACTTTCCTCCCTATCTAGACATTTCACCGAAACAGTCTGTAGCCGCGCGTTCAAGCGAACGGGCGGTCGCATGACACATGGGAGGAAGAGTGTTTGCGTTTCCAGATGTGCGGAGCTTTCGCATTCTCGCACTGCTCCTTTTGCCTGCCGCAGGACTGATCCGCGCCCAGGAAACCGTTAATTTTGCCAGCTTGAGCGGGCGCGTTATCGATGCAACCGGCGCGGTGGTGGAGGGCGCGCAAGTCACCGCCAACGAAACCGACACCAATCTCAGCAGTACCGCGGAGACGGGTCGCGATGGTCGGTTTCGTTTCCCGTATCTTCAGGTGGGGCCGTACAAGATTACAGCCAATAAGCAGGGATTTCACGAAGCCACGCGCTCCGTAACACTTACGGTGGGCTCGGCCTTTGATATTACGATTCCGTTGCAGGTTGGAGCGGCGGAAACAACCGTTCAAGTCAGCGGAGAATCCGCGATTCTCGAAACGGACCGCAGCCAGATTGCCGGAACAATATCGCAAACGGAAGTAAGCAATCTGCCGCTTAACGGCCGCAATTTTCTCGATCTTACGCTGCTGCTTCCAGGCGTGTCTCCCACGAATACAAACAGCACACAATTGTTTCCCGAAACATCCGCGATTCCAGGACAAGGCATCTCCGTCAACAGCCAGCGAAATTTCTCGAACAGTTTCATTGTGGACGGCTTATCGGCGAATGACGACGCCGCCGGGATTGCCGGCACTTTCTATGGCCTGGACGTAGTGCGTGAATTACAGGTGGTCACTTCGGGGGGCCAGGCTGAATTCGGCCGCGCGATGGGCGGCTACGTCAACATGGTCACTAAGAGCGGAACGAATTCGCTGCACGGAGACGCCTATGGGTTCTTTCGAAACCAGCGTTTGAACGCCGCGAACGCATTGACCAACACTAAGCTTCCGCTCACCCAAGCGCAATATGGAGCAAGCCTCGGTGGCCCGATCGTAAAAGACCGGACGTTCTATTTCGCGAACTTCGAGCAGCGCGACCTAAATCAAAGTGGACTCATTACCATCGCGCCGGCGAACATCGCCGCGATTAACTCCCGGTTGGCCGCTATCGGACTGCAGGGTTCGCAAATTGCAACCGGTCTGTACCCGAATCCAGTACATAATTCGAATTTCTTTGGGAAAGTGGATCACCAATTCAACCAAAGAGACCAGTTCACCGTGCGTTATAACCTCTATCGCGTCAACAGCGATAACTCGCGCGGCGCAGGCGCCCTCAGCGCGACTAGCGCCGCTGCCGGGTTGGACGACATAGACCAGACCATCGCGGCCGGCAACGTCTTGACGCTATCGCCGCGCACCGTCAATGAGACACGCGCGCAATTTACCTACAGCGATCTGAAGGCGCTTCCGAACGATCCGACCGGTCCGGCTGTCCGCATCTCCGGCGTAGCCTCTTTTGGCACGTTATCGACTTCGCCGACCGGCCGCTCCGATAAATTGTACGAAGTTGTAGACAATCTGTCGCACCAGGCTGGGGCACACGCTTTGCGGACAGGCGTCGATTTTCTAGGAAACGACCTCACGATCACATTTCCCCGGTCTATTCGCGGCAGTTATTCTTTTTCGTCGCTTCCCAACTTCCTGGCGGGACATTACGACAATTCGGGTTTTACGCAGACGTTCGGAAACTCCGTTGTGACGCAAACAAATCCGAATGTCGGGATGTACGCCCAGGACGAATGGAAGCTGCATCCGCGCTTTACGTTGAATCTGGGACTTCGTTACGACCTTCAATTTATGAAGGCAATCAATACGGACACAAACAATGTTTCGCCGCGTGCAGGGTTTTCCTGGACGCCGTTCGCTTCGCAGCGAACCGTCGTTCGCGGCGGCTTCGGGGTGTATTACGATCGCGTCCCGCTGCGCGCACTTGCAAACGCTCTCTTGTCGAGCGGAAACACAACCGTCTTCACGAACCTGACGCAAGCGAGCGCGAGCCTTTCCCCTGGACAGACGGGCGCTCCCATCTTTCCGAATATTCTCAGCAATTTGCCAGCGGGCGTACTGATGAATTTCACCACGATGGACAGGAACATGCAGAACGCCTATTCCGAGCAGGGCAGCCTCGAAATTGAGCAACAGCTTGGAGAGAAGGGCGCCGTCAGCGTGACCTATCGGCATTTGAGAGGCCGGCATCTGATTCTCTCCGTGAATCAGAACGTACCGGCTTGCGCGGCGTCGGGAGCCAACAACGGATGCCGTCCCAATCCGGGCTATGGAAATAACAGCCAATACTCGCCTCTCGCGGACTCGCAATACGATGGCGTTTCCGTTTCACTCGTGCAGCGTCCGGTGCGCTGGGGAAGCTACCGCATTTCCTATACGTATTCGAAGGCGCTCGACGATGTAGGCGAGTTCTTTTTCAGCGCGCCGCTGGACAATTTCAATATCCGGCAGGACTGGGGACGTTCGGACGATGACCAGCGCCACCGACTCGTGTTTGATGGAAGCATTCATGGCGCCGAAGGTCCGGCGAACAACACCTGGGAGCACGTGAGTCACGGATTCCGGTTAAGCGGCATTCTGCAATATTCTTCGCCACTGCCATTCAATATCGTAACGGGAGCGAACACAATCCAAGGCACGGCAGCTCGTCCTACGATCAACGGAATCTATATCGGCCGCAACACCGGGACTGGCTTCGATAATTTCACGCTCGATGCGCGTCTGAGCCGTACGTTCGCCATTGGCGAACGTTTACGCCTGGAGGCGATGGCTGAGGCGTTTAACGTTTTGAATCATCGCAACAATTTGCTTCCGAACGGTACGTTTGGCTCCGGATTGTATCCATACAATCCGTCGTCTACATTTGGAAATCCAACCGCTGTAGGCGATCCGAGGAGTTTTCAACTTGCGCTGCGTTTGTCGTTCTGAGGCGGACCGCGTATAGAGAAAGAAGTTCCATCACATGCATTTCATTCTTCTTGCCGCACTGGCCTTGCAGATCGGACCTGTTTCGGCGATGGCTCCCAATCGCCAGCCGCAGATGGCTGCCGCCGACGGAAAACTATTTCTGGTGTTTGGAAGCGGCCACTCGATCTGGATTTCACATTCGAAGGACGAGGGCCGCAGTTTTTCGACTCCGAACAAACTCGCGGAGATTCCGGTTCTCGCTCTCGGGCGACACCGCGGTCCTCGCGTTGTGGTAAGCGGTAAAACGATTGTGGTCAGCGCGGTGGGCGGCAGTACGGTCGCCGCCGGCGCGCATAGTCATGGTCTGCCTTCGGACGGCAATCTTCTTGCCTGGCGATCCACGGATGGCGGCCGTTCCTGGTCCGAGCCAGCGACCGTGAACGATGTGCCCGGCGCGGCGCGCGAAGGTTTGCACGCGATGGCTGTCGATTCCCAAGGAACAATTGCGGCGGTTTGGCTGGATTTGCGCTCACAGGGAACGAAACTGTTCGGCGCGCTTTCACACGATGACGGCAAAACCTGGTCGCGAAATGTTCTACTGTACGAGTCTCCCGACGGAAGCATTTGCCAATGCTGCGATCCGTCAATCGTTTCGACAGGTGTGCAACACTTTGCAGTGATGTTTCGCAATGCGCTCAAGGGCGACCGGGATTTGTATCTGTTGAACTGGCGCAAGAACGCCGTCGCGACGCCAGAGAAACTGGGGCGCGATTCATGGAAACTCAATGCGTGTCCCATGGATGGCGGCGGAATCGTGAATGTTGGCGGACGCGTCCTGAGCGCGTGGCGGCGCGATGAAACCGTTTTTGCAGCGCAGCCCGGCAAGGCGGAAACGGCAATCGGCAAAGGCAAGGACGTCGCTCTGGCGTTGGGAGAGAAGGGCGTTTTCATCGCCTGGACAGATCCCACTGGGATCCAAGTCCACACGCCTGAAAGTACGAATCCGATTCGTCTCTCGAAGGGTGGAGGGTTCCCCGCAATGACTCGCCTTTCGAACGGAGATGTGATCGTTGCGTGGGAACAAGACGGATCGATTTTCGCCAAGACGCTGCGTTAATTGCAGCCGCTTTGGACGGTGCGTTACGCCTTCAGTTGGTAGGCTTCGTCCAACAATTGCACGACGTGGGCGACGCGCTGGCCTGTTCCGTACAGACGCGCGCCCGCTTCGAGCTGCAACATGCAGCCGGGATTGGCGGTGGCGACGACGTGTGCTTTGGTCACGTTCACGGAGGTCATTTTGTGTTCCAGAATCTGCATCGCCATATCGTTTTGCACGATGTTGTAGATGCCCGCGCTGCCGCAGCACACATCGGCATTCGGCATTTCGCGAAACGTCAGACCCGGAATGGCGCGCAGCAGCTTCCGCGGCGCAGCCTTGATTTTCTGACCGTGCAGTAAGTGACAGGAATCCTGATAGGTGACCGTATACTCCAGGCGGCCCATATTCGGATTCAGTTCAATGGACGCCAGAAACTCGTTGATATCTTTCATCTTCAGCGAGAACTGTTCCGCCTTTTCGCGATACTCGGGATCATCGGCGAGGAGTTCGTGGTATTCCTTCAGCGTCGATCCGCAGCCTGCGGCATTCGTGATCACCGCATCGAACTCGCCGTCGAGAGCCGCGTCAATATTATTCCTCGCGAGCGCGCGCGCTTCTTCTTTCAATCCCGAATGCACGTGAAGGGCGCCGCAGCAGTTCTGCTCTCCGGGAATTACAACCTCACAACCGTTCTTCTGAAGCACGCGCACGGTCGCCTCATTTAAGCGGCAGAAGGTAAGATTCGCGATGCAGCCGGCGAGAAAGGCGACACGATGCCGGCGTTCTCCTTCGGCGGGAAACGTCTTGCCGATTTGCGAAAAGAAAAACGGGACTTCCACGGTCGGCGCCAGTGCTTCTATTCGACCGAATTTACCTAAAAGGCCGAGAACACCGGTCGCGCGCACTACCTTCTGAAGACCGCAGGCCTGATAGAGATAGAGCCCGGCGCCCGCGATTTCGAGCATCACCCGCGACGGCAGCAGACGATTGAAGATGAATCGCCGGGCCAGACGCGTCGTCCAGGGCCGCTCCCGCTGGGCTTCAATTTCGGCGCGCGCCGCTTCGATCATACGGCCGTAGGGCACGCCCGAGGGACAGGCGGTCTCGCAGCCGCGGCAGGCGAGACATAGCTCCATGTGCTGAATGTAATCCGCATCGATCGGTCCGCCGTTCGACACCTGGATCATCTGCTGGATACGGCCGCGCGGCGAGTCCATTTCAACGCCAAGCTCGCGATAAGTGGGACAGGCGTTGAGGCAGAGTCCGCAGTGAACGCATTTGTCAAGATCCGCCTGCGCCGGGCCAGTGCTTCTTTCGGCGCGCTCTTCGACGGTGTTAGATTCGGCCATAAAGACGATTACGGTTCAGCAGATGGCCGGGGTCGAACATCTGCTTCACTCTCTCCATCATGACAAACGCTTCCCGCTCCGGACCATCCGCTGGGAGGATCCTCCACAGTTCTTCGGATTCACGAACCGCGTCGGGAGCAAATTCGATCACGGCCCTCAATCCCAGTTGTGCGCCGGTTTCCCACAATCGCGAAGCTGCTCCCCAGGAAGAAGCGTAAACGTAAGTGATTCCATTCGCCGCGCGGCAGATGAACGGGTTAGCAATCAGCTTTAGCAAGGCCGGCATTCCTTGCAGCGGCGTCGAAATACGCATGACAACTCCGTCCGGTTGACGTGCGAGGAATTCGGGCGTGAACTCCTGCACGGTGCGCCAGAACACGGCATCGTCGGCGGCCAAGAGTGCTTCGGCGCCATCCAATTCCCGCCGATAGCGATTCAGCACGGTCTCGCTGCCGCCGGCGCGGAGGGCGAGAACAAAACCACGCCGGGCGACACGAACCGCCGCGGCAGGAGAGAGAAGATCGAGCGCCAGCGGCTGCAGAACGCTTCGCAGGATACTGTTCCGCTTCACCAATGCGCTGTCCACGTCGGGAAACGTAAACAGGAACGTCTGGGTCGTCTCCGGAATGGAGTGCAGGCGGAAGTTCAGACTCGTAATGGCAGCGAGCGTGCCGAAGCTGCCGATGAGCAACTTCCCCATATCCAAACCCGCTACGTTCTTCACTACCATACCGCCGGATTTGACGAGTTTGCCTTCGAGCGTGGCAAACGTCATGCCGATAACCAGATCGCGCGCCGTGCCGTAGGCGCGGCGCAACGGCCCGCTACTATTCGAAGAGACGACGCCTCCAATTGTTGCCCTATCCGCGAACGGAGGATCCAGAGCGATCATCTGGCCGTTGGCCGCCAGCAGCTTCTGTAATTCGAGAAACGGGAAGCCGGCTTCGATGCTAATGGTCAGGTCGCGTGGCTCGTAATCCAGCACACGCCGCAACGCGCACGTGGAAATGCTGAGATCGGCAGGTAGAATGGGGCCGGCCATACGGTGTTTGCTGCGATTTCCCATGAGTGAAACTCGCGCATTTCGGGAAGCTTGTTCTCGCAGCAGTCCCGACAGTTCATTCGCCGTCGCCGGCGTACACGGAAGCATGAAGCTTCCATTTTGCCTGATGCGCTATTGAGGTTCCGCTTTCCGGGATTCCGGCGAGCGCGGGCGGTCACCAGCGGATGCCGAACGACACGGGCACAAACGTCGTGTTCGTCGGTTCGGTCGGTACATAAAAATAGCGGGCTTCGGAATAGAACTTCAATCCTTCATGGCCCAGTGGAATTTGAAAACCGGCGCCGATATCATAGCCGCCCGAGGATTTGGAAAATCTGCCGAGCACTTCGTTTGCCGGAATAGCAATCTGCCCCAGAATTCCGAACCATGGATCGTAGAACGGGACCAGCGCAGTGGTCGGTCTCGTGAATTCGATAGTGCGCCGGAAGTAGCCGCCCCCGCCTGTCACATACGCGGTGAAATGCGAGGAGACCGGAAAGCGAATGATAGGGTCCAGCGTGAATGCCCAGGTATGAGAGTTCCCATCGGGCTGTTGCAATGCTGTCAGAGTGGCTTGGTTGATGCCGAAGCCGCTGTATAACACGTTGGCGTCGATGCCCAGCCAGTGGGTGAAATTAAAGCCTACGCCGCCGTTCACGTTCCACCCGGTGTTCAGATGCGCTCCGAGATCGCCGGTTGGCGATGTGAAGCCGCCTGCAAAGTGTAAATCAAGATGATGAAAGTCCTGCGCGTTCGCCGCCGGGGTAAAAGCCAGGAGAGAAGAGGCAAGGAGAGGCCACCATACCCGGCAAGCGAGTGAACGTCGAATTACATTGACCAGCTTCATGAATACTCCTGCAATCTTTGACGGTCCGAGCCTCCTAAACTCGACTTCGAAAAATTACTTAGTTCCAAGTGAGTACGCGCAGGCATAGAGGATAAATCGAGTACAGACGGCTTCCGTGCAACACGCCCACTGACGTGCGGCGGCTCCGTTTGGAGATTGCCATGAGATGGAGCCGCTTTGCGTAAGCAAGCGGGTTCAGATTACAGTGCAACACGCGCATTGACGTGCGGCGGGCCCGTTTGGAGTTTGCTTTGACACAGAGCCGGCTTGCGTGAGCAAGCGGGTTCGGACGCGCGGAGCTGCGATAGAGTAGAGCGCGTGAAGTGCGCCACCCTACTCCTTTTATGTCCTGCAATTCTGTTCTGCGCGGATCTGAAGTTCTCGCCACATATCGTTGCAAGCGACTTGAAGGACGGATATCAGGTTATCTCGGCGGATCTCAACCGGGACGGCAAACCGGATCTGATTGCTCTTGGTGAACAGATGACCGAACTCGTGTGGTACGAGAATCCCGGCTGGCAGCGGCATGTGATCGTCAGCGGCGTCCATCACACGATTAACTGCGCTACATACGATCTCGACGGCGACGGCATTCCCGAAATTACGCTGGCATACGGCTTCACCATGAATCCGAAAACGAGCGCCGGCTCCGTCGTGCTGCTTCAGCATGATGGCGATCCTCGAAAACCCTGGCGAATCGCACACGAAATCGATCACCTTCCCACCAGCCATCGCCTGCGCTGGGCCGACGTGTTCGGAGACGGACATCCCGTGCTGATAGATGCCCCGCTTACTGGAATTGGCGCGACTGGGCCTGAATACCGGGCGCACGTGCCTGTAGTCTTCTACCGGCCAGGCGAATGGAAGCGCACGCTGATCAGCGACGCGAACGAAGGCGTACAGCACGCCGTGACCCCGGTCTTCTGGAATAGCTCGAAAAAGCAGGCTTTGCTGACGGCGAGTTTTTCAGGAATCGATTTGCTTCAGGCGGATTCGGACGGCAAATGGACGCGTACGGAGATCAGCAGAGGAAATCCGGCGCCCTGGCCTAAGTGCGGATCGAGCGAGGCTGTACTGGGGCATCTGCTAGGAACGCGGTATATCGCATCAATCGAGCCATGGCATGGGAACGAGGTTGTCGTCTATCTTGCAAAGGGCAAGGCATGGACCCGCAACGTAATTGACGATTCGTTTATTGACGGCCATACGCTCTGGACCGGCGATTTCGACGGAAACGGGCAGGACGATATGGTCGCGGGCTACCGCGGTCCGGGCCATAGCGTTTATATTTACAGCGCTAAAGATCCGAAGGGCCACGAGTGGCAGCGTTACGACGTCGATAAAGGAGGCATAAAGGCTGCGGCTTGCACGATTGCGGATCTGAACGGCGACGGGCGGCCCGATATCGCATGCATTGGCGGTAACCAGCTCAAATGGTACGCGAATGAGAGCGGCGGGACCGTTCGTTAAAATTGGGAAGATTTAATGAAACAATTCACGTTCATACATTACTGTATCGTTTTAATGAATACAGAGTTTTTATGCATTCTGCCTATAACTCGTTGTCCTTGTCGGAAAATTACGCTGCTGGTATTGGCCACTATCTCCACGGCCAGTCCCATCCTGACGTTCCAGGGACAGACGGTTACGCGCGTGTTGTCGTTTCAATTCGACGTAAACGTCTGAAAATTACCCTGAGCGGGCGCGGTTAACAACGCGAGTCTAATATGCGCGAGGTGGGGGCGTTCCCGAGCAGACATTAGCAAACCCATCAGCGCCATACACATTCACATAACTCAACAACATACTCGTACCCAATTGGCGCACGCGATCTGCTCTTTGTGCGCTTCGCAGATCGGATTGGATGAGAGATGCGATATTAGTCGATTGAGCAGATTTTAACTTCGCACAATATGATTGAAGGAGTTCAATCTTGCTGTCGCGAGATTTTGTCAAAGCCTTGCCGACTGCCAAGGCATTCTCACCATGTACCTCGCCTCCGGAGAACTCGACATAATCCAGTACGACCTTTACGAGAGTCAGTCTTACGGGAGCAGGTGCTTTCAATGAAAGAGTAATATGTCCTTCCTTCGAGTCGCCGGGCTTTAGAACATATTGGTTCAAAAACCATCCGTCTTCAGTGACTCCCATTTGAACCGGACGATCCGGATTGGTGTCGAAATATAGGTTCAAGGAAAGGCTATAGGAAATCAGATTGTTGTCATTCAGATTCTTTATTGTGAACGACGCGCCATTGAAGGTATTTGCAGTGGCGCTTAGCTTCACATTTGTGACCTCGATACCTGTTTCAGGAGGCACGTCAGTTTCAATTGGAGCGTTGGCGCCTGACACTAAGGTTGAGATAGCTCCTTTGCCTTGCATCACTCTCCCGAGTGCGGACAACGTCAGGCCAGCTAAGTTGGGTGAAGTCGAAGCCAAGAGTAACGGACTACTTCCACCAGGGAGTGTCAGCTTAGCGCATGCTGGCGTAAATCCACATCCCACCTTGCTACAGCTACTCGATATGGGAGGAGTTGTCGTGTGCCCACAACAGCAGCCCCCGCCAGTACAGGTGCCACTGCAACCGGTGCATTGCCAATTGCTCGCCTCGACGCACATACATGAAGCAGTGAAGCTGCCTGAGTTGCACTGCCCGCACTGCAGAGTAAGCGAGCATGAGTCAGCAAAAGTGAGGCGGGCGAAAGTTATCGATAAACCTGCCATTAAAACGAACAAACGGCATGCGGTGACAATGTAGGCTGAGTTCTGAGACATGAAGCACCTCGGTATTTCCCGATTGGACCGTGAACTGATGCATCGCGAATACGAACCTGATGCGAACTTTAAACGAAAATCGCCGCCGCTTGACAGCGGTCTGCCCCCTTATACAAGCAAATAAACAGCGTGTCAATAGGCAATTTAAATCGTAATTGAAGGAGATTCAGGACAGCTACTGGCGTATTTATATCTACCGCGCCGAGGATCCGAACGGCCGCAAATGGCGGCACTACTCTGCCGATAAAAGAGGTATAAAGGTCGCGGCTTGCACGATTGCGGATCTGAATGGCGACGGCGGCCCGATATCGCATGCATTGGCGGCAGCGATTTCATGCCCGTGATCTGGCCGCATTCTGTATCGAACCGCTTTTCTATTTTGTCGCCTAAACAAATCACGCGCAAATCCAGCGGCTTACAAAAGCGCCTGGAGATGTCCGAAGGCGCGCCGTTTCGAGTCGAAACGCCGCTGTACGATTAATGCAAGCTGCGGAGTCGCCAACGCTCCGACGATCAAACCGACCACGGGCGTGACTGGCAGTAATGCCGCCCCGATCGCAAGGCTGACGCCAATGCCGGCGGCAGGCCGCTCGTCGATAAATTTAAGAATCGATTTCCCCTCGTACCTGGCAAGTTCATCCTGCAGAAAGGTCTTGCATGTTGCCGTGACCCCCTGCCGCGTTGTGCCCGGCCCGAGGTTAGTCTCGATATATTGCTTACAAGCCGCCGCCACGCGCTGGATTTCATGGAAGACCTCGTCATTCTTCCGCATTTTCCATAGCTCGTCGAGCCCAATGCCCTCAGGCTCGCCAAACGGAAGAATGTCCAGGGAGATCAGGTCGCTGGTCACATCGTTTACCTCCGGCCCTTCATCGAAATACAGGTTTGCCGCCCAATCCGATATCGTCCGATTGGGAAACACTGGGTCCAGGTTCATGATCCGAGCATTCAACCAGGCGGCAACAGCGGTGTCCTCGTCGAAATATTCACCTGTCCGACCATTCGATCGTATTCTGAGTTTCTCGAAATACTTCTTGATTTGCGGCGCGTTGCCGCCATACGGAAACGATGGAGTGATGTAGTACGGCATGAACACGATCGCCCTCGACTCGATAAAATCGCGCAGGTGAATCAGAATCGGCAGCCAATTCTTGAGTGAGGCGATGCTACGGCGGACCAAGTCGGCAATGTTGGGATCGTTCCGCCATCGGGTCGCATCGACCGAATCCGCCACCGCGTCGAAACAGTAGTAGAAACTGTCGCGAATATAGAGTGAGTCGGCGAGTAATAGGTGCTTTTTTAAGGGCGCAAGCATGTGGGATGCTTCGTCCCGTGTAATCGTGTTCTGAGCAGGCGGATGAGGGCTGACGCCCAGCAGAGGGGTTTGACCATAAACGGTGCGAACGGATTTTTCCCATTCGTCTCTCATGCGAGGTTCAAAATACAGCCGCAATGTTGTGCCGGAACGCCCATCCGGCTCCAGGAAATGTTCGGGAAAATCCGAACTCATCCGATCGCGATAAAATTTCGCGAAATCAATCCATCGATCCTCCGATACTTCGTCGAATTTCTTGAGAGAAGCCGTATTCAGGTTCAAATCAAAATATGATTCGAGAAGGTTGATCGGCGTTGTTAACATCTCCATGAATATCCTCCGCGGACGTTTCTCTCTCAGATCATCGCTATCGAGTAGATCGGAAGCAGTATGCGTGATCTGGCTCACGCCCCAAAGGGCGACAGTTTCACTAGCTATTTACTCTGCGGCTAATCCGATAAACTACAACGGATATTATGTCCCAGTCCGTCGACCTTTACGATTCGTCTTACGCAGGGCAGTCAGTCCGGCTGTATCGAGAAGTACGGCAGGAGACCTACGGCGTGGACCTGGGCCAAACCAGTTGGGTAACGGAAGAGGAGTTTTGCAGCTCGCTTGAGCTGCTGAGCTTGAAATCTTCCTCGCGCGTGCTTGAAGTTGGCTGTGGCGCAGGGGGGTGGGCGGTCCACATGGCGCGCACTCTGGGGCTAACGATAGTCGGAATTGACGTGAACGAGCACGGGATCCGGAGCGCGCAAGAGTTGGCTCGATTGAGCGAACTTTCCGCACTCGCAGAGTTTCAATGCGTCGATGCCGGGCACCGGCTGCCTTTCGAGGATGAATCGTTCGATGCCGTGTTTTCGAATGACGCAATGTGCCATATCCCCCACCGGCTGCGGACTCTCCAGGAGTGGCATCGCGTTTTACGGCCGAACGGGCGGATGCTTTTTACCGACGCGATGGTCGTAACCGGCATTCTGTCCAATGAGGAGATCGCTACGCGAAGTTCCATCGGCGTCTACTTCTTCCTTCCGCGCGGCGAAAACGAACGCTTAATCGAGGCAGCCGGCTTTCAATTATTCTCGACCGTCGATACGACCCAATCGGCGGCGGAGATATCGCAGCGCTGGTTTGATGCTCGAGCCAAGCGGAGTGACGATTTGTTGCGGCTGGAGGGCGAAGCGAACTATGGGGGGTTGCAGCGCTTTCTCGCATGCGTGCATGCTGTTGCCGAAGAACGGCGGCTCTCGCGTTTTCTCTACGCGGCTTCGAAACCGGAATGACATCTCCTGCACCGCGAATAGGCATCCAACCTGCCGATCGCGGCTGGTTCAGCGGAACCACCCGGAAACGGCGGCGGCTATCGATCGATACGTTTCAAAGTTCACGCAATCCACGGTGAAAACGGTGGACAGCGCCGCAAAAAAGGGCGCCTCTAATTTTTCTCAACCTCCCGGCGCCACTGGTGCACGAGTGTTTGGAGCCGATCCGTAATCTCCGGGTGATCGTGACGCAGGTTCTTGGTTTCTCCAGCGTCTTCACTGAGGTTCGAGAGAAATACCGCATCATCTCCGGTCAGAGGCTTGTTGCCGTCCGGGCTCCCATCGTGGGTAACGCCGTTCAACACCAGCTTCCACGAGCCTTGCCGTATGGCAAGCTGAGGCCCTTCTGACCAGCACAGATATTCGTGAGGCGAATGCGCTTCTTGGGTGACCACGGGCCAAATATTTTTGCCGTCAATCGTGCGATCCGACGGTAATGAAGCCCCGGTGAGATGGCAAACGGTCGGCAATATATCGGCAGTCATGACAATTTCGTCGAGTGTTTTGCCAGCCGGCACATGTCCTGGCCAGTTCATCACTCCTGGAACATGCATGCCGCCATCGAAGGTGCTGAATTTATAGCCGCGAAATGGTGTATTGTGTCCCGCGGTCGCATATTGTTGATTCAACCCCGCACGGCGTTCCGTGGTGGCGCCATTGTCGCCAAGGACAAAGATCAAGGTATTGTCGCGTTGTCCCGTGCGCTCCAACGTTTCGACTATGCGCCCGACTGCGTCATCCGCGGCCGAGAGCATCGCTGCATACATCTGGCGTTCCTTTGGCAGATTCGGGAAGCGCTCGATGTACTTTTGCGGCGCATGCATCGGATAGTGTACGGCGTTGAACGCGGCATACAGGAAAAAGGGTTTATCGCGATTCGCCCCGATGAAGCGAACCGCCTCATCTCCAATCCGTTCGGTCAGGTACTGCCCGTTTTCAAACACTTCCTCCCGGTTGCGCCAAAGGTCGTGAAAATTCACGCGCTTGGGATCGCCCCAATAGAACCGGTGCGAGTAGTAATCTGTGCAGCCCTCGTGAAACCCGTAAAAATAATCAAACCCATGCGCGTTTGGCACGGTGTCCGGCGTGCTACCCAGGTGCCATTTGCCGGTGAGCGCGGTGGCGTAGCCGGCCTCTTTAAGGACAGCCGCGATGGTCTTCTCGGAAGAACGCAACGGCAGTCCATTATTGCCAACCCCAGCGCGGATCGGATAGCGCCCGGTCATCAGCGCGGAACGGGCCGGCGCACAGACCGGCGCGTTCGAGTACCAGTTCGTAAAGCGCGTTCCCTCCGCGCAAAGCCTGTCAACATTAGGCGTCTTGAGGTCCGCGGCGCCTAGAAATCCCAGGTCGTGCAGTCCCAGGTCATCAAAAAGAATGACAATGACGTTCGGTTTCGAAGGATCGGGGCTGCGGTCCGCTTTCATAATCGCGGGCAATTCTGCCGTGGCCAGCGCGCCGGCAAGCAGGTTACGGCGGGAAAGAGTGGAGCCATTCATTGTATTGAGCCTAGAAGGAAAATCTCATCGCAAATTGAAGAATACGGTTCGGGCCGGCTGTCGAGCTGATCACGCCAGTGGTGGGAAGCGACAAAGTGCTGCCGGGCAAACCGAATCGCGGATGGTTCAGCGCATTGAATGCCTCGGCGCGGAACTGGAGCGAACTCGCTTCGAACGGCAGCGCGAACTCGCGATGTATCGCGAAATCCACGGTGTTTGTGCCGGGTCCTCGCAGAACATTGCGGCCGGAGTTGCCAAACTGGTAGCTGGCGGGAGTCACGAAACATCCTGGGTCAAACCATCGCTGGATGGTGGGCGAAGCTAGTGTGCCGTTGCAAACGCGATCGGGAAACGAGACGTTGCCTGCATTGGCGTTATCGAACGGAAGCGTGACGGTAAAGGGAAGCCCGCTCTGTGCCTGATAAATTGTGGCGAGAGACCAGCCGCCCGCGATCGCGCCCGCTACCCCCGATTGCAGCCACCTGTTTCCTTTTCCGAAAGGCAAATTCCACAATCCGCTGAAGACAAACCGGAGAGGAACGTTGTTGTCGGATTGAGCGCGTTGCGCGAAGTAGTCGTAGCTGTTCTGCAAAGTATTGCTGGACCCGCAACCGTCGCAGAGATCCAGCGCAGGATTTTGAAGGTCAAGAGCATGCCCGTATGTGAAGCTCGAAAGAAATGAGAATCCGAGGCCGAAACGCTTCTCGACACGCGCCGAGAGTCCTTGATAGTAACTCCGGTCCCACGGTGACAGGTGCTTCACGGGTCCGCTTGTGTATTCCGCAAGCGGTCTGCGCGTATTCGGTGAACCCGGTCCGTTCACCAGAGGCTGGTTCCCCTGAGAGATACCCCAGAGGTGCACACCGGTATTTCCGACATAATTCACTTCGACCAGCGTATCGCCGGGAAACTGCTTTTGAATACTCAGGTTCCACTCCTGCACATATGGCGTTACGTATTGGGGAAACCAGCTTACCAGGGACGTCGTCGATGCCGGATCCAAAACGAATTGCTGGGGAGTGACGGGTGTGGGACGGGGCAGGGAATGGCTGGCGTCCAGCAGAAACGCCGTCGAAGGATGCAACTGATCGCTAAGCAGTGAAATCCCACCATAGCCGAAAAACGGCGGGTTGGAGGTCATCCGATTGGTGACACCCATGCCCTGATCCTGCGCGTAGAAGATGCCGTATGCGCCGCGCACGACCAGGCTCGAGACCTTCGGAACCGTGTAGGCGAATCCAACGCGAGGGGCGATATTGTTCCAGTCGGTCGTCACGAGCGACCTGCTCTGGCCGTTCAATCCCGCAAACACGAGATCGCCGAATTGCGGGCTCCCGGCGTCCAGAATGAAATTAGCCATCCGGTTGTTCACCTCGGTATAGGGAAAGAAGATTTCATAACGGACGCCAAGATTCAAGGTCAGATTGGAAGTGACAGACCACTGGTCATTCAAATAACCGCCGGTATATTTGCCACGCTCAATCGAATCGGCGATGGTTCCGGTATTAGCCGTGGTCGCTAGACCAAGCAACAAGTCCGCCGCGGCAGCGCCCGTGCCGGTGCGATGAGTTGGATCCTGCGTGAAAACCCCGTTAAATCCAAAATTGCCCCGGCCGCCCGATGCAGACATGGTAGTCGGACGGATCACCTGGACATTAATGCCCATCTTGAGCAGGTGGTGTGTCAGAGATTTTGAAAGATTGTTGGAGATGTCCCAGACACCAGACGATTTTGCCAACGGACTGTTATTGCAGCAGACTGGCTGCGCTCCAAGCCCCGAATATCCAGTGACATTGACTACCGGCGTACTGCTCTTCACGTTTGGATCGAGGCTACCTGGAATGATTTCGTTTCGCGGCTGCGTCGCGTCCTGAGCCAGTGTGAGCCGCGTCCAGCTAAAGCGAAATTCGTTGACGAGTGTCGGGCTGAATGTTCTTGTGTACCCGTAGCTGATGCCTTCCGAGTTGATCGTCTGGTCAGCCGGAGTTTGCGCCGGCGGCGGGAGAGCGGAATCCGCGGCAAGAGTGGAGCGTGTGATCGCCATGCGAGCGAACATACTGTCTTTGTCTGAAAGCTGGATATCCCCGCGCAGAATCGCGTTGTGCGTTTGCTGGGTTTGGCTGGGATTGCTGGCGTAGTTGTTGGCAATGCCCGGCAGATTGGGCAGCGGATACCAATTCAAGAGCTGTTGCCCAATTGCATTGATACGGTCGGCGGGGATGACGTTTCCCGCAAAAAGAGCCCTTTGGCCCGCGCTGTTCAAACTATCGGGGTCATAAATCGCGGTGCTGCCGAAATTGCCAGTTCGGATCGCGGCCGTGGGCACGGTGGAAATGGCCGCGGCTTCACCCCGGTCATGAAGCCCTTCGTAAGCGCCAAAGAGCCATGCCCGATTTCGAAGCAGCGGACCACCTAGCGAACCGCCGTATTGATTTTGAACCAGCAGGGGTTTATGCCCGTTCACGGCAAAGAAACTCGCAGCGTCCAGCTTGTCGTTCCGGAGATAGTCGTAAGCTGTGCCGTGCAAATGGTTCGTCCCGCTCTTCGTAATGACGTTGACCACTCCGCCGGCCGAGGCGCCGAATTCCGCCGAGTAATTGCTGGTCTGCACCGTGAACTCGTTGATCGCGTCGAGAGGCGGCCTCACCATATCTCGAGTGCGATTATCCAGTCCACGCAGATAGTTGTCGTTCCGAGCGCCATCCAGCAAAAACGCATTCTGCAGTCCGGTGTTGCCGTAAGCAGAGAAACTGTTGTCTCGGCTCCCGGTGGAGGGAACGACGCCAGCGGTGAGGTTGGCCAACTGCAGATAATTTCTCCCATTCAGCGGAAGCTCCTGGATCTGCCGCTGCCCCGTAACTTGTGCCAGAGTGCTTGAGCTTTGCTGGACGAGCGGAATCTGTCCGACAACTGTGACGGATTGGCTCGCCGTTCCGGTCTGCAGCTTTAACGTGAGCGTTACCGTCTCGCCGACGTGTATCCCCACCCTGCGGTGGACCAGTGTGTCGAATCCGGGAGCGGAGGCGCTGATGTCATACACGCCTGGCTGTAGGAACGTAGCGGCCGCAACCCCGCTTCCATTCGTTGTCAGCGTGCGGGCAATGTTGCCGCTCTGCGCGCCCTTGATTTGCACGATTGCGTTCGCGATAACAGCATCGCTTTGATCCAGCACGTGGACTTCAGCCCCGCCGGTCGCCGTTTGCGTCAGCAACTTAAAGCCACCGACTAAAATGATGCCCATCAAGAGGCTGAGTGAAAACTGTAATGTGTTACCGGCGATGCGTGAAAAGCTCATTTGCACAATATAGCATTGTCGATAGAAATGATAGCCATTAAGCTGAACCCGACCTCGCTTTTTTTTACCTGCACTGAGGGGGAAAACGATCAGAGCTTTCGCTCAACACGAGAATCGGCGTGGCCGACCTGCGGTGACAAGCGTTTTCAGGAGTTCTTCACTGTGAAAACACGAGCGCGGCGGTCTTAATGCTGGCGAACTTGGACGACCTTGACAATTCGCAAACTGCTTTTGATTGGAATATGTGCCCGGCGCAGCCCGCCCGACTCATGGAATTGAGCGCCCTTCTGAACACGGCCATCACAACGTGCCGGTCGAGTTAAAAAGAGCAAAGACACCCATGCCGTTTTTGCCGTGTGCCGCGAGCGTTAGAGACCGAGGTCGCTGTGAGCGGGTTTTGTGGGAAGGGCCAGCGTGGATTTTGCCAAATACTTATATGGGTTGACGGGGATTCCGCCGAGGCGCACCTCGTAATGGAGATGGGGACCGGTTGCGTGTCCGGTTCCTCCAGAGAGCGCAACTACTTGGCCCCGCCGCACTTCCTGGCCGGGGATCACCATGAATTGCGATAAATGCGCATAGTAGGTTTCTATGCCGTTGCCGTGATCGACTACCACCAGCTTGCCGTAGCCTCCATCCCATTGCGCCTTCAGGACCACTCCGTCCGCCGTGACGTGCACCGGCGTGCCCCGCGGGGCGGTGAGATCGACTCCTTTATGAAAGGCTCCTTCACCGGAGAACGGGTCCATACGGGCGCCGAACGAGCTGCGCAGAATGCCGTTCACCGGCCACAAACTCGGCTGCGTGTTGACCTGCCATTGATGCGGATACCGGTCATAGATTCCCGACAGGTTGCCCGACATCAGGAAATTGTAGGTTCCAATCGTCTGTTCCACGGTCGGCGTCAACGGATTGGCGGTTGCCAGTTCATCCGGACTAACCGGCTTCTGCTGCGTTACGCCATAAGCAATGGATACTTCACTCGCAAGATTCTGTAGCGTCGCAATCTGATCGGTTCGCTGCTTGGAGATGCGTTGCAACTCTTCATAGCGCGAGCGCAGGTGGTCGAAATTGGCCCTCAGTTCGTTATAGTGATAAGCCTTCCACGTCATCCGAACGTAGCTCGAAAGGAGAAAGAAGCACACGAGCCCGACGACAGCGACCGAACCCAGAAGGTAGTACAGCGTCCGATAACTGACCTGTATGCGCTTCACCCGCCCGTGAAGGGAATGGGCGAGTTCAAGGACAAAAAAGGGCTGGGTCATCCTATCCTCTCGGGGGCATCCCTAATCCCTTAATGCACCCCGGGGTTATATGAAATAAACGAATGCTCAGATTAACTCCCATGGGAAAACGTGTCAAGACTATAACTGTAAGAAATACTCCTTAAGCTATTTTAACGCCGTTCACTCTCGGTAGTCGCTTTCCTGCGGATCTCGACGTTCAGCCGCTTGATCTTTTGATTTAGCGTCGACAGCGGGATATGGAGCCGTTCGGCCGCTTCCGTTTGACTATAGTTCACTTCTTCAAGGGACTCGACAATCGTTTTCCGCTCGAAATCCGCCACCATTTCGAACAGGGAGGCGTCGGACGGCAGCGTTCCGCTGGCATCGCGGCGGATCTTCAGGCCTCCGATCTGCTGCAGATAATCCGGAAGAACATGCGCCGGAACCGAACCGGAGTTTGCGAGCACCACGGCTCGTTCAACCACATTCTCCAACTCGCGGACATTGCCCGGCCAGGTATGCTCCATCAGAATTTGCACGGCGTCCGGCTCGAAGCTGAGAACTGAGAGTTTCTCGTTATTGAGAAATTTTTCGTTTTCCCGGCAATACTTGGTGAAGAAGTGCTCGACCAGCGGCGGAATATCCTCTTTGCGGTCGCGGAGCGGCGGAAGATCGAGGTTAATGACGTTCAACCGGTAGTAGAGATCCTCGCGGAATTTGCCTTCGTCCACCTGCTTTTTCAAGTCGGCGTTCGTGGCGGCGATGATCCGCACGTCCACCTTCACGCTTTCGCTCGATCCGAGAGGAAGAAACTCGCGATCCTGCATGACGCGCAGAAGCTTCACCTGAATCTCTGGACTGATGGTGCCGATTTCGTCAAAGAAGATCGTTCCGCGATTGGCCGTCTCAAACAGACCCTTTTGACGGGCAATTGCTCCGGTAAATGCCCCTTTCACGTGGCCGAAGAGAATGGATTCCAGCAGATCCGAGGGCAGGGAACCGCTGTTTACCGGAACAAACGCGTGGTCGGCCCTGGCGGAATGGGCGTGAATAGCCTTGGCTATTAGCTCTTTGCCGGTGCCCGTCTCGCCGGTCACCAGAATGGTGGCGCGGCTGGGCGCCACCTGTGCAACCTCGTCCAGCAATTTCAGCATCTGGTTGCTTTTACCGACAATGTTCGGGAAGGCATACCGCTGCTTCAGCGCACGCTTGAGCTGAGCGTTCTCGCGCTCCAAGCGGCCGCGGGCAATCATGTGATCGATCTCGATCAGCAGTTTCTCGTTGTCCCAGGGTTTCGAGAAATAATCGTTCGCGCCGAGTTTCAGCGCTTTGACGGCCACTTCCACCGAGCCGTAAGCCGTCAGCATGAATACGGGCGTCTCCGTGTCGCGCTGCCGTATGTCGGTCAGCACTTCCATCCCGGAGCGGTCCGGCATCATCAGGTCCAGCAGAACCAGATCGTAGGCGTTCGATTCGAATTTCTGGAGACCTACAGTAGCGTTTTCTGCCAGCTCCACACGGTAATTTTCAGCTGTCAATAAGAGTTCCAGACTTTCCCGGATGTCGGCTTCATCGTCGATGACAAGGATACGCCGAGCCGCGGGCGGAGACACACGGTCAACCGGCAGATCCGAGACGCTGAAATTTGAAAGTGCCACTAGTGAAGTTGTACCAGACACCGGCTCGCTCGGACCTTCTTGACGGAAATGAATGGCTAGGGTATTGTGGCTGCGAATACCATAGTGTACGCCTGCCGGTGGCGCGCCCGTCGCGTTATGGGAGTACTATAACCATTGATGGCAAATCCGGGCTTGAGGAGTTCAGCCGGCGCCGCCCCCTGTGCTCCTGCCGCGCAAGTTGCGCGGGCCATCGAACTTTCCATCGTAATGCCTTGTCTCAACGAAGCGGAGACTCTGGGCGAATGCATCCGGAAGGCATCGGCCTTTCTCGATAACAACGGCATCTGCGGCGAGATACTCGTCGGGGATAACGGGTCCACCGATGGCTCTCGGGAATTGGCTGGTTTGCTCGGCGCCCGGGTAGTGGCAGTGCCGCTTCGCGGATACGGGGCGGCGATTTATCACGCCTCGCTCGCCGCGCGCGGGCGCTATGTTATCGTCGGCGATTCGGACGACAGTTACGACTTTACCGGCCTCATGCCGTTCGTCGACAAACTGCGGGCGGGCTACGACCTGGTGATGGGAAACCGGTTTCTCGGCGGAATCAAGCCGGGCGCCATGCCCTGGAAGAATCGCTATCTCGGAAATCCGGCGCTGACTTCCATTGGACGCCTGTTCTTCCGCTCGCCCGCGTCGGATTTTCATTGCGGGCTGCGCGGCTATCGCCTGGACGCATTTAACGATCTCGACCTTCGCATGACGGGCATGGAATTCGCCTCCGAGATGGTGATTAAAGCCACTCTAAAAGGCAAGCGCATCGCAGAGGTTCCGACGACGCTGAGCCCTGACGGCCGCTCGCATCGTTCGCATCTTCGACCGTGGCGCGATGGTTGGCGCCATCTGCGCTTCATGCTTCTTTTCAGCCCGAACTGGCTGTTCTTTTATCCGGGCGCCGCGCTGATATTACTCGGCGCGCTGCTTGGCGGGAGACTGCTCGCAGGACCGCTTACGATCGGGCATGTGGAACTCGACGTTCACACGCTGCTGTATTGCGCCATGCTGCTCTGGATGGGGTTCCAATCGGCGCTGTTCTCCGTCTTCACGAAAGTGTTTGCCATTGGAGAAGGGCTCCTGCCTGGAGATCCGCTGCTGGCGAAACTGTCCCGCTTTTTCACGCTTGAACGGGGACTGGCGATCGGAGGCGGCCTGATGCTTCTGGGGATTGCCCTGTCGCTGCGGGCCGTGGCGCATTGGGAGTCGTTGGATTTCGGCAACCTTTATCCGCCGCAAGTCTTGCGGCAGGTGATCCCAGCGGTGGTTTCGGTCACGCTCGGATTGCAAGTTGTGCTGTCCAGCTTTTTTCTGAGTGTGCTTTCGCTGAAATTCCGGCGCTGGTAGTACGCAGCTTCCGCTAACTTCCGGATTGGCAGCGATCCGGACAGAATACGATCCAATATATACCTTGACACGCATATACCCTGCAAAGTATACATTGAGAGTGGAATCTGTGTTTGACATCATTGCGGAGCCGAATCGCCGCGCGATACTGAGCCTTCTGGTCTCGTCACAACAGTCGGTGGGCGAGATCGAGCGTCAACTCCGTATGCCGCAGCCGACCGTGTCAAAACACCTGCGAGTACTACGCGAGGCCGGTTTCGTGGAATCCACGGTGGACGCACAGCGCCGTCTCTACCGGCTGAAACCTGAACCACTTCAGGAGATCGATGCCTGGCTGGCTCCGTTCCGCCGGTTCTGGTCCGCTCACGTAGATGCTCTCGAACGCCACCTTGACCGCATGGATCAGTCAACACCAACGAAGAGGAAGGACAAGGAGAAGACGACGCGGCCCAAACCGCGAACCTGACAAAGGAGAAACGAAATGAAAATCAAAATGACCAGCGTATACGTGAACGACCAGGACAAGGCCCTGCGCTTCTATACGGAGGTACTGGGCTTTGCCAAGAAGGCCGATTTCAGTCAGGGCCCGTATCGCTGGCTGACCGTGACCTCGCCCGAGGAGCCGGATGGCGCTGAGCTGCAGCTGGCGCTGAACAACAACCCCGCAGCCGAAGCGTATCAGCAGGCGATCTTTCAACAGGGCCAGCCCGCAGCCATGTTCTACACCGACGACGTCAGGGGCGACTACGAGCGGATCAAAGCTCGCGGCGCCGAGTTCACGATGCCGCCCACCGACGTGACCGCCTCGACTATTGCGATGCTGGACGACACCTGCGGCAACCTCATTCAGCTCGTTCAGCTGGCACGCTATTCACGCTAAGGAGAAGATGATGCCCGATCGTGAGCAGTACGCACCGGGTCCCGCCAGCGGGGCGCAGGTACAAAAGGACGGAGAGAAGTGGACGCTCATTCTAGTCCGAGAGCTGCGCCACTCGCCGGAAAAGGTCTGGCAGGCGCTTACGGATCCGGCGCATCTGCGCGAGTGGGCGCCCTTTGAGGCCGATGGAAATCTGGGTACGGCTGGAACCACGGTGAATCTCATCTGGGTGGGAACGCCCATGCCGCTGGAAACAAAGGTGACGAGAGCCGACGCTCCCAAGGTGCTTGAGTACAACGATACCCGGTGGGAACTTGAAGCCATTGGCGGCGGCACGCGCCTGACGCTGTGGCACAACATCGACCGCCGTTTCATCTCGTGGGGCGCCGCGGGCTGGCACATCTGCTTCGATGTGCTGGATCGGCTTCTGGCTGGCCAGCCGATTGGGCGCATCGCCGGCTCCGAGGCCATGAAGTTCGGCGGCTGGCAGCGATTGA
>Ga0134126_10002333_pt1 | contig 23993 bp, 22 predicted proteins | sample KB31752_FD_96881 | JGI IMG/M metagenome (GOLD analysis project Ga0134126, IMG submission 96881) | Terrestrial soil microbial communities with excess Nitrogen fertilizer from Kellogg Biological Station, Michigan, USA - KB3-175-2 | ecosystem: Environmental > Terrestrial > Soil > Unclassified ... | reverse complement strand
GAGGTCCAATCACCGCGAATGGCTGCCGTTTACAGTCGTGCCAAAGCAAGTAGTGTGTGGTCGATTGCTGACCAAGGTTCGGTGAGTCTCGGCAACTTTTTGACGAACATCCTGCTCGCCCGAACCGTGATCCCTACCGAGTACGGCATATTTGCCCTACTGTATGGATTGATCGTAGTACTCAATTCGTTTCATTCTTCGGTTGTGACCTACCCCCTGGCAGTTCAGGGCGCGATTGGCGATTGCGAAGATCTTCGCCGGCATCTCCGAGGCGCTTTGCTATTCACGTTGTGCCTGTCTGTCCCGTTCGCGGCCGTCATCATCGCGGCCACCTTTGCGCTCAAAGTCCCGCATTTAGCCCCGGAAGCAATCGCAGCTTTATTGTGCTGGGAGGTACAAGAAACCCTCCGACGGGCACTCATGGCGCATCTCCGGCATCGTGAGGCAGTTCTGGGCGATGCATGCAGCTACATCGGCCAGGCCGGTGCAATTTATATTTGCATAGCCAATGAACAAATCTCGTTGTCTCAAGTCTTCATCATAATCGCTCTCACGTCCGGGATCGCGGCGGTATTTCAGCTAATCCAACTTGGCTCACTTTCCGAATGGATGGGCCCTTCAACGACCTCTCTTGAGGCATTCTGGAGCTTAGGAAAATGGGCGGCACTTGCAAACACCGGGGCCTCCTTATCAGCGGCGGTTTTTCCGTGGGTATTAGCCTTACGAAGCGTGAGCGATACCGCCTCGTTCCAAGCCTTGATTAACGTAGCTAGCATTACCAATCCTGTAATGCTCGGAATCGGTAATTTGATTGTCCCTGCCACGACGCGTACGACTGAAGACGGAGGGATTGGGAGAGCTTGGCATAAAAGCTCCAGATACGCCATCGAGGGGGCCGTGGTTCTTCTCCCGTGCTATTGTTTCATGTTCGCGCGTCCGGAATTTCTGCTTACACTACTTTATGGCCACCATTCACCCTACCACGGGCTCGGCCCCGTGCTCCGCCTGCTGGTATTCGCCTACGGCCTGATGTATGTAGCTCACGTCCTTACAGCGTTTTTTTACGGACTTCGGGACAGCAAAGGCGTCGTCAGAGCACAAATGACGGGCTTTGCTGCGGTTGTCCTCGCCGGATTACCTTTAACCCTCGCCTTCGGAGTTTTGGGGGCATCTCTAGGTCTAGCCTTAGGATACGCAGTACAGGTATGCTCGTTTATCCGTCGCCTAAGAAGAAGAATGCGAACCGGCATGGCGGCAATGGCTTCCGCCTATTCGCAACACGGATAGGTACAATGTTGCGGATGCAGCTGTGCATAGACGAATGGAACGAAAGGGCGGAGATTCCTGTGGACAAACTCGCACCGGCAACAAGCGCGCTGCACCGTCCGGATGCTCGTAATTTGTCGTTCAGACTTCTCGAGTTTCTGAAATGTAAACTTCGCTACATTGTTGCTACAGGACAAACGGTCAGGTGGGTTGTTCAAAGACCCGTGTTTGCGGATCTCTTGGCGCCATTGATGGTAGGGCGCACTATAGATGTCGGATGCGGAGGCGGAACTTACGCCATTGAGATACTCGCGCCAAGATCGGAATCAGTGCTCGCGATGGACTATGACTATCGTCACGCGTCTCTAACCAAGGTTCGGGCCGAGCGTGAGGGTGCTACAAACGTTCACGTGCTTGTGGCATCTGCAAATGCCCTTCCCTTTCGGGATCATTCGGTGGACCTTGTGTTTTGTTCAGAAGTTCTCGAGCACCTGCCTGATGATAACGCGGCCCTTCGGGAATTCGCGAGGGTAAGCAAGCCGAACCAGACGCGGTTACTTTGCTCCGTGCCTCAGCCGCCTGAATTGTTTCCTAATCCCGCCCACCTCAAAGAGGGATATACGCCTTCGGAATTGACGACCAAGCTCGCGAACAACGGGTTCAGCGCCCAAGGCGTGCGCTTTTGTATGTTTGGGCTAACAAAATGGGTTCTTCGGTCTTGTGCCGCCCTGACCATGCCCATCCCTTTACTATTTCTCTGTCACTTGGAAAGGGCACTCTTGCTCCTCGGCGTCGGTTTTTCAAGTTCGTCCGCCCACGACCTGATCATTCTGTCAGAATATCTCGGAGAGAATCGCAGCTCCGAGAGAGGTTTGCCTTAATTGAAGATCGCAATCTTCGATTATTTTCTTGTTCCTGACAATCCGATTGGCGGATGTCATCTGCGAATTGTGCAGTCTCTTTGTAACGAGCACGAGTTCACCATCTTTTCGGTAAAATTCGAAAACCCCCGTCCTGATCGTATACGGTGGGTGCGCATTCCCGCCGCCAGTCGGCCGCAGGCGTTTCTATACCTCACATTTCACTTGCTGGCTCCGTTGTACTACCTCTGGCATCGTTTCCGTTCTGGAACGCGATACGACCTGAAGCAGACGGTCGAAAGCAACCTGTTATTCGGAGACGTGTCGTACGTACATTTTTGCCATAAGGCGTTTCTAGGCCACTGGAACCAGGCCCGTGTAGGTGGGTTACGCAGCGTTCTTCGCCATTTCGATCATTGGCTCCGCGCACGCCTGGAGCCCTGGGCTTATCGGAGAAAGGAGCAACTCATCGTGGTTCCCTCTCGGGGATTGTGTCGCGAACTTGAGACCACGTATCCGTGGATTGCTTCAAAGCTCCTTGTGCTGCCAAACCCCGTGGCGCTAACCAAGATGGCACGTCCGAAGGAATTTGATCGCGATAGCCTTCGGCGGCAATTGGGATTTTCCTCACGCGAACTGGTATTCGTCTTTGTGGCGTTGGGTCATTTTGAGCGCAAGGGCTTACCCTTATTGCTGGATGCGCTTGCCGTGAGTGGAAACGAAGCACTCAAGCTGATCGTGGTTGGTGGAGACGAGCGCCTGATCGCGAGTTGGCGAGAACGAGCTTCGCGTATGGGCTTGGAGCGCCAGGTCGTGTTTGTTGGTTCCCAAAAGGACATTAGGCCGTATCTGTGGACCGCCGATGTATTTACCTTGCCCTCGCACTATGAGGTGTTCCCGTTGGTGGTGCTGGAAGCGGCTGCGTCAGCGCTGCCCCTTCTCGTAACTCGGGTGCATGGAGTTGAGGAATTTTTCACCGAAGGTCAAAATGGACTGGCCGTCGTGCCCACCAGGGACAGCTTGCTCGATGGTCTTCAACGATTCTCGAAAATGGCATCTGCTCTGCGCATGCAAATGGGGGCTAATGCTCGATCTAGCGTCGCTGAATACGCAGAGTCCAATTTCATCGGCAGGTGGCGCACGATATACCAAAGGGCTGCTGAGCGATGACGGGGCACGTGCCCGAACTAGCCTTTGTCCTCTATACGCTGGCGGGAATCGGAATCATCTTTGTCGAACCAAGGCGTGCGGTTCTACTGTATCTCCTGATTGCCCAAATCGACCTTTCTGGCCCCGGATTTGAATCTTATGCATCGGTAGGGTTTGCGAACGCGATCAAAATCGTTCTGTTGCCGCTCATATTGCTGTGGCGAACGAGTCGAATCTCAGGATGGCCCTCTCCGAAATTTACCGAGTGGGCGCCTCTCGCTAAGGCATGGAGTCTCCTGATTTTATATGCGTTTTTCTCCACCTGGTGGAGCGACTACGATCTCTCTGGATTGAAAATGGTCGGGTATCTATGCTGTTCCGCCGTGCTAGCCATCGTCTTTATTTCGGCCTGGAAACATGGATGGGTCACGAGGAAGGCGCTCATACTGGTTGGCTGGTCAACAATAGGCCTCGCCGTAATCCAGACCTATTTATTAGGGAACCTGTTTGGAACCCTGGAGAATCGCTTCACATCATTCTCGGACCCCCAGGGGTTCGCCGCCTTTTGCTTAGTTCTTTTGGCCCTGCTCCTCTGCGGGGGCTCTGGGGGATGGGCCGCTTGGCTCACGGAGGGCGCGCTGGTTCTCTCGATCGTCCTCGCAGGCAGCCGTTATGCGTTTGTATCAACGATACTTCTGTTCGTCATTGCTATCATTCTGAGATTCTTCCGTCGTAGGCGTCGCTTGAAACTTCGATTGGTCTTGAGGAGGGCGGCGATCGGTTTGCTTCCAGGCGTACTACTCATCGTAATTGTGGTCCGCTATTTCCCTTCGAGCCGCATCGACGAATTATCTTCCATCATGGGCTCGCAGGAGGAGTCTATCCAGGATGTTGGCACACTGGCATGGCGCTTTATGGTATATCAAGAAGCACTGGCGCAACTCTCGAACCGATCTAGTGCCAAACTGTTCCTCGGTTCAGGGACCAGCAGTGGCGCTGACGTTCTGCTAGCGTTGGGCAATCGATATCAGATCTCGCTGGACCCGAATCGTTCGATGCACAATGAGTTCCTGCGGGCATTCTATGAATGGGGTGCGATCGGATTCTGCCTGCTTTTGTTCGTTTTGTCCTCGATGGTCCTGCTCGCAGTACGTGCTTGGAAGGTTGGCTGGCGATGGCAGGCTGCGTCTTTTTTCGCGATCCTTCCTGCGATGTTATTTAGTCTAATGATCGAGAATGTTTTAGCGAACGCATCTGGTCCAATGGGTGTGGGATACCTGCTTGTGTGTGCCGGCGTTTTTGCTGTCTCGCCGGAAATGTCGAGCCGGATGATTTCTCGTCGAAATTATGCGTCATCTGCCGTAAGTACCTCTGGGCCCACCGCCGTCACGCATAAGCGCGGTGAGCATGGCCCACGGCAATTTCGGGGCAGCGCATGAAAATTTTGACCGTGCATAACAGCTATCAGCAGCCGGGTGGAGAAGACAAGGTTGCTGCCGCGGAAGCTGAACTGCTCATGGCGAGAGGTCATACCGTCGTCTACTATAGACGCGACAACCGCGAGTTAGGTGAAAAGCAGCGGCCGTTTCGGATTTTAGGGACTGCCGCGCGGACAATTTGGTCGGCTCAATCCTATGCGGCACTTTCTAAGCTGCTCGCTCGGGAGCGCCCCGATATCGCGCATTTTCACAACACCTTTCCGCTGATTTCTCCGGCTGGCTATTACGCGTGCGCGAATGCTGGCGTACCTGTCGTTCAAACGCTGCACAACTATCGGCTGCTGTGTCCCGCCGCGACTTGCTTCCGAAATGGGGCGGTGTGTGAGTTATGTTTGAAGCGGCCTCTACCATGGCCAGGCGTTATGCATGCCTGTTATAGGAATAGTCGGCTACAGACGGCTGTAGCCGCGGCGATGTTGGCCACTCATCGCTGTCTGAAGACGTGGCAGCAAAAGGTAAAGATGTATATTGCCCTTTCCGAATTTTCCAGGAATAAATTCGTGGAGGCCGGTTTACGACCGGACTGTGTTCGCGTTAAGCCTAACTTTGTTTCCGATCCGGGCCGTCCCGATTCCAGACAGAAGCAGTCCTCGCGTCAGTACGCTCTGTACGTCGGCAGGCTAGCTCCTGAAAAGGGCATTCACGACGCGCTGTTTGCCTGGCGTATGTCGAAACTCGACATCCCTCTCTTGATCGCAGGCGATGGACCTCTGCGGGAAGATGTGCGTCAAAGCATCGCAGCCCAGGGCTCGAGAAAAATAGAATACTTAGCTTGCGTCTCCCCTGCGGCAGTTACGACCCTTATGAGAGATGCGCACTTCTTGATTTTTCCGAGTAACTGGTACGAGTGCTTTCCCTTAACTATCGTTGAGGCTTTTGCTTGCGGACTGCCCGTGATCGGTTCGCGGCTTGGCGCGCTCGCCGAAATCATACGAGACGGCAGCACCGGCCTGCTTTTCACACCTACCGATACATCCGATTTATCCGCCAAGATCGACTGGGCATGGACGCATCCCGCTGAACTTGCACAAATGGGCCGGGCGGCACGCGCGGAATATGTAGCGAAGTACGCACCAGAGCGTAATTACGAGCAGTTGATGGATATTTACCACGCTGTGCTCGCAAATCGAGGTGACCATGCAGAGAACGAAATCTAAGCGATTAGATGCATCCGCTTTGGCGCAAAATCTCGAAAAGGTAATCCGGAGCTTTCCGGAAGATGTCGTGGAGCGGGGAGTAAATCGAAATTGGAATCAGCACCTTTTTCTATTAAAGCGATTGAGCCCCTACTTGTCATCGCTCCCCGAAAGAGCAGCCATTTGCGACATCGGTGCGGGTGCAGCAGTAGTTCCGCTTGCACTCGCCAATCTAGGGTTTACCCTGACTCTGGTAGACAAATGGTCCGAATACGAAGATGCTTTTAACAACCAGATGGGTACGCGGGATGACTTCTTTTCGCGTTTCCGCCAATTTGGCGTCAGCTATTGCAACTGTGACTTTTTGCAAGACAGGATACCACTCCAAGACGGAAGCCAGGATATGGTGACAGCATTTTCGGTCTTGGAGCACCTCCCCAAACCTCGAGTCTTGCTGGATGAGATGTGGCGGCTACTGAAGCCTGGCGGGCTTGTCGCTATTTTGGTGCCGAACACAGCCAATCTCCAGAACCGGTTGCGCTTGCTGCTAGGCGGAAGCCCGCACCCCCATAACTGGAAAGATTTTTATGGGTCGCAGTTCTTTGGCCATTACCGTGAGTTAACTCGGAAAGAGTTGTCCGAAATTTTCCGGCATGAAGGCTACGAAATCCTGCTGCTATGCACCAGCAACGCCTCCCAGACGAATGCGAAGAAAGCCGGAGGTCGCTGGGGAAGACACTGGAGGCCAGATTCAATAGAGCAATTGGTCCGGGGCCTTTACCTCCTAGCGGTAGCTCTGTATCCAAATCTGCGTTACGACTTGCTTTTGGTGGCGCGCAAACCTGCGTAGAGGGCAACGACTTGAGGCGACTACTGTGTGTACTCGGCGTCTCAATAGACGCCCTGCAGATTCCGTCTGCGATTGGTCTCATCGAAGATTGGATACGCGAGCGTAGTGGCTGTCACTTTGTCGCCGTCACCGGAATGCATGGCATCACCGAGGCGCATTACGATCCTGAATTCAAGCACATCCTGAATTCGGCGGACATGGTTGTTCCGGACGGCATGCCGCTCGTCTGGCTCGCCCGCCGTCGCGGTCACCAGCTGAAGCGGCGTGTCTACGGCCCCGAACTAATGCTTACCTTTTTCCAGGAGACCGTCTCGCAGAAATATCGCCATTTTTTGTATGGCGGAGAGCCGGGTCTGCCCGAAAAGCTAGCGCAAAGTTTGCAACAGCGCTTTCCCGGCACGATCATCGCCGGCACGTATTCTCCGCCATTCCGTCCGCTCACCCCCGATGAGGACATGACAATCGTTGAGATGATTAACAGTGCGACGCCCGACGTAGTATGGGTTGGCCTCAGCACTCCAAAGCAGGAGCGCTGGATGTATGCGCACCGCGAGCGGCTCAACGCACCAGTGCTCATCGGCGTTGGTGCTGCGTTCGACATCAACTCTGGAGCAAAAAACCAAGCCCCGCGCTGGATGCGCGAGCACGGTTTCGAGTGGCTATTCCGCCTCCTCCAGGAACCGCGCCGTCTTTGGCGTCGGTATCTGATCTACGGATCAAAATTCCTTTTCTGGGTACTGCTCGAAGAGATCGGCTTGCGGGAGCATAAATAGTCGGAGGCCGCGGAATTATCATCGAGTGCAACCGATAATGTCAGCGAGATTGAGCCATGCTGCCCTCTCTTTCAAAATGGAACACACTGGATGGCAGCCGCCGTCGCCGGATTTTCTGCGAGAGGGCCTCGCCAAGACGTATACCGACTTCTGTGCTCATCTCTGAAGGGCCCCGCTCGCGGCCAGTCGTTGAAGTGCGCATCTGCTCTCCTGTAGCCTATTTTCTGGCATGTTCACCCCGCAAACCTTCGGCCTAGCCCTCGCGATGACCGCCGCCAGCGCGGCGCTTTGGGGCTCGTGGCAGAACACCTATAAAGGCGCAAAAGGTTACGCCTTCGATCTTTTCTACTGGGATTTTGCCATTGGGCTTTTTATTTCCGCGGTTGTGTTTGCCTTTGCGCTCGGCGGCGGCAGCGGTGCGGCGGGATTCGCGGCCTTCGTGCGCCAGGCCGGCGCTGCGAACATCGGCTACGCGCTGCTCGCCGGCGTCACCTTCAATCTCGCCAACGTGCTGCTGCTCGCCGCGATGCTGCTCGCCGGCATGGCGGTCACGTTTCCGCTCTCGATCGGCATCGCGCTCGTTGTCGGCGTCGTGCTCAGTTACGCCTTGCAGCCGCGCGGCGCGGTACCGGCGCTCGCGGCCGGCGTCTTCTGCGCGCTCATCGCGGTCGTCTTCTCGGCGAAGGCGTACGCGCACCTCGGCCCGCGGCGCGAAATCTCGAGGAAGGGAATTCTGCTGTGCGTAATTTCCGGCGTGCTGATGGGTCTGTGGGCCCCGCTTTCCACGCGCGCAATGACGCGCGGCAACGTCCTCGAGCCGTATGGCGTGATGATTTTCCTCACCTTGGGCGCCCTGCTCTCCTGCTTCGTTTTCAACGTGTACCTGATGAAGCGCCCCATCGTGGGCCAGTCGGTAAAATTCAGCGGCTTCTTCGAAGGCCCGGTCACGGGCCATCTCTTCGGCCTTTTGGGCGGCGCGATTTGGACCACGGCCACGCTCTTCAATTTGCTCGCCGGCACGGTCACGGGCGAGGCCATTTCTTACGCCATCGGGCAATCCTCGCCGATGATCGCCGCGCTGTGGGGCGTTTTCGCGTGGAAGGAATTTTCTGGCGCGAGCCTGCGCGCGAAATCGTATCTCGCGCTGATGTTCGTCTTTTACGTGATCGCGATCCTGTTGGTCGCCAGCGCAACCACCGCGTGATCGCCGCCGCTCGGCCGCCCCGAGCGGATCATTCGCATCATGATCACGCGAAATTCAGCGCCGGCGCCCGGAACCCGCCGCAAGCCTCTTCAATCCGAGCGGCCACAGCAAGCGCCGCTTCGTCCTCCCACGGCCGCGCCACGATTTGCACGCCGATCGGCAGCCCCTCCGGCGAGCGCCCAGCCGGAACGGAAACCCCGGGATTTCCCAGCACGTTGAACCATTGCGAATAGCTCATCGCTTTCAGGTATTGCACGCAATGGTCCCGCACCATCCATTCGCGCTCGCCATGGCGAAAGGCCGGAATCGCGCACACCGGGCACAGCAAAATCGGAAATTCTTCCATCTTCGCCAGAAAGCGCGCGCGAAGCACATCGCGCTCGATTAACGTATCCAGCAGTTCTTCGCCGCCCAGCGGCGGCTCGACGGCCACCCGCGCGCGAAAATCCTTGTAGGTGGGACTGAAATCCGCATCGCGCCCGCGCTGCATCGGGGAAAAAGCCATCTGCCCCGCGCGCCCAAAAAGATTCCACCAGATTTTCCACACGCGATCCAGATTGTCCGGTCGCCACGGCTCGGCCTGAAATCCCCGCTCGCGCAGCAGTTCCGCGGCGCGCCTCACGGCCTCGCCCGTTTCGGCCGTCACGGGTGTCGTGCCGTCATCCTCGAAATATCCCACGCGCAGCTTGCGTGCCTCGTCCTCCGTCCAACTCCGCAGCGGAACTCGCGCGGCGCACGGATCGCCGGCATCAGGCCCCGCGATCGCGGAAAAAATCATCTCCACGTCGCCCATGCGCCGCGCCATCGGACCCACCACGCCCAGATATGCAAACGGTCCCGCCGATCCCGGAAAATGTCCCGTCGAAGGCACGCGCCCCGGCGTCGGCTTCAGCCCGCAAATGCCCGAATAGTGCGCCGGAATGCGAATCGAGCCGCCGCCATCGCTGCCGATCCCGCCCGCCGAACATCCCGACGCAATCGCCGCCGCCTCGCCCCCGCTCGATCCGCCCGGCGTTCGCGAAAGGTCCCACGGGCTGTTCGTTCGCCCCTGCAGCAGGTTATCCGTCTCGTACGCCATCAAAAATTCGGGCACGTTCGTATTGCCCAGGATGATCGCGCCTGCCGCGCGCAGCCGCAAAACCAGCGGAGCGTCCGCGCGCGCCACGTAGTCGCGCCGCAACCGGCTGCCGCAGGGCGCCGGAAAGCCAGCCACGTCTATCGAGCTTTTTATCGTGATCGGAATGCCGTGCAGCGGTCCCAGCGAACCGGCAGACGAACTCCTCACCGCCGCCTCAGCCGCTTTCGCGTCGCGTCGCGCGCCCTCGAAGTCCGTGTGCACGAAGGCATTGAGCTTCGGCCCGATCCGCTTAATCCGCTCAATGTGCGCCTCCACCAGTTCGACCGGCGAAATTCGCCGCGCGCGTATCCCGTCGGCCATTTCCCGCAGCGGCATAAAGACAAGTTCGCTCACAATTCAGCCTCGCCTCTCAAAGTCAGCAAACGCGGAGTCTAGCACTCGCCACCCACCGCCACGGCCCCCCACCGGCCCTCATTACGCGCGGCACCAGTAGCAAACCCCAAACCATACAATATTAAAGCAGGTCCAATACATGCATGTCCCGATGTGGCTGTATGCGCTTGCACCGTATCCTTGGCGCGCTAAAGGGGGCCGCGTGCCGTCATCGGTTTGGAGAGGCTTCATATCCTTCGGGTTGATTTCGATTCCGGTGCGGCTCTACGCCGCGGCGCGAAGCGAGCGCATCAGCCTGCACCAGCTGCATACCGTGTGCCACACCCGCCTGCGCCAGCCGCTCTTCTGCCCCGCCTGCAATCGAATGGTCGAGCGCTCTGAGGTGGTGAAAGGCTACGAATACGAAAAGGGCAGCTACGTCCTCATGGATCCCGAGGACATCAAGAAAATCACCCCGGAATCCGGCCGTGCCATGCAGATCCTGGGCTTCGTCAAGGAATCGCGGATTGATCCGCTCTTTTTCGACGCCTCCTATTTCGTCGTTCCAGAGGATGAGGGCCGCAAAGCCTATCAACTCCTTCTGAAGACGCTCGATGATTCCAAGCGCGTCGGCATCGCGAAATTAACCATGCACCAGCGCGAGTACACCGTTTTCATTCGCCCGTACGATCACGGCATCGCCCTGCACACGATGTACTTCAAAAACGAAATTCGCGAAGCCCCGGGCTATGGCCGCGCCGGCCACGTGAAGCTGCTGCCGCAGGAAGTGAAGCTCGCCGAGCAGTTGGTGGACACGCTATCCGAAGATTTTCATCTCGAAAAGTATCACGACGATTTTCAGGCGCGCCTGAAGCTTCTGATCGAAGCGCGGCAGAAGGGGAAAGATATCGCCGCCGCCCCCGAACCGCACCGTGCCCCGGTGATTGACATTATGGCGGCGCTGAAAAAGAGCCTGGAGACATCCGGCGCCGCACCCAAGCGCGCGGCGCGCGCCAAGCCGGGACCCGCTTCCGCCGTTCGCCGTCGCACGGCGCACCGGGCCGCCAGTTAGCGCCAGTTAAGGTTTGTTTGTGAGGACGCAGCATCACGAGCCTTGCTTACGAAAGCCGGGCCGATCCATCTGAGAGAAAGAAAGAGGTGATTCGCCATGACGACCGTTACGAAGGGCCGCAATCGGAAATACGCCAATCTGGAAAAGATGCTGCAACAGATGAGGAGCGATTTGCGCTCGCGCCTGAGCATCCGGCTGGGCGAAGTGACCGTCGAAACGGAGCCGGACGACGAAGGCGCCCAGGCCAGCTACAGCTTCACCACCGACCTCGCCGTCGCCACCCTCGAACGCGAGCGCCGCACCCTCGAGGAGGTCAACGCCGCCCTCGAACGCATCAAGTCCGGCGAATATGGCTCTTGCGTTCTGTGCAACAGTCCGATCCCGGAGGCCAGGCTGCGAGCCCTGCCGTGGGCCCGGATGTGCGTGCAGTGCGCCGGCCGCACCTCGGGCAGCGGCAGCATGGCAGCGGATTGAAGCCCGGATTGCCGGATTGCCAGATTGAAGGAACCTATGGCTGGAAGGAACACCGCGGTCTTTGGAATTTATCCGGCGTACGACGCCGTCGAGAACGCCATCAGCGCGCTGCAAGCCGCCGGCTTTCGCAACACGGATATTTCCATTCTGCTTCCCGAAAACGCGGGCAATAAGGACTTCGCTCACGAGAAGAACACGAAAGCCCCCGAAGGAGCCACGGCAGGAGCCGCTTCCGGCGCCGTGATCGGTGGCGCGCTCGGATGGCTGGCCGGAATCGGCGCGCTCGCCATTCCCGGCATCGGTCCGCTCATCGCCGCCGGCCCCATCGTAGCCGCTCTCGCCGGAATCGGCGTGGGCGGGGCCGTGGCTGGCATTGCCGGCGCGCTCATCGGCGCGGGTATCCCGGAATACGAAGCCAAGCGCTACGAAGGGCGCATCCGCGGCGGCGGCATGCTTCTCTCCGTCCATTCGGATGATTCGCAGTGGACGAAGCGCGCCATGGCTATCCTCGAGCAAACCGGCGCCGAAGATATCGCCTCAAGCGGCGAAGCCCGCGCCGATTTCGACGCCAGCGATCATCCCAAGCCCCGCTCCGCCGCCGGTGACTAACCGCGCGCTAAAAAATCCCGATACTGTTTCGCGCCACCGGTTCGCCGGCGTGAAAAAACGCGTTGGGGATTGCCGGTCACAACTCAGCGCCCACTCCCAGTGGCTGTCATCCTGAAGCGATCCGGCGAGGATCGCGCTATGAAGGATCTCAACTCGCGGTAGCGCCCGCCACGCATCTCGCGATCATCGCTTCGGTTCGGTCTTTTCACCACGCAGCGAACCCGGCGCCGCGGGCCCGCTGTACTTCATCAGATCCACCGTCCGCCAATTCCCCGCCATGATCCCTTTGCGGATTTGCCGCGCGCTTTTCCCCTTCTTCGACTGTTCGTACGCATACACAGCCTCGGCCTTGCAAACCGCGCAAATCGAGGCGTGCCGGTCCACGTAGCAATCCAGCAGGCTCTTGTGGCCCACTTCGTGGTCGCAGTGGCAATAGCAGGGCTGTTGATACAGAATCCGCTTCAGCTTCGGATTGCTCGCCAGCTTATACACGTTCCGATTCAGCGCATCCGGAAATTCCGCCGGATTGATCGTCGCGGGCAGCGCCCCCTTAGGGGCGGAGGTGTGATAGGCAGGCACATCATCGGCGGATTGCGCCGGCATGGGCGCCATGGGCGCGGTCGAGCGGTTCTGCACCGGCGGCGCCTCTGCGCGAACCAGCGCCCACCCGCCGGCCGATAACACGCAAAGCGCGCCCGCCAATAGCATCTTGCGCAGCATAGCTCCCTCCAGGGGTCCAGGCCGCAATCCCGCCCGAATCAAGCCCGTCCCCTTCCGAATCAATGCCAAATGCTATCACACCGCCCCGCCCGCATCCGCGGAAACCCTCGCCGGCCCACCGATTTTTATTGACTTTCTCGTTAACGTATGCTACAAACTACGATGGCGGTTTTCTCGCCAGAGGGATGGGGGGCGACACGTGGGCCTGGAAGCACGGCAAAGCGGGCGCGACCATGGCCACTCGTTTACCCTGAGCGCGCCCGCGGTGTCGGGGCGCAGCCGAAGCGTCCTAGGCACTAGCCACTGTGGCTTTCTAATCTACGGTACGGGGATTAGAAATCCCGCTAAACCACTGAAAACAAAGCCTCGGCGTCGTTCTAATATACGGTACAGCGTCTCTTCAGGAATTATGTTGCTGCCCACCGCCGGGCCTGTTGCCCACGGACGCTTGACCTTTTCCGGCTCCCCGGACACTATGGATAACCATCCAGTTTGGGCGAGCCTAGGGAGACGCATGCCGGAAGGCAAAGGGTTGCTGATCGTCTACACCGGTCCGGGCAAGGGGAAGACGTCCTGCGCCCTCGGCACCGCCTTTCGCGCCGTAGGCCAGGGCTTTCGCGTCCTCATGGTGCAGTTCATCAAGGGCTCGTGGCACTACGGCGAGCTCGACGCGGCCAAGATGCTCGGCGACGATAAATTCGAGATTCGCCCCATGGGGCGCGGCTTCGTAAAAATCGGCGGCGCCGAAACCGACCCCGAGGACCTGCGCATCTGCCAGCAGGCCTGGGAATACGGGCGGGAACAGATATATAGTGAAAGATACGACCTGGTGGTGCTGGATGAAATCAACTACGTGATCAGCTACAAAATGTTGGACCCCGCCCAAGTGGTCGAGGCGCTGCGCGGCCGCCCGGAGCGAGTCCACGTGATCTGCACGGGCCGCAACGCGCATCCCGCGCTGGTGGAAGCCGCCGACCTGGTCACGGAAATGCGCGAGGTAAAGCACCCCTACACGAAGGGCATCCTAGCCCAGCGCGGGATTGATTATTAACCGGCGGTAGATAATGGCGCGCCCACCTCACAGAGAGAAAAGCGGAATGACCTGGTTCAAGCGGGATAAAAAATCCATCGAGAATCCCACCCCGGCGGACGAACGGCGCGTTCGCACCGAAGGCCTATGGATGAAATGCCCCGCGCCCCAATGCCGCGCAATCATTTGGAAAAAGGACTTGGAAGAGAACTGGCAGGTCTGCCCGAAATGCGGCGAGCACTTCCGGCTCAACGCCCGCGGCCGCCTAGCCCTCCTGCTGGACGATAACGCCTGGACCGAGCACGACGCGGACCTCGCCTCGAGCGATCCTTTGCATTTTTCAGACACAAAGCCCTATGCCCAGCGTCTCCAGGACGCGCAGGAACGCCTCGAAATGAAGGACGCCATCATCACGGCCGAGGGCAAGCTCAACGGCCGCCCGATCGTATGCTGCTCGATGGAGTTTGGCTTTATCGCTGGCACGATGGGCGCGGTCGTCGGCGAAAAGGTGGCCCGCGCGATCGAGCGCTCGCTAGCGCAGAAAATACCCCTCGTGATCGTCTCCTGCTCCGGCGGCGCGCGCATGATGGAAGGCGCCGTCAGCCTGATGCAACTCGCGAAGATCGCCGCGGCCCTCGCCCGCCTGGATCAGGCGCGCGTTCCGTATATTTCTGTCCTCACCGATCCCACCACCGGAGGCGTCACGGCCAGCTACGCCATGCTGGGCGACCTGAATATTGCCGAGCCGGGCGCCCTAATCGGCTTTGCCGGGCGCCGCGTGATTGAACAGACCATCCGGCAGAAGCTCCCGGACGGATTCCAACAAGCTGAATTTCTCCTCGAGCATGGATTCCTGGATGCCGTCGTTCCCCGCAAGGAATTGAAATCCTATATCGGCCAGGCCCTGGAATATTTCCTGGCGTAATTGCCCTTTATGCGAGATGCGACTCGGGAAGACCTCCTAACAACACTCGAACCTGTGCACCGCGTCCCAAGCTACGACGAGGCGGTTCGCGCGCTGCTCTCGCTTGGCCGCGAGCTTGCCACGCCCCGCCAGGCCACGGTTCAAAAGTTCGGGCTAGGCAACATTACGGCCCTAGCGGAACGCCTCGGAAACCCGCAGCGCACTTGCCCCTCGGTTCACATCGCCGGTACAAACGGCAAAGGCTCCACGGCCGCAATGCTCGAGTCCATCTTGCGCACCGCCGGCTTGCGCACCGGCTTATATACGTCTCCGCACCTCGCGCGTATCAACGAGCGCATTCGCCTCTCCGGAAAAAATATCGGCGATGAAGAATTTGCCGCCGCTTGGGCGCAGGTGCAAGCCGCGGCGGAATCGCTGCTGGCCGCCGGAGTCCTTGCGTCTCATCCAACATTTTTCGAATGTGTTACGGCAATGGCCTTCCAGGTATTTGCCGGCCGTCGCGCCGAGTTCGCGGTCTACGAAGTCGGATTGGGAGGCCGCCTGGATGCCACGAACGTGGTGCGGCCCCTCGTTGCCATCCTGACCGCCATAGACTTCGATCACGAAAATTTCCTGGGGCATTCGATTGAAGCGATCGCTGCCGAAAAGGCCGGAATCATCAAACCCGATTGTAGTGTGGTGAGCACAAACGAGCGTCCGGAGGCGTGCCGCGTGATCGCGCGCCGCTGCGCCGAGGTGGAGGCGCCTCTGTTGGAACTGGACACCGTGTGGGATGTGGGCGAAATCGCCTCGTTGGGAGGATGCTACAGCGCGGTCGCGCACTCTCGCCATTTTGGCGTGGGCCTCGAAATCGCGCCGCGGCTGCCCGGCCGATTCCAAATCCGCAACGCGCTCGGCGCGGCCACCGCGGCTCTGCTGCTCGCCGAAGCCGGATATCCCCTCTCGGCTGAGGCGATTCAGCACGGAATCGCCGCCGCTGAATGGCCCGGTCGCATGGAACAGATTTGCGCCCACCCGGCGATTTACGTGGACGGCGCTCACAATCCCGGCGGCGCCAGAGAGCTCGCGCGGTTCTGGGACGATAATTTCGCCGGCCGGAAAATCGTGCTCGTCTATGGCGCCATGCGCGACAAAGCTATCGGCGAAATCGCCGAGCAGCTCTTCCCTCGCGCCGCAAGCGTGATCTTCACGCAAGCCCGGCAGCCGCGAGCCATCTCGCCTTCCCTGCTGCGCGAGATGACCGGCGACCTTGCGCCCCGTTCCGAAGTGGTGCCGGATCCGGCCGGGGCGCTGGAACGCGCCATCGAAATTTCCGGCCCGGAGGACGTGATCTTCGCAACAGGCTCCCTCTATCTCGTTGGGGACCTGAAATCGCACTGGAGCGGGCGCTCGATCGCACTGCCCGAGGTGCAAGCCTAGATGCCGTGCCTCTCGATTAGCGCCCATTTTGGCTCTTGTGCGCTCATCCAATCCGCGCAAATCTCTATGAGAACGGGCGCGACGGGCACGCGGCGGAGGAGTGAAATGACGCGGCAAGAAAGGCGCGGCAAGATCGAATCATTTGGTCACGCGCCCGCACAGCTCTCGCTGGCGCTCCGCCAATTTCCCAGGAGGATGTGGCGCTTTAAGCCTTCGCCGGAGCGTTGGAGCATACATGAAATCATCTTGCATCTCGCCGATAGCGAGGCGACGTGCTACCTGCGTTGCCGCCGATTCATTGCCGAGCCCGGCAGCGACGTCCTTCAATACGACCCGGTTCGCTGGGCCGGCTCGCTCGGCTATTTCCATCAAAGCACGCGGGAAGCCCTCGAGATCATCCGCAGGCTCCGCCGGACGACGTATCAGGTCCTGCGGACGCTCCCGGACTCCGTATGGCTGCATAGCGTGAAGCATCCCGTCAAAGGCGAGATTACGCTCGCCGATTGGCTCGATCTGCAAGAGCGCCACATTCCTCATCACATCGAACACATGAAGGAGAATTATGGCGCCTGGCTGCAAAAGTTTCCGCCGCGCCGTTCCGCTGCTGTCCGCAAAAATCGTGGGTCCGCTCGGCGCATGCTTCCGGTCGCGCAAATCCGCTGAGATCCGTATCGCGCCTCAGTGCTTGCGGCGCCTGGCGGAAGGGGACTATGCTGCTGCCGTAGACAAATCATGTGGAGGTTCGACCGATGAAGCGCGCCATCCTACCCATCGCTGCCGCCATCATCTTGATCGCCGCTTGCCTTCCCGCGCAGCAAGCGAGCCAAGACGAAGCCAATCCGGTTTCGAGCGACGTACGACAGATCGTCAGTCGCGAAGCCAAAAATATCATGGGAGCCGCGGAGGAAATGCCCGCCGATAAGTACAGCTACCACCCCACGCCGCAGCAAATGACCTTCGGCCATTTGGTGTTGCACATGGCAAATTCCAACAACGGGCTCTGCTCCAAAATTTCCGGAATGAGCGCACCCGACGGCGAAAAGCTCACGGATACCGCCCCGAAGGAAAAGCTCGTTACTGCGCTGAAGGCCTCGTTCGATTTTTGTACGCAGGCGCTTTCGAAGGTGGACGATTCGAAGCTCGGCGAGCAGATCACGCTGTTCGGCACGCGGAAAACCACCCGCGCGGCAGCAATGATTTCATTGACGGACGATTTCTACGATCATTACAGCACCGCAGCGATGTATCTGCGCATGAACGGGCTGCTGCCGCCTACGGCGCGGCGTGCGCGGCCGGAATAGCCGCGAGGGCATTTTACGCCTCAGCGGCCGAACGCTTTGGCCGCTTTCTGGCATCGAGGATTTTCTTTCGCAGCCGGATGGATTTTGGCGTGACCTCAACGAATTCGTCGGCGGCGATGAATTCGATGGCCTTTTGGAGCGTCAGCTCGCGCGGCGGAATCAAGCGAATCGCCTCGTCGGCGGTCGAAGATCGCATATTCGTCAGCTTCTTCTCTTTCGTGATATTGACGTCCATATCCGCCTCGCGCGAATTTTCGCCCGCGATCATTCCTTCGTAGACCTCCGCACCGGGAGCAATAAAAAGCTCACCCCGCTCCTGTAAATTCCAGATCGCGTATGCGGTGGAAGCGCCTGGCCGGTCGCACACCAGCGCACCCGTGGGTCGGGACGCCATCTCGCCGGCGTAGTCCGTCCAGCCTTCGAGCAGCGAATGCAGCAGCGCCGTGCCGCGCGTATCGGTGAGCAATTGCGAGCGGAGCCCGATCAGCCCGCGCGAGGGAATTCGGAATTCCATGCGCACCCGGCCAGAGTGATGGTTCACCATTTTGGTCATTTCCCCGCGCCTGCTGCCGAGCGTCTCAATCACGATTCCCACAAACGACTCCGGGCAATCCACCACTAGCAGTTCCAGCGGCTCGAGCCGCCGTCCCCCTTCTGTTCGCACGACGATCTCAGGCTTACCGACCATCAATTCGTATCCCTCGCGGCGCATGGTTTCGATCAGGATTGCGAGCTGCAGTTCGCCGCGGCCGAGGACGCGGAAGGCGTCCGTGGAATTCGTGTCTTCCACACGGAGGGAAACGTTCGTTAGCAATTCCTTTTCAAGCCGGGCGCGCAGGTCGCGAGACGTGACGAGCGGACCCTCGCGGCCGGCAAAGGGCGAGGTGTTCACCGTGAACACCATCGCCAGAGTGGGATCGTCAATCGAAAGCGGCTCGAGCGGCGCCGGATTTTCCAAGCTGGTGATCGTCTCGCCGATCTGAATGCCTTCGAGGCCGGCAATGGCGACGATCTCTCCCGCGCGGACCTGCGCGGCTTCATCGCGCTCGAGGCCACGAAAGGTGAAAAGCTTCGTGATGCGCGCGGGCTGTATGGCGCCGGAAATCTTCACAATGCCGACTTCCGCGCCGCGGTCGAGCGTTCCCTGGAAGACGCGTGCGATGGCGATGCGGCCCAGATAGTCGCTGTAATCCAGATTCGTCACCTGGATTTGCAGGGCGCCCGCCGGATCGCCCGATGGCGCCGGTATCGCGGAGAGGATCTTCTCGAAAAGAGGTTCGAGGGTCGTCGAAGCATCTCCGATTTCTCGGTGCGCCACGCCGGTGCGCGCATTGGTGAAGAGCACCGGGAAATCGAGCTGGTCCTCGGTCGCATCCAGATCAATAAAGAGGTCGTAGATTTCATCGAGCACTGCGGCGGGGCGCGCGTCGGCGCGATCAATCTTATTGAGCACGATCACGGGCGGCAGCTTCGCCTGCAACGCCTTTTGAAGCACGTAGCGCGTCTGCGGCAGCGGACCCTCGCTCGCGTCCACCAGCAAGAGAACTCCATCTACCATGCGCAGCGCGCGCTCCACTTCCCCGCCGAAATCGCTGTGCCCCGGCGTATCCACAATGTTGATTTTCGTTCCGCTATAGGTGAGCGCCGTATTCTTGGCGAGGATCGTGATGCCGCGCTCGCGCTCGAGGTCGTTCGAGTCCATCACGCGGTCGGCGACTTCCTGATTGGCGCGGAAGATGCCGCTCTGGCGCAGCATGGCATCCACAAGGGTGGTTTTGCCGTGGTCCACGTGGGCGATGATCGCAATATTGCGAATGGGCGGATTGGCGGAGGCAGTCATAGTTATAGTGGTGCGATTCTTCGGTTCGGGAGCGGCTTTACCCTCAAGCACTCGAAAACAACGAGCCGGAGGGCTGGTTGCAGAGGGCATGCTGAAGCGTCAGAACACCACGATTTTAGCACATCCGCAGGGCGACTTCGGCTGCGAAGCGTTTCAAAGAGAAATGGGCAGCGCGGCGGTTTCCGCGGCGAGATCGGGCGATTGCGGACGTTCCTGGGTCGTTTCGGTCCAGAGCGAACGGTCGGCGAGCAGTCGGGTGACGAGCTGAGTATGTAGCGCATGCCCGGCCTTATGCGCCACCACGCATGCCTGCAGCGGGCGCCCGATCAGGGCAAGATCGCCGATCAGATCGAGAGCCTTGTGGCGGCCGAACTCGTCCGGAAAGCGCAAGGGGCCATTCATGACGGCCTGATCGTCAAGCACAATAGCGTTTTCCAGCGACCCGCCGCGAATCAGCCCCATCCCTTGCAGCCCGGCGAAGTCCTTCACGAAACCGAAGGTTCGCGCCGCGGCGAGCTCGTTGCTGAAGGACTCGCGGCTCACCGCGATTTCCACTTCCTGCGCACCGACGGCCGGATGGTGATACTCCACAAAGCAATGAACGCGAAATTCCGCCGCAGGATAAATTCCAATGCGGCGATCGCCATCAGAAAATTCGAGCGGCTTCAGCACGCGTATATAGCGGCGCTGACGGCGCAGCCGGCGGGTGCCGGCACGCGCAAGCAGGTCAATGAAGGGTTTGGCCGATCCATCCAGGATGGGGACCTCGAGGGCGTCCATCTCGATGTAGACGTTGTCCACGCCGCAAGAATAAAGTGCGGCCAGCACGTGCTCAGTCGTCGAGAGCAGCACGCCCTGCCGCATCAAGCTTGTGGCGTAACTTACCCGAGCGACGTTATGGACATGTGCTTTAATTTCGAAGTTCTCAAGGTCAACACGCCGGAAGACGATGCCGGTATCCGCCGGTGCCGGGACTAGTCGCAGGCGAGAACGTACTGCGGTGTGCAAACCGACGCCTTCGATTTCAACAGCGCGGTGGATTGTGAGCTGGTACGCCATGGAGCAGCGCCCATAATAAGGCATTCTGCTGGTCGGCGGAAATCAAATTTTCGCTTTATTTACAGTTGGTTACGGCACTATGGCCGCTGATTCGTGGTCGCGCGTGTTGCAAACATACAACAGTTGAGACGCTTCACCGTGGCCACTCATGGACATCTTATGGCGCAGATCAGGCCGGAGCGGGCTTCCCGCCCTTGCTGAGGCTGGGCAGCGGCCGCGGCTCCGGGCGCAGGGCAAGCTGTGGTTCCTTGCTCGGTATCGGCGGAGCGGGCGGCGTGGAGGAAGGCGGTTTCTCTGGAAGAGGCTTGCCTTCCATTAGGAGCTTGAGTTCGGTTGCGTCCAACACCTCGCGAACCAGCAAAGCCTGGGCAACGCGCTCGAGGGCATCGCGATTCGTCTCGATGATGTTGCGAGCCTTCGTGTAGCCGTTGGTGACGATGCCGCGCACCTGCTCGTCAATCTTGATGGCGGTATCCTCGGAATAGTCGCGGTGCTGGTTGATTTCGCGACCCAGGAAGATCGCTTCTTCCTTTTTGCCGAAGGTCAGCGGTCCGAGTACGCTCATGCCCCATTCGCAGACCATTTGGCGCGCGATTTCCGTGGCGCGCTCGATATCATTGCCGGCGCCCGTGGTGATGTGATTCAGGAAGATCTCTTCCGCGGCGCGGCCGCCCATCAGCACGGCGAGCTGCGATTCGAGGAATTCCTTCGTGTAGGTGTGCTTATCGTCTATCGGAAGCTGCATCGTGACGCCCAGCGCCATGCCGCGCGGGATAATCGTCACCTTATGCAGGGGATCGGCGCCTGGGGTCATCGCAGCTACCAGGGCGTGGCCCGCCTCGTGGTAGGCGGTGTTCTTCTTTTCCTCGTCCGACAGGATCATCGACTTGCGTTCGACGCCCATCAGGACCTTGTCCTTGGACATCTCGAAATCGGCCATAGTGACGAATTTTCGGTTCTGCCGCGCGGCCCATAGCGCCGCTTCATTCACCAGGTTAGCCACGTCGGCGCCGGAGAATCCGGGCGTGCCGCGAGCGATCACGGAAAGGTCCACGTCGTCTGCCAGCGGCACCTTGCGCGTGTGCACCCGCAGAATCTCTTCACGCCCTTTTACGTCCGGCCTTGGGACAACCACGCGACGGTCGAAGCGCCCGGGGCGCAGCAGCGCCGGGTCGAGCACGTCCGGCCGGTTCGTCGCCGCGATCAGGATGACGCCTTCGTTCGATTCGAATCCATCCATTTCGACCAGCAGGGCATTGAGCGTTTGCTCGCGCTCGTCGTGCCCGCCGCCCAGGCCGGCGCCGCGATGGCGGCCGACGGCATCAATTTCATCTATGAAAATAATGCAGGGGGCGTTTTTCTTGCCCTGTTCAAAAAGGTCGCGGACACGGCTTGCGCCCACGCCCACGAACATTTCGACGAAATCCGAGCCGGAAATCGAGAAGAAAGGAACGTTTGCTTCGCCTGCGATGGCCCGCGCCAGCAGGGTTTTGCCCGTTCCCGGCGGTCCGACCAGGAGCACGCCCTTCGGGATGCGCCCCCCGAGTTTCTGGAATTTTTGCGGATCTTTCAGGAAGTCAATGATCTCGTTAAGCTCTTCCTTGGCTTCGTCGCTGCCGGCAACATCCTTAAACGTGGCCTTCTTCTGCTGGGCGGTTAATAGCCGGGCGCGGGACTTGCCGAAGCTGAGCGCCTTATTCCCGCCCGCCTGCATCTGCCGCATCATAAAGATAAAGAACGCAAATAGGATGATGAAAGGCGAAAGATTCAGCAGCAGGCTGAACCAGGTGGCGTCTTTCACTTCCTTGAAATCGTAGGGAACGTCCTTCGTTTCGAGGGCCTTAGTGACCTCGGGGATCGCGGCATTGGCGAGCGTGACGTTGCGGAATTTGGCGTTTTCCTTGGTTTCGCCCTGCACCTCGGCGCTGTTGGCCGAAAGGTAGATGGTCACCTTCTTGATTTGGCTGGCTTCCACCTTGGACATGAAGGTCGAGTAGTTGAACTCGTCCTCCTTCGCCGATTGCCCGCCCGTGGATGCCATTTTCCACAGCACCACGGCCAGCACGACCATCAAGAGCCAAAAGAGAATCTGTCGAACCGTTGAATTCACGCCTTACCTCACCCTCTGGATGCCTTTGTTCCGCGTACCCGGGCCCGTCGCTCTCGGCGCTGGCGCACGCCCTGCGAGCCGCCAATCGCCACGTAGGGCAGGTTGCGGCTGAAGCCGCGCTTTCCGGCAAGGCCATAGCCTACCCATTGTTTAGATGCCGCAGCGAACCCAGTGTATTCTGCCCGAAGATCCACGCGCCTCGCCTCCGGCTTATCGAAGAGGACGGCCATGTGCAGCGATCGCGGCCCCGCCTGCTCGATCCTTTTCAGCAGAAAGTCCTGCGTCACGCCCGTATTGAGCACCGCGTCTATCACCAGCACATGCCGCCCCTGAAGCACAGGCGGCGCGCTGAAGAAGACCTCTCGGCGTTCGTGCCCGCCCTGGCGGACATCGCGAAGCTCAGATCGCACAAAGTGGCAAACCACCGATCCGGAGATTTCGCGTACCAGATCGGCGGCAAACAAAAACGAATTTTCGAGGACGATCACCACGTCCAGCGTTTTCCCGGCGTAGTCCTTCGAAATCGCGCGGCCAAGCTGGCCTACGCGAGTCGCGAGCCGTTGCCGAGTGAAGGCGATCCTCAATCTCGACCTCACGGTTCTATAACCCGGCGTTCTTCGATCAAAACCCCGGTCCGGGTGCCCTCTCGTGCGAAGAACTCCTCCGCAGCCGGCAATCCGCGAGCCCAGACCACGCGTCCAAGGCTCTCGATCACGGGCCACCCAGCGCGATCCGGAACCCTCACACGACCTGCTTGAAACAGTTCCTTCAGCTTACGACGACTGCCGCTCCTTCGGGGGCGATAGGCGTCTCCGGGGCGCCAACTGCGCAAAATCAGAGAGTTACCAATACGATCGGCATCGAGGGCTTCGCCGTCATCTTCAGTTTCTCGCTCCGGGGAACGCCAGTCAATTACTTTCAAGAGGAAGCAACTGCCCAGTTCCGGAACCGTAACAGCGGCTTCGCCGCGGCTGGGCAGCGTCAGCGGATACTCGTAACGAATCGGCCGCTGGTCGCCCGAGGGGTGCCAACCGGATTCGCGTTTGCGGCTTGCCGCCTGAAAGAAAAGCAAAGCGTCAAAATCGCGGCGCACAGCCACTCCGCCCGGCAGCTCGATCATGTGACCTCCGCCGGGGTGGGTGGCGAGGTGAATCACCTGTTCGACGTGGCGCGCCGTGAGGCCGCGACGATCTCCCTTCACCTGTTCATATAGACGCCGGATGAGGCGTTCGGTTACAGGCCGCTCG
>Ga0134126_10002332_pt1 | contig 23998 bp, 49 predicted proteins | sample KB31752_FD_96881 | JGI IMG/M metagenome (GOLD analysis project Ga0134126, IMG submission 96881) | Terrestrial soil microbial communities with excess Nitrogen fertilizer from Kellogg Biological Station, Michigan, USA - KB3-175-2 | ecosystem: Environmental > Terrestrial > Soil > Unclassified ... | reverse complement strand
GTATGCGGCATTGGCAGCGGCGAAAGCCTCTGCCGCCTCGATGGCGCGGCTCTTAATATCATCGCCATCGAGGTGGGCCGTTGATATGGCTTTCGCAATCACGTCAGTAACATCTGTTGTCATGTCTCTTCTTCCTTTGCTTCGTGGCGACCGCTTGGTTGTTCTTGGGATTTTTTGGGGCGGTTGGGCTTGCAGCGCGCCTTATGCAACGCCATAAGGCCATTTCCAATTTCCATGGACGGCATCTTCCCCCGAGCGCCGCTTTTATAGGCGGCAATCGTGGCCTGGGCGCAGGGAACTTTTTTTGCAAGCTCTGTCTGCGTGAGTCCGGAATTCAAAAGGTCGGAGACCAGTTTCTGGAAGTCAGCGGGTGTTTTTGGGTTATCCATACCACCCATTATCACGCACGTGTTAGGCGTTGTCAACACCAACGTGATAAAGATATGTATTACATTCGTGATGAAGATATTTTTGACAAATTTATGAAGACATTGGCCGAACGGCTTAAGGAAATCCGGGAAAAGCGGGAGCTAACTCAAGAGGCTCTTGCTAAGCTCGTTCCTTGTTCGCAGGGAACAATCGGTAACCTGGAGTCCGGCACGCGTCTGGAATCGCAAAAAATTGTGGCGATTGCCCGTGCACTGGGAGTCAACCCGGATTGGTTGCAATACGGCACGCCACCCCAAGAGCCGCTTCTTGCGCTCTCTCCCAAAGAGGTATTCATCGTGCAGAGCTATAGAAGCACTACGCAAAAGGGCAGGGAAACTATTGAAATGGTCTGCTTGGGAGTTCCGAAGACAGATGTTTAAGCGGGTCATGCCCTGACTTAGTGCGATCTGCACACTGCTTTGTGAGCAGCATTACAATATTTTGATATGCGGGATCGCAACCCCTAAAAGCATCCAGCAATTCGCGTTCATTTTTGTTCATGACCCCTCCACATTGAATGAAATCCTGTCTTTGTGGTGCCGATCAAACGATCCTTGGGGTACGAAAGACATGCGTTTACGTACAGTATTTTGCCACATATTTTTTGTCTCGGGTAGTAGTTGTATAAACGGCGCTACTTAAGGTCACACATATATACCACGCTGTGTATCCCATAAATATGGGAGGTATCATAATAATAGTAAGCAATCGACCATCATATCGATGGTTAAAAGATGATTGTGTGTCATATCGTTACAGTGGCTCAATAATTGGGGGAATTTTGTTATTTACGCGCAACTAAGAGGAGGTTTATGAAAACATTTATTTTGCTTTTGTCTGTCGCTTTATCGGCATGTGGTGGCGGTAGTAGCGGCGGAACTAGCGGCACTCACTCGGTAAGCATTGCAAGGACGCCGGCGCAACTAAATTGGTCTGATGCGAATACATATTGCACAACCAATGCCTTCAGTGGCGAAACTGGATGGCGCCTGCCGACACAGCCAGAGCTGACGGCCTACGCCCAAACTGGCAATGATACGGCAGACGGAAAGGGTGGCGGCGAAGCCTGGTCATCGACCGTGGCGCAGCCAACTTACCACTATGCAGTGAATCTGAATGATGTATCCGGAACCGCCCAAGCCTATGCCGATACATCCTATTTGTACGTAAGATGCGCGCATGATTAGAGGAGGTCATATGAAAAAGCCTGCAATCACGGTATTAGCGCTTCTCCTCCATGGCTGTAGTGGGGTGGGCGGCTTTATGGCCGCTGGCGCAGCGCAAGGGGTCGGAGACGCTATGAATGGCAGTCCCCAGCAACAGCAACAACAACCGCAAAGATTTGCGAGCGGCTTTTATACCGGCGAGCAGACAGTCAATGGTCTGAAATATTGCAACTATTCAAATAACGCCGTCATGACAGTCAACTCGTATCAAGCCTGTCCAATGCAAATTTACTAGTGGGCGATTCTGCGGCCCTGGTCGGCCCTAAAAATTCTCCAATGCCCCACTCGGGGCTATTTTTTTGTCCAGCTAAAAATTTTCATCATTTTAATCACATTCGTGTTGACATCAACAACCACGTCTGTGATAATGGTTCACATCAGCAGCACAAACCAACGGGAGCAACAAATGGACATCGCAAACCAAGCCATCGCCGACACATTTGCCAGAGCGCAGCGCCAGTATGACCGCATGGCACCGGCCGAGTTTGCAGAGCCGAAGACGCAAGGATTCTTCGACTTGATGTCCGCCCTGCATGACCAGATCGAATCTGACAAGCGCGCCTCGCAGGACATCAGCACCGCGTTTGTCGAAGCGCAATTCGATGCCGCCGATGACAACGTGTTGATGTTTCGCGCAATGGCACCCGAATTCAGCGATGCAGACGTGGGCAAGTACGTTCGCCTGCTGATGCTGAAGGTTGCTCGGGAACGGGTTTGATTTATTGAGTTTGGAGAGCGAGATGAGCCACACAAAATTGCCTTGGCAGATTAATCAATTTGACCAATTGCAAATCTGCGACAGCGACGGAGAAAAGCGGGGTTGCGCGCCTATCTGCGAAATGACATTTGGCAGTCACGCCGAGAGAAAGGCCAATGCCAAGTTCATCGTCCTAGCGGCAAATTGCCATGAGGATTTGACTGCCGCGCTAGAAAAGGCCATTCGTATTTACGAACACGTCTGCGCCGCTGGCAAATGGGAGGCTAGCCATCTGGCGGAATACGAAGAATGCAAAGCTGCTTTGGCCAAGGCTTGCGCCTAACACCTAACCACCAAACAGACGGGAACAGAAATGCTCGATCCAACCAATCCGCATCCTTGCCAAGTCGGGCCAAACGAGTTTGACCATAACTTTGAATACAAGGATTACTCGTTTGACCATGAGTTCGGCACGGAGCAGATTTTCTATGCCGAGTGCACGGTCTGCGGCATGCGGATGGATGGCGATTTCTGCCAAGACGACTAACCCCACCAAGCCAAACCAATCAGGAGCCAGCCATGCAAGCCACAGCGAAGCCAACCAAAGAGCAAGTACGCCAATACCTCGGCCAGCGCGTGGCAGAGCATAAGCCGCCACAGTCAATCGAAGAGATGCGCCGGCAGCTTGGATGGGATTTGCGGACGAAGAAATATTGTAACTAAGGACTGCAACACATGATTCTTTTCTCAGTCTGGCATTGCCTCTATTGGATAGGACCAATTCCCTGTGCCAAGGGTCAAGGAGGCGCTAATCCAGACAATACGCGCAGGGGTGACTTTGCGGCCATCGCCTGCCGGCAGAACAAGCGATCTAAGCAGATGGTGCGCCTACTGTCTGGCACGGGTAGTAGGCGCGACGGCTAAGCCGAAATACTTGAGGATTAAGAATTCAAAAAAACTTGCAAACCGGCCCTTGCGCAAATGATAGGCGCGAGGGCCAACAAGGAAGCGGGTTACTCCCGTCATAGCTGAGTTTGTTTTCAGGGACCCACGTAATGCCTTCTGTCCGGGAATGTCATCTGATTCAGTTGTATTTCAGGTGCCAATGGGGGATAGCGGTTGTGCATAGGCCTGATTCGAAGGCTCCCTGATAGTAGCCCGTTTCCTTGTTGATGATCTAAGGCCATGCCGTTCCGGGAGCGTAGGCCACGCTTGCCGCCGAAACTAGCCGAAGAAAGAGGCAGCACGTTAGAAGTGGCCTTCGCACGATAGACGAGGGCCAACATTGAATTGTTTTCGGCGCGAGCTAAATATCGGGTGGTTGTAGTCCCGACGCTGAAAACAATTTAATGTTGGTGAAACATCGTCTCGAAGACGTGAGTGCTGCGAGGAAGTGGGTGCGTCAGTGTAGCGAAATATAGAGCGCGGCAGTTAATCGAGCCGCCACAACACGTTAAACCTCGCCGCGTTAGTGCGAGGGCCAACAAAGTAGGGGTAGCCCAATTGGATAGAGCCTTAGCCGGATTATCCCCCTCTGAGAGATGCTGGTTCGAGTCCAGCACCCTACTTTGTTGGAAAGCAGCACCAAGAAAGCAAATGAAGCCTGTAAGCGCAGGCTGCAACCCGAACAAGAATAGCGCGTATGCGCGGGCCAAGACGCCGGGAGTCGATATCGCCCCGGTAGATATCTGGAAGTCGCGTCCAGACGTTTGCTTTGTTGGTGAATGTGCAGGCTGATGCAAGAGCGATAGTTATCCCGGGCGCTTGTTCGAGCTGACGTATCTAGAACTGGAATATGCCGGAGTTCAGCGCCAGCCACCAACACGAGACTCTTGCCGGTAGTTGCTCGTCAAATGTGTGTAACCGGACTATGGATGGCATCACGGCGGCGGAAGCCCGCGCCGGAGACGTGCCCGGCATAAAAACTACGCGCCAAGACCGAAGTTTGCTCAAGGCGATGCGGCCACCAGACCGCAGGGCTATATCAACGGCGACCCGGCGCGCTGTTTAGTCCGAATTTGACCGCTGGGCGAGATGGTAATCGACGAAGCCCACCCGTTCCCTCTTGCGAGGGGGATCGCCGGACGAAGGTAACCGGCATGAATTCAACTAGGAGGGAATATGCATACGAAATTGCCGTGGAGTTTCGATAAGTACGGAGACATGGTTGCGCATGGGGCGCGTGGCGGCGATTGTCTGGAAACCGTTCAGGTTAATGGAGTTGGCATTGCTGGGCACGAAACCGCAAAGGCTAACGCCGCCCTCATCGTCAAGGCCGTCAACAACCATGAGGCGCTCGTAGAAGCTCTTTGTGCTGCGCTTGAGTGGATTGATGCCGTCCCAGAAGATACCGTATTGCCGGTAATGCCCGGCATGGATCGGGAATCGGTTGATTGGCTCCTTGAGTGCGTGAAATCATGAACCGCGACAACGAGGCCTGGATGGAGAGCCGGCACCGCAGAATGAGAGCGGAAGCAATATGGTCTGTCATCGTCGTTGCTGTGATTCTCGGCGTGCTGGTGCTTGAGGCTGTTTTTGGAGGGATGCCGCGTGTCTAAACTACTCTTCGGCCAACACGGCGACTTCTTCGACCGTCACTAATGGCTATGCGTGGCGCTGATCTTGGCTTGTGTTTGTTTTTGTGGGGTGATGGGATGAAAATCTCCGAAATTTTGCGCAAGGCGGCGATGGAGCATTTATCGGCTAAGCACGACCCTTGTGTACTACCAAGTGGCGACAAAAAGAAACCTTTTGCGTGCTGGGCGTGCGATAAAGCTGAGGGCGCGATGCATGGCAAAGCGAGGGATTATTTTGGAAGTATGCTTTGTCCAGAAAATAAGGCGCCCGTATGGTTTTCAAGGGGCGAAAAGGGGCAGGTTGAGCGTTTCATGGCCCTACTATTCGCAGCCGAAGCGGCAGAAAGTGAAGGATTGTGATAAATGAAAATTACGGATTGGAGCAAACCAAATGACCGCGCTCAACTACGACCCAGCAGACGAAGACAAGATGAATTTGCCGCAGGGCCTAACGTGTGGCGATTGCGCACATATCCCAAGATGCAAAGCAATTTTTGGGCATGTTGAGTCAGACAAACGCTGCGACTGGTCACCCTCTAGATTTTATCCTGCAACTAAAGTTCAAGAGGCCACCAAATGACCACCAAGCCAGAACTTCGTTTTCCTGAATTACCAAACCCCGACCCGATTTGCATGCCGTCTGGTTGGATTCGTTACACTGAAGACGCTCTCAAGCAATACGGCACCCTCTGCTACGAAGCCGGTCTTGCGGCAGGGCGTGGGAAGGCGGGGCAGCATCAGCTTGAAAAGGGCGACATTGCAACGCTGCTGCGTGAACATGATGATCCTCGCCTGTATGAAGAAGCCGATTTGTTGATGTGCGCAGCTTCGGATGAAATTATCCGGTTGCGTGATTCTCTCAGGCAATCGCTCGCACAGCCAGCGCAAGAGCCGCGTAACCCGACTGACATATCCACACGCTTGTTGGAATACGCTTCAAATCCTGGCTACAGCCACAATGACTACGCCGACACGATGCGCGCAGCCGCAGAGGAAATTGAGCGCTACTACGGCGGCATGATGGCATGGAAGCGCACTGCTGAAGCGAAGGATGCCGCCCAACAGCCAGCGCAAGCCGCCGTGCCAGAAGGCGGCCTCTCCGAAGGAATCGACTTACTAGATTCTTTGATCGACAGCATTCGAAAAGGCGGTAATTACACCGTCGCATCCACATTGATTTTTCTTGGTCAAATTCGGCAGTGCTTCGCCGCACCAGATAGCGGGGAGGGGTAAGCCATGCAGATGAAATACATCGTGATTGAAGCTGGCGGCAAAGAGCTTATTTTTGTCTTTCCTGACTGCATTGTGCACGCAATGATGTTTGAGCACATTTGCGCTATTCGCAGCGGCTTTCCCCAAGACAGAAGCTGGCACCGTCCTTATCTTGGAGCGAAGATAGTTTCTGCTGGGTTCATCCATAACGGGATTTGTGGTGGCAAAAGCGAATCATTGAAGGTAAAGGCACGTCCTAATGCAGATGCAAAACTGTTTGCAGATGGCGGAATTTCATAATTTAAAAGGAACCCATCATGAACGCCAAACAAACAATAAAGTCCGCCATGCGCCGCGCTGACCGCTCCAAGTCGAAGCCTATTCTGCACTGGCAGCGCATACCGACAGAGCCTAGCCCCAAGCCAGTTTACATCCTGTGGGCTGTCCTGGTGGTTCTGCTGATGGTTGTTATTCCTGTTGCGCAGAGGTATTGCGGCGAGCCTATTGGGTCTTGTGAGGTGCGGTGATGAATAACGAAAATGTAAGCAATGAAAAATGGTTGCCGATTGTTGGTTACGAGGGAATCTATGAAATCAGCAATTGGGGAAACATACGCTCTCTAGATCGTGTTTCTTTTGGCCTGAAACGTCAAACTGTCCACGGACGCGCTATCTCTCCGGGAGTGGTGGGCAAGGGCTATTGGGGCGTAAATCTGTGGAAAGATGGAAAGTGCAAAAAGGGATATTTGCATCAAATGGTATTGCTCGCCTTTGTTGGTCCGCGCCCAGCTTGTATGGATGCTTGCCATAACGACGGCGACAAAAGAAACAACCGCCTAGAAAACCTGCGCTGGGATACCAAGGCAAATAACCATGCAGATAAGCTCAAACATGGAACCATACTAAATGGCGAAAAAGCAAGAGCAGCAAAACTTACCGCCAATCAGGTTTTTGGCATTCGAGCAAAGATAGAAGAAAAAACCCCTTTTCTTGAAATTTCTCGCATTTACAAAATATCAGATGCAACAATCCGAGATATTCAGCATCGCAGAACATGGAAACACATTTAAGGAAAACTATGTCAAACGCATTAGCATTAATCACGAATGATATATATGCATCAAAAGATGCATTCTTAACCGTTCTTTCGGACAGGTCTTTAAATTTCGAGCGGGAAGCTGGATTCGCAATTCAATGCTTGCAAAACAATGACTACGCCCTGTCTGTTGCATCTGGTAACAGAGCATCCGTTATTGATGCCGTAACAAATATTGCCGCTATTGGGTTGAGCTTAAACCCGGCAAAGCGGCAAAGCTATTTGGTTCCTCGCAAAGGAAAAATTTGCTTGGACATCAGCTACCTAGGCCTGCTCGATCTTGCAATCGCTTCCGGCTCGATCAAATGGGGTCAAGCAGACCTTGTGCGCGAGCATGATGTCTTCCAGTCGAACGGCTTCGACAAAGCGCCCACGCACACGTTTAACCCGTTTTCCAAGGAGCGAGGCAATGTCGTCGGTGCCTATGTTGTAGTAAAGACCGCAGACGGCGAATACCTGACCACTACGATGACAATTGATGAATGCTACGCCATCCGCGACCGCTCCGATGCGTGGAAGAACGCAAAGGCGGGAAAGAGTAAGGGGCCGTGGGAAACCGACCCCGGCGAAATGATCAAGAAGACGGTCATTAAGCGCGCATATAAGCTGTGGCCGAAGACTGACCGCCTTGACCAAGCCATCCACCACCTGAACACAGAAGGCGCGGAAGGCGTCGATTTCAAGGCAGAAGAGCGCGGACCGGATTGGGTGGATGTTGCTCCGCTGATTGTCGAGGCGCTGAAGACGACAACGGATGCCGATGCCCTGGCATTCTGGAAGGCGAACAACGCTCAACTTCTGAAGCAAAAGGCGGACTACGAAAAGCTGAAAAACGCCATCATCAACCATCGCGCAGCAATGAAACAGCGCGCCGATGACGGGCGAACTATTGACGTACCGGCGAAAGAGGTTGCCGCCGAAGAATCGGAATATGTGCCGAAGTAAGCCATGATTTTTGTCCAATGTCAGCAAGGTACAGAAAAATGGCACGCCGCACGGTCTGGCGTGGTCACGGCCTCATGCTTCCGCGAAGCGATTGAAGTGCTATCCAAGGGGTCGGGAAAGCGCAAGGCAGGCGATCCAAGCCTAGCATCTGACCGCTACGCATCTGACCTAGCTATTGAGCGAATCAGCGGAAAGCCCATGGGTGCGCCAGTCAAAGCATGGGTTCTTGAGCGCGGCCATGAAATGGAAACGCTGGCGCGCATGGCCTATGAAGTCAAAACGGGCTATCTGGCGGAGGAATCGGGCTTCGTGATGACCGACGATAGGCGCTTCGGATATTCGACTGATGGCATGCCAGAAGACGGCCTGATCGAAATCAAGGCGCCCATCGACAGCCAAAAGATCGTGACGATGTGGAACACGCAGGACGTTTCCGAATACATCCACCAGATGCAGGGCGGCATGTGGATTACGGGCCGCAAGTGGTGCGACTTCATCATGTACGTGCCCGATCTTGCGCCAGTCGGAAAGGATTTGTTCGTCAAGCGCATTGAGCGCGACGATGCCTTTATTGATGACATGGTGGAAAAGCTGGTTGCGTTTGATAAGCGCATTGAAAAAATGGTTGAAACTTTTAGAAAGGCTGCATGATGAATCGTATTTCTTTTGATGGGCGCATTGGCGGCAATGCTGAAGTGAAATTTACACCGCAAGGCAAAGCTATTTGCTCATTCAATGTCGCATCCGACGTTGGTTTTGGCGACAAGAAGACTACCAACTGGTTCCGCTGCCAAATCTGGGGCGAGCGCGGCGAAAAGCTATCGCAGCACCTTTCCAAGGGCCAGCAAGTAACGGTCTACGGCATGCTCGAATTGCGTGAGTGGGAAAAGGACGGCGTGAAGCGTATTTCGCCCGATGTGCGCGTCGATGACATCACACTCCAAGGCGGGAAGCCACAGCAAGGTGAAGCAAACTCGGCTCCGCGCCAATCCGCACCACAAGCTAGGAAGCCAAGCAATGTCGCCACTGATTTTGACGACATGGGAGAGCCTCCGTTCTGACATGAGCACCCTCACCCCTAGCAAGCGCCGCGCACTAGACGAGCTTGCTAGTCTGACTGAAATTGCGGATGGATTGGAGGAAGAAGTGAGCGAGAAAGATATGGGTGGGAACGCATTCCCCACTATTTACCCTGAATTGGCAAGTACCGAGCAGGGCATGACGCTGCGCGACTACTTCGCGGCAAAGTCGATGGCGCATGTTTGCAACTACGCTGAACTCGACTACACATCGCCGCAGGAAGTCGCTGCGGCCTGCTATGCGTTCGCTGACGGGATGCTAGAGGCGCGCAAATCATGAGCAAAGATAGCAATGAAGCGGAAAATATTTTGCATCACGCTGACGGCCTTAAGGTACTGAAAAAGGGAACCGTCGGTTATCTGATCGCACTGGGAGCCGTAAAAGACGCCCTAGCCTACGCAGCCAAGCAACAGGCAGAGCGGGATGCGCGTATCAATGAGATTTTGCGAGAATGGGAGTCTGACAAAATCAATAGTCAATGGACTGTTACTACAATCTGCGACATCATAGCGGGAAAATCATGAGCGACAAGACGCGGGAAGAGTTCGAGGCGTTCTGCAAAATATATGATCCAGAATGGTCGCTGGAAAGCATGGACTGGTGGCGGGAGGGCGGCACGTACAGTTATTCATACCGCGCACTTCAGTTTTTGCAATGGCAACACCAGCAAACCGTCATTGATGCGAGGGATGCGAAACTGCACGCCGTCTTTGTCGATTTGGATAACCAGCCGTTCGGCCAACTGGAACTTCAAGAAGAGCATCACTTGCAGGCCAATGCGCTGTTCAAGATTCGAAAAATATTGGAGGGTAGGTCATGATTGACGAAGACGACGTTTTTGATAGTGCGCTATGGGGCGGCGTTGGCGTCGCTATTGTTCTGCTAATCATCTACCTGATATTTTCCAGGCCGGTTATTGATAAATGCAAGAGCAAAGGCGGCGTCATGGTAAAGGCCAATGGCTACTATGTTTGCGTTGATGCGAAGGAATTCTCTCAATTAAAAGAAAGGGCAAAGCCATGACCGACCTGAACGAACTTGAGCGGCTTTTCGAGGAACTTAAAATTCTCGATGACGACTTTTGCAAGTTTGCGGATGGCGATCCGAAAGTTCCATTCACCATAGTTCGCGCCCAGATAATTGCCACGCTGGAGAGCTATCGGCAAGCCGCCGTCAACGCCCTGCCTGGCCTGATTGATAGGGTGCGGGAGCTTGAGAAGGACAAAGCGCGATTTGACTTTGTTTTGTCAAAAGGTCTTCCAGAATTTAAGAAGGCCCCCTTGGAGTCGGATAGGCGGTGGGGCTACGCGGATACACCGTGGCTAGATAGCCTTACCGCCATTGACGCGATTGACGCTCAGCTAGCCATGAAAGCGAGGCAATGATGAAGAAAATATTATGCCTTCTGTTTGGCCATGACTTCTTTTTGATAAAGAAGCTTACACCGCACAGCAGGAAATTAGGTTGCCATCGATGTGATTTGCATTTTGCCATGAATGACGACGTGCATGCAGTTATTCAATGGTCAAGCGATGTCGAGGAAATGTACCGGCGACATGGAGTGAATACAAAATGACCATCGACATTGACGAATTAAAGCGGAAGGCGCAGGTTATTACGGATAAATCGTGGCGTCGCGACACCAGAAGCGGGGCAAATTGCGACGTTCGCTCAACTACTGGCAGAAAGATAGCCATGTGCTGGAATCCGTCTAATCGTGGCGGCAAAGAACAGTATCAGCGCAAGCAAGCCGCAGACCGTCAGATTGCTGACTTCATTGCAGATGCCAATCCCGAAACCATCCTCACCCTGATTCGCCGCGTGAGGGAGGCGGAGGAAAAGACTGATGTCATGCGTATAACACTGGAACTGATTGCGGTGGGCGACGTTCTTGAGCCGCATAAACAAGCCGAGGCCGCTCTAGAAATAACCGGATACTGGACCAAGGAGCAAACCAAATGACCGCCACTAACGAAGTGAAATTGCCTGAGTTGCCGAAAGGTGAGTATCGCTCAAATGGAGAAATCTGCCCCGGTTGGAGTTATACATTCACCGAAGATGAAATGAAGGATTACGGCACCCTGTGCTACGAAGCCGGTCTTGCGGCAGGGCGTGGGCAGGCGGGGCAGCAAATTGAATACTACGCCAGCTTGCCGCAAGCAGTTCCCTTCAACGGCGTGCAGGTCTGCCCCGTTCGTGATGTTGAATGCGGCAACAATGAGTCAGCATGGTGCGCAGACTGCCCAAAGTCGAAGAAACCCCGCTTTGTCACTGAGGGGGTGGGAAACGTGCTTTGTTCGTGCGCTCAAATATTGGATGTTGTAAAGCAAGAATGGGCGCTCAAGAATGAATGGACTGAGTGGGATCAAAGTGTAAGGGATGGCATTACAAAAGAACTGGTCAAGCTTGAAGCCCTCAAGCAATCGCTCGCACAGCCAGCGCAAGAGCCAGTCTACTTCTACCGGCAAAAAGACTGCAAAGATTGGATCGAAACTGAACGTGACCCGCGTGAAACATTCAAGAATAGTCCAGCGTTTGGCGCGTTCGAGTTTCGTATCCTGTACGCCCAACAGCCAGCGCAAGAGTATGTGAAGCAAGACCGTGACTTGCTCGGCCGACTGGTGCGCGATGCTTGGATTCGTTGGGCAAAATCGCAACCGATTCAAAAGCCGTCTTGGCTTGTCCCGTATTCCGAACTTTCCGAAGTTGACAAAGAAGCTGATCGCATGATTGGAGAAGCGATGGAAACGTGGATCGTCGCCACTATGGGCGCCCAACAGCCAGCACAAGCCGCCGTGCCGGCAGAGATTTCAGATGCTTTCATCGAAGCCGTAATTCTACGCATCTGCGAACTTCCCGACAGAGAAAGCCCCGAGTATATGCCGGAAGGCATGATTGTTACTGCCAAAGAACTAAGGGAAGCCATCAGATCAAACGAAGAAATTTTTTGCGAGCGCGGCGAACAGATACTTGTTCCAATCAACGCCGCACCAGATAGCGGGGATGGGTCATGAGCGCACTTTTTCCTGTGCTTGGGGGCCGCGATGGCGATCCAAAAGCTGTTCAGTGGGGCAGATTAAGCAATGAATGGGCGCTTAAGCTGCATGGACAATCTCTTGAGCGCCTTGCGGAGCGCGGCGGACTGTCACCACTTGAGATTTGGTGGAACGTTCATCATCTGCCATTCGGCAGCAAGCCACTGGATCCAATGGAACCGCACACTTTTGCAAAAGCCATCAGAGCATCAGTTGAATAGGAACCCATCATGACCGACAAAGAACAGATAGCGATGCTGCGAGAAGCATTAATTACGTGCTTCACGTTAAGAAACGGCGATCAATGCTACAACGTCCCGAAAGTCGAAGCAGCCCTCGCCGCCACAGCACCGAGCGCGCAGGGGCAAGAGAAGGTGGATGGGCGGGCGGCTTTAAAAGCACTTGTCCAAGCCAAGGATTACAAAGACCGTTACGGCAAAGATCAAGTCTACGAACGCATGCAATTGGCTGCATGGAAGCAAGCCCGCGCAGCACTAAGGAGTGAATAGGATGGATGCGATTGAATTATTTCACCAATGGCTCAACGAAGAATCAAATCCGTTGCGCAACATGAACGATGCCGACCACCCGATGCCGATTGTATTTCAAGCCGGGTATGACACCGCCCTCAAAGCAGCAGCGGAGCAGGGGCCAGTTGCGGTGCTTCGACAATCTGCAAGTGGGGCTCTATGGACGGACCTTATGATGCCTTATGACTACGCGAAAGCATTTGTAAATCGCCCTCTTTTCACCAATCCATCCATCTCGCCTCAAGGAAACGCGACTTGGGAGCCGATAGCAACCGCACCAAAGGATGGCAAGGCCGTTATTTTGCTGATGGGTGATGGAAAGGTTTTGCATGCTCGCTGGCTTCATCTGGATGATTATGACCCTTGTTGGGTCGGCTCTGTCTGTGGACTGCTGTATTCAGAGGATGAGTGGCAGTTTTCCGGATGGACTAGGTTTGATGCAAGCGCAATGCTTAAGTTATCACTTGACATGGAAGAAGGGGCCGCGCCAAAAAACGACTCCGGTCGGGCCTACAGAGCTCTGCAACTCATGCGCAATCCGCACAAGAACAGTCAGGAAGCGCACATTTGGGACATGGCTATTGTTGATGCGTTGCGCGCTGTGCGTGCGGCAGAGGTTGAGGCGAAACTAGCGGAAGGGAAAGCGAAATGAGCGATGAACTGAAGCCGGCGGCGTGGTTGCAGCGCGTTAAATCGCGGCCACACTTTGTGCGAGGAATATATGAGCGCCCGCGCACCCATGAAGAAATCCAATTTGCCGAATTGGGCGGGGATGAATTCGTCAAGTTATACGATGAGTTCCAAGTGGCAAAGCTTCAATCAGAACTCGCAGCCAAGCAGGCCAAGATCGACGCGCTAATGCTGGAATACTGCCCCGATGAAATGACGGAAGAGCAGTTTGTCGAGTGGTCAAAACATCAGACTGTTGCTGACGCTGTTGCTGGAGGGCGAAAATTGCTTGCTGCCATGACACCTGAAGAACTTGCGGAGATAGTGAAATGAGCGAAATCAAGATTTATCAAGTTGACGATTGGGCCTACGTTGCCGCTAATTCGAAAGAAGACGCCGAGGCATACATGGCAGAGGAATTTGAGCGCCCGGAAGACCCGGATGACTGGGAGTGCGAAGAGCGCATCCAGACACCTGATATTAAGGCCCTTCTTGATGAGCACATCGCCGAAGACGGAAAATTCCCTGCGTTGATTGGTATCGACGCACATTATGCGTGAGGAAGCTATGAGTGAAATCTACATTCCTGAAACATTGCCCGTTAAGCAAGATGGATTTACCAGACAACTTGGTATGCACATGAACTTTGGACCCAAGGGCGGCGCGGCGACTTACAAGATATTTGACCCGCAGAAGAGGCAGATGCCTTTTGGCTTCCAGTACGATACGCGTAAGGGCGGCTTGACTGGATTTATTCTTGATGGACGCGATGGCGTGATGACTTGGGCTGAGCTTGTCGAATATTGGCCGGAATATCTCAAAAGCCAAATGGTCGAAACTTCGGAGGGAGCATGAACGAATCAACACAACCGCGCCTGGTTCCTATTGCGAAGTGGGCAAAGATGGTGTTCGGTGATGATGCGCCACATGTCAACACGCTGCATCGCTGGGCTCATGAAGGGCGCATTCAACCGCCGCCACAAAAGTGTGGCCGGGGATGGTTCGTCCCACCAGAAGCCGAATATTTGGGGGATTGATGGCCGCACGCCGCAGAGAAGCAAGCCGAAAGGGATTCCCGCCTAACCTGTACATGAAACCCGATGGATATTTCTGGTATCGCAATCCGAAAGACAAAAGGACGAAGGGCCTTGGCCGAGATAAGACCTTAGCCTTCAGGGAAGCCCGAAACGCAAACGCCGCGCTTGAGAGTGATGCCGGCCTGAAGTTGGCTGATTGGGTATTGGGCAAGGATGGCAAAACGCTGCGAAAATGGGCGATGGAGTATCAGGAAACGTATATCGAGAAGCGCGGCGCAGCCAAGACCACGATTGCGTCGCTGAAATCTGCGGTGCGCGCCATTCTAGCTGCAAGCTTTGCCGGCAAGCGCATTAACGAAATCACGGCCCGGGAAATTGCGATGTTTATCGAAGAGTCGGCGTCAACCCGTGGAGCGCGCATGGCAATTGTGATTCGCTCGACCATGTTGGATATGTTCCGCGAGGCCGAGGTAAGCGGACTTGTGGAAAAGAATCGTGTTGCCGTCACGCGCAACCCCACGGCAACGGTTATGCGGGATCGCCTCTCGCTGGATCAATTCTTGGCTATACGGGCGCAGGCGACGGGCTGGGAGGTCAACGCCATGAATCTGGCATTACTGACAGCGCAACGTCGAGAGGACGTTTCACAGGCCGAATTTAAGGCGATTTCAGATGGTTTTTGGTACTGTCAGCAGAGAAAGACGGGCACAAAGCTGCGCATACCGCTGTCGCTGCGCCTTAGCGTCTTGGACTTGTCTTTGGAGGAGGCGGTAAGGCAATGCCGCGACGATGTGGTAAGCCAGTACCTGATTCACCATTCCGCACCTGGGCGTCGCATCAAAGCCGGATCACAGGTATTTGTGGATACGATAAGCAAGGCTTTTGCTCGAGCGCGTGATGCCGCCAAGATTGAATGGCAAGAAGGAAGAACACCGCCGACCTTTCACGAAATCCGATCGCTGTCAGAGCGTCTTTATGCTGAGGAATACGGCAGCGAATTTACGCAGCGCCTGCTTGGTCACAAGTCGCCAAAGATGACCGCCGTGTATCACGATACTCGCGGCTCGGAGTGGTTAGAGGTGATTGCGCGGTAAAATAATTTTGTACGAATTTTGTACGATTTTGCGACGACCCTTGCTGCTATTGGCTCGCTTTGGCACTGCTCATATTTCCCATGCAGACAAACAATATTCGAGTTTTCTTCATTTAAATCAATGAGTTAGGCTGATTTTTTTGGTAAAAATAGGCCCACATAAAACCACTGTATGCCCCTAATAAAATCAAACACTTACAACTGTATTTTGGACGATGGGCTTATACAACCCCATTCCATCGCCCCTCAGCGTCAGTATGCATCGGAACGAACAATGGCACGCCTCGGTCAATGATTGACAGCCCAAGAACTGGCTTCAGTTTGAAGTGCTTGTTGTACCGGAATGCATAGGCTTTTTGGTCGATCAGGCATCCGGAATAAAGCCCGAAAAGCAGCTTGGAATTGTTGTAAAAATAGCTTGCCCCCGCGTTGCCGTGCCAGTGCCCGACAGCCTGGGACTTGCCCATCCTGATTGCCAGTTGAAGTGCGCCGTTGGCTCCTGTGGCCGCTTCGCCATGGGTATAGACAACGCCATCAATCTCGAATTCATCATCCCACACCCAGCCTTGCGGCGCGTCCATGAACTCCGCGTAGGTTTTCATGTATTGGCTGGGCAATCCGGCCTTGTAAGCCCGTTTGAATGGCCTTTGCCCGTGGTTCGACTCGCAGACAAGTGCCTCTTTGAAAATGGCGTAAATCTGCTCTAGCTGCTTCAGGCCCGCGGTCAGTTCGTGGCCGGCGCTGTAGCCGTTGGGGTCGGCATCATGCGCGCTGATGGCGTGTTGATCCAGCTCGTCGCCCGCCAGAACGATAATGGTGGGCTGGTATTTCTCCTTGCACGCCCGAATAAATGCCGGCGCATCTTCGTGCATGAATGGGCAGTGCAGGTCTGGGACGTGCATCACAACCTGGCCGGCGGTGACCTCCCTAGGCTTTGGCGGAAGCTTTTTTGTTTCGCGCTCCACTCTGCGCCGCAAGCTTCGCATGGCGGTATTGACTCGGTTTTCATTGACGCCAAGGGCAATCGCGGCCTGCCTACCACTCCCATGCTTCTCAATAGCCGCCAAATATTCGCGCTGCCTGTCTGTGGCGAATTCGATTAGTTTGGGGTCGATGGCAGTCATTTGCCCGCTTTCAACTGAAGCACGCGAACCTCATTGCCAGTAGCCGAATCCCACTTTGATGCGATCTGGATTGCCTGTTGGGGCGACGCGCCCATGGACATTGCGCCAAGGGCGAAATTTGCACCGGAGCCGATTGCATAGCAGTCCCCTTTAATGGGGATGGCAACCATTTCGACTCCCCACCAAATAATCTTGCCATCACTCGTAAGTTCAAGAATTTCAAACTCGGCCGAATCGCTGAAAGTTGGCTTGCTATCTGGGTTTCTTCGCCACTCCACGAAACGGAGAATATGCTCCATACGTCCAGCGCCGCCTATAAGCGAGCCATTGACGCGAAATATCTTGTCAGTAACAAACATAGGCATCCCGGAAACACGGGCATCCGCCGCCATACAAGTGCGGTTTGCAACGATTGTGGTCATTCGACCTCCGTTGATTAATTCGGGAATTTTTTCTGCATGCCGGCGTAGATCGTTCGCCCAATGTGCCAATCGAAAATATCAGCGTCCTCCAAGCCGCCAGGCGCTTCGTCAAGATCAATCGTCGGATACGTCTTGACGTAGGGCTCAATCGGCACATATGGAACGGGGTCCAGTCCGTTGACGGTGGATATTTGGCAATCGATCAGTCCGGCTTTTGCATAGGTCGCGCAGATGTCGGCAAATTGTTGATAGCCAACATTTGGGGATTCGAACAGGAACAAGGTAACGGGGATGCCGTCTTGAGCGGATAGGGCCGCCAGATACTGCGCCAGAGCAGCGCCGCGACTGTGACCCTTGAGTGATACCCGCTTGCCTTCTGCGATCGCCTGAGCCGCTTTTTGCTTGATCTGCGGGTATATCGCCAGCGCAGCATCTCGAAAACCGGAATGCACTTGCCCAAATACCGGGTCTGCAAATTCCCTGATTCTGAAATTGCTTTCCCACATTTCAACATCCCGCGTTCCCTGCGCCGTTATGGTCAAGGTGTCAGCGATCGATTTCAGCCCGATTGTGTCGGGTTCAACCGTCAACACCTCGTCAAACGCGCCAAGCTCGCTGTAAATGGCTATGCAGGCCAGCCATGCAGCATAAAGCGGGGAAATCACTTTGCAGGCGTGACAGCGCCAGCTTGTGCGCCAGCTTGCACCGCATTGGCAAAGCCGACAACGATTTGCGCGACTTCCAATTCTGCGGCCAGCTTCGGATTACTGGCTTCGACAATTGGCAAAACGGTCTGGAAGGCGATTTGCTCAAGCTGTTGCGCATCTGAGGCGGTCAGCGTATTGATGACGGTACAAAGGCCCGGGACTGCGGGCTGTGTGGCGGTTGCGACTTTGCCGGAGACCACAACTTGCGCTTTTTCAAGGTCATCATATGCGCCTTGGGGCAGGCCAACAATTGCCTGAATGGCCGGTATAGTCACCTCAAGCGCGGGGCAGATTTGCGTGCCGATTTGCTGCGGGGTCAGTGCGGCGACTGGTTGAGTTGGCGTGGTGGGCGCAGTGCTGCAAGCGCCCAAAGAAAAAGCCGCGACTAGCGCGGCTGCAATGGTGTATTTCATGGTAAATCTCCTATGCGTCATTGACGATAATACGGGTAATTTGACCCGCGACAATTTGCCACTCGCCGTCGATAATCCTCATGCGCATGGCAACGTTAAAAAGCTCTCCCGATAGCGATTCAATCCGGACTTGGACGAGTGCCCCATCCTTGTAGATCGCTACGTCGGCAATCTCCCGCCCAGCGTGCAAGCCCATGAATGGGACATTGGACTTCATTGCCCTTTCCCATTCCGCGGCAGTTCCGAAGTAATCTCGCATTTCCGGGGAATATTGGGCGAATGCGCCTTCGTAGTTGTTGTGTTCGAGCGCGAAGAAGAAGGCATTTGCCAAAATCTCCGGGCCTGAGTCTTCGGCGGAATCAATGTCTGCCTGCTCCTGCGCGTCGAACCGCTTCAATTCCTGCTCAGTTGGATTTGCATGGCATGCAAAGGCGCAGAATGCGAGGATTAGGGCGAGATGCTTCATGTCATTCCTTCGGCGGTTTCGCGTCGGGGAAAATAATCTTGATCGCGCCCGACACGGTAGCGCCAAGGACCGCACACTGGCCCCAGTCAAGATTTTGTGTGTGGTAGCCGCAGACGGTCGCCAAGAACATGATGCCTTCCCATGTGCTGCGCTCGGAGAGGCGATCGGCGATGTAGGCTAGGAGTTGTTCAATCTTGGTCATATTGCTCAAGGTCGTGGGCGCTGATGATTGCGCACAGTGTGTCGGCGTAGTTAGGCGCGGTCGCATAGCCGGCCATTGCCACGGCATGCGCGAAGCTGAGACTATCGGTGTGCGCAAAGCAATCGGCATAGCGCGGGTTATTTTTCAAGAACTCGCCGTGATCGACCAGTGACGCCGCGAAGTCAGGATAGGCGCGGAATGCTGCGGTGATTTCGACCCATCGGCCATTCAGGTCTTCGTGCGTCAAGAAGCTGACCGTTGGGCCAGCCCATGACGAATCAGCCTTGATGCCGAACAGGTTATTTCCTGGCGCCTTGGAGCCCCATGCCGATTCGCATGCGGCTTGAGCAATCGTTACGCCAACCGGAACGCCTGTGGCTTGCTGGCACGCCTGCGCGCCGGGAAGCATTGCTGCGATGAAGTCTGTGGGGGTCATTTTTATTTCCTTGATTTATTGCGATACACTTTTGCGATGCCTATAAAAGCTAAAAAATTCGTTGACACCATGGCGATATTTACGAAGAAACTAAATGCTTGGTCAAAATGCGAGTAGTAGATAAGTTTCCAAATCTCATAAACTGCATAAAATGCCCAAGCAGGCCAATAGACGCCATCCAACGATTGACTTGCGTAAATTCTCCAGGCACTGCGAAACGAAACATATAGCGCGCCCACCAGAAAGCAGGATTCAATCAAATCCGTTGGGATGTTCAAACCATTCCTAACTTTTTAGCGATGAACATCCCGCATACGCCGAGGACGGCCCAAAGGAATTTATCAATCCATGCGTTTGTTCGGTTGCTGGCCGGCGCCTGCTGCTCAAGAGCGACAACTCGCGCCTCCAATTTGGTGATTTCAGAAAATGCACGGTCAATCGAAGACCTGCGCTCGATGTCGCGCTCCTCAAGACGAGCAAGTCGCTCCATGGCTTTCGCCATTTCCTTCATGGCATCCTTCAATTCGCCGATGTCTTCGCGTAAGGATGCCCATTCTTGGGCGCTGATTTCTGTCATGGTTATTAGATGAAAGAGGAAAAAGAAAAGCCCCCGAAGGGGCTATCGATTAGTTGCGATCAGCAGGCTTGTAGTAACCATACGTGGTCAGCGAGCCAGGATGTAGAGTCAGGTATGCCGCAGCGCCGGCTTGAGTGAGGAATAGGCCAATGCTACCCACCTTGACCGTCGAATTGTAATCAGGAGAAAAAGCAGTTGCGAACCCAATGGTAGTTGGAGTCAAATCGTTGATAGCTGTTGAACCAGCCGAGCCAAGATCAGTGATGATCGCGGCCCAGCCAGTAACGCCCTGCGAAGATGCGTTGACGATGATTGCATCGCTTACATATGCTTGGTATGACATTGTATTTCCTTGTAGTAATTTGCCTTGCGGCGGTTGAAAAAATAAACCCGCACTGAGCGGGTATATAATTGGTGCTTGGGAGGGTTTATGTACGAACAACAGAAAAAAGGTTTTTGGCACAGCATTCCAGCGTTTATCAGAATTCTGATTTGCGCCGCAATTGCCGTTCCTGTTTTGGTATTTCTTGGTGCGATGCTTTACATATTGCCGCCCGTGGTTACTGGCGGCTTACTTGCAATTGCTACGTTGGTTATATGGGCGATTAAAGAGAAGTAGTTACTGTCTGCGCTGCGATGCGATAATTCCTGCACGCGTTACGGCTTTTGCCTCCTTTGACGGCGCCTCAAGAACAAGATTCTTAGCACCGCTAATGATCCCATGTGACCGATTCGCCAACCTATTTGCAATAGCGTCTTTTGTCTGCTCCGTGACAGATTCTGACGTGGGATTTAGGGCCTTATCGACCTTCCCTTTTTGAATAAGCGACTGGACTTTTTCCTTTGCCATCGTAGCAAAGGGGATTCCATGAGTGTAAAAGTTAGCCGCATGCTCTGCGGTATGAGCAAGACCTGCAACAAGGGTGTTGGAATTGTTTACGTACGACCCCTTTGGCTGCTCCTGCGTATAGCGTGCAACGTTCCCGATTTTTTCCGCAATCTTCGCCGCATCAGGCGGCAATACAACAGCCCTCTTTTCATCAAGCGCAGTAATTGCCTTGTTCAATGCGGCTTGACTAATATTGCCGGCGTTGTTTCTCAAATCAATGCCTGCGCGTTGCTTCAGGTGGTCAACAACGCCAGATGCAATGATCTGTTTTGCGGTTGGCTCTGGCGCCAAATGCTCTTGCAATTTTCGAACGTTTGCATCTTTCCCGCCAATTACATACTTATTTATGAAGCCATCCGCAACTGGCGAATGCTCCCCAATCGGAGTTTCATCATTTACGGCGGCTTTGTATGCGGGGTCGCTGGCGAGCATATCAAACCGTTTTTTTGCCGCAGCCCTTGCCGCATCTGCGAGGGGCTTGATTGCGGCCGTTTCCTTGGACATGGGAAGCGACTCTAGGGCGCTTCTTGTGATGTTAACTGCCGTCTCTGCCGATCCGTCACCAGCCCGGGCATATTTGCGTGCTTGCTGCCCAAGAATGGTTCGGTAATTCTCAAAATCGTTGTAGTTCATGTGGCCTGTTTCGCGCAGGTCATCAAGCAGGCCCCTTACCTCTGGTGGCACAAAACGCGTAAGATTTTCCGCCTTTAGGGCTCGATCTGCTGCACTAACAAAATCTTGGCCTTTTAGGGGAAATTCTCCTCCATTGGCGCCTTTCAATGCTTGGTATTTTGCGCGAATGTCTGCCTTGATTGGCTCGTCAACTTTTTTGATTGTGTCAACAAGAGCCTGGTCTGTTGCTAGGCCCGGTTGAACAGAAATGTTGGGCGAAACTTGATCGCGCAAGGCATCCAAGTTTTCCAATATTCCAGAGTGCTGCTCGTTGAATCGATTGGCCAATTCCGGGATTCGAGCACGATTATTCTGCTCGAATGAAATTTGGTTAACGTCGCCCGTTGCCTGCCCTTTTGTGAGCTTGATGGGAACCGGCAAAGACGAAGCCTCGGCCAACCTTCCGGACGCCAATGGCTCGGGCTTTGGATTGAGCGCGCCTTGAATATCGCTTGATTCAACCGCTGCGGGCAAAGTGGATTTTGATGGGATTGGCGCTTGATGTTCGGTAGGGTTGGGGGCATGGCTTTCCAAATCTGACTTACCACTTTGCAGAAAGGAGGAAAGCGCATCTTGCGGCGCCGCCGCCTCTCTTGGGCCGGCAGAATAAGGAAGCGAAAATGGTTCCTGCGGAACGATGCGATTGCCACTTGCATCATACCGATTTGTAACTGCATTTTGTGGTGATTCTGTATTACCCAATCGAATCGTGTTAACGTCGCTTTGCGGACCTTTTGCGATTAATTGCTCCAAAGGAGAAAGTGATTCTGTTGAGGCCACTTGCGGCAACCTAGGCGAATCGACTGGCGGCACAGTGCCATATCTGGATTTCCCGACATCTTTTGCCAATTGATCAAGCGCAGAAAGTTGCGCATTGCTGGCGCCAGATGCTGGAATATCCGGACTTTGCCCTGGGCGCCAAACATTTGATGTCGTATTGCGTGCAGCAACTGGGGGCAAATCGCCCACATCTGGAACGGCCATTGGTTGACGAGCGGTAGGCGTTCCAAGGATTGGCTCTACGCGCTCTGTGCTGCGGCCGATATTGGCGGCACGAGTCGCCGCCCCCTCGGCGGATGCAAGCGGAGAAACTGTTGTGGCCATATCAAATGCAGCAGGCGCCGCACTCTGCATGAACGTTCCGATAGGCCCGCTTCCAACCTGCGGCTTATTTCCGACTATGCTATCTGCAACATTACCCACATCCCCACCGGTGCTTGCAAGGCCTTGATGAACTCCACCAATGACGCCACCGATTTCCTCTTGCGCATTTTTTGCATTGAGAGATGTTGGCTGATAGGTATAGTTGCTTTGGATGTTATGGGCGGAATTTGCGGCAGAATCAAAGCCTGCATCAATTTCATTTTTGGTTGGGAAATGCAGGCCATTGCTGACTTGGTTGTTGATGCCCTCTTTGGCAAGCGTATATGCGCCACCAAATCCGCTTGCGATATTTGAGCCAAGCCCGGTAAGTATGCTGGCCGCCAGTTCTGGCGCGCCCTTGATTTCGTCCAAAAGGCGTCCGCCATAACCCATCTTTTGCAATTGCGCGACATTATCAAGAATCCGCTGCTTAGCCTGCGCACCCTCTGAAATTTGCGATTCGCCCTGCGGTTTTGACTTCGCCTGAATTGCTTGCGAAATCATATCGTCAAGCGAACTTGCGGCTGGCTGCGGACTCTGTTGCTGCATTTTTTGCGCAAGTGCGCCGTTTATCATTGCGTCAAGCGCGTCGCCGCCATCCTGCTGTGTTGGCGGTGGCGGCGTCTGTCCGGCAAGTTGGCTTAATGCGTCCATTTATTGCATTCCGATTTGTTGTTTTGCTTTCTGATAAATTTTGTCTGCTGCTCGGGCTTGTTGCAAAGCCTCCAATTGCGGCACGCTCATATTTTGAAGAGCGGCAGCCTGTTCCTGTGCCGGGATGCGGTTAAATTCATAGAGAGGGGCTCGATCTTTGTATGAATTGGACCACGCCTGCTGAGCAAGTGCGTCTGGATTGCGAGCGCCGCTTTGTGCGAAAGTTTTTGCCGCAGCAGTGACGAATTGTGCGCGGTCTAGTGCCGCATCGTTTTGCGACAACACATATTGCGTCGCCTCTTTTAGGGGCGCAAGGTTTAGGAGGCCTGCGTCTGGTTGGCCGTGCTCCAATTGCTCCATTTTCGCATTTGACGTATTAGCCCCTGTTGCTTGGCTTGCCGCTGTCAGTGCGTTGTTAAGGTATTTCGTCACAAGTTGGTAGTTATTTTTATCATCTCCAGGCTGCAACCCGGGAATTGAATTGCCAAGAGCAGACCACAATTCATTTGCTTTGACAGTTCCCGGCCCAGTGGCCGACAGCTTGTTCATCAATGTCAGAGCATTCTGCAATCCAAGAATGGTTTGCTTTGTTTGCGGAATCTGATTTGGCAATTCTTGGTTTTGTGCGGCCGCAGCTTCGTTCTGTTTATCAAGGGTCAATTGGGCTGG
>Ga0134126_10002329_pt1 | contig 24005 bp, 23 predicted proteins | sample KB31752_FD_96881 | JGI IMG/M metagenome (GOLD analysis project Ga0134126, IMG submission 96881) | Terrestrial soil microbial communities with excess Nitrogen fertilizer from Kellogg Biological Station, Michigan, USA - KB3-175-2 | ecosystem: Environmental > Terrestrial > Soil > Unclassified ... | reverse complement strand
TATTCGTTCTGTCGCGCCGTCGACGACATCGCCGACGACGGCGCGCCGCGCGAGGCGGCGTTGGCGGGCCTGCAAGGCTGGCGCGACGATCTGGCGGCGCTCTACGCTGGCTCGGCCCCGGCCCGGCTCGGTTCGCTCGCCGAGGCGGTGGCGCAGTTCGGCCTCAAGCAAGAGGATTTCCTCGCCGTCATCGACGGCATGGAGATGGACGTCGAGCGCACCGTCGGCGCCGGCGCCACCGATTGGGCGACGCTCGATCTCTATTGCGACCGCGTGGCGAGCGCTGTCGGGCGGCTCTCGGCGCCGGTGTTCGGCATGAACGCCGCCGACGGCGTAGCGCTCGCCCATCATCTCGGGCGGGCGCTGCAACTCGCCAACATCCTGCGCGACATCGACGAGGACGCCGCCATCGACCGGCTTTACCTGCCCGTCGAGGCGCTGCGCGAGGCCGGCGTCGCGGCGACGGGGGCGCAGGCGACGATCGACGATCCCAATATCGAGCAGGCCTGCCTCGCCGTCGCGGCGCGGGCGCGCCAGCATTTCGCGGCGGCGCAGGAGGTTTTTGACCGCACGCCGGCGGCGGTGGCGCGCACGCCGCGCATCATGGGCGAGGCCTATCGCCACATCCTCGACCGGTTGACCGCCCGCGGTTGGAAGGCGCCGCGCGCGCCACTCAAGCTCGGCAAGATGCGACTGCTGCTGATCGTCGCGCGCTGCTTTCTCGCATGAGCCTGGTGCATGTGATCGGCGCAGGGCTGGCGGGCCTGTCGGCGGCAGTTGAGTTCGTCGCCGCTGGCCGGGCGGTCGTCGTGCACGAGGCGAGCCCGCAGGCTGGCGGGCGCTGCCGCTCCTATTTCGACGCCGCGCTCGACATGGAGATCGACAACGGCAACCATCTCGTGCTCTCCGGCAATCGCGCCACGCTGGCCTACGCGCAGCGCATCGGCGCCCGCGACAGGCTGGTGGGGCCGGGCTCGGCGACGTTCCCGTTCGTCGATCTCGCCAGCGGCGCGCGCTGGACGCTGCGCGCCAATGAGGGGCTGATTCCGTTCTGGATGCTGAGCCGCGCGCGCCGCGTCCCCGGCACGCGGCTGCGCGAATATCTGGAACTGGCCAAGCTGTTGCGGGCGGGGCGGCGGGCGCGCATCGGCGATACGCTGGCCTGTCGGGGGCCGCTATGGGACCGGCTGGTTGAGCCGTTCCTGGTCGCGGCGCTCAACATCGAGGCCAGCCAGGGCTCGGCGGCGCTGGCCGGGCAGGTGGTGCGCGAGACGCTGGCCGCCGGCGGGCGCAACTACCATCCGCTGGTCGCCCGCGATGGGCTCTCCAACGCGCTGGTGCGCCCGGCCTTGGCCTATATCGAGGCGCATGGCGGCAGCGTCGTCTTCGGGCGACGGCTGCGCGCGCTCGCCTTCGAGGGCGAGCGGGTGGCGGGGCTCGATTTCGGCGACGCGCACGTCGAGGTCAAGCCCGGCGAGGCGGTGGTGCTGGCGACGCCGCCGCAGGTCGCTGGGCCGCTCGTGCCCGAGCTTGCGACGCCGACGGAGTTCCGCGCCATCGTCAACGCGCATTACCGCACAGCGCCGCCGCCAAGTCTGCCGCCGATCACCGGCATCGTCGGCGGCCTCGCGCAATGGCTGTTCGTGTTTCCCGACCGGCTGTCGGTGACGATCAGCAACGGCGACGCCTGCCTCGACACGCCGCGCGAGGAACTGGCGCAGCGCATCTGGGCGGACGTTTCGAAGGTCGCGGGGCTTTCGGGCGAGCCGCCGCGCTGGCAGATCGTGCGCGAGCGCCGCGCCACCTTCGCCGCCTCGCCCGCCCAAGACGCGCTGCGGCCCGGCGCGGCGACGCGCTGGCGCAACCTGGCGCTGGCGGGAGATTGGACGCAGACGCGGCTGCCGGCGACCATCGAGGGGGCGATCCGTTCGGGCGTAACGGCGGCGAAAGCGCTCCGTTGAAGGCCGAACGTTTCGGTAAACGAAAATCGGCCATAGTGTCGCCGCATCCGCAGCGAAACCCGCCCCAATGAACGCCTCCGCCCGCCTTCCGCTTCTGGCCAAATTCAACCATGTGACGTCGTGGATCTTCGATCTCGACAACACGCTCTATCCCCCCGACAGCGGGCTGTGGCCGGCGATCGAGGATCGCATCACCTTGTACCTGATCCAGCACAGCGGGCTCGACGGCGCCTCGGCCCGCGCCTTGCAACGCTACTATTACCATGAGCACGGCACGACGTTGCGCGGCCTCGTCGACGAGGACGGCATCGCGCCCGACGACTTCCTCGATTTCGTGCACAATATCGATCGCTCGGATCTCGCGCCGAACCCGGCGCTCGCCGAGGAGATCGCCAAGCTGCCGGGACGCAAGCTGATCTTCACCAACGGTTCGCGCCGGCACGCGCTCGCCACCGTCGAACAACTCGGCCTCGGCGGGCTGTTCGAGGACGCCTTCGACATCGTCGCCGCCGGCCTCATCCCGAAGCCTCGCGAGGCGGCCTACGACGCTTTCCTGGCCGCCCACGCGGTCGATCCGGCTGAAGCCGCGATGTTCGAAGACATCGCCAAGAACCTCGCCACGCCACGCGCGCGCGGCATGACGACGGTGCTGGTGACCGGCAAGCCCGGCCACATCGACTACCGCCAGCCGCGCGATCGTGAGGCCGCGCCGGCTTTCGTCGATTTCGTCACCGACGACCTCGCCGGCTTCCTGGCGCGGGTGAACGCCGAACGGGCGCTGAAGCCGTAGCGGTTCGAATCCGACGCTCGGCACCCGGTCGCGAATGGGCGGTAAGGGGCTTTGCGCGAGGCGCAGCCCTCGTGCTGGTGGCCGCAAAACGGCCCTCGAAGCACGCTCCAGCTTGCGCCGCCACACGCGCCAGCCTGCGGGGTTGGCGGCAATTGCGGCTGTTCCGCAAATGGTCGACGGCGGGCATCGGACGTGACCGGCGGCTGGGTATCATGCGTCAGGTTTGAAACATTAGGCTCTGCGGGCTGCTATGCAGGTCAATCGGATTGCGTTCGCGAGCGGCAATGCTTAGTCTTTCTGGAGGAGCCGCACTATTTTCAGACCTAATTATTTCGCTATTACCTTCGATATGCTTTGCGCTGGAACAGTAACCGATCAAATTGAGCCGTCGTCATTGCGAGCGAAGCGCGGTAATCCATGCTTCCGATGGGCTAAGCGTTCCGAGTAGCCTGCGATCTCGGCGAGATCGATGGCTTCGCCGCGCTCGCCATGACGGGGCGCCGATTCTATCTGTTCGACAACCGCTCAGATGTCCGCGTATACCTAGTATTCGCTAAATTCGGATCCCCCCGCGTCTCGCCTCAAGTGCGAGCAGGCTATTTATAAATTTCAGCCGTAGTCTCGCGGTTTGCGAGCCGGCAATTCGCGGACGCTGGCGCGAAATGCCTGCGAGATAGGAGAGTTCCGCGGGCGCGGAATATGGTGTTGCACTGACAACAATTTCACGCGCGAGAATTCATTTTGGAAAAAAGGACATAACCATGGAGGGAATTGTTTTTGTGCCAGGGATTTTCGGCAGCGAGCTGTATTATAATAATAACAGCGCTTCGCAAATCTGGCCGTCCGGACCGTTCGATCTTGGCGGATATACGCAAATAGACGAACTCAGCGATCCCGCGCGGGTCAGCGTCGGGAAGATCGTCGATTACGTCGTATTTCCCTTTATCGCCATCTATAGCGTCATAGAAGGCGATCTCAGAGATATTTGCAACCAGATCAACGGTTCCGACGACGGCCCCTACTTGCCGGTCCCCTATGATTGGCGCGTCGATTTGTTCGCTGCGGCGCGCGATCTGGAGCGGCAGGTGACGCAATGGGCCGCCGACCCGCAGGTGACCAGCATCACATTCTTCGCCCATTCCATGGGCGGGCTGGTGGTGCGGCTGCTGCTGGAAAGCGTCATTCCCTCTTTGCCGCCCGAACGCCGGCCGGCCTGGGTCGACTTGGTCCAGCGCGCCGTCTTCGCTTGCACGCCGCATCTCGGGGCGCCCGAGGCGTTGGCGCTTGCGCTCGGACTCGCCGGCGACGAGACGCTTACGCCGGCGCAATGCAAGCAACTGACGGCAAACCCCGCCTTCCCCTCTGCCTACCAAGTGATCCCGTCGGCGGCTCGCAACCTGATATTCGATACCGCGAGCGGCGGTTGGATACCCTACGATCGCGGCGACGCCGTCACGCAATTCGGCCTCAGCGCCGCCAATATCGCGGCCGGCAATCGCGTTCGCAGCGAACTCAATATCGCCAACAGGACTCCTGCGAGCATGGAGTATTTCTTCATGTACGGGACTGGGTTGGAGACGGACGAGTCGATCGACGTCAGCGGCCTGACCACGACGGGCGCGACCATCGTGCAACAGGACGGCGGCGACGGCACGGTTCCGGCGTGGAGCATCACCGAAGCGGCGAGCCAGGCCTCACCGCCGATTCCGACGTGGAGCGGACCGGGCGAGCACTTGCATCTTCTCAGCACGGACGCATTCCGGCAGGAACTCTATCGCTATTTCGGCCTTGGGTCATCGGCGGCAATCGTCGAGGCGGCCCTGATGACAGCGGCCGGCGTCGCGCCCGGCCTGGCGGCCTTTGCGCCGCGCATTTCCGTACATTGCAACAAGCGCCAATATCCGCCCGGCGCGCCCGTGCATATATTGCTGGTTCCCTCGACGCCGACGGAGACGCTTGCAGGGAGCCTGCAAATGCGACGCTTCGTTGCCGCCAGGGGCGCGCACGGCAACTGGATCTACGGCGCTTCGAGCGCGCCTGTGGCGACGAAAACGGTCAAAATCGAAGGCGGCCCGGTGAAGACGCATTCGGTGCATATGAGCGCGCCGACGACCCCGGGGGCCTATCTACTGGAATTCGTCGGCGACGCGGCGACGCAGCTCTCAGCGCAAAACGGCGGCGGTTGGTTCTTCGTGCGCGGCGATAAGGATGCCCCGACGCGCGGGGTGAAGCTGAGAGCGAAGCCCTGAGGTTGGCGGCCGCGATCCCGGCAAGCCCAGCGTTAACGCGCCCGCCGCTCGGCGACCGCCACCGCCAGCGTCATCGCCAGACAGAAGGTGGCGCCGAGCGAGCGGAAGGCGCCGAAATCGCGCTCCACCACTTCGAGCCGGCAGTCGGCGAGCGCCGCCAGCGGCGACAGCGCGCTGTCGGTGATGGCGACGATCCCGGCGCCGCGCGCCCGCGCCGCCTCGGTCAGCGCCAGCGTCGTCGGCGAGTAGGGGGCGAAGCTGACCGCCAGGGCGACATCCTGCGGGCTCGCCACGGCGAGTTGCTCGCGCCCGAGGCCGCCGACGTCGTCGACCAGCAAAGCGGCGACGCCGAGTTGGGCGAAGGCGTAGGCGAGATAATGGGCGACGCAGAACGAGCGCCGCTGCGCCAGCAGAAACACCACGCGGGCGCCCGCGAGGGTCTCCACCGCCGCCGCCAGCGCTTCGCCGTCGATCTCGGCGCGTAGCGCCGCGACCGATTGTTGCGCCGATTCGCTGAAGCCCATCAGCAGGCTCATGGGATCGCCGGGGTCGCTGGCGCCGGCGTGCAGCGTCTTCAGCCGCTCCGGATATTCCGGCCAGCGATTGCGCAGATGGGCGCGAAAGACCCCCTGCAACTCGGTGAAGCCGGCAAAGCCCAAAGTCTGGGCGAAGCGCACCAGGGTCGAGGCCTGCACATGCGCCCGCCGCGCCACGCCCGAAGCGGTGCCCAGCGCGATCTCGTCGGGATGCTGAAGCGCGAAGGCGGCGGTCTGTTTCAGTCGCTTCGGCAACTCCGGCTCGATCTCGACCAGTCTCTGTTTCAGTGTTTCGAAATCGCGCGGCGCCTCCATATGTCCCCTTCGCTCCGCAGGCTGTGCGGCAATGTAGAACGGAAAGGCGCACGCCGGTAGCGCTGCTGACGAATCCATCGCCGCCCGGGAACCGTGTCGGATTTTCCCGGTTTAGGCTTGTGCATGGGGACAATTTCGGAGCGGCGAATGCGTGCAACAATACCGGCGTCGAGTTTCGACGCGTCGCAGGGCAATCAAACGGATTGGTTCCGGTCGCTGGCGGTGACGACCTCCCATTACACCGGCCGTCCGATCGCCTTCATCATTTCGGTGGCGCTCATCGTCGTCTGGGGCGTCACCGGGCCGCTTTTCGGCTACAGCGACGCCTGGCAACTTGTTATCAACACCGGCACGACGATCGTCACCTTCCTGATGGTGTTTCTCATCCAGGCGACGCAAAACCGCGACGCCGCCGCCATTCAACTCAAGCTCGACGAGCTTTTGCGCGCCGTGGAGCGCGCGCGCAACGAGATGATCGCTGTTGAGGACCGCTCCGACGAGGATATCGGCCGCCTGAAGGCCGAGGTAGCAAACGACGGCAAGTAGGCGGCCTGAATTAGCGCGCCTGGCGCTTCCTCAGCATCGCCAGCGCCCGGTCGAGCAGCATGTTGGCGGTGGCGACGCGCTGGTTGGCGAGGCTGCGGTCGATGTCGGCGCGGCGGTCGGGATGATTTTCCCACATGAAGCGCCGGCGGGCGCGGGCGACGTCGGCGGGCGTGCGCAGCGCCGCGAGCGTGAGTTCGCGGGCGATGTCCTCAGCGCCGGCGCTCGGGCGCGGCGGCTCCGGCGCCGGCGGCGGCGGATCGGCCTCCGGCGTCCAGACGGCGGCGAACTCCCATAGCGAATGGCTGGCGGCGGGCGCCGCGCCGAGGGTCGAGACGAGCCCGGCGAAGCTCAGCGACGGCGGCGCGGCGGCGGAACCGCCCGCGACCGCGTCGTCGCGCTCCGCGGCCTTTAGCGCGGCCTCGAAAGCGTGGCGCATCGGCCTGCCTCAACCGACGGCGCGGACGGGCGGCGCGGCCGCCGGGTCCTCGGCGACGACGCGGTTGCGGCCTTGCGCCTTGGCGACCAGCAAGCGCGAATCGGCGCGATGGATGAAGCTTTCCGCGCTCTCGCCCGGCGCCAGTTTGGCGAGGCCGAAGGAGGCGGTGACGAGGCCGAGCGGCTGCTCGTTGGGGCCGACGACCCAGCGCTTGGCTTCGAGGTCGCGGCGCAGGCTCTCGATGATGCGCCGCGCCTCGGGAAACGGCACGCCGGGAAACAGCAGCGCGAATTCCTCGCCGCCGTAGCGCGCCGCCTTGCCGCGGCCCTTGGCGCGGCTGGTCAGCATCTCGGCGAAGGTCTTCAGCAGGTGATCGCCGACGACATGGCCGAACTTGTCGTTGACGCCCTTGAAGCGATCGATGTCGGCGAGCGCCAGGCAGAGATCGGCGCCGGAGGCGACGCAAGCGGCCATGTCGGCGTTCAGCGTCTGGTCGAAGAAGCGCCGGTTGCCAACCTGCGTCAGCGGGTCGAGCAGCGCCAGCCGCTCGACCTCCTCGACCGTTTCGCGCAGCGTGGAGATTTCGCGCCGCGCCGCCTCCAACTCGTCGGAGAGCACGCTCGACTTGTCCTCCATGCGCCGGTTGGCGGCGCGCAGCGCGGCGATCGCCTCGCGGGCGCGGGCGGGGTCGGTGACGGCGGCGAGGTCGGCGTCGATGCCTTCGAGATCGGCGCGGAAGGTCAGGTTCTCTTCGAGATAGCCGCGGATGCCGTTGAGCACCCGGTCCATCGCCTCCTTCAGCACCGCCTCGGGCGCGGCCTGCGGCGCCGCCTGCGCCGGCCCGCCGGCCGCCAACTCGCCGGCGGCGATGCCGACGAGCCCGACGCAGGCCGCCGCCACCGCCAGCACTTGGCGCCAGGGATCGCCGAGGCCCTGCCAGATTTGAAATCCCGCCAGCCCCAGGATGGCGGCGATGGCGACGAGTTCGAGGCCGCGCGTCAAAGCGGTTCTCATAGCGCCCTCGCCGGCTTGGCGCCGGGCAGGCGCGGGCGGCGGGGTAGGTAGAGCTGGAAAACGCACATGAAACGCCACCGACGCTCGCGTGAGACGGCCGTCATGGCGTCGGGCCCGTTGGGGGTGGTCCGCGGATTTCAGCGTCCGGTCATGGCCGCCTGATGGGTCTTAAGACGCAAGCGTTAGTGCGCGGTTACCATGTGCGGGCGCGGCCATGGCTGCCCCTGCGTGAGGTTGCGGGCGCAAATCGGTAGTCATGTTCCGCAACGCAAGCCCGTGATTAACGCTCCGTTAAGCCTAGCCATAGTACGCCCGAATCTCAGTTGACGCAGGGTCATTGACATGCGCGCGCTTCCCGTCGACGTCGTCAGAGCCTTGATCGCCATCGTCGATTGCCGCGGCTTCACCCGCGCCGCCGAGCAACTCGGGCGCACGCAGCCGACGATCTCGCTGCAAATCCGCCGGCTTGAGGAGTTGATCGGCATCCCTGTGTTCGACAACACCGCCCGCCTGACCCTGAGCCCGCACGGCCGCACCGTGCTCGAATACGGGCGCAAGCTGCTTGCCGCCCACGACGATCTCGTCGAGGCGCTGAAACGCCAGGAGAATGCGGCGTCGGCGGTGCGGCTCGGCATGCCGAACGAGTTCGCCGCCTTCTTGGCGCCGCGGCTGATGGACCTCGCCAATTCGCGCGGCGCCGCCTTCGAGGTGACCTGCGAGCAGTCGCAGACGCTGATCGACCGCGTGCGCGCCCACCAGCTCGACCTGGCGCTGGCGATGACCGGCCCTGAGCATGGCGAGGGCAGCGTCGCGCATTGGACGATGCCGCTGAGCTGGATCGCCGCGCCGCGCCTGCGACTGAACGACGGCGCCCCGGTGCGGCTGGTGACGCCGCCGGAGGGAACGCTGTTCTACAACATCGCCGCCGACGCGCTGGCGCGGGCGGGGCGCAAGTTCGAGTTTGTCTGCAAGAGCGGCAACGCCGATGTGTTGCGCAGCGCCGTCGACGCCGGCTACGGCGTCTCGCTGGCGCCGACGACGCTGGCGCCGAAGGGCGCGCGGCTGTTGCCCGAGGCGCTGCTCGCGCCGCTGCCCGACGTGACGCTCGGGCTTTATGCGCGCGACGGCGCGGCCGAGATCGGCCGCGAGCCGCTGGTCGCGCATGTGATCGACCTGCTGCAGGCGTCGCCGGCGCTGGCTTAGGCCCCGCAGAACGCCCGCGCGTTCGCCGTCCAGGCGCCGACGCCGCTCGCCACCATATGGGCGATGACGGCGCAGATATAGGCGCGCTGCGCCTTTGGATTGTCGGGCCCGGCGTTGTAGCGCGCCACCGCCATCGTCCACGAACCCTCCTGCGCGTGTAGCGTTTTCAGCAGCGCGGCGGCGTAGCGCACGTTGCGCACGGGATCGAACATGTCTTGCAGCGAGCGGAAATGCGCGGCGTGGTAGCGATGGTTGATCTGCATGCAGCCGATGTCGATGAACTTCGCGCCGGCGCGGTCGGCGGCGGCGTAGGCGGCGAGCGCTTGCGCCAGCGTCGCGCTATGCACCGAGCGACCGTCGACATTGAGATCGTAGGGGCCGAGTACGCCATGATGGCCGGTCTCGGTGAGGCCGACGGAATAGAGGATGTCGAGCGGCACGCCGTTGTCGCGCGCCGCCGCCGCCATCGCGCGCTCGCAAATCGGCGCCGCGGCGCGCGCCGGTTCACACGACAAGCTTGCTGAAAGCAGCGCCAGCGCCGCCGCCTTGACGGCGGCCGAGGTTCGAACTGTCCGCCTCGCTCTCGTTCGCTGACGGGTCGGCGCCGGTGTCGCTGTCGAGGGCATGGCGGGATGTGGTCTCCGAGCTTGCGGGGGGGCCGGCCTGGCGCTGGATGACGAGCGCCTCCAGCATCTGGTCGCCGCCGCCGAGGCGGGCGGCGATCACGGCGCGGTCGTCCTCGATGGAGGTGAGCGTCTTCGGATTGGCGACCCCGATGGTCACTGACAGCTTGCCGCCGGCGAGGCGCAGCTTCAGCGTCATTTGGCCGAGATTGGCGGGGTCGAGCGTGATGTTAAGCTCCTTGACCGCTTGCGCCGCCTGCGGCGCGGCGGCGGCTGTCGAGGCGCTTGCGGCGTCCGGGGCGCTCGCGGCGAGCGCGTTGGCCTGATCGGCGATGAACGTCGGCAGGCTCGCCAGCGGCACGGTGAGCGACGGCGTCGCCGCCGTCGCGTTGGACGCGGCGGCGACTGGGTTCGCGGCGTCGCGGGATTGGGCGGCCGCGTCGCCGTCGCCGTCGCGCTCAGGTCCGCCGCCGTCGGCCGCCGAATGCGATGAGGCCGCGCTCGCGGCGCTGATCGCATTGTCGGCCAGCCTCGGCGCGGCGGCGCGGCTGTCCGGCGCCGTGGCGGCGTGGCTGTCGCGCGTCGCGATGGCGCGCGGCGCGGCGGCCGCGTGGGCACTGGCGGCGGCCGATGGGTTTGAGATGGCGGCAGCGGCGGCCGTGGCGCTCGCTTGCAGCAGCGCCGCCGTCGCCGACTTGGCGACGGCGAGCGGGCTCCAGGCCGCATCGGCGCCGAGCGACGTCGCGCCCGCCCGCGCCGGCGTCGCGCCAGCGGCGGCCAGGAAAGTTTTCATCTGGAAATCGGTCATGCCAAGCGCGGGATCGGATTGCAGCAGCGCCTTCAGCGGCGTCTTGCCGGAGGCGTCCCAGGCGCTGGCGCCGAGAGCGCTGGCGTTGAGAGCGTTGCCTTCGCGAGCGCCGGCGTCGAGAGCGCCGGCGGCGGCCGCGATCGCCGACCCCAGCGGCTCCGTTGCGGGCGTTGTCGCCGCGGGCGCATCGCGGGCGACGGTCTTGGCGGCGCTGGCGGCGGCGGCGAGCGGCGCCGCTAGCGCGCCGAAACCGTTGAGCGCCGCCTCTAGCGATTGCAGCGCGCTTAGCGTCGAAGCGTCGGTCGCCTTGGCGGGCGCGGATTTGTCCTTGCCGGCGGGGTCCGGCGACGCTTCAGCGGCGCTGGATTTTGGCCGCGCCATTTCGCCGAGCAACGCGCCGAAGCCGGCGCTTTCGCCGGCGCTGGCCGTCGGCGCCGCGCTCGCCGCTGGCGCGGCGGCGGCGAGGGCGGCGTTGATCGCGAGGGCGCTCATGCCGGGCGTCTCATGGCGTGGGCTCCTTGGCGCCGATCGCCTCGCCGGCGGCGAGCGCGGCGACGGCGCGGCGTATGGTTACGGTGGCGGGATCGAGACTGCCGAGTTGCAGGTCGGGCGAGCGCGCCGCCGCCACCGACGCCTCGCGCCAGATGTCCTCGTAATTGGCCAGCGGCGGCAGCGCGTCGCGCCGGGCGTCGACCCAGGTCGCGGCGGCGTAGAGCACGCGGTCGGCGGGCGCCAGCTTATCCTGCGCGATGCCGGCGAACGCGGTCTTGACGTCGCCCTCCGTCATGTTCGGGAAGCGCGAGATGATGTCGTAGAGCCTGCCGCGAGCCTCGTCGGCGGAGCCGGGCGTCGCCGTCTTCACCGCCTCCTGCGCCGCCTCGGCGGCGACGTCGAAGCGACCGAGCAGCACGGAGGCGCGCGCCACGGCGAGCAGGAACGTCCGCGCCTGCTCCGGCGGGGCGAGCGCCAGCAGCGCCGAGAATTTGCCGAGATCGGTAAGCGTCGCACAGAGGTCGAAGCGAATGGCGATCGCGGCGAGGGAATGCACGAAATCGGCGGCGTAGATCGAGTTGCCGAAGCGCTCGACATACTGACGGGCCAGGAAGGCGACGCGCTCGGGGTTGCGCAAGTCGCCGACGATGAGGATTTCACGCCGCAGCGCCGCCTCCTCGATCAGCGTGCCGGGCGCGAGCAGCCGCGCCAGATCGAGCAGACCCAGCGCCTTGCGTGGATCGGTCGGCGTCAACAGCACCGATTGCGCATAAGCGAGCTGGCTGCCAAGCCTGAGGCTCTCGACCTTGGGGTCGTAGGGCAGCAGCTTCTCCGCCTCCGATTCCTGTCCCCCCGTATAGCCGGCCGCGCCGCGCAAGAGGTCGCGCTCGGCGGGCGGAAAGTCGCCGCGCTCCAGGATTTTGGCGATGTCGTGCGGCTGGCCGCCGCTCAACAGATAGACCACCACCGCGTCGCGCTCGGCCTTGACCTTGAACGCCGCCGAATTCGCCGCCGCGATCGCCGCGCCGATGACGCGCATCTTAGAGCGCTGCTCCTCGTAGGCCGCCCGGTCGCCCTTGGCCATGCGCGCCTGCAAGCGCTGCACGTCGAGCATCATGTCGGAGAACGGCGTCGGCGGGCCGATGATCGGCGTCGGCGCCGGCTTTGGCGCGCTTTCTCCGGCGAGCGCCGGCGAAACGAGCGCCAGCAACGCCAGCAGGATCAACCAGAGCCTCACGACTTTGGCTCCTTGATGAGGATTTCGAGCCGGCGGTTGACGGCGGCGAGCGGATGCGCGGCGTCGCGCGGCGCCCGGTCGGCGTAGCCCTCGACACGCACGAAGCGCGCCGCCGGCGCGCCGCCGCGCGTCAGCATGTAATAGGCCATCTGCGCGCGGTCGCAGGACAGCCGCCAATTGTCGTAAGCACCGTTGCGATAGGGGCGGGCGTCGGCGAAGCCGCGCACGATGATAGGACCGGGCCGCGTCTTGACGATCTTGGCGAGCGCCGCCATCGCCCGCACCAGTTCCGGCGCCGGTTTGGCCGAACCGATGGCGAACATCGAGAAATTCAACTTGTCGGTGAGGCTGATGAGCAGGCCGTCCTTGGTCTGCTTGGCCTCGATGTCCGGCCCTGCGCCCGGCTTCAGCACGGCTGCGACCTGCTGCTTGATCTCCTTTTCGATCTTGGCGGCCTCGGCGCCGCCCTTGGCGGCTTCAGCCGCCGCCTCGCCGCTCTGCGCCGGGCCGCCGGCGGGCTTGGGCGCGGGCTTGAGCGCGTCGCCGGGGGCGAGCTTCTCGTGCGGCTTGGCGGCGGGCTTGGCCTCGGCAAGCGGCCTGACGGCGGCCTTGCTCTGCTGGCCGGTCTTGCCGGGTTCGAGGTTGGGCGCCGCCTTGTTGCGCACGTCGGCGTCGAAGGCGACGGGATCGTCGGGCGAGCCCGGGCCGATCGGCTTGAATGGATCGCGGAAGGCGTTGATGCTGAGCGCGCCGTTGAGGCGTTGCGGATCGGCGTCGCCAAGCTCCGGCGAGGCGCCGGGCGCGGTTTGGCCGACGCCGCCGGCGATGCGATCCAGCGCCTCATAGGGCGAGGCGAACAATTGCGCCTCCGCCGCCTGCACCTGCGCCTCGGCGGAAGCCATGCTGTTCTGCGGCGTCTGCGTGGAGCTGTCGGATTTGGCGTTTTCGGGCTTGGGGGCGCCCTTCGGGTTTTTGTGCTTCGCCGGCGGCGCGGACGGTTTGTCGGATTTCCTCTCGTTGCCCTCGGTCTGCGCGGCGGTCGAGCCATGCACGCCCTTAGTCGCCTTCGCCGGGTTTTCGAGCTTCACTGGGTTGAAGTAGCGGGCGATGACGGTCTTGGTGTCTTTGTCGCTGGCGTTGATGATCCACAATACGAGGAAGAACGCCATCATCGCGGTCATGAAATCGGCGAAGGCGATTTTCCAGGCGCCGCCGTGATGGGCGTGGCCGCCGCTTACCTTCTTCCTGATGATGTAAATGTCGCCGTGACGTCCGTCGGCCATGAGATCAGCCGTTCTCGACGATGTCTTCGATGAGCTTGGCCCAGGAGGCTAGCTCGGAGCGGATTTCGGTCGCCTGAGCGCCGACATTGATCTCGACGCCCTCGTCTTCGACATATTCGACATCGACGGCGAGCGATTCGATGCGTCCTTTCAGCGCCGACAGCAGCCGCTCCGGCCCCCTGACCTTGATGAGCCCGACGCCGCCGGCGCGCGTCAGCCGCGCCACGTTCTCGGTCAGTTCGTCGACGATTTGCCCGCACACCGCCTCCAGCAGCAGCGGCTTCAGCAACCGCGCCGCCGCCTGCGCGACGCGCCGCTCGATTTCGGCAAAGCCGGCGGTTAGCGTCTCGCCGAGGCGGGCGTATTCGTTCATCTGGAAGTCGAGCTTCTCGATGACGGCGCGCTTCTGCAATTCGGCGCGCTCCAGCGCGCGGGCGGTCGCCGCCTCCGCCTTGCCGGCGTCGAGCCCCTCTTGCACGCCGCGATGATAGGCCTCAGCCAATTGCGCCTCGATGTCGGGCTCGGGCGGCGGCGGCGGCGCGGGTTGGCGCGGCGGCGGCTGCTCGCGGCGCGGCGCGAAGGTGGAGGCGTCGATCGGCCGCACCAGGTTCGGGGTTTCCGGCGAGCGTTTGGCGAGCGCGGCGATGAGGCCGGAGCGGCGGAAGTCCGGCTCGTCGTCGTCATTGGCCGTGTTGACCCTGCGCGCGGCGAACGGGTTCGGCGCGGCGGCGCGCGCCGCAGGCATGTCGCCAGCCTTGCGGGCGAGGAATTCGGCGATCGGCGTAGCTTTCATGCGCCCGCTCCGTGTTTGATCCAAGCTTTCAGAATGCGTGCGGCGTGTTCTTCATCGAAGTCCACCAGCTTTTGCAGCTTCTGGCGGGCGCCGTGCTCGCGCCGCTCGCGCAGCGCGTCGAGGAAGGTGTCGCGGCTGTCGCTGGAGTTGAGCAACAGATTGTCGTCGCCGCCCATCGCGCCGATCGCCGCCGTCTCCGGCGGCTCATCGCCCCAGGCGTTGCGCATCTCGAACGGCGGCGCTTCGAGCGCCGGCGTCGCCATGCCGCCGGCCGCCGCCGCCGTCTCGGCGGGCGCGGCGAGCAGCGCCTGCGTCAGCGGGCGGACGCCGAACAGGACCAGCAGCGCGCCGACCGCCAGGATGGCGAGCGCGGCGACGATGGTTCCGAGCTGGCGGCTGAGCATCTCCATCATTGTCGGGCCGGGAACCGGCGCCATGTCCTTCGAGGCGTCGGCGAAATCGACCACGGCGACCTTGATGGTGTCGCCGCGCGTCTTGTCGAGGCCGGCGGCCTCGGAGGCGAGTTGTTGGATGTCGTTGACCGCCTTGTCCATCGCGGCCTGATCCGGCTTGTCGCCGAGCGTGGCGGCAAGGGCGGTGCGGTTGATGAGCAAGGCGACCGACAAGCCTCTGACGACGAAGCCCTGGCTCGTGGTCGTCACCGATTTCGAGGACACCTCGAAATTGGTGAGTTCTTCCTTCTTGTCGGTAGAATCCTTGGATTGTTTGGTGTCGCTCGCCGAATTCGGCTGCTTGGGAAGATTGGCCTGCACCCCGGCCGGAGAGGCGCCGGCGCTGTTCTGCGAATCCTGCTTCTCCTTCGTCACCCTGACGCTGCGCTCGGCGCTCTTGTCGGGATCGTAGGTGGTCTCGTTGGTCTGCGTCTTGTCGGCATTGAGCTTGGCGGCGACGCTGACCTGGAAATTGCGCGGGTTCAGATACGGCGCCAACGTGCGGGTGATGGATTCGCGGATCTCGCGCGAGACGCTCAATTGTAGGGCGAGCAGGTTGTCGGGGGCGTTGTCGAGGGAATCGGAGCCGGAGGCGAGCAATTGCCCATTGACGTCGAGCACCGTCACCTCCTCGGGCTTCATTCCCGGCACCGCCGCGGCGACGAGCTTGCGAATCGCCAGCCCGGTGGCGTGCGCATCGAAGCCGTCGCCGCGGATGATGATGGAGGCCGAAGGCTTCTGGCGCTCGCGCCGGAAGGAGCCTTCGTCGCCGAGCACGACATGCACACGCGCCGCCTTGACTCCGCGGATCATCTGAATGGTGCGCGCGAGTTCGCCTTCCAGCGCGCGCACGCGCGTCACCTGCTGCATGAACGAGGTGAGGCCGAGCGAGCCGAGCTTGTCATAGAGTTCGTCGCCGACATTGCCGCTATGCGGCAGGCCCTTCTGCGCCAGGATCATGCGCGCCTGCGGGGTCTGCCCGACCGGCGTCAACACCGACGCGCCGTCGGAGCTGACGTCGAAGGGAATGCCGGCCTCCTGCAACGCCGAGCCGATGCTGGCGACATCTTCGCGGTCGAGGCCCGAATACAGCGTCTCCTGCGTCGGCCGGCTGAGATACCAGCCGGCAAAGCCGGTCAACGCGAACACCAGCCCGCCGACAAGCGCGAGCGTGGCCAGCCGCTTCGCGCCCAAGGCCATAAGATTGGCCCCTATCCGCTTGGCTTGCGCCAATGCGTTCATGGATTCACCCGCCCGGTCATTGGGTACGGATCGTCTTCCCGCGCCAAGCTTGCGCGGACGTTGTGCGGCGCGACGGTGGCGGGCGGGGTGGAAAAAGCGCCGAAGCGGCGTCGTGTTTACCGAAAATTAAGCCGATTTGCTCAATGTCGCTCCCGACCTTCACGGGTGTCGCCAAATCCCGCGGCCGCCGAAGGAACACACGACGAATAGGCCTCGGTTGCGAGGGCCTAGGGCATAACGCCGCTTCGTCGTCTCGGTGCAAATCCGAAATGTCACGCCAACATCTGTGATCAATCGGACGGGAGCATCCCAGTGAACTCGATTCTCAACAACTCGGCCGCGCTTTCGGCGTTGCAATCGCTCAATATGACCCAGCAAGCCCTGGGCACCGTGCAGAACCAGGTCTCCACCGGCTTGGCGGTCTCCAACGCCTCCGACAACGCCGCCTATTGGTCGATCGCCACCCAGCTTACTTCCGACAGCAGCATGGTGAGCGCCTCCAACTCGGCGCTGTCGCAGAGCCAGGCCGTGCTCGACACCGCCAACACCGCCATCAACTCGATCATCACCACGATCAACTCGATTCAGCAGGCGTTGACGGAAGCCACCAACCCCGGCGCGGCGCTGAGCAACATCAACACGACGCTCGCCTCGCTCGGCCAGCAACTCACCGACGCAGTCTCCGGCGCCTCGTTCAACGGCATCAACGTGCTCGACGGCTCCTCGATCGCCGGCTCGAATGCCGCGGTGAGCTTCGTCTCCGGCTTCAACGCCGTGAGCAACAACGTCACCACGATCAGCATGAGCCTGAGCTCGATTTACACCGGCAATTCCGGCAGCTCGGGCTCGGGTTTCCTCGGTCAGGCGACCGGCACGACCTCGGTCGGCGGCACTTATGACCTGACGATGCTCGGCAGCACCAACTCCGGCGGCACCACGATAGACGCCACCAATGCGCAGGACGTGCTCACCGCCGTCAACTCGGCGCTGAGCAACGTCACCAACTACGCCGCCCAGATCGGCGCCACCCAGGATCGTATGTCGGCGATGACCAATCTCAACACCGCGCTGACGAACAACTACGCCAACGGCGTCCAAGGCCTCGTCGACGCCGACATGAACACCGCCTCGACCCGGTTGCAGGCCTTGCAGACGCAGCAGCAACTCGGCATCCAGGCGCTGTCGATCGCCAATCAGAATGCGCAGTTGATCCTCAAGCTGTTCCCGTAATTCAAAACACCGGCGCGAGGCCGCGGCCTCGCGCGATGAAGCGCCGCGCCGGAGCCCTCTGGCGCGGCTTTTCCACGCGACAAGCCAAAGGCGTCTCCGACCCGCAAACGCAAAAGAAAGCGGAGCGAGCGCTCCGCCTTCGTCAACCAGAAATGTGATGGATTGCGGCCCGCTTAAAGCGCTATCCGATCAAGTTGGAACCCCGTCATTGCGAGCGAAGCGAAGCAATCCACGGTTCGGCGATGCTGCCTTTTCCGGTCGATCGACGATCTCTCGGAGATGGATTGCTTCGCTTCGCTCGCAATGACGGCGCCCTCGCTTCAGTTTGATCGGATGCCGCTCTACTCCTCGCCGCCCGGGCGCTTCAGGCAATAGCCGAGGAAGCGCTTGGAATCGATGGGGTCGTAGCCGAGGCGATGCTTGAGCTTCTTGCGCAGCTTGCTGATGTGGCTCTCGATCACGTTCTCGTCGACGTCCTCGTCGAATATGCCGTAGACGGCGTTGAAGATCTGGGTCTTCGACAAGCGCCGGCCGCGGTTGCGCACCAGACATTCGAGGATGCGACGCTCGCGGCGCGGCAGCGCCAGCGGCTCGCCGTTGATCTCGACCTCCCGGCCGTCAAAATAAACCGTGATGTCGCCGATCGAGACGTCGCGGGTTTCGGCGAAGGAGCGGCGCGCGATGGCGCCGACGCGGGCGAGAATCTCGCGCACATGCACGGGCTTGCGCACGACGTCGTCGACGCCGGCGGCGAACAGGCCGAGCGTATCGTCGAGCGAGGGACGCTCGCGCAGGCACAATACCGGCGCTTTGGAGCGCTCGCGGATCAGGCGCGGGAAATGCTCGCGGCCCGTGCATTCGCCGATCAGGAACGCCTCGATCGCCTCGACGTCGCTCTCGCTGGCCTTTTGCAGCCACTCGCCGAACTCGATCGGATCGATGCCCGTCGTGGTGACGCCCTCGCGGTCGAAACTTGAGGCGTATCCGCCGGTCACGATGTTCCGATCGTCCACTATGATATACATCTCATCCCCGCTTTATTGATCTCGCCTCGACATGGCTCGGTTCACGCAGGCGCGCCGCAGCCCCCGGGGTCTGTGCGCCCCTCGTGCGAGCCGCGGCCCGCGCGAGGGTTTCTCGTCGGCCCGCCATGAATTGGCGGGTTGTGCAACCAGAAGTTGATGAAATTGGTTTATGCGCGTTATGGTTAATAAATTCATAAGCACCGGCGATGCGCCATGTGGATTGCAAATGACGCAGCGGCAGCCGGGTGCGGCGTTAACCTCACGTCAACCTTAGTCTCCGCTTAACGGGGCTGGTCGAATCGGAGCGAAGCCCGACGCGGGCGGGGCCTCAGTTTCGGCTGATTTGCGGGGCAATGCGGCCCGATCGCCCGAATTCGCCGCGTTTTTCCAGCTTGACGAGGCCAGCCCGCCTATGCCCGACACCCCTGCCGACGCGACGCTCCTTCAGATGTTCTGGACGGCGCATATCGTCGTCAAATTCGTCATGTTGGGACTGCTCAGCGCGTCGTTCTGGTGCTGGGTGATTATCGTCGACAAGACGATCCTGTTTCGGCGCTTTCGCAGGGAGATGGACGCCTTCGAGCAGACCTTCTGGTCCGGCGACAGCCTGGAGGAGCTTTACGCCTCGCTGCTGCAAAAGCCGGTGTTCGGCGCGGCGGCGCTGTTCGTGGCGGCGATGCGGGAGTGGAAGCGCTCGTTCCAGAACGCCTCCGGCTCGTTTCGCGGCCTGCACGCGCGCATCGACAAGGTGCTCGACGTCTCGATTGCGCGCGAGGTCGAGCGGCTCGAATCGAGCCTGCTGTTCCTGGCCACCGTCGCCTCGGCCGCGCCGTTCGTCGGCCTGTTCGGCACGGTTTGGGGCATCATGACGGCGTTCCGGTCGATCGCAGCCTCGAAGAACACCTCGCTGGCGGTCGTCGCGCCAGGCATCGCCGAAGCGTTGCTCGCCACCGCTATCGGCCTGTTCGCCGCCATCCCGGCGCTCATCGCCTATAACAAGCTGCAAGGCGACGTCGCCCGCGGGCAAGCGCGGCTCGAAAGCTTCGCCGACGAATTCTCCTCGATCCTGTCGCGGCAGATCGACCAGCATTTGCCCGGCGAGCGCGCGGCTTGAGCGGGGAGGCAGGCTGATGGGCGGCTCGGTCGGCGGCTCTTCGCGCAAGGGCGGGCGCGGTCGTCGCGGCGTGCCGCGCTATGGCGCGATGGCCGACATCAACATGACGCCGTTCATCGACGTGATGCTGGTGCTGCTCATCATCTTCATGGTCGCCGCGCCCTTGCTCACCAACGGCGTCACCGTCGACCTGCCGAAATCGTCCGCCGGCGCGCTCAATATCGAACAGAAGCCGGTGAGCGTCTCGATCGACGAGAAGGGGCAGATATTCGTCATGGACCAGCCGGTCGCCGACGCCGACATAATCAGCCGGCTCCAGTCGCTCGCCAAGCAGGGCACGGACACGCGCGTCTACATGCGCGCCTCCAAGTCCGTGGCCTACGGGCGGGTCGCCGAGATCATGGCCGAAATCACCACGGCGGGCTACAAGAAGGTCGCGCTGGTCACCGATCCCGAATCCAAGTGAGGCGAGGGGTTTTCCGGCGTTGGACGAGGGATCGCACAGGACGGGACTGATCGTCTCCGGCGCGATGCATGTGGCGCTGCTGGCGGTCCTCGTCTTTGGCTTCTCCCATGCGCCGCGCTTCGACGACGCCACCGAATCGATCCCCGTCGAGACCGTCACCACCGCCCAGCTCAACCAGATCATGGAGGGCGAGAAGACCGCCAGGCCTTCACAAGCCAAGCCCGCTCCGGCGCCGGCGAAGGCCGAGCCCGTGCCGCTGCCGCCGACCCCGCCGCCGCCCGCGCCCGAGCCGCCCAAACCCCCGCCGCCCGAACTACCGACGCCTGCGCCGCCGCCGGAGCCGCCGACCCGGCCGGAGCCGCCCAAGCCTGCGCCGCCGCCGCCGGAGCCGCCGACGCGGCCGCAGCCGCCCAAGCCGCAAGCCGAAAATGCGCCGGAGCCGCCGACGCGGCCGCGACCGGAAAAGCCGGTCGCCACCCCGCGCCCGCCCGAGCGTCCGCGGCGCACCGAGACGGCGGCCAAGCCCGACAAGTTCCGCCCCGACGAGATCGCCAAAGCGCTGGCGCGCGAAAAAGCGCAGGCCAAGCCGCGCCGCAACGCGCCCGCCTACGACCCCAGGGCGATCGCCAAGCTGATCGGGCAGTCCAAGGCCGCCGAGGCCGAGCCGAACGCCGCCCAGCGGCAGGGCCTGGCCAATCGCCATTCGGCGCAGATGTCAGTGAGCCTGGAGAACGCGCTGAACGAATGGTTTAGAGATTCTTATAAGAATTGCTGGAATCTGCCGCCGACCAACCCGACAGGCGAAAACTACGTGTTCGACGTGCGCGTGACTTTCAATTCCGACGGATCGCTGGCGGCTCGGCCGGTGATGCTGAACCCGCCGCACGATCCGCAATGGCAGGCCCACGCCGACAGCGTGATGCGCGCCGTGCTGCGCTGCAATCCCCTGCATATCCCGGCGCAATACGCGCCTTACTTCGATCAGTGGCGGACGAAGATCGTCCACTTCGATCCTTCGAGCGCGGACGGCTGATGGCGAAATCTGCAAAATCCCGCAAGTCCGCGCGCCCGGTCTCGCTGACCCCGGCGCTGCGCATGACGGCGCTGCGCGTCGGCGGCGCCGTGGCGATCATCGGCGTCGCCGCCGGGCTCTACGCCTATCACGGCCGCCACGCGCAAGTCGCAATGCGCGAGCCGCAGCCCGTTGTCGCCGCCGCGCCGGCGCCGGCCGTCGCGCCGCGCCCGCCCGCGCCCGCGCCGCGCCGCGAGGCCAGCCTCGAGTCCCACAAGCCGATGTCGGCGGCGCTGCGCTCGGCCTTCGATTCCTGGCTGATGGGCGCTTACGCCAAATGCTGGCGGGCGCCGAAGAAACTGCCGGACGGCGACCCCTATCTGGCCAAGGTGCGCGTCGCCTTTCGCGCCGACGGCGAACTCGCCCAGCCGCCGAAGCTCGTCAATCCGCCTTCGGACCCTGCTTGGCGCCCGCAGGCCGAGGCGGCGCTGAAAGCCGTCAAAGGCTGCGACCCGCTCCACGTTCCCGACAAATACGCCGAATACTACCCGGCCTGGAAGTCGAGAACGGTCTACTTCGACCCGACGCGGAACTAGGGAATAGCTTGAACCCATGAAAAGCGTAATCTTCGGCCTCGTCCTGGGGCTAATCATGGCGTCCGCCGCCCCGGCCAACGCCGCGAGCGACGTCTATGTGCGCGCCGGCGGTCAGTTCAAGCCGGTGACGATCGCCGTCACCGCGCTCGCCGGCGACAACGCCAAGGTCGGCGCCGTCGTCGCCAACGACATGGCGCGCTCGATCTTCCTGTCGCCGCTCAATCCCTCGACTTTTCCGGAAAAGACCAGCAATCCCGACGCGGCGCCCAATCTCGACGCCTGGCGCACGGTCAACGCGCAATTCGTGCTGACGGGGCGCGTCGACCATGGCGGCGGCCGGCTCACGGCGCGGTTCCGGCTGTGGGACGTCGCCACCGGCGAGCAGATCGCCGGCGAGCAATTCAGCGGCGACGCCGCCAGCGCCCGCCGCATCGCGCATATGATCTCCGACAAGGTGTTTACCCGCGTCACCGGCGAGAAGGGCTTCTTCGACAGCCGCGTCGCGTTCGTCGACGAGACCGGGCCGAAGCAGCGCCGCATCAAGCGCATCGCGCTGATGGACATGGACGGCGCCAACGTCAAATATCTCACCAACGGCGACAAGCTGGTGGTGACGCCGGCATTCTCGCCCAACGATCAGCAGATTGCCTATATGGCCTTCGGCGCCGGCGAGCCGAGCGTGACGCTGATGAACCTGGAGAGCGGACAGCGCCAGACGCTCGGCAATTTCAGCGGCATGAGCTTCGCGCCGCGCTTCTCGCCCGACGGGCGGCATGTCGTGATGTCGCTCTCCGACGGCGGCAACGCCAGCCTCTATGAGATGGACCTCGGCTCGCACCAGACGCGACGGCTGACCAACGCCGGCGCGATCGACACCTCGCCGTCCTATTCGCCGGACGCCTCGCAGATCGTGTTCGAGAGCGACCGCGGCGGCCATCAGCAGCTTTATGTGATGTCGGCGGCCGGCGGCGACGCCAAGCGCATCTCGTTCGGCGAGGGGCGCTATTCGACGCCGGTATGGTCGCCGAAGGGCGACCTCATCGCCTTCACCCGACAGGACAAAGGCGAATTCGGCATCGGCGTGATGAAGCCGGACGGCTCGGACGAGCGCATGCTCACCGAGGGCTTCCACAACGAGGGGCCGACGTTCTCGCCCAATGGGTTGTTCGTGATGTTCTTCCGCGACCCCGGCGGCGCCGGGGGCGCGCATATCTACATGGCCGACGTGTTCGGCCACGGCGAATTCCAGGTGCCGACGCCATCCTACGCCAGCGACCCGTCGTGGGGGCCGCTGCTGAAGTGAGGGCGGCGAGGACAAGACGGCGGCTTGCGATTTCAGGGGGATGGGCGCCATTTTTTGCAACGGGCGGCTCACGATCATTATGGCCGTCGCGGCAGCGCTCATCGTTACGTTTGTGGAGTCCGCGCTTAATGCGCCCGACGCTTGATTGTCGTCCGTTTTCCCCGCGGTGGAAACCGTTGCGATCGCGCGCCCGGAGGTTTACTCGATAACGTGGCGTTTTTGGCTCAAGTATATTATTTTCGGCCTCGTGCTAATCCCCATTGGTATTGAGCTTTACACAATCATTCGACACCATGGTATTTATGCCGGCGGCCGCGGAATGGGGATTTATTACTATACGTTCGATCGCGATCCGATATCTTTCGTAACTCTAACAATCCTCCACTCAATTATTGGCGTCCCGGTAATTGTCGGAGCGCTAGTGATGGTGCTTGCTGATCTGGGGATTGTGCCGCGTGAGTGGTTTTATAAAAAGAAGAACGACGAAGACGTTGAATAGGTCACCGCTGTGCGTTAATCTAACGGGCTGTTCGTGATGTTCTTCCGCGATCCCGGCGGGGCGGGCGGCGCGCATATCTACATGGCCGACGTGTTCGGCCACGGCGAATTCCAGGCGCCGACGCCATCCTACGCCAGCGACCCGTCGTGGGGGCCGCTGCTGAAGTGAGGGCGCCGCCCGCCGCCGCTTACTTCAGCTTGACGAGGCAGGCGCCGGCGGCCCTGGCGCTTTGCCGTCCGGTTTGCCGCGAGACCTTGCCGGCAAAGACCATCGGGCGAACGATGCCGGGGAGCATGTCCTTGATAACGGTGTCCGGCTTGATCGAGGGCGCCGCCGCCTGGTAGATCGTCCTCGCCTCGGGGGCGAGACCCGCCGCGCAGGCCTGCGCGGTTTTGGTGTCGGCCGCGGCGACCCCCGCCGAAGCTACGAACAAGCCAAGCGACATCGTCAGAACGAACTTCATTTCCGGTCCCCCCCCATTGGCGCGTGCGCCTTGCCCGACCCCGCCTCCGAAACGGCTTGTCGCGGCTTCGGCGGCGACCACGTCGCCTCGTCCGCCCCGACCAAACCTTTGCACTCTTGGCGGCTTCGCCGCCGATTGCAACGGATATTCATGATGGCTGGTGGTTCAAACCTAACGGTTGATACCCAGCCGCCGGAGCCCCGAAGGGGCCTCGAAGGACGCTCGTTGGCCCGACCTTTTCTGCCATCAACCGCAGTCTCGCATGACCGGCGGCGCAAGCTGGAACGCCCTTCGAGGCTACGCTTCGCTTCGCGCCT
>Ga0134126_10002328_pt1 | contig 24012 bp, 17 predicted proteins | sample KB31752_FD_96881 | JGI IMG/M metagenome (GOLD analysis project Ga0134126, IMG submission 96881) | Terrestrial soil microbial communities with excess Nitrogen fertilizer from Kellogg Biological Station, Michigan, USA - KB3-175-2 | ecosystem: Environmental > Terrestrial > Soil > Unclassified ... | reverse complement strand
GCGCCGGCCGCTGGCGGCGTCGTCGGCCTGTTTCTTGCGCTCGCCGGCTTCAGTTTGATCCAAGCGCGGATCGAGATGGCTGGAGGCGAAGAGAATTGTCTTGCCGTCGGGCGAGAAGCAACTGCACGTCGTGCGGCCGCGGCCGGTGCTCACGCGATGCGGAGGACCGCCGGCGAGCGGCTGCGTGTAAATCTGATAAAATGGATAGTCGCGGGGAACGGCCTGATAGATGATTGTCTTCTGATCGGGCGAGAAGTAGCCTTCGCCGGCCTTCACGAAGCCGTCGGTGACTTGGCGGACGTTCGATAGGAATTGACCTTCGATCGACGCACCCGGTTCGTCGGCCGACGAAGGCCGGGCGCCCGCAAAGACCGCGAACAGCAGACAGGCGGCGAAGAGTCGCTTCGGCAGGCGGGACGACATTCGGAGATTCTCCTTGGCGTTCGGTAGGCGGTAGATGGTAGGCGATAGGCGGCGCGGGGCGATCTCCCCGCCGAATCCAAACTGATTATAGGCTCCAGCGATGAAGATTTACACGAAGACCGGGGATAAGGGCGAAACGGGGCTGTTCGGCGGCCCGCGCGTCCGCAAGGACCATTTGCGCATCGAAGCCTATGGCTCGGTCGATGAATTGAACGCCGTGCTCGGCGTCGCACGGAGCGAGACGCTGCCGGCCGAGATCGACGCCCTGCTGGCGCAAATTCAAAACTCGCTGTTCGATCTGGGGGCGGAGTTGGCCACGCCCGACCCGGCGAAAATGGGCGTGGCGTCGGTCGGCGCCTCGCACGTGGAAGTCCTCGAACGGGCGATCGACCGATACGAGGCCGGCCTGCCCCCGCTGAAGACGTTCATCTTGCCGGGCGGCACGCGGGCCGCCGCCCAATTGCACGTCGCCCGCACCGTCTGCCGCCGCGCCGAGCGTCGGCTGATTTCGCTGGCCGCCGCCGAAACCATCTCGGGGCAGCTCACCATCTATCTCAACCGGCTGAGCGATTTGCTGTTCGTCTTGGCGCGCGAGGCAAACCGCGCCGGCGGGAAGAGCGACGTCCCGTGGCGGAAGGGATGATGCGAATCTCAGGCCGGCGCGACTTCCAAGCTGCGGTCCACGCACTCGATATTCAGTTCGACGCGGCCGGTGAAGCGGCACCCGACCAGGAACATCGAGTTATCGTCGGTGGGGGCCGGCGTGGAGTGCATGACGCGGCCCGTCAGATACGTCACGTTGGGCGGCATACCGAGGGCCACGACGAACATCTCGAAGTCCGGCGGTTGGGGGAGTAGAAAGGAAAAGCCGCCGGACGAAATATCGTGACACCGGACTTGGACGAACGTCTCGCGGGTCGGCAAGCGGCCTTCGACGTAAGGCGCCACGAACTGATTGGTGGGAAAGGGGCGCCGAGGCTGATTGCGGCGATCGATGGGCGTGCCCGTCGCCTGCTCCTCGTCCAACTGCCGCTCGACCTCTTCCAAGATGTCCTGGTTCTTCTGGAACCAGGTCGGATCGATGTGCTCGCACGTTTTTCCGTTGAAGAAATAAGCGCGGTTCCGCCCGTTTTGTTTGGCCGCATAGAGGGCCTGGTCGGCCCCTTGAATGACCTCATCGAGGCCTTGATCGCCTTGGGCTTCGGCCACTCCCAGACTGGCAGTCACCTGCAACTGCTTGCCTTGATAGTCGACGTGACAGGCGGCCAACGAACTGCGAAGCTGTTCCGCGATCGCCTGGGCTTCGTGAAAGCTGGCGTCCGGCACGATAATGGCGAACTCTTCTCCGCCATAGCGGGCCACGAAATCGCCGTCGCGCACGTTCTCGGCGAAGACCCGCCCCGCGGCGCGTAGCACCTCGTCGCCCGCCTGGTGGCCGTGCAAATCGTTGAACCGCTTGAAATGGTCGATGTCCACGAGAATCAGCGAGAACTTCTTGCCTTCCGCGTGCAGCGCGTCGCAGCGCCGAGCCAACTCCTCGTCGAAAGCCCGCCGATTGGCGACGCCGCACAAGCCGTCCGTGCGCGCCTCGACCATGTGCGATTCGATCCGTCGCGCGTGGTCCTGCACCTGCCCTTTGGCCGCATCCAACTCGCTGCGCAAAATCTCGTTGGCCTGGAGCAGTTGCTGCGCGGCGCCGAGAATGACTTGCTCCAGCGGCTTGCCGTCCGCCGAAGTCGAATTCAACTCTTGGCTGATTTTTTCGACGCGAGAACTGTGAGCGCCCATGTCGGCCGTCGCTCGGTCGGCCAGGCGAAGCAATTGATTGAGCAGTTCTTTGGCCTGCTCCGCGTGCAGGGCCGCCGACTTGTCGGGCGCGGGAGCGGCTGGCGGAGCTTTGGGCGAAGTCTTTTTCGCAGTGGACGTCGTCAGCGGCGCGTCGACCGCGCCGCCGCGAAATCCTCGCAGGTGCCAGCCAACGAGGATGCCCATCGCCAGCGACACGAGGACGACGACGACGATCCCCAGAATTAATAAAGAGCCGGTAGCGACCGCCACTTTGATTGGTCCTTAGGCGCCGGGCTGGCCCGAATAACCGTCCTGTTTAGCGACGCGTTTTCATTGCGATAACGTATTTCCCCCGTAAGGTACTTACGACACGCGATGTGGCAAAGCAAACCAAACCCGCATTCGCATTCTGAGGCGCCGCGGCAAGGCGGCCGATGGAGCCTTCTGGCAGGATCTTTCCGCTTATGGGGACGGCGGTCCCCCCATTCGGCGCCCGCGAAAATGCAAGGCTCCCGGTGGCGAGGATTCGTTGCATTTTCCCGATTTTTTAGAAGATCTCGAAATTTGGGAGCCCTCGAAATAATCGTCGCAACCTCCCCAGAAATATCCGGATGCTCGCATGATTTCATTCACTTGCCGTAAAGGTGTGTCGCCCTTCGTAACGGGATTTCGATATTCAGTACGGAATCCATTTGAATACCACCGTTACTTGTCCCTCAAAGTCGGCCATGCGTATTCCAAGAAATAAGCAGAAAGTTATAGACGACGCAAGGCGGAGGATTCATAATCGACGGGCGATCATGAACTGGCTTACAGGCCACGACGGCTGAGGGCAGGGCGCCATGAGTAAGCTTTCGGTAGCAAATCTCGTCCACACCGTTCGTGCGCTGGGCGATACGAAGGGGGCGCCTCATCGCCGGGCGAATCTCATCGGCGAAAGACTCTGGCGGCTTACGGCCGGCGCCGATTCTTCTGACGCGCTGATCGGCGTCGGCGATCTATCCGCCGCGATTCGAGAAGTCTTCGACGCGGACCACGACCGCGTGGTGTTCAATCCGGCGGACGCCCACTGGCGAGTGCTGGGACCATCGGAGCGATTGTTGCGTTTCGATCCCGAGCATCAAGGCCACGGTTCGTCGGACGTGATCGACTTCGAATCGGACCCATTCAACTCGGACCAAGCGGCCCGCGACGCGATGCCGGCGGACTCCGCGAGAAGCTCGTTGATCAAGGGGCTGGGGGCGGTCCAGGCCCGGCAAATGCTCGGACAGCAGCATTGGGTGGTGGTCGTGGTGAACGCCAATGCGCCGAGCACGGAGTTGCCGCTTTCCCAACTTCAGCGACTGTGCCGTTCCCAGCGGCTGTTGATTCTTTGGTGCGAGGAACAGACCGAGGCGCCGCGTGCGGACAAGTCTCCCACGGCTGCCGCGTTCGAGCAATTGTCGAACCAACCCGACTTGATCTGCCTGGGGCCTATCGGCGGCCTGGGGCTCGAGGGCGTCGCCGCGGTGCTCGAAGCGCTCAAAGCCATCGAACAACCGGCCGTGCTCTATTTGCGATTGAGGCGAGCGGCCCCGGCGAGCGATCTCGACGGCAAGCAAGCCGACTTGAAACACAGCGACGGTCCTGCGCAGGGACGCACGACCAACGGCCGTTCACAATCCAATCGGGCTGCCCGCGCCGATCTGGCGCCCGCAAGCGGCTTTCATCAGACCCCAAGCGCGGCGCCAAGCCAGCGGCTTGCCATGCACGTCGCCGCGGAGGGCGTCGTTCGGCTGGCGGAAGCAGACCGCCGCATCGTGGGCCTGGATCTGACGGGCGGCGCCCATTGGACCGCCTGTTCCGCCGGCAGCCCACGGCGATTTTTCGAAGCCGGCGCGGACGACGTCGACCTGTTCGCTTGGTGCGCGGGCCTGGCGGAGGGCGGTTGCCGCCCCCTCGTGCTCCTGACCGAAGCCGCGCTGCGGCGCTGGTGCGGCCGCGTGGCGGAAGAAATCGACGGTCTCCGGCCGCCGGTGTCGTTCGTCGTGTGTTCTACGTATCGAGACGCTTCGTCCGGCGTCGCCTCGACGGCCGGCTTGTCTCTGTTGTCCGATACCGTGTTGATGGTTCCCAGTCATGCGGGGGAACTCGACCAAATGCTGGCCTGCGCGGCACGGCAACCAGGGCCGACGGCGATATGGCTGCCGCACACGCTGTCGGACGGGCCGGTTGAATCATCGCCGGAGCAAGTCGAAGTTGGCCGGGCGGTGCGCCTCCGAAGCGGCGCGGATTTGGCATTGCTCACGCTGGGCGACGCCGAAATCGCCGTCGAAGCCGCCAATGAATTGGAGCGGCGGGGAGTTGAAGCCGCCATTGTCAGTCTCCGCTTTGCAAGGCCGCTGGATCGCGAAGCGATTGTGGCGGCCGTGTCCGAAACGAGAGCCGCCGTGGTCATCGACCACGATATCTCGTTCGCCGCGGCGGCGATCGACGTCTTGGCATCGCACGGGGTCGAAAAGCCCCTCACGGTGCTCGCCCGCGGCGGCATGCACGACAAAGACGATCTGGGCGGGCGGCGCCGGCGAATCGACCAGATCGTAGGCCGCGGCCTGAAGCTGCTCGAAACCAAGTCGCTCGCAACCAAGTCGCTCGAAACCTCGGCGCCCGGGTTGATTCTGGCGACGGCGGAATCGTCGTTTTCAGGCCAATCCGCGATAGCGGTCCAATCGCCCTTGTCGTCATGTTCCGCGCAAGAGGAACGCGATCGGATCGTAGCGTTGCGATTCACGCCGACCGTTCAGGCATGGATTGAGGAATACTCGGAGGTCGGGCAGCGTGGCCTATATTTGTGGCGCTGGTGCCGGTATGGCGTGGGGCTGACGACGCTGCCCTGCGTGCCGGACGAGTTGCGCGACGACGCCTGCGATACCAAGTTCTTGTCCGGCATGTTGAACGTGCTGCTGGACGACGTGAGCGACCAATGGCGCAACGGAGACTTGCTTGATGAATTGCTGAAAGTCACAGCCGGAAGCAGCGCCGATTTCGGTCGTTTTTCGTCCGACGAGCGGCGTTACGCCGAACTGACTTGCAAATTATGGAACATTTTCTGGCAGCGCGTGCGACAGTACCCGTGTTACGAAGTTTATCAAGAATTGCTGCGCTACGACCTGACTCAACTATTCAACACCGTCCGCTATTCGCACCTGGTCAATAACAATTTGTCGTTGCTGAATGTCATCGAACACGACCATTATTCGTCTCAAGGCATGGGCCTCATGAGTTTTTCCACGGTGGACTTGATGTGCAGCAGCCGCTTCCCTTGCCAGGATTTGGCGGCGCTGAGAGAAGTCATGTGGCATGCCCAGTGGATGGCGCGCATCGGCAACCTGGTGACGACCTGGCAACGCGAGATTGGCGACGGAGATTATACGAGCGGCGTCTTTGCTCGCGCGGTCGGGCGCCGCGAGCTGACCGTCGAGCAACTGCGGGCCGGAGACGCCGGCGAGATCGAAGACGTCGTCCGCCGCGGCGAACACGAGGCTTATTTTCTGCGCCGCTGGAGCTATCATCGCGATCGGCTGGGACTCATGAAACCGCATTTCAAGGCGTTCGATCTGGGGCTGGTCATCGAAGGACTGGAGCGGCTGCTGCTCACCGAGCTTGGCAGCCGCGGGCACAAGTAACTTTTTTCCGACCTGCGGCAGCGCAAGAGCCGCAAGCCCGGACCGCCGCGAGGAAGCGAATCGATGCTTGAATGGGCATTCAAGAAACTCGGCTCGCATTACATCCTGGCGATGACGCTCGCCACCCGCGTGATCGGGTCTTTCGGCGGCTCGCTGGTGCTGTACTACGTCAATCTCACGACGCATCTGCCGCCGCTGATGCGCCATCATTTCGACGTCGCCGGCGCCTACCTGGTGGCATTCGCCGTTTCGCTCACGATTCCGCTGGCGCTTTGGGAAACGCCCCGGCTGCGCGCTGCGCTGCGCCGGCTCGGCAAAGGCGAAGCCGTGCCGGACGAGATCGCCCGGCGCGCGGGGCGAGAAGCCGTGCTGTTTCCCGGCCGCAACCAGATCGACCAGGCGATCCTGGTGCCGTTGACCTCGGTGCTGCCGATGTGCATTTATTTGCGCGTGGCCTTCGGCGCCCAGCCCTACGTGCTCGTGCAGGTTACGATCGCCGGCTTCCTGGCGATCGCCGCCGTGTTGTTGTCGACGTTTTTCCTGGCCGAGCGCTGGATGGTCCCCGTGACCCGCCACTTGCTCGACAACGGCGTCGCAATCCCGTTCGACGAGTTGCCGCAAAGCCGGTTGCAGCGGCGGATGAACGTTTGCTTCGGCTTGATTACGATCGTCACGGCTTTGATGATCGGCGCGCTGGCGAACCAGCGGGCCAACGACCTGATTCACGATCCCGACGATCAGGCGGCCACCGTCGCCAATTTGCAACGGCACATCATTTACATTTCGATCGTCGCCGTGCTGATCGGGCTGACGCTCTCGACCGTGCTGGCCCGCTCGGTGGCGTTGCGCGTCGGCATCCTGGTGCAGGCCATGAAGCGAGTGCAGCAGGGTTGTTTGACCGAGCGCGTTCAACCGACGGGCAACGACGAGATCGACATTCTGGCGCGGCAATTCAACACGATGGTCGAGCAATTGGCCCGGCACGACCATACGATTCGCGACTTGAACGTCAACTTGGAATCGAAGGTCAAGCGCCGCACGCAGCAGCTTTCCAAAAGCCGCCGCACGCTCAAGCGGTCGCTGGACAAGCTGCAGGAATACGACCGCCTGAAGACCGAGTTCTTCTCGAACATCAGCCACGAATTACGCACGCCGCTGACCATGATCGTGACCCCGGTCGAACGGCTGCTCGACAAGCAGGGCGCCTCGCTGCCCGCGCAAGTCTCCGCCATGCTGGGCATGGTCCGCTCGAACGGCCACCGCTTGCTCGAACTGATCAACAAGCTGCTCGATTTTTCCAAGCTCGAAGCCGGCGGGATGCGGCTGAAGCTGGTCGGGCTGGACCTGAATCGGCTGGTCGGCGAGTTGGTCGCCGCCGCCCGCCCGCTGGCCGAGCAGCGCGGAATTCAGCTGCTGCTCAGCGCCGACCCCGAACTGCCGGCGTTTGGCGCCGATCAGGAAAAGCTGGACATCATCCTCAGCAACCTGCTGTCGAACGCGATCAAGTTCACGCCGGCCGGCGGCCGGGTCGAAATCGAAACGCTGCGCGCCGACGATCGCGTTTGGATCTCGGTCAGCGATTCGGGAATCGGCATCGGCGAGGCCGACTACGAGCGGATCTTCGAGCGCTTCGTGCAGGTCGACGGCTCCAGTTCTCGCGAGTTCAGCGGGACCGGCTTGGGGCTTTCGTTGACGAAGGAACTGGTCGAACTGCACGGCGGGCAGATTTACGTCAAGAGCGAAATGGGCAAGGGCACGCGGTTTTGGTTCGACCTGCCGTTGGCGCCGGCGCCCGAATCGGCCGAACAGGCCGACAGTTCGGCCTTGCACGCGCGCCGCATGCGGTTCGCCGACCTGGAAAGCGAACAGCCCGATAACGCGCTCGACAGCGCGCCCGACCGAGATCCCGATAAAGAAGCTTCTTCTTCCGACTCGCCCGAAACGAACGCGGCCACGATCCTGGTCGTCGACGATACGGCCGACGTGCGGACCCTGCTGGGAGACATTCTCAGCGACCACTACCGCATCATCTACGCGCGCGACGGCGCCGAGGGCATGGAAGCCACGCTGCGCGAACGGCCGGACTTGATCATCTCCGACGTAATGATGCCGCACGTCGACGGGCAAGAATTCTGCCGCCGGGTGCGCGAGAATCCGGAAACCGTCGCGACGCCCTTCGTGCTGCTCACGGCGCGGGCCGAACTATCTTTGAAGATCGACGGCCTGAATTGCGGCGCCGACGACTATCTGACGAAGCCGTTCGAGGAGAAGGAGCTCAAGGCGCGGGTCCGCTCGCTGTTGAAACTGCGGCGGCTGCACCAGGATCTCGACAAGCGCAACCACGAACTCGAAACCGCCTACCGCGACCTGGCCGCGATGCAGGGCCAGTTGATCCATTCGGAAAAAATGAGTTCCTTGGGCCAGCTCGTGGCCGGCCTGGCCCACGAGATCAACAACTCGATCAACGCGGTCTACAACGGCATCAAGCCGCTGGCGCTGAACACGCATCGTCTGCAAGGAATGCTGTCGCCGCTTTTGGCCGGTCAAAGTTTGCAGTGCGAGCCGGCCGCGCGCGACGAGCTCGACGCCTTGTTCCGGCGGCTGTTTTCGCTGGCCAGCGTCATCGAAAACGGGGCCACGCGCACGGCACGGATTATTTCCGACCTGAAGACCTTTTCGCACCCCGGCAAAAGCGGGTTCGACGATTTCGATTTGCACGAGTCGCTGGACGTCTGCCTGAACCTGCTGTTCGGACAGGTCAAGCACCGCCTCAGGATTCGCAAGGAGTATGGCGTCGTCCAACGGGTCTTCGGACCGCATGGGCATCTCAACCAGGTGTTCATGAATATTTTCAACAATGCCCAGCAAGCGATGGAAGGCGAAGGAGAAATCGTCGTCACCACCTGGCAAGAAGACGATCGGGTCCGCGTCAGCGTCCGCGACACGGGGCCCGGCATCTCCGAGGAAATCAAGAACCGCATTTTCGATCCGTTCTTCACGACCAAGGAGCCGGGGCTCGGCACGGGGCTGGGACTCTCGGTCAGCTACAGCATCATCAACAAATTGGGCGGCGCCATCGAGTGCCTCAGTTCGGAGGGCGAGGGGGCGGAGTTCATCGTCACGTTCCCTTGCGTTTCGGAATCCCAGGAGTCGGGGCTGCACGGCGAGAATGGTCCGTTGCAGCTTGGCTTCGCAGCCTCAGGATGGGCGTAAATGAAACGCGATTTGCTTTACGTGGACGACGAGCGAGACAACCTGATCGTCTTCGAAGCGGCCTTCGAGGACACGTTCAACGTCCACACGGCGAACAGCGGCCGCAAGGCGCTCGAATTGCTCGAGCAGCGCCCGTTTCCGGTCGTCGTCGCCGACCAGCGGATGCCCGTCATGACGGGTTCCGAATTGTTCGAGATCATGCGCGCCAAGTATCCGCACACCAAGCGGGTCATGCTGACCGGCTACGCCGACTCGAAGGCGATGCTCGACGCCATCAACCAGGGCCAGGTCTACTACTTCGTCAAAAAGCCTTGGGAACGGCCCATGCTCCAGTCGGTGCTGGTGCGCGCCATCGAAGCCTACGACCTGTCGGTCGCCAACATGGCGCTGACCGACCGGCTCGTGGCCGTCGACCGCTGCGCGGCGCTGGGCCGCTCGGCCGCCCGCATCGCCCACGAGATGGGCAACCAATTGTGCATGCTGCCGCTGCTGGAAATGATCGAAGAGCAATACGCGGGCGATGTCGATCTGATTCGAACGGCCGACGTGGCCCGCAAAACCTACGAGCGGCTCGTGCAGCTCGTCGGCGAAGTCAAGGCCTTCGTCCGCTTCGAGAACGAAGACGCCCCGCTACAGAACGTCCGAATCTCGGAGTTGCTCCACGAACTGCTCGATTTCCTGCGATTCGACAATTCCGTGCCCCACGCTCGCATTTCGCTGCAAATCGGCGAAGAAGCGGTCGTGCGGGCCAATCGCGTCAAACTTCACCAGGTGCTGATCAACTTGCTGAAGAACGCCGCCCACGCCATCCGCGAGCGAGAGGATGGGCGGATTACGCTGAGTCTGGCGGTCGATGCGTCGACGGCCGAAATCAAGGTCAGCGACAACGGCTGCGGGATGACGGCCGAGGTGGCCGAGCGGATTTGGGAGCCGTTTTTCACGACCAAGGGAGAGGAGGGGACCGGCTTGGGGCTGGATATCGTCAAGAGCATCGTCGAATCGCACGACGGCCAAATCGCCTGCCGCTCGGCGCCAGGCGCCGGCGCCACGTTCGCAATTCGGCTTCCGCTCGCGCCGCCGGCAAACGAACTGCCTGCGGCCGGCGTAGACAACCATAAGGCGGATCACCATCGAGCAAGGGCCAACGCGAGCCTGCCGGCCCCTCTTCAAGAACTGGGCGCTGGGGCGGCATTCAAGGAAATCAGCTAGATGAGAATCCTACTCGCTAGTCCGCGCGGGTTCTGCGCCGGGGTCAATATGGCCATCGAGGCGCTGGAGCGGGCGCTCGACTTGTTCGGCGCGCCGCTTTACGTCTTTCACGAGATCGTCCATAACCGGCACGTCGTCGAGGGCTTTCGCCGCAAAGGCGTGGTTTTCGTCGATAGCGTGCAAGAAGTCCCGCCAGGCAGCCGGTTGATGTACAGCGCGCACGGGATCTCGCCGGCCGTTCACCGCGCGGCCGAGGAGCGCCAGTTGCAGGTGATCGACGCCACTTGTCCGTTGGTGCGGAAGGTCCATTTGCAAGCGATCCGCTTCGCAAGGCTCGGCTACACGATCGTGTTGATCGGACACCACGGCCACGACGAGGTCGTCGGCACGATGGGCGAAGCCCCGGAGCAGATGGTTCTGGTTGAAACGCTGGAGGATGTCGATCGTCTACAAGTTCCCGATCCGGAAAAGGTCGCGTATCTTACTCAAACCACGCTCAGCGTGGACGAGGCCCAGGGGTTGGTCGACCGCCTGCAGCAGCGATTCCCGCACTGCGTCGGCTCCCCCAAGGAAGATATCTGCTACGCCACGCAAAACCGGCAAGAGGCCCTGAAGGCGCTGCTGCCGCAGGCCGATTTGGCGTTGGTGGTCGGCAGCCGTAACAGCTCGAACAGCAATCGGCTGGTCGACGTGGCCCGAGAGCACGGAGTTCCCGCGTACCTGGTCGACGATGCGGAGGAACTGGATTCGGCCTGGTTTGAAGGGCGGCAGACCGTGTTGATCACGGCGGGGGCCAGCGCCCCGGAGGAACTCGTGCTGGCCTGTGTCGCGGAGATCGACCGCCGCTTCGGGGCCGAGGTCGAACGCCATTCGATTCGCGAGGAAGACGTCACGTTTTTGTTGCCGGCCGAAGTTCGCTGAAATCAAACGCGGTTCGACGGCGCGCCGGGCCCGTTATCACCCAGATTCGCTTCCAGGGATTGCTTCGTGTCTTACGTGAACCTCAGCCGCAGCCGGATCGGAGACGTCGATCTGGCCTGTTTCACGGGTTTGCCCGACGTCGAAGTGTTGGATTTGTCGGGTACGAGCGTGAGCGATGCCGGCCTCGAGCATCTCGAGGGGTTGAGTAACCTGCAAATGCTGATTCTCGACGGCACGAAAGTCACCGACGCGGGCGTGGAGCGACTCAAGCGCGCACTGCCCAAAACGACCATCCTGCGTTAGCACTAACCCGAAGCGCAAGCGAGGCAAGTTCGTCGCTCGTCCTCGCTTGCGCTTCGGGTTGGTGTGGACTGATGAATAAAGCGGCTTAGTCCGGCCTCTCGGTCGGCGTCCATCCGCCCCGCCGCGGGCCTTCGGCGGCTCGTTGACACCTCGCCGTAAGCTGTTTAGAGTTAATATCTTGACGTAATTCGGACCATTTCCATCCTAACCGTTCCGAGGGCCGCGGGTGGCCGACAAAGCCTGGGCCGGAGTGTTTGAAGAGGCGACCGATCGCCGAGTGGAGAAGTTCACCGAGAGCGTGACCTTCGACCGGCGGTTGTACGCGCACGATATCCGGCTTTCCATCGCTCATGCCCAGATGTTGGCCTCGGTCGGATTGCTTTCCGCCGAAGAGTGCCGACAAATCGAGCAGGCTTTGGGGCAGATCCGCCAAGAAATCGAGCAGGGCTGCTTCGAGTTCCGCATTGAATGGGAAGACGTGCATATGCACGTCGAGCGGGCTCTGATCGAGCGGCTCGGCGACGTCGGGCGCAAGCTGCACACCGCCCGCAGCCGCAACGATCAGGTCGCCACGGATCTGCGAATGTGGGTCCGCGACGCCATCGACGAAATCGACCGGCTGGTCGTGGCGCTGCAATGCTCGTTCGTCGGGCGTTCGGCGGCCGACCGCGATTGCATCCTGCCCGGTTACACCCACTTGCGCCGCGCTCAACCTGTGTTGGCGCCGCACTATTGGCTGGCCTATTGCGAAAAGCTCGAGCGCGATCGGGGCCGGCTGGCCGATTGCCGCCGCCGAACGAACGTGTCGAGCTTGGGGGCGGCCGCTCTGGCGGGAACCAGCTTGCCGATCGACCGCCAAGACGCGGCCCGTCGCTTGGATTTCCCTGAGGTCGCGGCCAACAGCCTGGACGTGTCGAGCGATCGGGATTTCGTCTTGGAGTTCGCCTTCGCGCTGTCGTTGATCGCCGCCCACCTCAGCGGTTGGGCGGAGGAATGGATTTTGTGGTCGACCACCGAGTTCAATTTCCTCAAACTGCCGCAGAGCTTTTGCACCGGCTCGTCGATCATGCCGCAAAAGGTCAATCCCGACGTGCTGGAATTGGTCCGCGGCAAGACGGCCCGCGTCGTCGGAAACCTGACGCAACTGCTGGTGCTGATCAAGGGCCTGCCGCTGGCCTACAACCGGGATCTGCAAGAGGACAAAGAGCCGCTGTTCGATTCGTTCGACACGGTGCGAAGCTGCTTGGAGTTGGCGGCGCCGCTGGTCGCCGCCGCCGAATTGAATCGCGAGGCGATCGCGGCCCGGTTGGACGAAGGGCATCTCGACGCCACGACCTTGATGGAGCATTTGATTCGCCGCGGCATGCCGCAGCGCAAGGCGCATGAAGTCGTCGGCAAGCTCGTCCGCAAGGCGCTGACCAGCGGCCAGACGTTGGCCGAACTTCCATTGGCCGATTTTCAGGAACTCGACCCCGGCTTGGACGAGTCGGTGTACGACGTATTAGGGGCGGAGCGGGCGGTGCGGGCTTTCGTGAGTTATGGTTCGACGGGGCCCGAAGAAGTGGCCCGTCAGCTCGACGCCTGGCGCAAGAGACTGGATTTAGCACCATGAAACACGGTTTCCGCGAGCTTCGCTGGGTGGCGATCGCCCTTTGGGCGCCGATCGCATGTTTTGGCGCCGCACGCGCCTCGATCGCCCAAGAGGCCGGCGCCGCCGAAGCGCCGGCGTCCGAGGCCCCGCTGAAGCCGTCGCGCTCCGGCGATCCGGCGGTTCGAGCGCTCATGGAAGCGAAACTTGCCACGCCGGCGGAGTTGCTGCGGGCCGCCGACACGCTGATCGATTTGGGCGCCATGCTCGAGGCCGATTCGCTCGTCAAACGCCTGGCCGCGGAAAAGCTGGACGATGCCGCGCTCTCGGCGTTGGCCGAGCAGTTTGGATCGGCGATCTTCTTGAAGCTGGCCTTGACCGCCGACGTGCAGCCGGCCGGCAAGCAATTCGCCGACGCCGTGATGGCCGCAGCGGACCGTCAAGCGCGCGATCCCAAGCGGTTGGCGGCCCTGATCGGCCAGCTCAAAGATGCGAATCCCGCCGTCCGGCGTGCGGCGATCGTTCGGCTGCGATCCGGACGCGAGGACGCGATCAAATTGCTCGTGAGCGTATTGGGCGATGACAGCCGCGCGGCGGAACATCCGGCGGTGCGCCAGGCGCTCGCCCATTTCGGCACGGAAGCGGTCGAGCCGTTGAAGGCAGTGGCGCGCTCGGCCACGGCGCCGCTTGCCGCCCAGGCGATTCGCGTGTTGGGCAGTCTCGATCAGGCGGAAGTCGCGGTCGATTTGTTCGCCGCCGGATTGCTGGCGGATGGCGATCCACAGGTGCGCGCCGCCGCCCGCGAGTCGCTCAAGGCGTTGATCGGCCGCGTGCCGGATGTCGACGAGTCGGTGGCGACGCTCGAACGATTCGCCCGCTCGTATTACGACGGTCGGCGGAAGCTGGATGGCGACCTGGAAGGCCAAGTCGCCTCTTGGCGTTGGAACTCGCAGACGTCCGAACTGACCAGCGAACGGGTCTCGGCCCATGTGGCCGCGCTGGAGATCGCCCGCGATTTGGCCCAAGACGCCAGCCGCCTGGCGCCGCGCAGCCGTGCCGTGCAGAGGCTCTACCTGGGCGCGCTGGCCGAGGCCGCATCCTATCGCGCGGGCTTCGGCGGCCCCTTGCCCGAAGGACCGGGAACGGCCCTCGAGATCTTGGCGGCCCAAGAAAGCAACGTGATTGAAGCTTTGCTCGAAGAGAGCGTCGCCGGCGAGCACACGGCGGCGGCGACCGTGGCGGCGGGCCTTCTCGGCCGCGCCGGCGAAGCGGAACTGCTGTATCGTCGATCGCCGCTGCCAAGCGCATTGATTCAAGCCGTGCGCCATCCCGATCGGCGATTGCGGATGGCCGCGATCGACGCCGTTTTGGGCCTCAAGCCGTCAAAGCCGTTTCCCGGGTCCAGTTTCGTCGTGGATGCTCTGGGTTATTTGGCCGGTTCCTTCGGCGCCCCGAAGGCGTTGGCGGCCGACGCCCGGCCTCTGGAAGCCGAGCTTCAGGCCGGTTTGCTCGCTGCGATCGGCTATGACGTCGAGGCCGCCACGAACGACCGCGCGGCCTTGGCCGAAGCCATCGCATCGCCTGATTTCGAAGTGGCGCTGATCGATTTTAGTCTGGCGGCGCCGGTTTCGGGCCAGTTGCTCGAGCAGTTCCGCAGAGACAACCGCACGGCCCGGCTGCCCATCGGCATCGTCGCTTCGAGCGACGATCTCGATCGCGCCGAGCGCTTGGCGCAGCGCACGCCGTTGACCGCGGTCGTCATCCGGACCCAGGATCCCGACCGCTTGCGGTTTCAGATCGATTTGCTGCTCGGAAAGCTGGGAAGGTCCGGGGTCTCGATCGACGAGCGGCGCGGCCAGGCGGCGCGGGCCGTGGCGTGGCTGGCGCAAATGAGCGCCGCCCCGCGAGGGCTTTACAACCTGCGGCGCATCGAGACCTCGCTGGCCAACGCCGCGTGGGATCCGGAATTGGGGCCGCAAGCCGCCGAAATCCTGGCGACGTTGGGCACCGCCGACAGTCAAAAGACCCTCGTCAACCTGGCCAGTTTCGCCGCGCAACCGCTCGAACTGCGGCAGGCGGCGGCCAAGGCCTTCGCCGCGAGCGTCGCGGACTACGGCGCCTTGCTGACCACCGGGGAAATCCAACAGCAGTACGACCGTTACAATCAAAGCGAAACCCAAGATCAAGCGACGCAGAAAGTGCTGGCCTCGATCCTCGACGTGGTCGAGGCGCGGGCCGTGGCGGACCAGGCCGATTGAGGACCGCGACGCCATCCACCATGAGTCCATCTTACCGAGCCTTCGACCCTCATGCTTCCGGACCGCCCATCACCGGCCTGATCGGCGCGGGCCCGGCGATGCAGAAAGTTTACACGCGGACGCGCCTGGTGGCGCGCTCCAACGCCTCCGTGCTGTTGCTGGGCGAGACTGGCACGGGCAAGGAGCTAATCGCCAAGGCCATCCACCAGTTAAGCCCGCGCGGCAGCGGCCCTTTCGTGCGCGTGAACTGCGGCGCGCTCTCCGAAAGCCTGCTGGAAAGCGAATTGTTCGGCCACGTCCGCGGATCGTTCACCGGCGCCATCGAAAATCGCACGGGGCGCTTCGAGGCGGCGCACACGGGACGGTGTTTCTCGACGAAATCAATTCGACCACTCCGAAGCTGCAGGTCAAATTGCTTCGCGTGCTGCAAGAACGCGAATTCGAGCGGGTCGGCGACACCCAGACGATCCGCGTCGACACGCGCGTGATCGCCGCCAGCAATCGCGACTTGATGGACGAGGTGGAGGCCGAACGCTTCCGCGAGGACTTGTACTATCGGCTGAACGTGGTGCCCGTCCATCTGCCGCCGCTGCGCGAGCGCCGCGAAGACATCCCCGAGCTGATCGGGCACTTTCTCACGATCTATAATGAGGCCAACGATCGTTACGTGGTCCATATCGAGCCGAAAGCGATGGAGGCCCTGCAGGATTACCGCTGGCCGGGCAACGTGCGCGAGCTGCAGAATTACATCGAACGCGCCGTGGTGCTGGCGCCCGGCGACGAGCTGACGTGCGACTTGCTGCCCGAGGCGGTGTTGAATCCGCGCCGCCCGTCGGCCAAGCGGCTGACGGAAGCCGACGCCGAAACGCTGGCTTACGAACTCGTGCAGCAGGGCGTACACGCGGCCGGGCCGAACTCCGAGGATCTCTACAACAAAATCGTGAATCGCGTGGAACGCGAGCTCATCGCCCAAGTGCTGGTCGCATGCGACAGCGTGCAGATCAAGGCCGCGGCCCGCTTGGGCATCAACCGCAATACCTTGCACAAGAAGCTCAAGGAGTATGGGCTGGATGGCGGCGGCGATCCATCGGAGTCCGGGGGCTGAAAGCGCCGACCATGATAGCCGGGATCAGCATCTTCTGTTTCGCCGCCAGCTATGCGACGGCCCTGTTGCTGGAGATCTCGCGGCTGTTTTTCCAAAGCCGCGTCCGCGGCGCCATCTTGTTGGGCTTCGCGGCCGCCGGCTTGTTGGCGCACACGCTGTTCCTGGCGTACCGGGCCGCGTCGGCCTCAATGGCCCCCCTGTCGAGCGAATTCGATTGGTATCTCGTGGCCGCTTGGGGGCTGACCGCGATGTACGTTTATTTGGCCTTTTCTTATCCGCGGACCGCCGTCGGCTTGTTTATCTTGCCGCTCGTGCTCGCGCTGATTGCGGTCGCGGAATTCGCCGCCCGGCGGGCGCCGTTCCCTCGCTCCCAGGTCTCGCAATTCTGGGGCGCGATCCACGGCGCGTTTTTGCTCTTGGGCGTCGTCACCGTGCTGGGCGGGTTCGCAGCGGGCCTGATGCACCTGGTGCAAAGTTATCGGTTGAAGCACAAGCTGCGGCCCAGGCAAGGATTGCAACTGCCCAGCCTGGAATGGCTCGAACGCGTCAATACGCGCGCCATTTTCATCTCGGCGCTGATGCTGGTGATCGGTTTTCTCTCGGGCGTCGTGTTGAATCTCGTCAATCGCCGCGAAGACGCCGGCGACTTTTTGCCTTGGAACGATCCGGTCGTCTGGAGTTCCGGCTTGCTGTTGGCGTGGCTCTTGGCGGCGGCGGCGTTCAGCGTCGTTTATCGCCCCGCGCGGCAAGGCCGCAAGGTGGCCTACCTGACGGTGGCGAGCTTCATCTTCCTGACGATCGCGATGGGCATTTGGCTCTCGTCGTCGAGCGAACACGGCCCGGGCGACGGAAAAGCCGCTCAGCGCCCAGCGCCGAGTGCGGAGCGAGAGGAAGATTCGGAATTTGGAACGCGGAATTCGAAAGCCGTCCAGATATGAAGCTGCAAATGCTCGGTTGCAGCCATCGGCGCTCTTCGGTGGCGATTCGCGAACGTCTGGCGTTCAGCCCGGCCCAGGCCGAGGCGGCGCTCGACGATTTGCGGTCGCGGTTCCCCGATGCGGAAGCGGTGTTGCTCTCGACGTGCAATCGGGTCGAAGTTTACACGGCCGCCGAAGACCCAAGCCGCGGACCGACGCACCAACAACTGGCGGAATTCCTGGCCCGTTTCCACGGCCTGAACGTCTACGAGATTTTCGACGAACTTTTCGAGCGCACGGGAGAGGACGCGGTCCGGCACCTGTTCACGGTCGCCGCCAGTCTCGACAGCATGGTGCTCGGCGAGCCGCAAATCGTTCGCCAGGTGAAGCAGGCCTACGATCTGGCCCTCGACCGGCGCACGACCGGCCCGCTGACCAACCAGATTTTCCAGGCCGCCTTGCGCGTGGGCAAACGCGTGGCCAGCGAAACGTCGATCAACGAAAAGCGGATCAGCATTCCCAGCGTCGCGGTCGCAGATTTCGCGAAGCAAATCTTCGAGCGGTTCGACGACAAGCGCGTGCTCGTGATCGGCGCCGGCGAGATGGGCGAGGAAACCTTGCGCTATTTGCAGGACGAGGGCGCGCGCGACGTCACGGTGGTCAATCGCAACTTCGAACGGGCCCGCAGTCTGGCCGAGCGGTGGAGCGGCCAGGCCCTGCCCTGGGAGCGGCTCGGCGAGGCGCTCGCGGCGGCCGACCTGGTGATCGGCACGACCGGCGCCAGCGAACCGATCGTCACGCTGGCCGACTACCGTCGCATCGAACCGGCCCGCTACCAGCGAGATTGGTTCGTGCTCGACCTGGCGATCCCGCGAGATTTCGATCCCGCGATCGGCGATTGCCTGGGGGTTTACCTGTACTCCATCGACGATCTCCAAGCGGCCTGCGAGAGAAATCGGCAGGAGCGCGATCGAGAGCTCCCGAAGGGGCTGAAAATCATCGAAGATGAAACGGCCCGCTTCATGGGCGAACTGAATCACTATGCCACCGGCCCGATCATCAAACGGCTGCGCCAAGGCTGGCAGCAGCCCAAAGACGACGAGCTTGGCAGGCTATTCGGTCGCTTGCCGGGCCTCTCGGACCGCGACCGGCAGGAGATTCGCCAGTCGTTCGATCGGCTGATCAACAAGCTTCTGCACCCGCCGCTGGAATCTCTGCGCGACGAATCGAAGCATGGCATTCCGCATGGGCTGCTGGACGCCCTCAAGCGGCTGTTTCAGTTGAAGGATTGAAACGCCGAGCGGCGGAAACCGACCCGCCGCCGTTATTCTCCCTCCACCCAATCCTCTTCCTCTTCGTCGTCGTCTTCGTCGTCGTCTTCATCGTCATCCCAATCGTCGTCGTCCTCGTCTTCATCATCGTCTTCGTCCCACTCTTCATCGTCGTCGTCGACCTCTTCCCACTCGTCGTCTTCGAGGTCGTCGTCCTCTTCGAGATCGTCGTCATCGTCATCGTCATCATCATCCAAGTCGTCATCATCGTCGTCGTCGTCCAAGTCATCGTCCGCAAGATCGTCGTCCGCGGCGCGGGCCAACAGCCCGGCCGCTCCGGCGAGCACCGCAGCGGTGCGGGGGTTCAAGAGGTCTTCGGGGGCCAACTCCGGGGTGGCTGCCAGTTTCACTTCAGACTCCTCGTTCGAATCACTGATGGGGGTTAAATCGTTGTCCCGCCGTGCGGCGGATTGTGGTTGACGTTCGATGTCTTGCGGCTGCGCCCTTCGCAGCGCCTGGGCCCGAGGCAATTCGTCCAAGCTTCGCAGACCGAAGATTTGCAAAAACCTTTTGGTGGTCCCGTATAAAAATGGCCGGCCCAATTCGTCGGCTCGACCGCTGATCCGCACTAAATCACGCTCCATCAACTGCCGCAGCATCTCGCCGCATTGCACGCCCCGAATGGATTCAATTTCGGCCCGCACTACGGGTTGACGATAGGCTACCACGGCCAAAGTTTCCAGGGCCGGTCCCGACAAGCGGGTTTCCACCGATGCCGGGTGCAACCGCCGCAGCCAACCGCCGAACTTGGGACGAGTCAACAGTTGAAACCCGCCGGCGACTTCCTCGACGCGGAAAGCGCTGCCCTGGGAATCGTAGAGCCGGTTCAACCGGCGAATCAATGTACGCGCTTCGGTGCCGTCCGCCAAGCTGGCAAATTGACCTATTCTTCGGCTGCTCAGCGGCTCGCTCGCCAACAAGAGTACCGCCTCCAGACGCGCCATGCCTGCATCGCGCCCCCTGGCCGTAGTCTTCAGCCCTCGGGCGACGCGCCGTCCGCGCAACTGCATGGCAGACTGCCGGCCCGAAAGACGCGGCAAAAAGGCCCGATTTCGCGGCTCGCCAAGACTGTGCCGGTCGCGCAAACTCACGCTTTGCAGTTGCCGGCTCACCCTGCCGAATTGGTGTAACATAGCCGCACAAGCTAAGCCCAAGAGAGCATTCTAGCAAGTGCTAATGAGTCCGCCGCGAGGAGTTTGCAGCCACTTGGCTGGCGCCGAGGAGTGCCCGTGTTTTCGACAGAGGGGCGAACCGATCAACTAAGGCTGATGGTTCGCTTTCGGCGGACCTGCGCGAACATCAACCCCCCATTGGGCTGCCCGTGAGGAAACCGTCGCTCCGGGGCGTTTTTCGCTTCAAGCGGTTGTCGGCGTCAAATCGTCGAACATCGCTTCGACAAACGAATCGGGCTCGAACAAGGCCCAGTCTTCGGCTTTCTCGCCCAGGCCCAGATACTTGACCGGCAACCCGACGTGCTGCCGAATGGCGACCACCACGCCGCCTTTGGCGGTGCCGTCGATTTTGGCCAGCACCAGCCCCGAGCATTTCACCGCCTCGGTAAAGTGCCTGGCCTGGCTAATGCCGTTCTGGCCGGTGGTGGCGTCGAGCACGAGCAACACCTCGTGCGGCGCCGCCGGAATCTGCTTGCCGATCACGCGATGGATTTTGCTCAGCTCTTGCATCAGGTTCTGCTGCGTCTGCAAGCGGCCGGCCGTGTCGATGATGCAGACCTCGGCGTCGAGTTCCAAGGCCCGCGCGACCGCGCGGTGGGCGACGCTGGCCGGATCGCCGCCCGGTTCGCCTTTGACGATTTCGGCGCCCAGCCGTGCGGCCCAAATCGTGAGCTGTTCGACCGCGGCGGCGCGGAACGTGTCGGCGGCGCCGAGCACGACTTGTTTGCCTTGCGAGCGAAACATCTGGGCCAGCTTGGCGATCGACGTCGTCTTGCCGGCCCCATTGACCCCTGCCACCATGATCACCGTCGGGCCCTCCGCGGCGAGGCGGATCGGCTCTTCCGGCTGCGCTAGCAGCGTCTTGAGCTGTTGCTTGACGGCCGCCAAGACGTCGCTGAGATGCACGACGCGTCCGCGAAAATCGCCGCGCACGCGCTCGATGATTTGCTGCGCCGCCTGCATGCCCATGTCGGTCTTGATCAGCGCCGCCATCAGCTCGTCGAGAAAATCGTCGTCGACCAGCCGGCCTTCGCTTTTGAACAAATCGCGAATGTCGGTGTTCAGCAGCCGGGTGGTTTTTTGCAGGCCGGCCTTGAGTTTATCGAAAAGTCCCATGCGCCTCACTTCGCGTCGCGATGCTTCGCCAGGAAGCGATCGAGAATGCCGTTGACGAACTGCGCCGAATGGGCGGAGCCGTAACGCTTGGCCAGTTCCACGGCTTCGTTGATCGCCACGCGGTCGGGCGTGTCGGCGTAAAGAATCTCGAAGGCCCCCAAACGCAGTACGTTGCGGTCGGTGGCGGCCATCCGCTCGATGCTCCAGTTGTCGGCGGTCTTCGCCAGCAGTTCGTCGAGTTCGGCCCGATTGCGCCGCACGCCGGCCACCAGGGATTGTGAAAACGCAATCAGTTCTTCGGCTTTCAAGCGGGCGCGCAAGAATTCGTCGGCCTGGGCCGGATTCAGCCCCGGATTCAGGTCATCCTGAAAGAGAACTTGCAGGGCGACTTCTCGTGCTCGACTTCGTCGCGACATGGCTATTTATTCTTGGTTCATCCGGCCAAAGCACTGCCGCCTCGAATCGGGGCCGGCTCGAATCGGTCCCCTAGAACGGGCCGCCGAACATCTGCTCCAAAAGATGGACCATTCGCAACGCGGCCTCGGCGCATTCGCTTCCTTTATTGCCTACGTTGCCGCCGGCACGATGGATCGCCTGTTCGAGAGTATCGCAGGTCAATACGCCGAACAAGACCGGAACGCCCGTCTCGACGCCGGTCCGCGCCAATTCGTTGCTCACTGCGCGGTTAATGTGCTGGTCGTGCGTCGTTTCCCCTCGAATCACTGCGCCCAAGCACAACACCGCCAAATAGCGCCCGCTGGCCGCTTGCCTGGCCGCCACCAGCGGGATCTCGAAGGCCCCCGGCGTCCAGGCCACGTCGATCGCATCGTCGCCGACGCCGTGCGAAGTCAACGTCGCCACGGCCCCGTCGAGCAATCGCGACGTGATCGACTCATTATAGCGGGCCACGACGATCGCGAAGCGACCCTCGCTCGGAATCAATTGGCCCTCGAAGACGTTCGGCATGGCAAGCTACTACGATTTCATGCTCATCAAAAATTCGGCGTTGCTCTTGGTCTTGCCCAGCCGGGTGACGAGCAACTCCATGGCGTCGGCGGGACTCATGTCGTTGAGCACGCGGCGCAGAATGCAAATCCGGCGGTATTCCTCCGGGTCGAGCAGCATTTCTTCGCGGCGCGTGCCGCTACGGTTGATGTCGATCGCCGGCCAGATCCGCTTGTCGACCAGCTTGCGATCGAGCACGACCTCCAGGTTGCCGGTGCCTTTGAACTCCTCGAAGATCACCTCGTCCATCTTGCTGCCGGTTTCGACCAGGGCGGTGGCGATGATCGTCAGCGAGCCTCCTTCTTCAACCTTGCGGGCCGAGCCGAAGAAGCGCTTGGGACGCTGCAACGCATTGGCGTCGACGCCGCCCGAGAGAATCTTGCCCGAGTGCGGCACCTCGGAATTCCAGGCCCGCGCCAGCCGCGTGATCGAATCGAGGAAAATCACCACGTCATGGCCGTACTCGACCATCCGCTTGGCCTTTTCGATGACCATTTCCGAGACGTGGATGTGCCGGGCCGAAGGCTCGTCGAACGTGGAGCTGATCACCTCGCAATTCGGCCCCTTGACTTGCCGCTCCATGTCGGTCACTTCTTCGGGCCGTTCGTCGATCAGGAGCATGATCACGTACACCTCGGGGTGGTTCGTGAGCACGCTCTTGGCCATCTTTTGCAGCAGGATCGTTTTGCCCGCGCGCGGCGGGCTGACGATCAACCCGCGCTGGCCGAAGCCGATCGGCACGATCAGATCGACCACCCGCATGCTGACCTCCTCGGGCGCCGCTTCCAGCATCACGCGACTGTCGGGGTGCAGCGGCGTCAGGTCGTCGAAAAAGACCTTCTCGGAGAGCGCATTGGGATCCTGATAATTGATCGCCTCGACCCGCAGCAGGGCGAAATAGCGTTCGTTCTCCTTCGGCGGGCGAATCTGCCCCGACACGGTCGCCCCGGTCCGCAGCCCGAAGCGGCGAATCTGGCTGGGCGAAACGTAAATATCATCCGGGCAAGAGAGATAGTGGTAGTCGGGGCTGCGCAAAAAGCCGAAGCCGTCGGGCAAGACCTCCAGCGTGCCTTCGCCGAACATCAACCCGTTGAGTTTGACGCGCTCCTTGAGGATCTTGAAGATCAAGTCTTGCTTCTTGATCCCCATGTAGTCGGTCAGGTTCTCCGAACGGGCCTGCTCGATCAATTGAGGCATGCTCATTCGTTGCAGTTCGGCGATGTGGATGTCGCCCTGCTTGATCTGTTCGTAATGCTCATGGACTTCGTCGTGCTCGTGGTCCGCCTCTTCGGCCAACTCCTCGGCGAGCGAAAGCGGCTCGCCCTCGACGTCCAAGGCCGGCTCGCCCTCTCCCGGACGTTTGAAATTGCCATCGGACCGAAACGGATCTTCAGAGCGTTTGCTCTTATGGGGCCTTGCGCCCTTGGCGTCTGCCATAACATGAGACTCCCGCTGGGGATGCTAAGCCGACGCACGGAAGGCGTCAGCGGTAGGCTGGGTGATTCCTATACGTTACCCGAATTGAACGCGGAAAAGAACTATCTATTGGCGAGAAATGTGAAGCATCGGGGGCTTCAGCCGACGAGGTGGCGCCAAAAAAGCTCGACTTGCGCCCGGGTGGCCGCTGGAGGGCCGGAGTTGTCGATGACCGTGTCGGCGTGGGCCTGCTTGACTTCCAAGGGCTCCTGCGCCGCCTCGCGGGCGGCAAAATCCTCCTGATTCCAACCTCGCTCCCTCGCTCGCGCCGAGCGGATTTCGCGAGGCGCGTCCACGAACACGATTCGATTGCAAAACTCGTTCCAGCCTGCCTTCAGCATCACCGGCGCGTCGAGCACCGCCACCGCTCGTCCTTCAGCGGCCAGCAATTCGGCCTGACGGCGCAAGAACATGCCGATCTCTGGATGGGTCAGCCGTTCGAGGTATTCCAGTTCCCGTGGGCCTTCCGGCGGCGGAGCAAAGACGATTCGGCCCAACGCTTTCCGGTTGACTCGGCCCTCG
>Ga0134126_10002326_pt1 | contig 24017 bp, 11 predicted proteins | sample KB31752_FD_96881 | JGI IMG/M metagenome (GOLD analysis project Ga0134126, IMG submission 96881) | Terrestrial soil microbial communities with excess Nitrogen fertilizer from Kellogg Biological Station, Michigan, USA - KB3-175-2 | ecosystem: Environmental > Terrestrial > Soil > Unclassified ... | reverse complement strand
TAGGTGTTGATGACCTTGCCGTGCTGGGCCCAGGGGCTGATGACCTGGACCGGGGCGCGGTGGCCGTCGACGTGGTCGGCGCCGTCCTGGCTGTCGTCCTCGAGGACGAAGACGGCGGAGTCCTTCCAGTACTTGCTGTGCGAGATCGTGTCGACGATCTGCCCGGTGGCGAGGTCGTTGTCGGCCACCCCGGCCTCCCCGTCCGCCGGCCCGCCGGTGTGGTCGCTGGAGAGCCAGATCATGTTGAAGTTGGCGGGGCCGTTCTTCTCGAAGTCCTGCTTCCAGACCTGGGCGCGGTAGATGTCCGGGATCGACAGGTCGAACGGCGGCGACAGCGGGTCGGCGATCGCGTTCAGCGACGGGATCGCCGAGCCGTAGTTGCCCTTCAGGCCCGCGGCGGTCAGCTGGGCGGGGTCGCCGCCGCTCTCGACGTTCTTGGTCGCGCAGTAGTACTGCTGCCACGTGCCGGACGGCTTGCCCTCCATGTACTCGAACTCGCCGTAGTTCCTGGCCGTCGCGCCGGCCGACTGGACCGCGGTCCACAGGAAGCCCGAGCGCTGGTGGCCCAGCACGTCCTCCTCGGTGTCATAGGTGCGCTGGTACTCACCCGCGTCCGACTCGGAGTACTCGGGGTTGTCGCCCTGCATCAGCCAGTTGTGGCCCTCAGAAGAGTTGGTGCCGATGTCATACACGTTGTCGTAGAGGCCGAACTGCGTGGCCAGCGCGTGCTGGTTCGGCGTGGCCTTCTCGCCGAACTGCGTGAGCGTCGGGTCGCCGTTGCCCTGGCTCATGTCGCCGAGTAGCTGGTCGTAGGTGCGGTTCTCCTTCACGATCAGGAAGACGTGCTTGATCGTGGACGGGTCACCGATGCGCAGCGGGACCGGGACGGCGGCCGCCTTGTGGCCCTGGGCCTGCTGCACGTCGTTCCTGCCCCAGCCGTTCTGCTGGAAGACGGTCGCGGTGTAGCGCGCGGTGTCCAGGTCGCTCGGGAGGGTGAACCGGGTCAGCGACGCGGTCGTGCTGTGCGTGTCGTGGCCGGTCACCGGGACGGTCCCCGGTCCCTTGGAGGTCGTGATGCCGGGGCCGCGGGCGTCGATGCCGCGGGTGTTGGTGACGATGACCTGGTTGCCGACGGCGGCCACGTCCGCCGGGTAGTAATCCGTTGGCAGCAGGCCGATGTAGCTCACCGGCTCCTTCGGCGCGCCGTAGTAGCGGTAGACCGCGACGGCGTTCGCCCGCCCCAGGGTCACCAGCAGGTGGCCGTCCTTGGTCAGGGTGATGCCGTCGGGCTGGTACCCGACCGTGGACTCCGGCCACGGCTTGGTCTCGATCGTCTGCACGACCTGGTTCTCGCCCGTGTCGATGACCGAGACGGTGTCGCTGTTGGTGTTGGCGACGAACAGCGTGCTGCCGCTGGCGTACATCGCGGTCGGGTGCAGGCCGACCGCGATCGACCCGACCGCCGCGGACGGGCTGGCGGGGTCGATGACGCTGACGGCCCCGGTCGTCGACGTGCCCAGGTACCCGTTGGCGGGCACCGGGGTGCCGTAGGAGTCCATGGTCGTGTCGCCGGGCTTGGCCTGGCGGCCGCCCTCGTCGCTCACGTAGAGCTTGCCGCCCGCGAAGGCGAGCTCACGCGGGGCGATGCCGACGTTCCAGGTGCGCTTGACCGCGCCAGTGCCGGGGTCGAGCGCCACGACGCTGTTCTGCCCGTTGAGCGCGGCGTACAGGGTGGACCCGTCGGGCGAGTACACGGACTGGCCCACCAGCGCGGAGTTGGGCGTCGGAGTCCGGCTGTTACCAGAAAGGTGGCTGCCCGCCGTCGGGAGCGGGAACCGGGCCGGGGTGCCCAGGGTGCCGTCGGCGTTGACCGGGAACCGGGTCAGGGCGTCCTGCTCGGGAAGCCAGAGGAACTTGCCGTCCGGCGAGTAAGTCGGGCCTTCCTGCCCGACCGTGGTGTCGGCCAGGGTCTGGTTGACCCCGGCCGCGCTGCCGACCGTCCAGATGAGCTTGTCGGCCGACAAGTCGAAGATCTGCAGGACCAGCGGATGGTCGGCGGTGGTCGCCGCGAGGAACCGCCCGTCCGGGCTGACCGCCGAGCCCATGAACTTGCCGAGCTGGGTCAGCAGGCGGTCACCGATCGGCTTGATGATCTGGTCGTCGGAGACGACCTGGCCCCGGCTGGTGGTCTGGCCGACCTGGAGGGTGCCGAAGCCGTTGGTGTCCGCGAAGGCGAGCCCCGTCCCGGTGAGGACGAGGGCGGCCGCGGCCGCGCCGGCCGTGACCGCGCGTACCTTGACGTTGCCGAGGCGTTGGGGGAACGCGAACTTCCCCTTAGCCCGGCGCTGGCGTTTTACCTGCATGTCCGGGTCTATCCCTTCGATGTGGGGGATAGCAGGTCGACGAGGCCGTCGAACTGCCACAGCGGGTTCGGTGCGGTCCCGTACGGGGTGCGCACCACGAAGTAGCCGTTCACTTCGTTCGGCCCGTCGCCGTCGGCGACGTACCGCCCGTTCGCGCTGACGTCAAGCTGGTACACGGCCTGTCCGACCGCGTCGCTGACGCCGGGGAGATGCCAGGTGACGGTGCAGCGCCAGTCGTTTCCCGGCCCCTCGTCGGCGACCAGGCCGGACCCCTTCGTGCACGACGCCGTGACCCGTAGCTGCGCCTCCGTGACATTCAGGTGATTCACCTCGTGGCCCTGCACCCGGTACAGGTGGGCGAACGCGGTCGCGAGCGAGCTCTGCAGCTTCGCCTGGTCGATCCCCGAGCCGGTGGCCCCGGTCGCCGCGGCCGCCACCGCGGCCGACAGCGCCCACACCGCGAGCAGCGGCGCGATGCCGAGGGTGATCGCCCGCCGCACCGACCCGTCGTGCGCCAGGCTGGTGAAGTCGCGGCGCATGAACAGCCGGTAGGCCAGCGCGGTGGCGATTGCGGCCCAGGCCAGGCTCGCGGCGACGCCGGCGACCAGCGCGCCGAGCTGCGGCGGGCTGGTGAACAGCCCGTTCCAGGACAGGAAGGCGAAGCTGGGCAGCGTCACCCGGGCGGCGGCCGGCATCGGCAGCACCTGGGACGCCAGCTGCATGCCAAGCCCGCCGAAGGCGGGCAGCAGCAGGCCGACGGGGGAGCGCCCGAAGATGACGGACGCGAGCAGCCCGATCGCGGCGAAGGCGAGGACGGGGGCGAGCGCGCAGAGCCACGCGAGCAGGAGCTTGCCGGCCGCGTCCAGCGGTCCCAGCTGGTGACCGTCGAGGCCGGTCAGCGCCCGGTTGCCCGCCACCAGCCCGCCCGCGATGCCGGAGACCGCCAGCCCGGGCACGCACACCGCCAGGACGGCGAGGCTCGCCAGCGCCTTGGCGAGGAAGATCCGCCGCGGCGAGCGCACCGCCACCAGCAAGTGGCGCCAGGTGCCCAGGCGGTCCTCGGAGGAGAACACGTCGCCGGCGACGACCGAGGTGAGCAGCGGGAAGAACCAGCTGCCCGCGAACGACAGCACCGCCAGCGCCCCGGCCCAGCCGGTGGCGTGCATCTGACGGCCGAAGAGGGTGTCCGACGGAAGCGTGCCCTGCCCGCTGACCAGGATGACCGCGACCGCCGGCCCGGTCCAGCACGCGAGGATCAGCAGGCGCACCCGGCCCGGGGCCAGCTGCTTGACCAGCTCGAAGCGCAGCGCGCGGGCCACCGAGACCGGCCGGGCGGTAGCGGTTACTGGCGTTACGGTCATCGGCCGGCCTCCCGCGACTCGGTGGATTCCTGCGCGGTTGGTCCCTGTTCCGGGGACTCCGGCCGCTCGGTGAGGGCGAGGAACGCGGTCTCGAGCGGCGAGACGACCGGCGTGAGCTCGCGCACCGCGATGCGCGCCTGCACGAGGCGCGGCACCAGCCGGTCGAGGGCGGGCAGCAGCGCGCGCACCGCGAGCGCGCCGCGGTTCGGGGTGCCCCCGGCGTCTTCGAGCACGGCGATCCCGTCCGTTTCCGCGGCGACCCGCCGCGCGGCGTCGTTGTCGGAGGTCACTAGCCGGTAGTCGAGTTCCCCGTTCTCGCCGGCCAGCTTGCCCAGCGGGCCGGAGAAGGTGACCCGGCCGGCCGCGAGGATGGTGACCTCGGGGCACAGCTCCTCCAGGTCGTCCATCCGGTGACTGGACAGGATCACGGTGGCCCCCTCCGCCGCGAGCCGGGCCAGGGTCCGGTGCACGTGCCGCTTGCCCGCCGGGTCGAGGCCGTTGGCGGGCTCGTCCAGCACCAGCAGGCGCGGCCTGCTCAGCAGGGCGGCGGCCAGGCCGAGCCGCTGCCGCATCCCGAGGGAGAAGCCGCGTACCTTGTCGTCGGCGACGTCGGTGAGCCCGACCTGGTCGAGGACGTCATCGACTCCGGCCGTCGGCGCGCCCGGGCCGCGCAGGCGGGCCAGCGCGGCGAGGTTACCGCGGGCGGTCAGCGCGGGGTACAGGCCAGGGCCGTCGACGAAGCCGGTGACACCGTCGGGCACCGCCCGCCCCCGCCCGGCCGGCGCGCCCAGGAGCTCGAGGCTGCCGCCGTCCGCGAAGGCGAGCCCGAGCAGGATGCCGAGCAGCGTCGTCTTGCCCGCCCCGTTCGGCCCGGCGATCCCGTGGATCAGCCCGGGCGGCACGTCCAGGTCGACTTCGTCGAGCGCGACGACGTCGCCGAACAACTTCGTGAGCCCGCGCGCCCGCACCGTGCAGAGACCGCTCATATCGCCTCCAGTTCGCCCACAGAAAACCTTCAGGACCCGCCTAACTTGTGCGTTGATGTTCGGTTAAGTCCCGGCGAAGGTTGCGTGTCTTTAGTGATTTATGTGTCTTTAGCGACGGGGGGCGGCGCCCGGCCCGGCATCGCGGGGCGCGTCCGCGCGAGCGGCTGACAATAGTCAGTTCAACGGTATATAAAGTCAGCATGACTAAAAGGGCGATGCAGGAGACCACCTTCCTGATCCTGACCGCGCTGGCCGAGGGGCCGCAGCACGGGTACGGGATCATCCAGGACGTCGGGCGGATCTCGGGCGACCGGGTGACGCTGCGGGCCGGGTCCCTCTACGGGGCGCTAGAGCGGCTGGACGCGGAGGGGCTTATCGGCGTTGACCGGGAAGAGATCGTCGACCGGCGGCTGCGCCGCTACTACCGGCTGACCGACGAGGGCAGCGCGCGCCTCGCCGAGGAGGCCAGGCGCCTGCAGGCGAGCGCGGCCACCGCGCTGCGGCGGCTCGGCGCGCTCCGCCCGGGGCTGGCCGGAGGCGCGGCATGAGCGCGGCAGGCGGCTTCCCGGCCACGTCCCGCGGCGCGGCGCACGCGGAGCTTGAGCGGCGCTACCAGCGGCTGCTGCGGCTGTACCCGCCCGAGTTCCGGGCCCGGCGGGAGCCCGAGATGCTGGGCGTGCTGATGGCCTCCGCCCGCGACGGGCAGACGCGCCCCGCCCCGGGCGATGTCGCCGACATCGTGCGGGGATCGCTGCTCATGCGGCTGCGCGGCCCGCGCGGCGGCTGGGCGCCCGCGCTGGGGGTGTTCGCCCTGCTGGCGCCGCTGTCCCTGGTGCTGAGTGACATCCTCCAGGTCGCGGTCCCGTACTGGGAGAGCCTGGGCGCCTGGGAGAGCCGCGTCCGGACCGCGCGGGCCGCGGCCGCGGCCGGGGCGGCGGTTGACCCTCAGTTGCTTGCGCGCGTCCATGACGGCCGCACCGGGCTGCTCGGCAACCCGGGCTTCCTGATCCTGGCCCTCGGCCACGCGATCGTCGCGGCCGCGGTGCTCGCCGGGCTGCGCCGGACGGCCCTGGCCGCCCTGCTCGTCGTCGTGGGGGCCTACCTCGCGCAGTGGGGGCACCTGATCCACTCCCGTGTGCTCCAGCCGGGGCTCACGATGATGCTCCTCACGGGCGGCGTCTTCCTCGTCGCGGCGTTCGCCCTCGCGGTGGCCGACCCCTGGGCCGCCCGCCGCCTGGTGGCCTGGCGGCCCGCGGCCGCCGTGCTGCTGCTCCTGGCCGCGGCCGGGCGGGCGTGGTCATTCTCGGCCGACGCTGATGCCAGCCTGAAGGGGTCGTCCGCGCAGTTCTACCTGGTCACGGGATTCGTCCTCGCCGCGATCGCCCTGGCGCTGCCGCTCGTCCTCGGCCTCGGCTGGCGCGTTAGCCTGCTGTTCGCCGCCGGGTGCTACCCGTCCACCGTGGGCGCCACGGTCATTCACACGAGCTGGATCGACTCGGTCGTGCCGGTCAAGTGGGTGCTGGGCCTGCCGCCGCTGCTGGTGGCCTGCTGGGCCGTAGCCGCGGCGGTGCGCCGGGCCGCGACCCGCCGCGGGGGAGCGCCCGGCTCAGCCGGCTGACGAGCGGGGGCCCGTCGCCCGTCGGAGGAAATCTGGCCCCGAGCGACGATTTCGCCCCGCGACCGCAGTCTCCCTCGTGGACCAGTACGACCCCGCTGACGCACAGGAGCATCGTTCGCATGACGTCGCCGGCACCCCCGACCGCCCGTCCGCCCGCCGCCGCGGCCTGGCTGCTGATTCACGCCGAGCGCGCCGCCCTGGCCGCCGACCTCACTGACCTGACCGAGCAGCGATGGGCCGCCCCGTCGCTGTGCGACCAGTTCACCGTGCGCGAGGTGCTCGCGCACCTGACCGCCGGGGCCAGCCTCAACCCGGCGCGGTGGATGGCGGGCGTGATCCGCTGCCGCTTCGACTTCGACCGGCAGGTCGCCCTGCGGCTGGCCGAGCAGCTAGGCGCCACCCCGGCCGAGACTCTCGCCCGGTTCCGCCGGGTGATCAACAGCACGACGAAGCCGCCCCTGCCGGTCGTCGCGATGCTCGGGGAGAACGTCGTGCACGGCGAGGACATCCGCCGCCCGCTCGGCATCGAGCGCGACTACCCCGTCGCCGCCCTGACCGCGGTGGCCGGCTACTACCAGGGTAACGACATGCCCGTCCTCAGCAAGAGACGCGCCCGCGGCCTGCGGCTGACCGCCACCGACGGCCCCTTCGCGGCCGGCGCCGGGCCCCGGGTTTCCGGCCCTACCCTGGCCCTCGTCATGGCGATGGCCGGCCGCGCGCCCTACTGCGACGAGCTCGACGGCGACGGAGTGGCCGTCCTGCGCGAGCGCCAGGCGACCCCGTCACCGTGAACAAGCTCGCCGGGTACTCAGCCGTTCACCAAGATGAGGTCGCCGCCGTCCACCCGGTGGCTGCCGCCATCGGGCGCGCCTACGTGTCCGGCTGAGCCGCGAGCGGTGTCATCTCGGCGCCAAACAACTCGCAGCGTGGCACGGCGCCCAGAAAGGACCGGGCTTTGCGGTCGCACCGGCCCACTGGGCAGCCGTATTCGTCCCCCCAGTCCCCCCAGTCCCCCCAGTGGTCCCAGTCGTCGCTGCCGTCCCAGTGGTCGCTGCCGGTTTCGCCGCCCTCCGTTCCGTGGCGGACGGCGCCCTGCGACTCCTGCCCGTCTAGATGCCGAATCCGTTCATCGAGCCGCTGCCATTCGGATAGCGCATCCGGACCATCCGAATTTGCCGTTACCAGCCGCCGCCATGTGTCAAGCAAATTGTGCCGGTGTGAGCCGAGCCGAATTTCGTGAAACCGTTCGCACAAGAAACTCCACTGTGCTGCCAGGTCGCCATTGTCCGTATCCCCGTCAGGTCCTGGTGCTGTCAAGATGCCTCCCTGTATGCGGCTACTGTAGAGGCGTGGGTCAGTTCGGCGCTGCTGGAATGGAGACCGCGACGTGGCGATGCCTGCCGGGAATGGCCTGGCCAGGACATGACTGGAATCCCGGTCACCTTCGCTAAGACGATCACCCCGGCGCTTTCCGCGCCGGAGCGGCACCGGATCGACGCGGCCCTCAGCCGGATCGCGATAGGCGAGGCGCCTGGGCGCTGGCAGGAGCGGCCTAGCGGGATCGTCGTCGCGAACGTGCTGACCGACGGGCGCAGTGGTGCCAGGGTCCTGCGCCTGCAAGTACGGCGCGGGACGCAGTGGCTGCAGCACATTGCCAAGCTGAGTTCGCTGACGGACGCGCGGGCCGAGTGGAAGGCGTTCGAGCGCCTGGTCGGGCGGACGAAAAGCGTCTTGTGCCCGCCAATCGAGGCGGTCACCGAGGGCGTGCTCGACGACCGGTCCGCCCTCCCGGGCGAGGATGAGGCCATCGTCTACACCGACGTCGAGCAGTTTGCCGGCCTGGTCACGGCTAACCTGGAGGACCTGGTGGCAGCCGCCGTCGCTGGCGAGCCACGGGCGGCCGATACCGCCGTGACCGTCATCTCCCGGCTCTTCCACTTGGCTGGCCCCGTCTTCCACGACCGGTCTCACCTCGAGCAGGCTCCGCGGCCGCGCCGGGAGATCAACCCGTCGCTAGGCCCTGACCTGCGGATAGCCGCAGAGCAACGCGCGGTTTCCGGCTCGGCGCCCGGCGATGGCCGGGCGCCGCGCGCACCGGGCCGGTCTCTCGTTCCCGGTGACATCCTGGCGGCCGCCCTGGACCTGCCGGGCGCCGAGAATGCGCAGGGCGACGCGGACGGCCTGCCTGCCGGCTGGCCGTCCAGCGGACCGCTGACCGGGGCGCTGGCCACGGTAGCGGGTCTCACGCTGCGCCGCCGGGACGATAACCGGCTGATCGGCGGGCGAGAGTACATCACGGTGGAGGTAGAGGCGGTGCCCGGGGCGGCGCCGGTCGACCCGGCCGCGCCGCCGGGCCCGGCGGACACGGTCTCCGTGCACGGGACGGTGACCGGGCTCCGCTCGGCACTGACCTGGGAGCGCATTCAGCGGGCGCTGCCCGGCCTGCGGGTGATCGCTCCCGGAGTGGTGGAGCTCGGGTCCACCCGGACCGCGCATCCGTTCGCGGCCCTGCGCCGCCTGCTCACTGAGCCGGTGTCCGGGCTTGTCACGAGCTACGTCCACGGCGACCTCAACGCGCGCAACGTGCTGATCGCCGGGGAGGCTCCGTACCTGATCGACTACGCGAGGGCCGCCGCGGGCGGGCCGATCCTCGGCGACTTCGCCTGGCTGGAGGTCAACCTCTTGCGCGGGCCGCTGTCAGCCGCGCTGAGCTTTGCCGAACTGGTCGAGGCGGGCCGGCTGCTTGCCCTCGGCGACCGGGTGGCCGGCCTGCTGCCCGATGACCGGCAGGCGGATGTGACCGGCGCGCTAACCGCCGGCTGCCGGCCGCCCGTGGCGGCCGCGATCCGGATGCTGGCCGCCATCCGCCGCCACGCCCGGCTGAGCTACGCCCGGGCCGAGCGCAGCGCGGGGACATCCGGCGAACCCTGGTGGCGCGAATACGCGGCGCAGCTGATCCTGGCCGCGCACCGCACCTTTAAGTGGTCCGGCGAGCTGCAGACCGAAGCAACCTGGCGATCAGCGGTAGCGGCGGCCGCCGCCGCGTCGGAACAGCTCACCAGCCCGGATAATCCCTGGTGGCTGTGGGACCGGGCAAGCCTGGCGGCCGCCAGCGCGGCGGTCCTGCCGCTACTGCCTGACGAGGCGGCCGCGTTTCCGGTGCTAGCCGGCCTGCTGAGCGGGCTCGGCGCCGACAGCGCCCCCGACCTGACGGACCTGATCCAGCGCACCCGGGCGCGGATGGTCACCGCTACCTTGGACATGCCAGCGCAGAGGATGGGTTACCTGCGCGACCGTCATGATTTCTATATCGACCTCCGGGCGGACGCGGGAGGCGGTTCGTCGCCACCGCGCCTGTCCGCCCTCGCGCAGGCCATGGAAGCCGCTCAGGCGATCGTCGCGGGCCGCAGCGGTGCCGGGAAGACCAGCCTGCTCGATGAGCTCGAGTACCGCCTGGCGGACGGCCCGTCCGGACGGTTCCCGGTCCGGCTGCGGGCCAGCGAGGTGGCGGCGGAAGCGGCCGCCGACCCGGCCGCTCTTGACCCACTCGCGGACCGGGTTCCCGTGCGCGCCCCCGAGGGCGTGCCGCCCTCAGCGCTGCTGACCGCGGGCGCGGTGCACTTGCTCGTCGATGACCTTGACGAGGTCACGCCGGATGGCCGGGCCGCGACGGCTGCCTGGCTGCAGGCCATCCGGCGGCGCTTCCCGCTGACCTGGGTAACGGCCTGCTACAGGGGAACGGACGTTCCCGCCGAGCTGCGGGAGTGGGCCGGGATCCCGCTCGGGGCGGTGACGGGCGAACAGGTCGTCGGCTACCTGGCTCGCTTGCAAGCCGCCGGCCGCGTTTCCCCGGCCCTGACCGCCGCCGTGCTCGATGGCCCGGATGGTCCCCGGCTGCGGGAACTGGCGCGCACGCCGCTGCTGCTATGGCTGCTGGCGAGCACCAGCAGGAAACCTAAGCTTCCGGTCACCGCGGGTGACCTCGTCGCCGCGCACATCGGCGAGCTCGAGGCGCGCCCGGCCGTCAGCGGCCAGTGGTTCTCCTTCGCGGAGGCGCTCGCGGAATGGCAGACAGAGTCCGGTGAGACGGCGACCCTCGGCGAAGCGTTCCTGGCCGCGGCCAACCCGGACGCCCCGCTCGCGCGGGCCGCGGCCGGACGGGCCGACGGGGACACGGCCGGCGGCTGGGATGAGGCGCGCGAGCAGCTCATCAGCCTCGGCATCCTGGCCGGTGACGGCCCGGCGACCCGGTTCCGGCTACGGATCTACCTGGACTACTTCGCGGCGCGGCGGCTGAAGGCGATCGCCGGCACCCGTCCGGACCGGCTGGGCAGCCTGCTGCTCCGCTTCCGCTGGCGTGACAGCTTCGCGTTGTTCTGCTCGTTTTCCTCGACCGGGGCCGAGGTGCTGCGCCAGCTTACCGACACGGTCATCGACGCGGACCCGTGCTACGCCGCCCGTTTGCTGCGCTCGGCCACGGCCCTTCCCGCCGGCCAGGGCACGGCGTTCGCGGTCACCCAGGAGCGGTGCCTGCTCGATCCAGCCGCCGGCCAGGCGGCCCGCGCGCGGGCGGCGCTGGCACTGGGGGAACTGGGCAGCCCGGGTGCTCTCTTCCGGTTGCTCGGCGTCCTCTCTGGCGGCGCAGAAGATCCGCTGGCGGCCGAGCTGAGCCTGTCCGCCCTCGTCCGCGCGGTGCCGAAAGTACCACCGGACGGTCAGCGCCGGCTCACCGTCGATCTCGCCCTCGTGCTCAGCCGCCTGCTCAGCGAGGCCGCCTCGCCGCTGGTGACCGCCGTCCTGAGGGCGATCGGAGACCTTGAACTGCGGGGCCTGGAGCTACTGGTGGCAGAACGCCTGCGCCGGCCTGGTCCCTGGGCGGTTGTAAAAGAGGCGCGGACCACCTTGGGCAAGCTTGGCGTCCTGCTTTCCGCCGACCTTGAGGACGTCTGGCGGCGAGCCCGGCAAAGCCGGCTAGCCGAGGTGGAACGCGACCTGTTCATGGTGACCTCCGCCGCCGAGGCCAACCAGCTCCAGAACGAGCGTTTCCTGCTGCTGAGCGAGAACCACGGCGCTGGAAGGGTAGCGGCGCTTCTTGAGCGGCGTTTTGCTTTCGAGATCGGCACGCTGCTCGGCGAGCTTATCGACGAGACGGCGGGGCCCGGCGGGGCGGATCGCCCGCCGGCCACCGCCAGCGACCCGGACGACTTCCTCTTCGGCCCGGATGCTGACCCGGGTAAGCTGCTGGCCGCCGTCAGCGGGTCCGCCCGGGACACCGCGTCCGCCGCGGCTCACCGGCTGCTTCGCGACCGGCCAGACCAGTCGGGCCGGATGTTCCAGGCGCTGGCGCTGAGCGACCGCACCGACCGTGCGCTGATCGCCGCCGCTGCCGTGGCCCGGATGCCCGCCGCGGAACTCCCCGCGGTGACGGACTACTTCCGCCGGCTGCTGGAGTCAGGCGACCCGGGCTCCGCCGAGGCCCTCGCCGTCCTCGCGCAGGCGATCGCCGGGCGGGACCCGCTGGCGGCCGTACGGCTGACGCGCCAGGCCCACCGGTTTCTCGCCGACCACGATCGAGCCGACCGGCTGCGGTGGCCGTGGGTAACCGCGCTGGCCCGCTTTGGCGGCTCGGCGGCGCAGCTTGACCCGCTGCTGTCGACCGGAACCGCCGCCGACCAGCGGCTCGCCATCGAGGCGCTCGCCAGCGCGGGTTTCCTGCTGACCGCGGGCCCGGCGCCCGCCCACCGGTTCAGCGACGCGGCTCGCCAGCGGCTGCTTGACGCCTGCGACGGCGCGCAGGGTGCCGAAACCGTCGCGCTGCTGCGCGCCGCTGCCGCGATGAGTGTCCCCGAGGCGCTGGATGTCCTGTTCGCGACCGGGACTATGGCCGATGCCGTCGCCGCGCTCGGCCCGTATCCGGCGGCGGCGCTGGCCGTGCCTGGATACGGGCTGGTCGAGGTGGCTCCCGTAGCCGACGCGCTCGCCGCCATCGGCTACCTTGGCCGGCTGGTCGCGGACGCCGACGGCCCGGCCGCCGCTGGCGGCGGCGTCGGCGAGGCCGCCTACCAGCTGCTGCGTGGCTTCGACCGGCCAGGCAGCCACCCGAGCGTGCCGGTCGGCCGCCTGATCGGCCTAGGCTACCTCGGCGACTGGCAGCCGGTCCTCGAAGCGCTCGGGGCGGACCGCAGGATGCCCGCGGTCGGCCGCAATACGATCGAGCTGTGGGTGCCGGGTCCTTATACTCGTGCGGGCCATGCCCGCCCCGAGTCGGTGGCCCGCTGGGTGGCGGCCCGGCTGGCCGGTCCAGGCCTGGCCCCGGATGCCCGCTCGGTCCTGCTGGACCTCAAGCGGTCCGCTGAGGAACGCGTCGGACGGCTTGTGCCGTACCCGGACCAGGCCGGCGGACAGGCCGCCGATGTCGGCTGACCAGGGAGACGGGCCGCTGCCCGGGCCGGTCGAACGGCTATGGGAGGTCATCCGCGACTCAGCCGACGCCGATGACCCGGCGTCGCTGTTTGCCGCGGGCGTAAGCGCTGACCTCGACGCGGCGCTGGCCATCGCGGCCGCGGCTCCCGGGGACTTCCAGGTGAACCACGTGCTCGGGTGGTTCTACTGGCAGCGCTACCTGGCGCTTGACGAGCCCGCTGACCAGGAAGAGCTCGCCTGCGCGGCCACGTACCTGGCGGCCGTGCGGACGACCGACCCGCAGGCGGTTCCCGTGCCGTTGCGTGAGCCGCTGGCCGGCTCAGGCGACCGCGCGACGGTCAGCTCGCTTGGCGCCCTGATGCTGCGCCGGGGTCGCGCCACTGGTGATCTCGCGTCGCTTGACGCCGGAGCGGGACTTCTGCGCCAGGCGGCCGACACCATGCCGGCCACGGACCCGTGGCTGCCGCGCATCTTGTCGAACCTGGCCGCTGGCTACGTCACGCTGTACGAGCGCACCGATGACCTGGCCGCGCTCGACGCGGCCATCGACGCCGGACGGCGGGCCTGCCAGGCGGACGACGACGAGGATTGGCGGTCGGCCGCGCTCGTCAACCTGTCGGCCGCGCTGCTGACAAGGTACGAGCGGTCGGGCAGCCTGGCGGACCTCGCGGAAAGCGTCGACCTGGGTCGCGCCGGGGCGGCCAGCGTCCCCGTCCGGGACCCGGCTTACGCCTCGAGTCACGCTCACCTGGGTAATGTGCTGCGATTCCGCTACCGGCGCGCGGGCGCTGCCGCCGACCTGGATGAGGCCGTCGAGGCGGGCCGAGCGGCCCTGCGGGCCGCCTTGCCCGGGGATGACCAGTACAGTGCCTACACGTCGAGCCTCGCCAGTTCCCTGGTCGACCGTTTCGAACGGGGGGCCGACCTGGCCGTGCTGACCGAGGCCATCGAATTGCTGCGGGACGGGCTCGCGGCCCTGGCCGACAGCCACCCCGTCTGGCCCCGGCTGGCCGCGAACCTCGCCAACGCGCTGCGGCTGCATTACGAGCTCTGCGCCGACGCGGCCAGCTTCGAGGAGCAGGTGGCGCTGGCCCGCCGCGTCGCCGCCGGCGTGCGAGACGACGATCCGGGCGCCGCCCACCTGCTGTCCGTCTACGCCAACAGCCTGCGCTCGCGCTACGACCGGGAGGGTGACGAGGACGCCCTGCGCGAGGCGATCGTGGTCACCAGGCGGGCCATGGCGATGACCAGGCGCGATGAGAAGCTGGAGCAGGCCCTGCTCGGTAACTACGGGTCGTCGTTGTGGGCCTGGTACGAGCGGTCCGGTGACGCGATCGCGCTGCAAGAAGCCACCGACGCGCTTAGGCGGGCCAGCGCCACGGACTCCGCCGGCGATACGCGGCGGGCCTCTTACCTGACTAACCTGGCCACGGCGCTCCAGGCCGGGTATGAGCGCTCCGGGGAGATGAGCCTGCTGGAGGAGGCGGCGGTCGCGGCGCGCACCGCGGCCGCGACCGCGCCACGCGAGGCGCGCGGGCACGCCACGCACCTGTCAGTGCTAGGGAACGTCCTGCTCAGCCAGTACGAGGCGACGGCTGGCAGCGAGTACCTGAACGCCGCTGAGGAAGCGTTCCGGCTGGCGGTCGCCGCGCTGCCGCCGCAGGACGCCGACCGGGCCTCGTTCTACGCCAACCTGGCGAATGCGCTGATGGAACAGCACGAGCGAACCAGCGGCGCGGGCGCGGGCGACGAGGCGGTCACCCTGCTGCGGCAGGCGGTCGCCGCCACGCCCGGCGGTCACGCCGAGCGGACCACCTACGTGTCCAACCTCGCCATCAGCCTGTTCGCTAAGTACCAGCTAACCCGGGAGACCGCCCTCCTGGATGAGGCGATAGCGCTGAGCCACCAGGCGCTGGCCGCCATGTCTCCTGGTCAGCGCGATCGCGGCCGGGTCTTGTCCAACCTCAGCTACTGGCTGCGCCTTCGCTACGAAGCGGGAGGGAAGGGCGACGACCTCAACGAGGCGGCCGCGGCCGCGCTCGAGGGGATCCGCGGCCTGCCCGGTGATCATCCGTACCGTTGCACCTTTGGCGTCAACCTCGGTGCCGTGCTGCGGGCGAGGTACCGGCGCGACGGTGATGAAACCGACCTGGCCGCGGCCACCGGGGCCTTTCGCGACGCGGCCCAGCTCGCCACTGCTCCGCCGGCGACGCGCCTCATTGCCGCCCGGCAGTGGGCCGGACAGGCCGCGGACGCCGGCGACTGGCCGGAGGCGGTAGCCGGATTCCGGCTAGCGCTGGACCTGCTGGCCCGGGCCGCCCCGCGCCGCCTCGCGCGCGCCGACCAGGAGCACGAGCTCGCCGAGGCGAACGGGCTGGCCAGCGACGCCGCCGCGAGCGCGCTCCACCTCGGCGACGCGACGCTGGCCGTCCGCTGGCTGGAACAAGGCCGCGGGCTGCTGCTGGCGCAGGCCCTTGAGACCCGCACCGAGCTGACCGACCTGCACCTGGCGGCTCCCGCGCTGGCCGAGCGGTTTGAACAGCTGCGGGAGGCGCTTGACGCGCCGGGCGAGGGCAGGAGCGGCCTGCCGTCGATAACCGCCTTGGTCACGCCCTCGGCTTTCGCCGTCGAACGGCGGCGCGACCTGGTCGCGCGCTATGCGGAAACGGTTCAGCAGATCCGCGCGCTACCTGGCTTCTCCGGGTTCCTGAGTCCTCCGTCGGTGGGGCAGTTGCTGGCCGAGGCCGCCGCCGGCCCGATCGTTATGGTGAACATCAGCCAGTACCGCTGCGACGCGCTGGCCCTCACGCCGGGCGGTGTGGTCGTGATCCCGCTCACCGGCCTGACGGCTGACGAGGTGACCCGCACCGCCTCCGCCTACCTGCGGCTCATCAGGCACGCCCGCTCGCGGCCCGCGGGGAAGAACGCGGAGGCGGCCGAGCTGCTCCGGCAGGTGCTGCACTGGGTGTGGGACAAGATCGCTGAGCCGGTGCTCGAGACCCTGGGGTACGCGCACCGAAGCGGGGAGCTGCCCAGGCTGTGGTGGTGCCCGGCCGGCCTGCTCGGGCTGCTCCCGCTGCACGCGGCCCAGCGGTACGATCCCGGCCCGGCGCGGGACACGGGCGTCATCGACCGCGTGGTGTCCTCGTACACGCCCACCATCCGCGCCTTGAGCTCGGCCCGGTCGCTCCCGGTGCCGCGAGTCAGGGCGGCGCTCGTCGTCTCGGCGCCGGGCCCGCTGGCGGGGGCCCCGCTGCGCAACACCGATCGCGAGGCCCGGGCCGTCGCCGCGCAGCTGCCGGCGCGAGTCACCATGCTAGGGGCCGGCCAGGCCACGGTGACCGCGGTACGCGGCGAGCTGGCGCGGCACTCGTGGCTGCACTTCGCCGGCCACAGCCGGCAGAACCTGCTCGATCCCGGCCGGGCGGCGCTGCTGCTAGACGACGGCGAACGGACGGTCCTCGCCATCCCCCGTCTCCGGCTGCCGGGCGCGGAGCTCGCGTTTCTTTCCTCATGCGAGGGCGGCCTGGGCAGCACCAGGCTGCCGGACGAGGCGATCCACCTGGCGAGCGCGCTCCAGGTCGCCCGGTACCGGGAGGTCATCGCTGCCTTGTGGTCGATTGGGGACAACACCGCCGCGGACATCGCGGGGGAGGTCTACCGGGAGCTGGCATCCGCTGATTCTCCCGTCCAAGGCCAGCCCGCGGTGGCCCTCCACCGGGCGCTGCGCCGGCTGCGCGCCAGTCACGGCCCGCTGGTGTGGGCCGCCTACTGCCACACGGGGCCCTGACGGGTAGCCCGTACTCATGTCGCGGTGCGAAAATTGACAGCGCCCCGAGGGCTCTGGGTCACAAGTTTGGGGGCACGGATGGCGTCCGCATCGGAGTGGGAGACCCCGGTCCGGCAGCTTGTGATCGGCTGGAGCGAGGCGGCCCCAGACGCCGGCGAGGTAGGCAGCCACGAGGCTCGCGGCTACGGATGGGCCTTGCTGTGCGACGCCGTTCGCGTCGCCGGCCATGACGTGACGGTCGAAGCTGACCTGTTGTTCCTCGCGGCCTGGCTGTTCTGGTGCCGCTGGCGGGAACTGCCGGAAGGCCCGGACCGGGAGAACCTGGAAACCGCGATCCGCCTGTTCACGCTGACCGCCATCGTCGACCCCGCCGATCTGGGGTCGGCGGAGAACCGGCCGACGGAGCTCAGCGGCGTGATCGACAAGGACGCGCTCGATCCCGGCGAACTCCTTGTCGACGAGGCCCGCGGCCTGCTGGACATTCTGGCCCGTGAGTTCGACGTGGCGGCGGTCAGGCTGGTCACGACACTGACCGAGGCCGCGCTAGCTCTCACCGCGCCGGGAGAGCACCGCCGGGCTGATTATCTCTCCAACCTGGCCGCGGCGCTGTTCGCCGCCTACCGGGGGTCGGGGGACAAGGAGTACCTACGGCGGGCGGTACAGGCGTGCCGGATGGCCGTACCGGAGGCCGCGCCAGGTCCGCCCCGGCTCGCGCATCTGGTGAACCTGGCCATCGGTCTGAACGTCACTTTCGACGCGACTGGTGACTTGCCGGCCGTCGAGGAGTCGCTCAGCCTGCTCGGTGCCCTGGTCCCGGGGGAAATCAGCGACGCGTCCCTACGAGCGCGAGCGCTGTCGGCCCACTCAACGGCCAGGTTCGCGCTGTACAAGGCGAACCAGGATCCCGCTCACCTGGCGCTGGCCGTCGACCTGGGCCGCGGCGCCGTCGCGGCCGCCGGTGAAGCCGGCGCGCCGGGAACCGCCAGTCTGACGAACCTCGCCGAGATGCTGAGAGTCCGCTATGAGCTGGACGGCGACCAGGGAGATCTCGACGAGGTCACCCGGATCCTGGAAGGGCTGCTGCGGGACACACCCGACGCGGACCCGGACCGGCCGCGGCAGATGGCCGCCCTCGCGTCGGCGCTATGGGCGGCGGACCCGCCCGATCTGGACCGCCCGGTGGAACTGTGTGAGGCAGCCGTGCTCCAGGCCGCTGCGCACGAGAGGGGGCCCGGCGGCCAGCTTCGGCCGTCTTTCTTGGCCAACCTGAGCAGCCTCCTGATAGCGCGCCATGCGCGGACCGGGAGCCGCCGGGACCTACGTCGCGGGGTCGCCGCGGCGCGGCTGGCGCTCAGGTCCGCGTCGCCTTCCCAGCCCGGGACGGCGGAGATGCACGGCAATCTCGGCCACGCGCTCATCGCCTGGCATGAGCGAACCGGACGGCCGGAGCTACTGGACCGGGGCATCGAAGAGACTCGCCGCGCGCTGCGCAGCCCCGGCCTCGACCAGGCCCAGCAGGCGATGCTGCTGTCCAACCTCGGCGCCGCGCTCTTCATCCGGGCCGGCCGGCTGGCGGCCGAGCATGACATCGAAGAGGCGGTAGCGGTTAACCGCTCAGCCCTGGACCTGACCTCGCCGGGGTGCCCGGACAGGTCCCGCCGCATGGCCAACCTCGCGGTCTCGGTCGAGCAGGCCTTCGAGTTCCACGGCGATCCGGGGCAGCTAGACGAGGCGATCGAGATGTACCGGATGGCGTGCGCGGTAGCCCCAGAGGGCGGAACACTGCGCAGCCATCACCTTAGCGCCCTGGCCGGGGCCCTGGTGGTGCGCCACTGGCTGCGCACGGGCTCGGATGATCTGGAAGAGGCGGTGGCGCTGCACCGGGCGGCGGTCGCCGCGCTGCCCGCAGGCCATGCCGACCGCTCCCGCCGCCTGGCGAACCTGGCGTCCGCCCTGCTGAGCCGGCACCGGCTGGAAGGCGACCGCGCCGACGCCGAGGAGGCCGTCACCTTGATGCGGGCCGCGGTGCGGCTGGTACCGGAAGGCGACGAGGACTTGCCGTACCGGCTGAACATGCTCGGAGTAGCGCTTACCCAGCTCGCTTCCGGCACCGACGACCGTGAGCGCTGTGACGAGGCGGTCAGCATTCTCGCCCGGGCCGTGGAGATGACCTCGGCTGGAGACCTCACCGGGGAGGCCAGGCTCAGGCACCTCGGCGATGCCCTTGAACTGAGGTTCCGCCTGGCGGGCAGGCCGGCCGATCTCGACGCCGCCATCACGGCCTTCCGCAGCTCCGCAGAGCGGGTTCTGCCCAGTTTCCCGACCGGGCGCTGGATGACTACGACCTCGGCCAGGCACTGGCCGCCCGGGCCGAGCACCTTCAGCGGACCGGGGACCGCGCAGGTGCCGCCCGTGACCGCCAGGCGGCGCTCAAGGCCTGGCAGTCGGCTGCGCAGAGCGCGCCCGCCGTCGTGCCGGTCCGGCTGGCCGCCGCCGATCGCTGGGCCAGGACGGCGCTGGTGACCGGCGACCTGGTGGGGGCGGTGACCGCGTTCGCGCTGGCGATCGAGATGCTGCCCCGCCTCAGCTGGCACGGGCTACCGCGTCCGGACCAGGAACGGCTGCTCCTGGAGTGGAACGGCCTGGCTGGCGAGGCGTGTGCGGCGGCCGTGGAGGCGGGCCTGCCCCAGCGGGCCGTGGAGTTGCTCGACGCCGGCCGGTCGATCCTGTGGGAGCAGCAGCTAAACCTGCGCCGTGATGCGAGCACGCTGGCCGCGGATCGCCCGGACCTTGCGTCCCGGCTCCGCGACCTTTGCACGTCGATCCGCGCGCTGGAGGCCAGGAGCCTGACGGTGGACCGGCTTTCCGCGCGGCCGCGCGGGCAACAGCCGGGCTCGGGCGGGGCCGGCTCGTCCGCCCGGATGCCGCTCGCGCGGCGCCTGGACGAGCTGATCGGGGAAATCCGCCAGGTTGACGGCTATTCCGGCTTCTGGCGGATCCCCCCGTTCGCTGACCTCGCGGCGGCAACCGAAGCAGGCCCGGTGGTCCTGGTGAACGTCAGTGCCCGGCGGTGCGACGCGCTGATAGTCCGGCCGGGCGAAGTAGAGGTCGTACCGTTGCCCGACCTGACCCTGGAGCGAGCGGACTTCGCGCTCTCGCGGCAGCTGCGGGTCACCGGCGCGATGCGCGGCTACGCGCGGCTATCCTCACGTCAGCGCGTCCGGCTGGCGCAGGAGCTGGCGGACCTCCTCGGCTACCTCTGGCGCGCGATCGCCGCGCCAGTGCTGGAACGGCTGGGTATCGCCGCGTCGGACGGCGGCTGGCCGCGGCTCTGGTGGTGCCCGACTGGGCCGCTGAGCCTGCTCCCGCTGCACGCGGCGCAAACCTATGATCCAGTCCGCGGTCGTGACATCGGCGTCACGGACCACGTGATTTCCTCGTACACGCCGTCGCTGCGGGCATTGCGGACGGCCTCAGGCGGGCACCCAGCGCAAACCCAGGACGGGCCCATGCTCGTGGTCGCCGCCGACGAAGCAGGCGGTGCTGCCGCGCTTACGTACCTGCAGCACGAGGTTGCCCAGACACTGCTGGCCACGAGCAGGCCAGTGTCGGTTCTGGCTGGCCGGGAGGCGACCAGGCAAGCGGTATCCGCCGGACTGCACCATCACCGGTGGCTGCACTTCGCCGGGCACAGCCTCCAGGACTTGCGGCACCCGGGCCACTCCCGGCTGCGGCTAGCGGACGGTGACCTGACCCTGCTCGAGATCGCCGCCCTCGAGCTGCGCCAGGCGGAACTCGCCTACCTGTCATCGTGCGAGGGCGGAACAGGGACGCAGGCGCTCCCCGACGAGGCCGTCCACCTGGCCGCCGCGCTCCAGATGGCCGGGTTCCGGCACGTGGTGGCGGCCGTGTGGTCGATACCGGACCAGAGCGCGGCCGCCATGGCCAGTGCTGTCTACCAGCGGCTGGAGGACTCGGCCGGATCCGCCTTCGACTGGACTGTTGCCGAGGCTGTCCAGCGGGCCGTGCGTCGGCTCCGCTCCCGTTACCCGCCGTTGACCTGGGCGGCGTACCTGCATATAGGACCGTGAAACATGTCGTGGTGGCACTCGTCCGGTATCGTGCGCGTCTCCTACGCCGCGCTGCTGAGGATCAAGGCCGATGATCGGTATGTCCTGTTCCATACACCAAGGCGCCCGGGCACGTTCAGCCCGCCGGGCGGAGTGTTCAAGTACTTCCCGCCCGCTGAACGGCTACTCGAGGAGATGGGCTTCAGGGAAGACCGCATTGACCTTTTCGCCGAGGACATGCGCTTCGACCTGCGTGGCTTCATACCGGCCGCCGCGGCCAGGGACTTCCGCCGCTGGTTCGCCAGCGGTGCCTACCGTGAGGACACCACGGAATGCCTGCGCCGGGAGCTCGGCGAGGAACTGGCCGAGTGCGGGCTGGGCTCCCTCGTGCCGTACACCCGGCAGCTGTCCTTCTGCCCCGTGCGAACGGTGTCCACAGGCCCCGACGCGGTTCCCGGTCAGCCCTACCGCCAGCTCCGCCGGTTCGCCGTATGCGAGCTGGTCATGGCGGGTGCCGAGGCGCAGCGGCTGCGCGCCGAACTGGTTCACGCCGGCAAGGACGACGCGGTTCCCTTGGTCATCTGCGCCACGGCAGCCGACATCTCATACGGCCGCGCCGCTGAGGCGATGATCGCCGCGCAAGCGGCTTACCTCATCGGGGACCGCCGCATCCACGCGGACATCCCGGCAATGCGGCGGAAGGCGAGGTGAATGAGATGAGCACGCAAGAGCAGCTCGTTACGGTTCGCCGGGTCGCCTGGCGGGAGCGCACGGTCGGCGCCGGGACGGTCACCTGTCATCCGCCGGCCGTGAACGCCGTCGACTCCCCGCCCGATCAGCGGCAGTTCGGCCTCGAGTTCGCGTTCGACCTCACGCCGCGGTCCCGGCGGGTGAGGATCATCGCCGTCTTCATCCGGGTGAGCTTCGATGACCCGGCAGCCAAGGCGGTGCTCCTGGAATCGGATGAGGCGCGCCACGTGTACGCCGAAGAGACCCAGCAGCATGGCTTCGGCTGGTTCTTCGGTGATTTCGGCCAGCAATCGCAGCTCGGGTCCACGTACGTGATGAGAGCCGTCGTCGAGACGCCGGCCGACCTGGCGACCGTGACCGGGACGGCCCGGGTAGACGCGTCGATCGCCTGCGGCCGGCTGCGCCCCCGGGTGGAGCACGCGACGCTTCGCGAGCCGATCGCGCTCGCGCTGCGTCCAGGGGGACTTCGTCCAGCGCCGGCGGTCCGGTTGTGCTTCGCCGCTGACATCGAGCGGTTCAGCCGGTTTCGCGCACCGGAAGCGGTTCTCGCTCAAGAGCGGTTCGTCCAGGTCATGGCGCAGGCGCGGGGGCACGCCGGCATCGATGTCGGCCAGCTTGGGCTGCAGCGCTCGGGCGACGGCCAGGCGGCCGTCTTCCCGCCCGCCGTGGACGAGTCCCGGGTTATCCCGCTGCTCGTCGAGGGCCTTGCCCGGGCCCTGGGGCAGGCCAACGCGGACCGGGCGGAGCCGGACAGGATCCGGCTCAGGGTGGCACTGCACCGCGGCCATATCAGCTGGGGCGCCAACGGCTGGATAGGCAACTCGCCGATCGCCGTGCAGCGCCTGCTCGACTCGCCGGGCGCGCGCCAGGCTCTTGCCGACCATCCCAGCGCGGACTTCGTGCTCATAGTCTCCGACGTCGTTTACCGGGATGTCATAGCGCACGGCCACGGGAACCTGTCATCCCGCACGTTCCGGCCCGTGCGCGTGGATATGCCGGCTAAGAACTTCACTGAGCCTGCCTGGATCTACGTGCCAGGCGCAACCGACCGGGCCTTATCCGCCGGGTAGGAGGACGGGGACCATGCCGGACAACGACCTCGACGACGAGGAGCTGGGAGCGGGGATCGATGCGGCGCGACAGGCGGCAGCGGACCTGTCCGACCTCGAGGCCCAGCATGATCTGGCCGTCCTGCTGCTGGAAAGCTACGAGCGCCACGGCAGCGCGGACGCGGTCGCCGAGGCGCTCGGGGTCCTCCGGCCTGCCGTCGCGGCTAGTCCGGGCGCGGGAACGGGCTGGAACGGCCTGCGCGGGGCGCTTGGCGCTGCCCTCATCCGCCAGCACGAAGTCGATGGCGACAGCGCCGTGCTTGATGAGGCGGTCGAGGTGCTTTCCGCGGTCGTCCGCGAGACGCCGCTGGATCCGGTGAGCGGCACCGACTACCGGATCCAGCTTGGCGTGGCCCTTGAAGCGCGGGTCTGGGTGACTGGCTCAGCGGAGGATGCCGAGGCGGCGGTGGCACTGGCCCGGTCGGTGCTCGCCGACACGCCGCAGGGCACCGTTGGTTATCTTGTCGTCCGCTCCAACCTCTCTAACGCCCTGCTGACCGGGTATGAGATCGTCGGCGGCCCCGGCCGGCTGGCCGAGGCCGTCACCCACGCGCGCGCGGTGGCGCACGCCTTCCCGCTCTCCGATCCTCGCCGGGCCTCGATGTTCGCCAACCTGAGCGACGCGCTGCGCACCGCTTTCGGTGAGTCGGGCGAGATCGCGGAGCTAAGCGAGGCGGTCACCGCGGCCCGCACGGGCGCCAGCCTCGCCAACGCCGACGGGCCTGGCTTCCCCGGTTACCTGGTCAACCTGGCCAACAGCCTGCTCGACTGGTCAGAGGCCTGCGGTGATACCGGGGCGGCAGAGGAGGCAGTGACTGTGGCCCGGCACGCGGTCGCGGCCGCGCGAGCGGACGGCGCCCGGCCCGGTCTCCCGCTGGCCTGCCTCGGCAACTGCCTGCGCGGCCGCTACGAGCTGACTGGCGAGCTGGCCATACTGGACGAGGCCGTCGCGGCGGATCAGGCGGCGCTGGACGCGACCTCGCCGCTGGACCCGGCCCGGTCCGAGCGTCTTTCCAACCTGGCGGAGAGCCTGACCCTTCGCCATGAGGCCGAGCCGGACCTCGGCCTGCTTGACCGGGCGCTTGAGTACGCGCGCGCCGGAGCCGACGACGCCGGCGAGGATGACCCCGACCGGTTCCGGAGCCTGCTGACCTGGGCGCGCACGGAATACGTCAAGTTCCTGGCGACCGGGGACCGTGACGCACTCGACCGCAGCATCGAGGCGGAACGCCGGGCCGCCCGGCAGGTCGACGCGGGCAGCCCGGGGGAGGCGATGGCACTGGCGAACCTCGCCGCGTCACTGATCGTCCGCGGCAGGGCGCCCGGCGGCAGCGCCGGACAACTCGACGGCGACGTGCTCGACGCGGCGGACTTCGAGGAAGCGGCCAGCCTGCTGACGCGGGCCGTCGCCCTGACTCCGGCCAACTCGCCCCACCGGGCGCTCTACTTCTACAACCTCGGCGAGGCCAGGGCCAGCCTGGCCAGGGCCAGTCGGGCCAGCACCGGGGACGGCGCCGCGGACGCCTTCCAGGCCGCGGCCGCGGTCG